>Ga0157373_10000245_pt1 | contig 44563 bp, 43 predicted proteins | sample C65metaG_FD_113460 | JGI IMG/M metagenome (GOLD analysis project Ga0157373, IMG submission 113460) | Corn rhizosphere microbial communities from Kellogg Biological Station, Michigan, USA - C6-5 metaG | ecosystem: Host-associated > Plants > Roots > Rhizosphere > Soil | place: USA: Michigan... | reverse complement strand
TTTGACGTAATCATAGTTGGCGGAAGCTATGCAGGACTTTCGGCAGCAATGGCTTTGGGACGAGCATTAAGAAATGTTTTAATTATCGACAGCGGTTTGCCTTGTAACCGGCAAACACCTCATTCACATAACTTCATTACGCAAGATGGAGAAAAACCAGGCGTGATTGCAGAAAAAGCAAAAGGACAGGTGTTGAAATACGACACGGTAAAACTCTTAACTGACCTTGCCGTTAATGGAACGAAAACCGATAAAGGCTTTGAAATTTCAACTGAATCAGGAAAATTATTTTCAGCTAAAAAACTCGTTTTTGCAACTGGCTTAAAAGACATCATGCCAAACATTAAGGGATTTTCTGAATGTTGGGGAATTACAGTACTTCATTGTCCATATTGCCACGGATATGAGGTAAAGGATCAAAAAACAGGGATTTTGGCAAATGGATATTCTGCATTTCATTTGGCTCGACTCATTCGTAACTGGACAAAGGATTTAACCATATTTACCAATGGAAAATCGGAATTGACACAAGAGCAAACCGCTGAAATCAATAGACACAATATTTCAATAGTTGAAAAGGAAATTGCCTCATTGAAACACCAAAACGGAGTAATTGAAGAAATAATTTTTGCAGACAATTCAATTTTTCAATTAAAAGCTATCTATTCAAGACCTCCTTTTGAACAACATTGTAAAATCCCCGAATCATTGGGTTGTGAATTGACAGAACAAGGGCTTATCAAAGTAGATGCATTTCAGAAAACAACCGTAGATAATATATTCGCTTGTGGAGACAATACCAATCCTTTACGTGCTGTATCATATGCTGTATCGACAGGGAATAATACAGGAGTATTCTTAAATAATGCAATGACAGAAGAGGAATTTTTTTAAAATGATAATAAAAGCTGCATATAACATGGGTTTGGCGTTACGGCGACCTGACCCAACGCAGCATCAGCAGGAGAATAAAACTTGTACATTGTTTACCTTATTGCCTGTTTGCTAAATTCTAACATGTCACGCTTTTTCGAATATTTAGAAATATCGAACCAGCTCTAACATTAAAAGCCCAACATTAAGAAACTAAGCGACAAACAATTACTAAAAACAAAAAAGGAGACGATCAAATTTGATCGTCTCCTTTTTTGTGGTCCCTGGTTAAACTCATTTTTCATGCGAAACTGGCTTTATTTTTTATGAAACAATAGATAGCAAACTCGCTGTAACTGGTTTTTATAGGCAGGCGGTTGTAATTTGCGAAACATAAAAACAGCGTCCCCGATGCGGAAACGCTGTTTTTTATAACTTTTTCGTAAAAAGGTGATCCCGCTGGGACTCGAACCCAGGACCCCAACATTAAAAGTGTTATGCTCTACCGGCTGAGCTACGGAATCATTTAACCGTTTTGATTAAAGTGGTGCAAATATAGAGTTATTACGTATAGGGTGCAAGCTATTTTTTAATATATTTTAAAATAGACTTTAAGCCATTATAAACCAATAAATTGTATTTTGTATAATCTTTTTGGGGCTGGCGGTTTAAGGTGGCATGGCCATGATTCAGCAGTTTTTTGCAAAGGGGACAGAAATTTTTATCGAATTTTTAATCTGCCGAGGCAAAGCTTTCGTATGTTGTTTAAATAAATCAGAGAGAGGTCTGAAAAAATCATTCAATAATAAAAATGGATAGTTATTCTATTTGGCAATTGGTGCTGATATGCCTGGTAGTATGTTGCACCATTATGGTTGTTGTTTGGATATGGGCTAATAAGATCAAAAACGCCGGCGTAGTAGACATTCTCTGGGCTTACAACTTTGTGATTATCGCACTTTTATTGTTGTATCTGGCCGATGGAAATCCCACACGCAAGGTGATGATATGCGGTATGTTGGCTATTGCCGGCTTTAGGCTGGGCACACATTTGCTGGTAAGGGTAGCTGATCACATCCACGAGGAAGAGGGGCGTTACCAGCAATTACGTAAAGAATGGTCGCCGAACCCTGATCGTAAGTTTTTCTGGTTTTTTCAGATGCAGGCCTTATCCAACGTTTTCCTGGCTGTACCGTTTTTTATCATCACCACAAATACTAATAAAACGATATCGCTTGCAGAGTATGCCGGGGCAGCTATATGGGCCGTGGGCTTTATAGGCGAAGCCATTGCCGACTGGCAACTGAAGGAATTTAAGAAGGATACAACCAATAAAGGAGAGGTGTGCAATGTTGGTCTGTGGCATTATTCCCGTCATCCAAACTACTTTTTCGAGTGGTTGATGTGGCTGGCTTATTTTGTTTTCGCGCTGGCCTCGCCGTATGGATATGTGGCTGTGATCAGTCCGCTGGTGATATTGTATCTGTTGTTTAAGGTTACAGGTATACCTGCTACCGAGGAACAAGCTGTACGATCGAAAGGTGAGAAGTATAAAACTTATCAAAAAACGACCAGCGCGTTTGTGCCCTGGTCTAAGCTATCTTAACGGGCGATATTATGAGATTTTTTCAGAAAAATGCGTATATTGTAATAAACGGAGGACTAAAAGCAAATTGCGGATTTAGTAATTGAACACTCATGACTAAATAAAAAAATACCCATAAATACCCATGTTTTGGTTCATCGGTTCATCAGCGATTGGTTTATTGGTGTTGCATGATGATAAACAGTATATTACTAATGAACCAATGACCAGTGAACTAATAAACTATCGCTGCGTTAGCGATTACAGCGGATACCGGCTCGTGGCTAAGGCCAGTGTAGTATGAGCGGAAAGCGCGGCCCAAAGGGAAACGCCCAAATAAAGAACATGAATACCTTACTTAATAAAAATATTAGGCCATTACTTTAATAAATAAGTCTCAACTCCAATCCAACACTCTCGCAATATCGTTATATACCCTACAAAACATACTTATGGCACAAACGAATAACTTGGGCCGACCTAAAACCTTTATGTGGTACGATAAAATAGTTGAACAAGACAAGGTGCCCGACTTTTTGCTTCGCCAGGGCATTCGTAAATTATTGAAGCAGCGTTTGGCCGACGAAAACAAAGGCGATGTAGAGACACAGCAGGCGCATTTGATGGCCTTGGTCGATCAGTTAAAGGCATCGCCTATAGCTGTGAATACTGCCGAAGCCAACGAACAACATTACGAAGTGCCCACCGAGTTTTATCAATACTGCCTGGGTAAAAACCTGAAGTACAGCTGCGGTTACTGGAAGCCGGGCGTAACAGATCTGGATACTTCGGAAACGGATATGCTGGAGATCACTTGCCGGCGCGCGGGTCTGCAAAACGGACAAAACGTGCTGGAGCTGGGTTGTGGCTGGGGTTCATTGTCGTTGTATATGTCGGCCAGGTTTCCGGGCAGTACTTTTACCGTAATATCTAATTCGCGTACGCAAAAGCAGTATATTGATGAACAGACGCAGCAACGAAGTATCAAAAATCTAAAGGTGATTACTGCCGATATGAATGTTTTTACCACCGATGACAAGTTCGACAGAGTGGTATCGGTTGAGATGTTCGAACATATGCGCAATTACCAGTTGCTGATGACTAAAGTGGCTTCATTTTTAAAACCGGAGGGGAAACTGTTTATCCATATATTTACCCATAAAGAGTACGCTTACCTGTTTGAGGTGAAGGACGAAACCGATTGGATGAGCAAGTATTTTTTTACCGGCGGAATTATGCCCAGCGACGACCTGCTGTTTTACTTTAACAATGATATGAAAGTTGAAAAACACTGGCACGTTAACGGTACACACTATGGCCGCACCAGCGAAGCCTGGCTAAAAAATATGGACAAGCATAAAAAAGAGATTATGCCTTTATTTGAACAAACTTATGGTAAACACCAGGCGGTGAAATGGTGGGTTTACTGGCGTTTATTCTACCTGGCATGTGCCGAGTTATGGAACTTTAACAGGGGCAACGAATGGATGGTAAGTCATTATTTATTTGCTAAAACCCAGGCATGATTCGTTTGATACTATTGATCCTATTATTTCTGGCGGCATTGTTGACCGTGCTACCAGCGCCGCAATATCATCTGTGGATTTTATCGATACTGGTTACCGAATTTTGCTGGACATTCATCATTGTTACTATACTGGTTTTAATATTGGGGTATGGCGATCAGCCTTACCAGCACTTTGCAACTGTTATCGGGATTATAGCCTTGCTGTTATATTGTTCGCCCATTATGCGGGCTTACAGCGTTGTGGCCAGGCTGAAGCCCGGTTTCGAGGCGGCGTTTGGTAAGGGCAGTACTGATCTGAAATCAGAGCCGGGTAAAAAACCGTTCCGGATATTCAGGATGATCACCGGCATCGGTGCCAAACAAATTGTGCCGACCGTTTATACTTACGATGAATCTAATGGTTTAAAGCTTGACTATTATCCCTCGGCTATGCCCGGCAAGCGTGGGTGTGTGATCGCGGTGCACGGCGGATCGTGGAGCAGTGGCAATAGTACTGAATTGCCAGAATTGAACAGTTACCTGGCTGGCAAAGGTTATAATGTGGCGGCTATTAATTATCGGTTAGCGCCAAAGTTTCAATATCAATGTCCGGTACAGGATGTGCATACAGCCATAACCTATTTGCGTAAACATGCCGATAGCCTGCATATCGATACCAATAACTTTGTTTTGTTAGGACGCTCGGCCGGTGGACAGATTGCTTTACTTGCGGCTTATACCCTGCACGATCCAGGCCTGAAAGGTGTGATCAGCTACTACGCTCCGGCAGATATGGTTTGGGGATACTCGATACCTTCGAATCGATGGATCATGGATTCACGCAAGGTAATGTGCGATTACCTGGGAGGCAGCTATGATGCTGTACCTAATAATTACGCGGCAAGTTCTCCCATATTGCATGTCGACAGAACATCGGTGCCAACCTTGCTGATACACGGACAAAATGATGTGCTGGTAGCTTACGAGCATAGCCGCCGGTTAAATGAAAAGCTGCAACAGAATGACGTCAAGCATTATTTACTTACCTTGCCATGGGCTATACATGGCTGCGATTATACCTTGAATGGCCCAAGCGGACAGCTGGCAACTTATACTGTCGAACGATTTTTAAACCAGGTCATCCACAAATGCAAAAGATAGCGATCATCGGTACAGGTATTGCCGGTATGGGTTGCGGCCATTTTTTGCACCCGGTTGCCGACCTTACTTTTTACGAGCAGAACGATTATGTGGGCGGCCATACCAATACCGTTACCGTTGACGAGGGTGGCGAGCCGGTTTATATGGATACCGGGTTTATGGTGTTCAACTACAAAACTTACCCTAACCTGGTGAAATTGTTCAGCGAGATAGGCGCGCCGGTGAAAAAAACGGATATGAGTTTCAGCGTGCAGCATGTGCCTAGCGGGCTGGAATATAGTGGCAGTAGTGTGAACCACCTTTTTGCACAACGGAAGAACATCTTTAACCCAAGCTATATACGGATGTTGATGGAGATCGCCCGGTTTAATAAGGAAAGTGTTAAGGTAATGGATGATCCTCGTTATTTTAACTACTCCTTGGGCGAATATATCAGCGAATTTAAGTTTAGCGACGATATGCTGTGGAAATACCTGGTGCCAATGAGCAGCGCGGTATGGAGTACGCCGATGGAAAAGATGCTCGACTTTCCGGCTGTAGCGCTGATCCGGTTTTTTTATAATCATGGTTTTTTAGGATTGGATACCCAGCACCAGTGGTATACTTTGAAGAAAGGCAGCCAAAGCTACCGTGAATTGCTGATAGCACCATTTAGAGATAAGATTCGCGTAAATTGTAAGGCGGTAAAGGTATCGCGCGAAAATGGCAAAACGGTTGTACACACCAGCGATGGTAACAGCGAAGTTTACGACCAGGTGATCATCGCCGCGCACGGCGATCAGGCGCTTGCACTTTTGGATCAACCAACCGCCGATGAGCAACGCCTGTTGAGCGCCTTTAAATACCAATACAATAAAGCTACCCTGCATACCGACGAAAGCATTATGCCTAAAGCTAAACTGGCCTGGGCCAGTTGGAATTATCGCATACAAAACGAAGGCGGAAAACTATTGCCCAGTACCATTTACTGGATGAACAGACTGCAAGGGGTTAGCGATAAGAAGAACTATTTTGTTTCCATCAATCCACATAACAATATCGACGGGCGAAAGATCATCAGGGAAATTGACTACGCGCACCCGCTATTCGATGTAGCCGCCATATGCGCGCAGGATGAACTACATAAGTTGAACCAGGATGGGCCGATATATTATTGTGGCAGTTATTTTAAATATGGTTTCCACGAGGATGCCTTTGCCAGCGCTGTAAAATTATGCAGCCAGCTATTGGACCGCCCGATGTATGATGATAACGCTTTGCCCGAGCCGGAGTAATAAGGGCCGGGCAAAGGATCATGGAGGTTATTTCTCGTCCAAAGAAAACCTGGAGGCCAGGCCAGCGTTAATAACAAAGATATCTTTGGAAAAGATTACTGTCGGTTACTGTTTGTTAAATATTGTACCGAATAAACGAATTATAATATTTATGTTACATTGCCGTTATCTAAAACAAACCGCCCGAGGTGCTGGCAGTAATCCATGAGGTTGATGAAAACTAATTGATAATGAAAAAAAGTTTATTCTGGATTTCTGCTTTCGCTTTGCTGGCTGTATTGAACTCGTGCTCAAAGCATAATAATTCCGACTCAATTTCCGCTTCGCAAACCGTAACGGTTACACCGCTAGCTACCTTGGGTTTGTACGAATACGCCTCCGGAACCAACAAAAGGATATTTTTACCCATCACCAAAGTGGGCACCCAATCGGTAACCTATTATTCCATATTCGATACCGGCTCCACGGGAATGACGCTGGATGCTAATGGTATTTTGCCCGCATCCATGATCACCAGTTCGGGCATCACCGTAACCGGCGATTCAGTAGTGGTGAACGGCATCACCGTAACCAGCAAAACATCGGTAATGAGTTATGGCGATCAAACCAGCCTTACCAAAGAGTACGGCAACCTGGCCTACGCCACGGTTACCCTGGGCGATCAAACCGGTAGAATTACCACCAAAAGAATACCCTTCTTTTTATACTGGAAGATACAGAATGTAACAACCGGCGCAATTGCTTCGGCACACTCGGCCGATGTTTTTGGTGTTGGGCCGGGTACCAGCTATGCCTTTAGTACAATTGCCAGTCCGTTAAGTTATTTTACTACAAGTAGCGGCCAAACCAGTGGGTTTAAACTGGCTACTCTGGGTACTACAGGTTTTACCAGTACGGGCACTTATGTTGGCGGACTGCTAACCATCGGCCTGATCAATTCTGATTATTCGTCGGGTTTTATTATGCACCCGCTTACTTATAACAGTTCGGTAGGGTATTTATCCGATATCCCGGCAACAATAACCTATGGTTCGCAAAGTACGTCGGCCCAGGTTTTGTTTGATACCGGTACGCCGTCGGTTACTATAATTGAAGATAAAACAGCTGGTGTGGGCGCATTACCGGCTAATACCAGGGTCACGGTTACTACCACCAAGGGCTTTGTGTACAGCTATACAACTTCGAGTACGGCTAATCTCACCTCCGTCGAGAACCCGAATATTACCGGCGATTACCGGACGGTATTCAGTCTTGATTTTTTTGTAACCAATGAATATTTGCTGGATTATACCAACCACCAGATCGGCCTTAAAAACAATTGATCTACCGGCTTAAGCATTTGCCATCCTGATCGAAAATGACGGTTTTGCCAGTTTTGGTTTTAATGCGATAGGTTATTTTACCAACCACGCTTACATTTTTACGCGCGTCGGCAATGGTTGAGTTATAATGCCCTTTAATATATCCGTTGATTGATGCCGGTAAAAATTCGATTGGTGTAGCGGTAGTTACACTTACAAATGCACCAAACGGGGTAAATGTAGCCTCACTTTGTCCATCGGTTTTTGATTTCCACTTAGCTTCGTAATTGTCACCGGTTTTGCTCCAAACGGCTTTTTTTGCATTAGGATACCGGCGAGACAGTTCTGATTTTACAACAAGCGGTACTGGTGTTTGTGCGATTAGCAAACCGCTAATCATCATCAAAAAAGCGGCAAAAAATAAACGTGTTTTCATCATTATCGTGGTCTAAAATAGAGAGCCAATTTTACTAAAAAATTGGAACGTGATAAAAACATCACAGTTTCTTTTCAACAATGTTGTAAATGAAGCCAGGGCTCTCACCATCCTGATAAGTAAACTGCAAAAGGCTGGCTGTGTTGGGCAGCTTCGGACGGATAGGTTGGCGCAGATTTAACGAACAATCGCCGCCGGTAAGTTTATCCTCGTTATATACAGTGATCGAAGTGGTGTATACGGGCCTGCCTTCGGCAACAGGCTGATAGTTTAAGGTGGTGGTATCAAACAACCATTTAGGTTGGCCTGCAGATTGCGCGATTATTTTTTGATAGGTTTCAATGTTAAAGTTGTACAAATCTCCAATTGGCATAAGCGAGTCGTGACCACGATCAATAGCTAACTGCACGCTAATGTTTTGCGGTATGTAAGTAACCCTATCGCCCAGTTGTGATATCATATTTAGCATAATGTTAATCTGCGGTTCTTTGAGCAACGCATAATTCATGGTTTCGCTGATCACGATATCGATAGCCTCATCCGGTACTTTCCAGGTAATGGCATTACACAGTTCAAAGCGTTTTACATAGGCAGTGAGTTCAAGCTCTTTTAAAACTTTTTGCAGTATGCTATAACTTACGCTATTGATCTCGAGCAGGGTAAATTGTAACTGCGAAGGGCTAAATTGCATTATTACAGGTACTGCTAATGCAGCAAATGGCCCCGTTCCGGCATAAATCACATGTACGGGCCTACCCGGGTTTAGTTTCAATTTATCGCTAACAGCTTTGTACAGCCCGCGGCAGAAACGCTGCACCCGTATTGGCTCGTTAATACAGAAGGCAGCTTTAAAAACACCAATAGCCCGGCCATGGCCGGTATGGATATCCGGTAAGCCTTCAGGTTGTTCGGCATTCACACCTGTTAAACTGAACATTAAGTTAGAATATTCGTTCACAGCCGGCGCCAATTTTTCGTGAAAGTCGCCTTCGGTCAATATATCGGCACTTATCTGTGCAAGTGCTTTTTTGAGGGTGTTTACGTGGCTGGTTATCGGGGTATCCAAATTCATAAGGTTAAATATAATATTTGCCAATGCAATTAGGATATAAGAACATCCGTGTTAACATAAAAACCGTAAATTCAGTTGATCATATCCATCAGCAATGCAGCTTAATTCGTGTTTGTATAAAGCCAAAGTAATGCATAAGCGCCTGGCGCCAAAGGTGCACGGCTTTCATTACGAGGTGTTTATGTTTTACCTTGACCTTGACGAGCTCGACCATCTGCACAGCCGCATGAAACTGATGAGTCGCAACCGGTTCAACCTGTTCAATTTTCGCGATAGAGATCATTTGCAGTTGCCTGCGGATAATCCCGACAAAACGAAAAATATCCGCCAGCACATCACTAATTATTTAAAAAAACATGAAGTTGATATTGGCCGGGGCCGAATTATGCTGCTGACAAACCTGTGTACGTTAGGCTATCAGTTTAACCCGGTATCGTTTTATTTTTGTTATAATGAAGCCGGCAAACCTTTATGCTCAGTTGTTGAGATTTGTAACACCTTCCGGGAGATGAAGCCCTATTTTTTGGGTAGCGATACCAAAGCCGGCGAAAGTTTTAAACTCAATACCGGGAAATATTTTTACGTATCGCCCTTTATCGATATGGATACCAATTTCGATTTTGATTTGAATATCCCCGGCGAAAAACTGCAGATCAGGATTGATGACTATGATAAAAAAGGCGACCGCTTTTTTATCAGTGCGCTAAGTGGTAAAAAGGTCGCTTTAAGCGATGGTCGTTTACTGCGGTATTTCATCAGCTTTCCACTGATCACGCTGAAGGTAATAAGTATGATACATTGGCAGGCTTTTAAGCTATGGCTCAAAAAGATACCTTTTCATAAAAAGGACTCGCAGGTGGATTTGCAGCGCGGGGTATATCGCCCATATCAATCTAAATAAACACATTTAATAAATCTTTGGAGGCTTCCTTCTCGTAGATATCCTAAATTAAAATAAACCTGATATGCCTGACACGATAACCTTGGTCAAAAAAAGCGGATTCTACCAGGATGTGGTCCTGAAATTTTTGAGCCGGATGGATAGAGGAACCCTGAACCTTACCTTACATGATGGCGAAACCCTTTTTATAGGCGATGGCAAAGGTATATCAGCTAATATCACGGTTAAAAATGAGGAATTTTACAAACGTTGTATTCTATTTGGCGATATCGGTTTTGGCGAGGCATACGTGGATGGATTGTGGGATACGGATAACATTACCAACGTAATTAAATGGGTATTGCTCAATATTGAAAATGCTCCCGGTGTATCGGGTAGCAAAACACAATCTATAGCGCTAAACATCCTGAAGGTTTTTAATAAAATATATCATTTTAAGAGATCGAATACACTTAAAGGATCGCGCAAAAATATCTCCGAACATTACGATCTCAACAATGATTTCTTCGCCAGTTTCCTCGACCCGAGCATGACCTACTCGAGCGCTTATTTTTATAAAGATGGGCTAAGCCTTGAAGAGGCACAATATGCCAAATATGAAAGGTTATGCCGGCAACTACGCCTTAAAGCTACCGACCACGTGTTGGAGATAGGCAGCGGTTGGGGAAGTAACGCCATTTATGTGGCCAGGAACTATGGTTGTAAGGTTACTTCGATAACCATATCCGAAGAGCAATGGAAACTGGCCAGTAAACGCGTAGCAGAAGCCGGGTTAGAGGGCAGGGTAGAGATATTGTTAAAAGATTACCGCGAACTGGAAGGTAGTTACGATAAGATTGTATCTGTTGAGATGTTGGAGGCTGTAGGAGACAAGTTTTTGGATACTTATTTCAGGCAGGTGAATAACCTGCTCAAAAAGGAGGGTATTGTAGCTATCCAGGTCATCACCAGTCCGGATTCGCGTTATGAAAGTCTGAAGAATAGTGTGGATTGGATACAGAAACATATCTTCCCGGGTTCTCTTTTGCCTTCAGTAGCCGCTATTAATAATGCGATTAACCGCACCAGCGATCTGACTCTGGTTGATCTGAAAGATCTTGGCCTGCATTATGCCACTACGCTTAAAATATGGTTCGATCAGTTCAATGCTAATCTGGCTAAAGCTAAAAAATTGGGATTTAACGATACCTTCGTCCGCAAGTGGAACTATTATCTGTGTTATTGCGAAGCCGCCTTTGCTATGCGCAATATTAATGTAATGCATCTGGTGTATACCCGGCCAAATAATTTGGAGTGGTAAGGATACTTAAGATTCTTCGCGCAGCCTCTTGATCTGTTCTAAAGCCATTACGTCTATCTGATCTTTTGGGCGATCCACAGCTTTTTTATTGGCAATCAGTTGGTTTATGTGTAGGAATGGGATAGATATACCATCAATATCGGCCATTGAGGCCATTTGCAGGCATTCCTCAAAGGAATATTTTTCGAGGCCTTTCATCTCTGTTAGTACATCCAGTACAAGGCTGTTGTTTAATCGAAATTCCGTCCAACCCGGTACAAATTGCATCCTTTCAATCATTGGATAGTCTCCCATTTCACAAGCCACAAAAGCTTTTCGTAAAGCTTGCCTATTCTTTATAGTATCTTTTATCCAGATGTCAAGGTCACCTGTAAATCGTTGATAACCATGTAAGTTGATTGCATATCCGCCAATCAAAATATATTCTACTCCGCTGTTATAAAGCGCTTTCCAGAAGTTGAGTATTTCCTGATCGAAAATATCCACAGGTTATTTACTAATAAATGGTTTGTGGGTAATTGTTGCTTTGTTCATGGTTTGTTGAATCTTATATAATCGGGTCGCCATTTCAAAACGCTCTTTGTAAGTACGCTTTAAGGCCTCTTTCAACAGTGCTATTTCTGCAGGATCTAATGCCTGTTCAGTTTTTTTCATGCCATTTACCTGATCAACTATTTCAAATTTACACAATATTTATTTACTCTGCTTTAACAACCTTTGTGCCTTTTTAGGCTTTGCCTCGCGGAAACGGCTGAAGAATAACATAGCCAATATGCATAAAACAAAGCCACAGATACCGTTTAGGCGCAGGCCCTTGTCGTGGCCTACGTTAATGCCATATATGGTAAGGTATAAAAACAGGGCGCTGCCAATGGTTTGCCCGAGCTTGACAAAAAGATACTTGACAGCGAAGAACATGCCTTCACGGTTTTCACCGGTTTTTTGGGCATCCTGTTCGGCAATTTCGGCTAAAATAGCGTTGGGTAAAATGCCCAACGCGGCTAATGGAAACGCCGCGCCGATAACCATAGCGTAGATTTGCGTTTGTGGCGAAAAAGGCAGCTTGCCTAAAAAATAGATGGTTACGAAAATAAGCGACAGTATGCCAAACGAAATAATAACCAGTGGCTTTTTACCGAACCGGGCTGTAATAATGTTAACCAGCGGATAAAACATTACTGATACAACCACCATCAAGCCAACCATAGGGCCACCCTCTGATTCATCCAGTTGCAGCAGTACGGTTACAAAATAAAGCAGACCACTGGTAATGATGCTCAATGCCATGTAGAAAGAAAAATCAGATATAAGGTAATATTTAAAATTACGGTTCTTAAAGGTTTTGGTAAGCGCCTCTACCAATGGCAAATGTGAAGGTTTGCTGCCCGAGTATTTCTTTTCGTTGATGGCCAGTACAGGTATCAACATCACCAAACCGCTAAAAACACACAGGCCCCAAATGGTATATTGCAAAGCATGATTACGGCTGGTGATATGAAACACATCCTGTATTATATTGGCAAAATTGTTCACCATTGCCGAAAATATCATCCCCAGCACATAGCCAACCTGTTGATAGGAGGAGAGTTTAACCTTTTCTTCGCCGGTCTCGGTCAGCTCGGCCAACAGCGCATAGTAAGGTATTACATAAGCCGTGGCCATTACATAATAACCTATCAGGGTAAATGTTAACAGATAGGCGTTATTTACCGTTTCTGCAAGTTTGAGCGGGCAAAAAATGAGGCAGCAAAATATAACTGTAGGCAATGCCGCCCACTTCATAAAAGGCAGGCGACGTCCCTTCGGGTTGTCGCTCTTATCGCTCATCAGTGCAATAAGAGGATCTGTAATGATATCAAACACCCTACCCGAGGCAAGTACTACCGACATGATATTAACCAGGCCGAAAATCATCAGCTGTGGTACCAGCGGCACCAGGCCCGATTTTGAGGTCGGCAGGTAAAAATAGGGCACCATCACAAAAACAATGTTCCACATGGTGGCCCAACCCATCATACCGGCAGCATAGGCAAGTTGTTTACTAAATGGTAGTTTGGCTGCAGGCATAGTGCAATATGCATTATTAATATTATCCCGGTAACATTATATTAAAATTTCGACCGGTATTTAGCATCAAATTACGAAAAAAACCGGCAGCATAGTATACAATGTAAACAACATTTTTATGCACATTACCGCTTTTCTGTACACAATTTTGATAGCTGTCATGTTATTTGAAAGTAATTTATTGTGATAAACAATCAGCATTTATTGTTGGGGTATAAAAAGGTTAATCATTTGATTAACTTTGCTGCGTTTTTTAGTTTTAAGATGATAAGGATACAAAGAGCGACGGTTGCCGATGTGCCCGCGCTTACCGGCTTGATCAACAGATCATACAGAGGCGAGACAGCCAAAAAAGGCTGGACAACCGAATCGCACCTGCTGGATGGGATACGTATAGATGAGGATACCCTTACCGGGTATATTGAAGATAAGGATACCGTAATTTTAAAATGTACCAATAAGGGCGTATTGCAAGGTAGTGTGTATTTAAATAAAAAAGGTAACGATCTGTATTTCGGTATGCTTACCGTCGACCCGGATAAACAAAATACAGGCACAGGTAAATTGCTGTTAAAGCATGTTGAATGGTTTGCACGCGAACAAAATTGCAATCGTATACATATGACGGTGATCTCCATTCGCGATGAACTGATCGCCTGGTACGAGCGACATGGTTTTGTTAAAACGGGCGAGGTAAAACCTTTCCCTGCAGATACTAAATTTGGCATACAAAAACAGCCTTTACAACTGTTGGTAATGGAAAAATATATTTAATCATCGCTGATGACATAATAAAAACAACATGCTTGTTTTTTTGTACTGATAGCATGCTGTTCAAAACAAATTTAAATGGCCGATAAAAACTCTACACAGTTAAAACTACCTCGTAAAAAAGGCTTTGCTTTAACACGATGGTTGACCAGCGTTTTTATCGATTTTTATAAAGTTTTTAAGTTCATCGGCCGTTTTTTTAAGGAAGTATTTTTTCCACCCTACGAATTTAAGGAAGTTGTACGCCAATGTTTTGAAGTGGGAGTTCGCTCACTTACCATCATTTCGGTAACGGGGTTTATAGTTGGACTGATATTTACCAAGCAATCCCGGCCTTCACTGTCCGAATTTGGCGCTACATCTTGGTTGCCGTCGCTGATCTCGATAGCTATTATGCGTGCGCTGGCACCGTTAATTACCGCTATTATCGCAGCGGGTAAAGTAGGTTCGAGTATTGGCGCCGAATTAGGTTCGATGCGTGTTACCGAGCAGATCGACGCCATGGAAGTGTCGGGCACCAAACCTTTTAAATACCTGGTTACTACCCGGGTGTTGGCTACAACTGTTACCATACCCATATTAGCCATGTATGCCGGTTTTATAGCGCTGATGGGCGGTTATGTTAACGTAGCACAAAACGAGGGTACCACTTATACCACATTCATGCAGCAGGTTTTCGAGCCGCTGTCATTCGTCGATTTTACTTCATCGCTGGCTAAATCTATTGTTTTTGGTTTTACCATCGGCATGGTTGGCTGTTACCAGGGTTATAACTCGAGTAAAGGTACCGAAGGGGTAGGTAAGGCCGCCAACATGGCCGTAGTTACCGCTATGTTTTTGGTGTTTATTGAAGAAGTGATCATCGTTCAAATATTCGGTTGGTTCAGATAGGTAGTTATGATAAAAAAGGCTAAAGCAAATATCGATTATAACGATGCCGTGATCACCATCAAAGGCTTAAAAAAGTCTTTTGAAGAAAATGCCGTGCTTCGTGGCGCCGACCTGGAATTATACAAAGGCGAAAACCTGGTAGTGCTCGGTCGTTCAGGCACAGGTAAATCGGTATTGATCAAGATCATATCGGGCCTTATCAAACCGGATGCAGGTAGGGTTATTTTGTTTGGCGAGGAGATGAACTATACCAACGAGAAGCTGCTGCAGCAAATGCGGATGCGGATCGGCTTTTCATTCCAAAACAGCGCCTTGTACGACAGCATGACCGTGCGCAAGAACCTGGAGTTCCCGTTGGTGCGTAATCAAAAGAAATTAACCCGTCGCGAAATAAATGAGGCTGTTGAAAGTGTGCTGGAAGCTGTGGGACTGGAGCAGGCTATCAACCAAATGCCTTCCGAATTATCGGGCGGACAACGTAAGCGTATCGGTATCGCGCGTACACTCATCCTGCACCCGGAGGTGATGTTGTATGATGAGCCTACCGCCGGCCTCGACCCGATAACCTGTACCGAGATTAATAAGCTGATCAACGAGGTGCAGCAAAGGTATAAAACATCGTCTATCATCATTACTCACGATTTAACCTGCGCCAAAGAAACCGGCGACCGTATGGCGATATTGCTGGACGGTAAGTTTGAGCGACAGGGCAGTTTCGACGAGGTGTTTGATACCAACGACGAACGAATAAAACCATTTTTCGATTATAACTTTATCAAATAAGATATGGAAAAGGATGAAACCAAACGGGCAGTTACAGTTGGGGTATTTATAGTACTCGGCTTGCTTGTTTTTGTATTGGGTATATTTATGCTGGGCGGGCAAAAGAAAACCTTCGCCAATAACATTCACGTAAAAGCCATTTTTGATGATGTGGCGGGCCTTAAAAAAGGTAATGCCGTTTGGTTTTCGGGGGTTAATGTGGGTACTATCAATTCGATCAAATTCACCAACACCTCGCAAGTTGAGGTTGACATGAGTATTGATGAGAAGGTACAATCGTACATCCATCGCAACGCTACCGTGAAATTAAGTTCGGATGGATTGATTGGTAACAAGATCATCGTGATAGACGGTGGCAGTCCACAGGCACCAATGGTTGAAGATGGAGCCGTGCTGCAAGCAGAGAAATTATTATCAACTGATGATATCATGAAAACCTTACAGCAAAACAATCAAAACCTGCTAGCCATTACTGCCGACTTTAAAAAAATAAGCAGCAATATAGCACAAGGCAAAGGTTTGGTTGGCGCCTTGATGACCGATTCGCTGATGGCGATGCGCTTTAAAAGTATCATAACCAATTTGAACAACACTACGGCCAGTACTATGCATATGGCTACCGAACTTAACCGTTTTGGTGATAAGCTGAACTCCAAAGGGGGGCTGGCTGATAAAATGCTTACGGATACCACAGTTTTTGCACAGTTAAAAGCATCCATCGCGCAGCTAAAACAAACCACCAACAATGCCAGTGTATTGGCCGATAACCTGAGCAAAGCCAGCGCCAAGCTCAATACCACCGATAATGCTATAGGCGTTTTATTGAACGACCCGAAAGGAGCCGAGCAGGTGCGCAATACTTTGAACTATCTTAATCAAAGCTCCATCAAGTTAAATGATGATCTGGAAGCCGCGCAGCATAACTTCCTGCTTAAAGGTTTCTTTAAAGATCGCGCCAAAGCACAAAAAAAGGCGCAGGAGGCAGCACAGAAACAATAAGATAAGTAACCGTGCTTATTTGTTTTTAACCACGGTTAGTTTATCTGTCTGCATGCCTATTTTACCGTTCATATCGGCGCCCTCCAGTACTACGGTGTAAGTGGTTGGATGATCCGCTGCATAAAACTTAACTTTTGCCTGTCCCTTTTTATCAGTTACGATGTTTTGGTTCCAGTATATGGTCGATCGAAGGTCGTTAAAATTGCGGCCAAGGTCTTTTACCAGGTATTTCGGGCTGTAAAAATCTTTTGGTATAGTAAGCGCCTTAGGTTTATATACATAAATACCGGTTGCACGCCGCATAAACGCGCCATTGCCCGACCGGGTGGTTATTTCCAGATAGGCCACGTTTGATCCGCGTGGCCCTGCCGGATTTAGCGCCAGTATTTCGTCGCCTGTAAGGTTCTGGTTGTTATAGGCAGCGATGTTCCTTTCGGTATACAAAACCTCGATACCCAACAGATCTTCGGCCGTTAAATAATCTAGGGTGCTTTTAATATAATCGTAGTGCTCATTAGGTATCGCAGGGCCAACTCCGCCAAAATTGCTTGGCTGATAAAATCTGTCCAGATCAACACCGTCGATCACGAAACGTACGCGCCTGTCCTTAATAAAAAAGTTAAGATCGGTTGAGTGTGGCAAATAGCCGGTATGGAAATACTTCACTTTGCTTGCTATCACATCATATAACGATGCTTTGCCGGCATTTTCCATATCCTCGGTAGTGAGGGTTTGGTCGGCGGTACCGGCGCCATTCAGGTTTTGCGAACCACGGATAGCAGCCTGTTCGCGGATATTTACGGTATTCAGTAAATGCCCGGTGCCACCGTTCTCTATCTTATCCAGTTCGTAACGGTAAGTGTTATTTGTTTTAATGTAGTTAAGAAGGGTGCTATCGGTATTTACATACCAGGGTTTAACCGGAGCGCTGTAAACATTGGTTAAAGGCATCAGGCTGGGTTCGTCAACGCTGATGCCGCCTTGTATGGTACGTCCGCGTTTGGTGCGTGCCGTTAATACAAACTTGGTGCTATCCATTATCAGCGGCATCTTGTCGAAAGCAAATACGCCCTGGGCATTGGTTACTGTATCGCGTATCATTTTGTATTTGCCCGTACCAAACATCAGTACCTGTGTATTGGCGATAGGTTTGTTTAAAATATTGGTTACATGGCCCTTAATTTCCGATCGCTTTTCAGGCTCAAATGCTGGTTTGGCATTGCCGGCAAGTATAGCGCTCCAGTTATATCCTACCCAACCCTGGGTAAGTAATAGTACGTCAAGCGCTTTAGCGCTTTCGGGATTAGGGGTAAAGTAGTATGCAGGGTCCTCAACGTATCCTTTTAAATCTGAGGAAAGCAGCATGCCGGTCAATATATTCGCATTGTTGCCTGCGTCTTTCTTCACCTGCGCGTTGTCGGTCACCGCTATCGAGAAACTACCCACAACCGGTTTGCCATTGGCATCGGTTACTTTAATATGCATCGGTATGCTATCGCGCGGGGTAAAAGTTTTACCACTGCTGATATCGATCTTCAGGTTGTCGTTACGGTTAATGAATACCAGCCGTTCATTTACGGGTTGCTCATTTTGGTTTAATAATGTCAGGTGTGCTATGCCTGTAGGAAAGTTAGCCTTCGGCAGATGCGCGTTGATGGAATTAGTTTTAAAATCGAGCGATGCTGCATAGCAAACCACCCCGCGCGATTCGGCAATGAAATGGTATAGCTTACCTGGCGCAACCAAATCGTCAGTGGCGTAAAACGACACATCTACTGTATCGCGGTTAGCTGAGTTTTTAACGCGTACAGCCGTGCCCGATTGTTTTACAGCGGGCAGGTTCACCGTTTTGGTATCGCCGTTGTTCAAAGTAATTTTAGCGGTGTAAACTTCGCCGGGCTGCGGTACCAGGTTAAATTCGCCCATGCCTTTATGCATCGACTGGAAGGTGGCCATCGTTTCGCCCTCTTTGTTTAACACCTCGCCTTTTACTTCTACGCCACGTCCATCCTCACCAATGGCTTTAAAACCTACAATGCCAGGCAACGAAGCCACTAACTGACCGCCTTCGGGCATAAATTGCAGGTCGACATCCTGCGCGCGGTTGACATTAACGGGTATTACAGCAGTTTTTTTATTGTTTTGTTTATCGGCTGCTACGAGTGTCAAATTTTTAACCGGAGTGGCAGGCAGTACAAAATTAGTTTCAAATATGCCGTCATCGCCGGTTTGCAGGTTATTGCGGAACAATACCTTTTTGCCGCTCATCAGCCTCACATCAAAGGTATGCCCGTCAACAGCGGTATTATTGTTGCCGGTAAACTTGGCGCTTAAGGTAACATTGTTTGGTGATCCTTCGTCGGTTTTAGCATTGGTAGCGATGGTCCATGGGGCGTTATCCGCATTAGCTAAATAAAAACTTTTGTAAAAAAAGCTTTCCTCGCCAAAATTACGCATCCATTGGGTATAGGCGCGAATGGTATAGCCGCCTTCGTGATATAGTTTATCATCCAGGGCAATATTGCCCCAGGTAATACCTATTGCCGATGCAAAAATGTAACGCTTAACCACCTTGTTGCTATCGTTCACCATATCCACATATACCCGGGCGCTTAAGGGCGAGTAAGATAGGGTTGAGCTTAATATATAGCCCTTGAACCAGATGGTATCCCCAACCGAATAATAGGGTTTATCAAACTGCAGGTATATTTTTTCGCCAGGTAATTTGGCGTTGTAATCGTCGATTTTACTGATGATGCTTTTTACCGAATTTGCCGGCGCAGGCTGGTTTTGTGCGTAGGTAAACTTACCGAAAATTGCCAGGATAAGTAGTACAGTGATGGCTCTAAAGCCAAACAATTGGAACGAACGGAGCATATTTTATTTGTTGTAGATGTAAGGTTGCATTGGTAGACTAAAAATAAGCGTAATAGTTTAATATTTAAATGATATGTACGATAAAAATGACTCCAAAGTCGGGTTTTTGTGACCGCTGACATGAACTATTAATTATGGATGTGGTTTATTTGAAAAACGAAATAACAATGGAAGCTTTTGAAGATATAGACACGACCACTCGCGAGCAGCTTATTAAACTGCTTAAAGGCGGAAATGCCCATGCTACGATAAAGGATGCGCTGCATAACCTGCCTGCAAAACTGCGCGGAGTAGTACCCGATGGTTTACCCTACAGTATTTGGATGCTGGTTGATCATATCCGCATTACGCAATGGGATATCCTGAAATTTAGCACCAATCCGGATCATCAGTCGCCTAAATGGCCCGAAGGGTACTGGCCAAAACACAGCGAGCCTAAAGACGAAGAAGAATGGGATAATGCCATTGAACAGATTGAAAGTGACCGGGCAAAGTTTATTGACCTGCTGGAAAACCAGGAAATAAGCCTGTTTGAGCCTTTTCTAAACGAGCCCAATATCAACCTGCTGCGCGAAGCACTATTGATTGCCGATCATACCAGCTATCATATCGGGCAGATCGTTGTAATACGTCGTCTGCTGGGTAATTGGGATAGCTAAGTTATTTAACCGCATTTACAAAACTGACCACCGCTGTTACCAGTTCGGGTTTTAGGGGTAAATCGGGTTTGTTATAGGTTTCGAGATTTTGTTCTCTATCTGGCGGGCCGTCTTTCAGAATGTGGCTCATTCCGTCGATGATCTTTAACGTTGCTTCCGATTTGGCTTTTTTTAGCTTCTCAGCCTGGGCTATGTCAACCTGCATGTCGGTTGTTCCCTGTACGATGAGGATAGGTATTTTAATGCGTTTGATTACCCGCTGCGGATCGAAAGCCATCCAATCCATCATGTATTTCTGGATGCTGGGCCTCATCAGCGAATAAAGCGCCGGATCTACCTTGTCCGTAGTTTTTCCTTTGCGCAAACTATCAACGATGCGTTTAAATTCGGTTTGTACCGATGGCGGAGCCGATTTTTTTAACTGTTGGGTCAGGATAACATCAATCGGGTCGGCATCTCCCGCTGCTGAAATAAAGCCGTTAAAGGTAGTCTGCGTCGAGGCGATCATCAGCATACCGGCCAGCGAGCCTTCACTGTGCCCAAATATAATGATCTTCGAAAAACGGCTGTCGTCCTTTAATATTGCGGCAAATTCATTGGCATCTTCGGCCATATTGGTAAACCGGGAATCGGCCTCCTTGGCCGAGGTTTTACTTTGGCCTATGCCGCGCTTATCATACCGTAATGTAGCGATACCTTGTTTGCCTAATGCTACAGCCAAAAGTTTGTAAGTATTTGGATGCGGCCCGAGCGTTGAGTTACCGTCCCTATCGGTAGGGCCCGAGCCAGGTATGATCAACACCACAGGTGTTTTGCCTGATGTATTTTTGGGCATGGTTAGTGTACCCGACAAAGTACCCGCAAGTGTACTAACCGTTACCGGCGATTCGGTTAACGATGGATCGTCTATCGCGGTTTGTGACGCGGCTGTTGTAGCTGCCTGAATGTTGGATACCGTCGAAATTTGGCTCCCTGCGGTTTTTTCGGGTTTATAATCATTAAAGTACAGGCCGTCAACCTGGCTTAAGCCATTTAATGACAGGTTGATCTGCAAGGTAGCTTTGTCGAAATCGGCCTTATAAATTCCTGCGGTTTGAAAGTATTTAGTGAAAGTAGTTTGTTTCAGATCGCCTATCTGGGCGTGCATTTGTGTAAGCAGATTGGTGGTTTTATCAAGAGGCAAACCGGTTTTTACTTCGGAAGAAAACATCGCGAATAAGCTATCCGGTTTATTGGCATTGTAATACTTCCTGAACTTAGCGATGGCCGTTTTATAATTTGGTTGCTCTGCCTGCGCCATCACAGCGTAGGTTAAGTTTACCATCACTAAAAAAACAAATACTTTCTTCATATTTAGTACGGGCTGTTTATTGAGCCTTTGCGAAAGTACTAAATGTTACGGTTTTTAATTGATGAGGCTATTCTAATTTAACAATTAAACCCTTGACGATTTTTTAACTCAAACGATTAAACTAAAAAGCTATGAAGAAGATTATTGTAATGTTATTGTTAATAACCGGGTTTGCGGTTTGCGCCAATGCGCAGGATACCGCTAAAGTAAAACGTACACCGCAAGAACGTGCCGAACGGATGGGGAAGATGATGCAGAAAAGGCTGAACCTTACTGCTGATCAGTCGAACAAAATAAACGCGATTTTGCTGGATAGGGCAACTAAAGAAGAAGCCTTGAAAGGGCAGAAAGGCAGCAAAGGCGAAAAAGCACAAGTAATGGCTGATGCCGATGTGAAGATCGACGCCATACTTACACCTGATCAACAGAAACTGTACGCAGCTATAAAAGAAAGCGCTAAAGAAAGAGGTAGAAAAGGCGAAACTACACCGCCATTAACAAGTACGCCGCCACCGGTGCAGTAGGTATCACTAAAATAAAAGTGTCATTTCGACCGCAGGGAGAAATCCTCCTGAATATACTTTCACTGGAAGATTTCTCTCTTGCTTCGCCGTTCGAAATGACAATTTTTTTAAAGATCGGGGTTACCCAATCTTCTCCATCTCGGCCTTTACAAAAGCTGCCAGTTCCCTCACATAATCCGCGCTGAAATCGAATTTGATACCTGCTGTCTCATAAATTTCGTTGATGGTTTTGGTGTAGCCCAGCTTTAATGCATCAAGATATTGCTGCAGGCCTTTTTCTGGATTTTCCTTATAGTTTTTCCAAACGGCGATAGCGCCTAACTGGGCCATGCCATATTCGATGTAATAAAATGGCACCTCGAAAATATGCAGTTGCTTTTGCCACAGGTTCTGTTTAGCTTCTTCAAGGCCGGTCCAGTCAACCATGCCCGCGCCAAAGCGAGTGTATATCTGCTCCCAGGCTTCGTAGCGCTGTTCGTTCGTATGATCAGGATTGGTATATATCCAGTGCTGAAACTGGTCGACAACGGCCACCCAGGGCAGGGTTTTCAAAACATCAAACAACTGATCTTTTTTGGCGCGTTTCAGTTCTTCCTCATCCTTAAAATACACATCCCAGTTATCCATCGATATCAACTCCATCGACATCGAGGCCAGCTCTGCAACTTCCGAAGGGCAATGTTTAAAATCGTTCAGTTCCAGGTCAGCGGTTAAAAAGGTATGGATAGCATGGCCACCTTCGTGCACCATAGTCGTCAGATCGCGGAAGATGCCTGCCGAGTTCATGAAGATGAACGGTGCGCCAGTTTCGGCTAGCGGATAGTTATAGCCGCCCGGTGCTTTGCCTTTACGGCTCTCCACATCAAACAGGCCGTTATCCTTCATAATCTCCAGGCGTTCGCCCAGATACCTGCTGATATTACTGAAGCACTGGATCGATTTTTCGATCAGTTCCGTACCGTTGCTAAATGGTTTCAGGGCAGGTTTGCCTGAGGTATCTACCTCGGTATCCCAGGGTTTTAAGGCATCCAGGCCTAATGCGGCTTTGCGTTTTTCAGCCTGTTCGTGTAAAATAGGTACTATTTCTTTCTCAATCGCCTCATGAAAACTGTAGCAATCCTGCGGAGTATAGTCAAAACGTCCCATCGCTTTGAACATATAATCGCGGAAGTTTTCGAACCCGGCGTTTAATGCCAGTTGATGACGCAGGCCGCGCAGATGGTTAAACAGGTCGTTCAGTTTATCTTTATCCTGCAAGCGGCGGGCGGTTATCTTTTCCCAGGCCTCCTGGCGTTTGGCACGGTCGAGATTCTTTAAAAATACCGAAGCCTGTTCGAGCGTGAACTCCTTATCGTCGATATGTACAGACATGGCGCCTGTAGTTGATTGATATTTTTGCTGTTCAACCTGTATTTCGGTTTGAATAGGGATATTCTCCTCGCGAAAAAGCTCGAGCGCGTTTTTAACGCCTCGCAGGTAGATAAAGAATTTCTCCCCGTCGAGCTGCGATGCGTACTCGCTGGCCACAAATTTTTCGTTCAGTTTATTGCTGTATGGCGCAATTTTCGGCTCAACCTCGGTAGCGAAATATTGAAACTTTTGCAGCAGGTCTTGGCTGGCGGTATCGCAGGTCATGCGGATATAGCGCCAGGCAAAATCCTCTTCTAAAGCGGCTTCCAGTTCGCTGCGGTCCTGCAGCCATTTTTCAAGGTCTTCAACCGAGTTTATAGGACGTTCAAGCAGTTCAGTATAAAAAGGCTCAAGGGCTTCCCAGGTAATGTCGAGTCCGGCCGGGATATATTTACGTTGTTTTTTGTGGATCATGATTTGAATGTGCAGATATGCAAATGTGCAAATGTGCGGATGATTATCAAAGCCGGATTGATAAATTACGTGTAATGCTTTGGTAAACAAAACAGGCATTGTTCGGTTTGATAGTTATCAAATTGCATATCTATGAAGAAATACCTGTTTATCATAGGGTTACTATTGTTGATGAGCACTATAGCATACCCGCAGATTAGACCCGATACATCGTTCTATTTAAAAAATGACAAGAATATTTACTCGGTTGTTATCTCCAAAAACAACAAAATAATTTACCAGCAATATTTTAATGGTAAGAGTGATGCAACGCTGATGAATGATCAATCGCTTACTAAAAGCATCGTCTCGCTGCTTATAGGTATCGCTATCGATAAGCGTTATATCACTTCGCTGGATGAAAAAATAGGCAAATACTTCCCGCAGTTGGCTAAAGATAAAGACCCGCGCAAGCAAAATATTACCATTGGGCAGATCATGAACCAGTCGTCCGGGCTTTACCATGAGAACCTGAACGACCTGAAGGATTATCTCAACAAGAAAAGCCAATCAGAATACGTGTTAAAACAAAACCTGGTAAGCGATCCGGGGACAACATTCTATTACAATAACGCGGCCAGCCACCTGTTATCGGTCATTTTAACCAAAGCAACAGGTATGCCTACGCTCGATTTTGCAAAAAAATACCTTTTTGAGCCGATGGACATAACCAATGTAAGCTGGCCTAAGATGAAGGACGGTTATTACGATGGCTGCGGCTTGTTAAGCATACGTATGCGTACGCAGGATATGGTAAAGATTGGTGGTCTGCTGATCAATAACGGCTTTTATATCAATAACAGATTGGTACCCGCAACCTGGATAAAAGCCTTACTTAAGCCGGAAAACACTTTTGATACCCAGTGGGGATTTAAGGATTCGAAATACGCTTTATGCTGGTATCACTTTAACTACAAAGGCACATCGGCCATTTATGCCCTGGGTTGGGGAGGGCAGTTTCTGATCGCGATACCTAAATACCATGCTGTGGTGGCTGCCAACGCCAGTATCGCCGATGAAAACGCCATTATGGAATCGGCCCGGTTTACCGATAAGATATTTCCGGTTTTATTCGATTATATTAAAGCGCAGAAATAATTATTTCACCCAAAGCCTGTCGATCATAAAGAACACCGCGAAAATTACGCTGGCTATGCCGTTGGTGGTCATAAAAGCGAAGTTAACGCGGCTCAGGTCGTTAGGCTTAACCAACAGGTGCTGATAAATAAGCATGCTGCAAAAGAAAGCCACGCCGAGATAATAAGGCCAGCTAACATGGATAAACAATATCGGCATGGCTATAAAGATAGCCGATAATATGTGTAGCGCAGTTGACAGGTTTAAGGCATTTACTTTACCCAGCCAGGCGGGTATGGAATGCAGGTTTTCGTTACGGTCAAATTCTTCGTCCTGCAAGGCATAAATAATATCGAAACCGCTTACCCAGCACAACACCGAAAGTGAAAAAAATATCGGCAACAAAGCAAAATGCCCGGTTACCACCAGATAGGCACCGATAGGAGCGAGCGACAAGCCCAACCCTAAAACCAAGTGACATAATGCGGTAAAACGTTTAGTGGCACTGTAGCCCAAAACCACCAGCAATGCCACCGGCGAAAGGTAAAAGCAAATGGTATTAATAAAAAAGGTAGTGCCGATAAACAACGCGCAATTGACTAGCGTGAATATCAGGGCGGCGCGGGCGGTTAACCTGCCGGCGGGTATATCGCGTACCTTGGTGCGCGGGTTCTTAGCGTCGATATCCCTGTCGAGATAACGGTTAAAGGCCATTGCCGAATTACGCGCAAAAACCATGCACATCACCATAAACAGCAGCTTTTGCCACTCGAAGTGATAGTTGGTTGTGGTGATCGCCAGAAAAAAGCCGATAAATGCGAACGGCATGGCGAATATGGTATGTGAAAAGGTAACTAAGGAGAGGTATTTTTTCATAGACGATTTTGATTCCCCTCTTGAGAGGGGTTAGGGGTGTGTTTCTCAGTATATGTTAAATAATGATCTTCTAATTGTCGTAAAACGTTGGATATATCATGCCGAACTTCGCTTTCGGTAAATCTGATTATTGTTAATCCATGAACTTCAAGTTCCTTATCCCGTATCATATCCGACAGATGTTTCTCTTCATTGCTGTGATACATGCCATCAACCTCAATCACCAACTCCAACTCATAGCAATACAAATCTACAATATATTTTAAAAGCGGTTTTTGCCGATGGAAATCGTGACCGTAAAATTGCTTGTTTTTAAGTTCGTTCCAAAGCAGGATTTCGCCATGTGTACTATCATTCCTTAGTTTACGGGCTAGTTGTTTAAGTTCTGGGTTATAAGGGATAATTTTACGACGCATTTTTTTAACTCCTGTTAATACACACCCCTGCCCTTCTCAAGAGGGGAGCCCTGTGCGCCGCCCTTAAACTTTTGTGTTTTGTTCTGCAAAGGCCTTTGCCGAGCTATAGTCAAAACTGTTGTTTATCTCACCAATAAAACTTAACACCTCGTCGCGGCCCTGTTGTAACTCCGACGAAGTGATGAAGATTGACGGCATATCAGAAAATGTCGCAAGCAATGCTTTTTTAAAAGCAGCAATGTTTTGGTCGGTTTTAACGCGTGATTGCTTATCAGCCTTGGTAAAGATCAACACAAAGGGCAGTCCTTTTTCGCCCAGCCAGTTGCAAAATTCCAGATCGATCTTTTGCGGCTCGAGGCGGCTGTCAATCAGCATCATTACACATTGCAGGCTTTCGCGCTTATCCAGGTAGGTGCGGATAAATTTATTCCAGTCCTCCTTCTTACTTTTGGAAATGCGGGCGTAACCATAGCCGGGCAAATCCACCAGGTACCAGTTGTCATTGATCAGGAAATGATTGATCAGTTGCGTTTTGCCCGGTGTTTGCGAGGTTTTGGCTAATCCCTTTTTGCCCGTAAGCATGTTAATAAGCGATGACTTACCCACATTAGACCGCCCGATAAAAGCATACTCTGGCTTTAACGGTGGAGGCAATTTGGATACCTGGGTGTTGCTGCAAATAAACTCGGCCGATTTAACTACCATAGGGCAAAGGTAGTTATTTTAGACCGGAGTCGTGAGTTTTGAGTCCAGAGCCTTTTATAGAACTGCTGGATTCCCGGCTCTGGACCCCAAACTTTCAAAAAGCTTGTAGTATTAATGTAGAAGTAGCTGCCCAGGCATAACCGATTTTTTGGCAGGCTTTTCAGGCTCTTTTACGGTGGATTTATTGAATTTAAATTGCAATGTGAGTAAAAAGTAGCGGTTTAATATTTGCGATTGCGTGTCGTTTATAGCGTTTTCAAAAACATAACGATTTGTGCCGATGGCTTGGTTCAATATATCGTAGCATGAGATCTTGATCTCACCGCGATCTTTTTTCAAAAACGAACGTGCACCGCTAATGCTTAACAAATTGGCGCTTTTACGGAAACCCGACGCAACCAAAGGATTGTACGCATAATCGTAATTGCCTTCAAAGTTAACGTGGGCCGGCCAGTAAACATTAAAATGCGCGCCGACGTGGTGTGTGGTATTGCTTACGTTGCTGTAATTGATGCCGGTATATTTAGCGGTTGAGTTGTAAAGGGTATAAGATGGATCCAGTTCGATGATGTCTTTCCAATTGAAAGATGCCGATGAAGTAAGACTGATATTGTAGGAGTTTTGGTAACCATCCTGGCGATTCAGTTCGAAGAAGTTGTGGCTGGTGCTCAGCATTAAATTTTGCGACAATCGCAGGGATATATCGTGTGTCTTTTTAAATCGCTTTGAGATCGACCCTGAGGTAGAAATGGTGTACCTGCCATTGGTGTTAATCGGGGTACTGGTTTCGGCACCCAGAGCGTTCAATGTACGTTGCCTGAATACGCCATCATCTTCGAACGAGGCATTACCGTTCAGATAAAAGTTTAGCTGACGCTGGCCGATGTAATTGCTATAGTAAATGTTGAAATTATTACGCAATGCAGGTTTTAAATCAGGATTACCCACAACCGAATATAGCGGGCTGAACACAACCTGGTAGGGGATCATATCGCCAATGTTAGGTAGCGCGAAACTGCGCGAGTATCCCAGTGAAACACTGCTTAAATTAAGTTGGATGCTGGGTAATGCGTTAAAATAATTTTGGTTGATATCAGCAAAACCACGATCGAACTGGTTGTTAACGTTTAGCAACTGGGTATTTAAACTGGCCGTTAGCTGCATTTGCCTGGCAAAATTATAGGTTATGCCAGGCGTTAAACTTTCTGTACGGGTGTTGCGGGTAAGGTTACCGCTTAATATCTGTAAAAACGAATCGTACTCGTGGGTTAAGGTATCCAGATCGTACGTTGCGCTATTGTTCACATTATGGTTATAGCCAGTTGCTGCGGTAACATTAAGCACCAATTTTTTGCCTATTGGGTACCGGTAGCCGGCCGAAATACTGACATCGGTATTACGGCCAAGCGTGTTATTTTGCCGGTTTAACACATACGATGGGAAGCTTGCTATATACGAGGTAAGGTAATTGTTGCTGTAATTTACGCCACTGGTAGGTGTTAACTGTACGTTTTGAGAGATGCTGATCGATTCGCCTTTTTTGGCGAACTGATGATTGTACGAAAACGCGTGCGAAAACTGCAGGTTATCGCCCGAACTGTTATCCGTATTGGTAGTTTGGTTTATCCGCGATACAAAATTGCTGAAACTGCTGCCTGTATTGCTGTTTACAGATTGATTATTATCGATACTTAAATTAGGTTGATAGCTGATGGTAGTAGCGTCGGTAGGTTGCATGCGTACGTTGGCGCTTAGGTAATGCCTCGTAGCGGTACGTACACGGCTGTTTACTGAGTTACTCACCAGGTCGGTATCGCCCAAAAAACGCTGGTTGTTGCTGATGCTGTTAGACTCGGTATGATTATTTCCATAAGTATAAACCAGGTTTATTTTTAACTTTTTGCCATAATCGTCGTTAATGTTGATACCGCTGCTCAGCGCCCTTTCGATACCGCTTGCGCCTGTACCGAATGATCCAAAACCACCCCGGTAAATCGCTTCAGAGCCGCCACGGTTTACGCCCGCGTTTTCGTACAGATCGCTTATCGAAAAATTGGTATTGTTGAGGTTATTACCTTGCGCCAGTATACTTACCTGCAGTGTATCCCTAAACATATTGAATAAGCCGCCTGCGGTATACCTGTCTTCAGTTCCGGCGCCACCGTATACTTTGCCGAAGATGCTTTTCTTTAGCTTCTTTTTGAATTTAAGGTTGATGATCTTTTTAACCTTTACGTCGGGGATCAAATGGTCGGGGTCATTTTCCCGGTCATCATACACCTGTACTTTGTCTATCAGATCGGCATCCAGGTTTTTAGTGGCGATGCGCGGATCGTAACTAAAAAACTCCCGTCCATCAACCAAAACCTTGCTTACAGCTTTGCCGTTGGCTTCTATTGTACCATCGTTACTCACTTCAATGCCCGGTAGCTTTTTCAACAGATCCTCAACCACGGCGTTTGGGCGCACCTTAAAAGCTTCGGCGTTAAATTCAATGGTATCCTTTTTTATAACGATGGGAGGGCGTTCGCCGGTGATGGTAACTTCGCCCAGCATTTTGGATGATAGCATAATAGTACCTATATCCACAGTTTGCGTTTTATCCAGCGTCATAAATCTACGTACAGGCTGATACCCGGCCGAACTGACCAACACCTTTAACTTTACGCCCCCGGGCAGGTTGTGCAGCGCAAATTCGCCTTTCTTGTCGGTAACCATGTAGGATACAATGCTGTACGTGGTGTCTTTTAACGACAGTACAGCAACAGTGGCAAACTCCATAGGTTTATTCTCGGCCGAATCGATAATCCGGCCTTTAATAACCGCCCGGTTTTGGCCGAAGACATGTGGGATGGTGAAAAACAGGATAAGAACAATAATTAACAGGTAGCGCATGTTTCAGGTTTAGGTGTTTGTAAAACTAATTATTTAGTTTGAAGAATAACAGATAATTGAAAAATAATTATTAACTGATATATCCGCGTATTATTTAACTACTTTTAACATAGTGCCGATAAAAATTACAACCAAATAACAAGCTTTAATAATAAGCTTGTTAAATTTGTATGTTTAAACATGTAATTTAAAATGGAAGAATATAAAATACCAACTCAAACGCGCATAGGCCACGTGCATTTAAAGGTGAGCGATCTGCAACGTTCGCTCGATTTTTATTGCGGACTACTGGGTTTTGACCTGGTAATGAAATACGGTACTGAAGCAGCTTTTATATCGGCGGGAGGGTATCATCATCATATCGGTTTAAATACCTGGCACAGCAAAGGCTCTGGCCCGGCGCCGGTAAGCTACCCGGGTTTATATCATACAGCCATTTTGTATCCCGAAAGGAAAGAGCTGGCGAAAATACTGCAACGGCTCATCCAATTGCGTTATCCGTTAACGGGGATGTCTGATCATGGTGTATCTGAGGCGATATATCTTGATGACCCTGACGGCAACGGGGTGGAGTTGTATTGGGATAAACCAAAAGAGCAATGGCCGGTTGATCATAGCGGTAATCTTACCATGTTTACAAGGCATTTAGATGTGGAGGGACTTTTAGCAGAATTGTAAGTCCGAAAGTCTGCAAAGTCGGGAAGTCCGAAGATTTTTTAGGTAAACTGATGTTACTGCAGTAGCCAACTTTCGGACTTCCCGACTTTCGGACTAAAACAGTACCTTTGCCACCCAGGCATGAGCAAAATAGTAACACCTTACCAAAACGAGCAGGCTACCAAAAAAGAACAGGTGGCCGATATGTTCAACAATATCTCCAAAACCTACGATTTCCTTAACCACTTTATGTCGCTGGGGATCGATATCATCTGGCGTAAAATAGCCATTAATGAATTGAAGGCTAATCAACCCAAACTGATATTGGATGTGGCCACGGGTACGGGTGATTTTGCCTTTGAGGCGCTTAAAATTCTGCAGCCCGATAAAATAATCGGAGTAGATATTTCAAGAGGGATGCTGGATATCGCGGAGCAAAAGATCACCAAACGCGGACTGGGCGAGAGGTTTGAGGTGCGTATGGGCGATTCGGAAAAGCTGCTGTTTGATGCCGGCACATTCGACGCGGTGACCGTGGCTTATGGCGTGCGGAACTTTGAGAACCTGGAAAAAGGACTGGCCGATATTTACCGGGTATTGAAACCGGGTGGTAAAGCCGTTGTGCTCGAGTTTTCAAAGCCGAAGGCTTTCCCCATTAAACAATTGTATAACTTCTATTTTAACTATATTACGCCAGGCATAGGCAAAATATTTTCGAAGGATTCGAGGGCTTATTCTTATCTTCCCGAATCGGTGGCCGCTTTTCCGGATGGCGAAAAATTTACCGCGCTGATGGACAAAGTGGGCTTCAGCCATACCAAACATCGTCCGCTGGCGTTTGGTATCTGTTCGGTATATACGGGCGTTAAATGATTAAAAGGCTTAACTTAATTTTATGGGTGTTGATAATGTGCAGCGGCAAACTGTTTGCGCAAGGACCGCCTGCATGGGGGGGCGGGGCCGATTTGAATGATATCAGCTTTGGTTTTCATTTCGATTATATCAACAGCAACTATAAAATTTTTAAGCAGCCCGACTGGCGACAGCCTTATTTTTACAGCGAAACAGGCAAATACCTCACCGATTCCCTAAACAGTATCACCTCTGCCGGTTCGCCGGGTTTCGCGGTGGGTTTTATAGTGCGTTATCGAATTACCGATCATCTGGAAGTGCGTAGTACGCCCGAATTGTCTTTTGCCGATCGATCCATTACCTATAAATATGCTACCCCATCGCAGGACGTGACAAAAAGTGTACACGCCAGTTTAGTGGAAATACCTTTGCTATTCAAAATTAAATCCGACAGGTTAGGCGATCTCCGTGCCTATTTGCTGGGCGGTGTTAAATATTCATACGGTTTAAGCGTCGATAAAACGAACGATGATCCTAACCTCTCACCTTTAGAGAAACAGGTGATCAACAAACGCGGCTATGCATCATACGAAGCAGGTATTGGCTGCGATATCTATTTCGAGTACTTCAAGTTTTCGCCCGAGCTTAAAATATCCAACTCTTTGGGCAATGTGCTTACTCCGGGTACCGACCCTTATTCGCAACCACTACAAAAACTGCTGTTGCACAGCCTGGTATTCACAATCTACTTTGAGTAGACAAATCAGTTAAGCAAAAAACTTAACTTCGTGGCGTTAATTACCCTCTATGTCGAAAATCGCTTTAATTACAGGGGCAACTGCCGGTATCGGCGAAGCATGTGCCCATACCTTCGCCCGCGAACAATATAACCTTATACTTACCGGCCGACGTGCCGACAGGCTCGAAAAGCTATCTGCAAAATTAAGCGCCGATTACGGTGTTGAGGTAACGACTCTGGAATTTGACGTTCGCGAACGCGACGTAGTTATCGAGAAGCTGGAAAGCCTGCCTTCCAATTGGAAAAAGGTAGATGTGCTGATCAACAACGCCGGCCTGAGCCAGGGGCTCGATCCTATCCAGAACGGCAAATGGAGCGATTGGGAAACCATGATCGATACCAATGTTAAAGGCTTGCTGTACGTGAGCAAGGTGGTGATCAACTGGATGATCGGAAACAAGAGCGGGCATATCATCAATATGGGTTCAATCGCCGGTAAAGAGATCTACGCCAACGGCAATGTGTATTGTGCCAGCAAAGCGGCTGTGGATTTTTTAAACAAGGGTATGCGTGTTGATCTGCTGCCTTACGGGATAAGAGTTACAGCCATACATCCGGGCGCGGTAGAGACCGAGTTTTCGGAAGTGCGGTTTCATGGCGATAAGGATCGGGCCAAAAAAGTATACGATGGGCTGGAACCTTTGGTAGCGGAGGATGTTGCCGAGACAATATGGTTTGCAGCATCACGCCCGGCGCATGTAAACATCAACGAAATTGTGATGGTGCCCACAAGGCAGGCCAACGCGACGACGTTTTTTAGAGAGTAGAATCAGTCCGAAAGCCCGCAAGTCGGGAATACATTCAATCATTCAATAAATCAGTCATTCAATCATTAAACAAATGTCATTAGCAGAAAAGATAGACCAGGATATTAAATCAGCCATGCTGGCCAAGCAAGCAGATCGTTTGCAAGGATTGCGCTCCATTAAATCGGCCATATTAACGGCACGTACCGAAAAAGGCGCATCGCACGATTTGAACGAAGAAGCGGAGATCAAAATCCTGCAAAAGCTGGCCAAGCAGCGTAAAGAGTCGGCTGATATTTATAAAGCGCAGAACCGCGAAGACCTGTACGAGATTGAGATGGGTGAGCTACAAGTTATCGAAGCATATCTGCCAAAACAACTAAGCCGCGAAGAGGTTGAAGCCGCAATAAAACAGGTGATAACCGCTGTTGGAGCAACATCAATTAAAGATATGGGCAAGGTTATCGGCGCTGCTAATAAGGAATTGGCGGGCAAAGCCGACGGGCGTACCATATCCGAAGTAGTAAAGCAATTATTAAGTTAAATAATTGCTTTTATTGTTGTAACTCCGCGCCAATAAGCTATTTTTATGGCGAGTAATTTAATTTTAACACCGATTTATATTTCAGGATAAAATTTTACTGGGATAAAATATTTGCGAATTATATGGATTTTGTGCTAAAAAATGATCATGGTTTTAGTTATATAGACGAAGGTGAGGGTGAGGTTCTGTTGTTGCTGCACGGCCTGATGGGCGCGCTAAGTAATTGGGAACAGGTTATCGAAAAGTTTAGCAAGCAATACCGGGTCATTATACCCATGCTGCCAATTTACGATCTGCCCCTGTTGACCACCGGCGTAAAAAGCCTGTCGAAATATGTGCACAAGTTTATCGTCCATAAAAAGTTAACTGATATAACTATTCTGGGTAATTCGTTAGGCGGTCACGTAGCATTGATCTATTGTCTCGCACATCCTGGTGTTGCCAAAGCTTTGGTATTAACGGGTAGCTCAGGTTTGTACGAAAATGCGTTCGGCGGTTCATTTCCACGCCGCGAAAACTACGAATTTGTAAAAGAAAAGGTAGAATACACTTTTTACGATCCGGCAACGGCCACAAAAGATCTGGTTGATGAAGTTTTCGCTACCGTGAACGATCGTCATCGCGTTATCCGTATATTGGCTATGGCAAAATCGGCCATCAGGCACAATATGTCCAAAGAAGTACACAAAATACAAATTCCGGTGCTGCTGGCATGGGGGCGGAATGATAAAATAACACCGCCCGAAGTAGCCGAGGAGTTCCACAAATTGCTGCCTGATTCTGAGCTACATTGGATAGATAAATGCGGCCACGCGCCAATGATGGAACGCCCGGAAGAATTTAACGAAATATTGGCCGGCTTTTTGAACAAAATAAAAGCGAAATAAAAATGTTAGCAGCCGAACTCATATCCGATGCAATGCCGCCTGTTCGTACCTCTGATACGATACAGAAGGTTATTGACCGTATGGCCGAGTTTAAGGTGCGACACTTGCCATTGGTTAACGATGAGCAGTTTTTGGGCCTGATAGCCGAGGATGATTTGTTTGAATACGATTATCAGCAGCCAATAGGCTCGCTGGCCCTGTCGCTGATTAACCCTTTCGTTATGGAAAATCAGCATATTTATGATGTTATCCGCCTGTTTTACGAACGCCGGCTAAGCGTTGTGCCCGTGCTCGATTTTAAAAATAACTACCTGGGCCTGATCTCGATCAACAGCATGAATGAGTATTTTGCCCGTTTAACATCAGTGGCCGAACCGGGCGGGATAATCGTGCTCGAGATCATTAACCGCAACAATTCTCTGGCGCAGATAGCGCAGATCGTCGAATCGGACAATGCGCAGATACTGAGCTCGTACATTCGCTCGTTTCCCGATTCAACCAAAATGGAAGTTACGCTTAAGCTCAACAAGCAGGATATATCAGGCATTGTAGCCGCGTTTCAACGCTACGATTACACGGTGCAGGCAACTTTTAACTCACTTCCGGTTGATGACGACTCAATGGATCGTTACGATTCATTAATGAATTATCTCAACTTATAATCACCGCGCATGAAGATCGCTCTATACGGCAGGCAGTTTAACGACTCGGTTTTACCGCATGTGCAGCAGGTTTTTACTCATCTGGAGCAACATAAGGTCGAAATATATGTATATCATGATCTGAATGAGCACCTATCGGGTAAGATCATCATGCCCGAAGGTTATAAAACTTTTACCCGCGATCAGCCGCTAAAAGGATTGATCGATGTGTTTATAACACTTGGTGGCGATGGTACACTGCTAGATACCTTAGCTTTTATCCGCGATTCGGGCATACCGGTTATCGGTATCAACTTTGGCCGTCTGGGTTTTTTGGCCAGTATCAATAAAAGCGATATTACGGCAGCTATACATGCTGTAGTGAACCGTAATTTTACTTTGGATAGCCGGGTGCTGCTCTCTATCGAATCGGAGCATCCCTATTTTAATAACGAGAACTTCGCGCTTAACGATATTACTTTCCACAAGCGCGATGATTCGGCCATGATCATCATTCATGCATTTTTGAATGATGAATTTTTAAACTCATATTGGGGCGATGGTATCATTATTTCGACACCTACGGGTTCAACAGCCTATTCGTTAAGCTGTGGCGGGCCAATCATTTTGCCAAAATCTGGCAACATCGTAGTTACACCGGTGTCGCCGCATAACCTAAACGTAAGGCCCATCGTATTGGCCGACGATAGCGTGCTGAGTTTCGAGGTGGAGTTTCGCAGTGCTAACTATCTTGTTTCCTGCGATTCGCGCACGGTGGTGATCGATAAGCCGATCAAATTCAACATCCGAAAGGCCGATTTTCAACTTAACCTTATCCGCCTGGATAATGAAACGTATTTATCCACGTTAAGAAACAAATTAATGTGGGGAATTGATACCCGCAATTATTAGTGTTGTTAATGCGTAAATTAAAGTCCGTAATTATTTTATTGCTGATGCTTACATCCCTGGTGGGTAAACTGCACGCGCAAACCTGGGAGGTAGGAGGCACGGTGGGCGAGTCGGGCTATATGGGCGATTTTAATCAAAGTAACCCTTTCAAGTTTACTGATTTTAGCGGCGGTTTTTTCCTGAAACGTAATTTCAATAACTATCTTTCTATCAAACTGCAATACATGTACGGTACCATCCGGGGCGACGACAGTACATCAAACAATCAACAGTTTTATAATCGCAATTTGAGTTTTTCCAGTTCGCTGAGCGAGATAAGTTTGATTGGCGAGTTTAACTTTATGAGTTATATCCCCGAGGTGGGCACCAATAAATACACGCCATTTATTTTCGCGGGCATTGCCAATGTGGGTTTTAATCCGAAGGCTAGTTATAAAGGAACGGAATACGAATTAGCGCCAGTAACCACCGAAGGGCAGGCAAAGGCCTACAATACCAGGGCATGGTCTGTTCCGTACGGCGCAGGGTGCAAGTTCAACTTTACCGGTAAATGGAATTTTATCGTCGACTTAGGCTATCGCTATACCAATACCGGTTATCTTGATGATGTTTATGGCGCTTACCCTAACAAGGCTGTATTGCCAGGCGCAATATCAAGAGCGCTTTCAGACCGTTCGGCCGAGCGTATTGGCGAAAGTATAGGTTCGGCCGGTTCGCAGCGGGGCAATTACTCCAATGATAGCTATATGTTTATCGGGTTTACGATATCGTACACCTTTGTAACTCAAAATTGTTACAAGTTTTGAAACGGGTCAACAGGTTTTGCAACCAGTTTTTTATCCAGTTCGGCTTTATCCAGATAAAATAAAACCGCGCAAATGCCGGTAGCAACCAGGTCTGCTATGTGGCGTATCAGTTTCACATTCTCCAGTTCGGGATTGATCTTCATAATCGTATACGAAGTGATGTAGAGTATTACAATAATGCCTGTACCCACAAAAAACACAATCAATTTCTTTTTTAATTTCGCCGTCCATATCAATTTTTCGCCCACATTTTCAATTTTACTTTCAATCAGTTTTGTATAAAACTGCTTAAAGTACATGTAGCAGGTTAATAAAAATAGTACGGTGACAGACGAGATCATGTAAAGCAGGGGTTAAGGATTTAATCAGGGGTTTAAATTATCTATTATCAATATAAAATCAAAGTACGGTATTTTATTGATGTAAGTTTCTGCAACGCAGATTTTTTAAGTTGATATACGCTTGTTGGACAGTATAATTACCTGTCATAGTTGTGGATTTTTCTTTTTGCCTGATAATAAAAATATACAAAGTTAGTTTTACCTTTGTCCGCTGAAATTTTTATTAAAAATTCAATTTTAATGCATAAAAGCACCAAATTGAGTTGAATAAAGCAAAGATCAATTACAAATAATGAACGATTACCGGTTTGCTACTGAGCGACTGGTATTATAAAAATGAGTTTTAAAGAGCAGATAGATACCGCCAGGCTACCGCAACACGTGGCCATTATCATGGATGGCAATGGCCGTTGGGCCAAAGGGAAAGGCAAACTACGTGTATTTGGTCATCACAATGGTGTGTTATCCGTGCGCGATGTTGTTGAAGGCGCAGGCGAAATTGGTATTAAGTACTTAACACTTTATACCTTTTCAGCCGAGAACTGGAACCGTCCCAAGTATGAAGTAACCGCCATTATGGAGCTGCTGATCTCAACCATCAATAAAGAGATCAAAAAACTGATGGAGAATAACGTGCGCCTGAATACCATCGGCGATATCGAAATGCTTCCGCAAAAATGCCATGATGAGCTGAAAAACGCTATACAGAAAACCGCCGGTAATACCGGTTTGGTGCTTACGCTGGCATTAAGTTATAGCTCCCGTCGCGAAATTGTACAGGCAGCACAAGCTATCGCGGCCAAGGTTGAGAAAGGGGAGATCAAAGCTGCCGATGTTAACGAAGAACTATTTGCCAGCCAGTTACATACTGCCGATATGCCTGATCCTGAACTGCTGATACGCACCAGCGGCGAATACCGGATAAGTAACTATCTGCTATGGCAAATTGCCTATGCCGAACTCTATTTTACTGATAAACTCTGGCCCGATTTCCGCCGGGAAGATCTTTACGAAGCCATACTGGATTATCAAAAACGCGAGCGCCGTTTCGGGCTTACCAGTGAGCAGGTAAACTAATATTTTTACGTTTAACACTTTTTAACAACTGTATAAATTATTTTAGCCACCAAAATATTCGGATGAATAAATATTTCTTTGCACTTCTTTTTTCTGTGGTATGCACAGGCGCATGGGCCCAGGTTTCAAACCAGGCCAGGCCGGCGCTTACCAAACTTCCTGCCGATAGCCTGAGCTATCTTAACCCGAAAGATTACATTATTGGTGGCGTAACAGTTAGCGGTACAAAATATCTTGAAAAAGATGTTTTGATCACCATATCAAAATTAAACGTAGGCAGTAAGATTACCTTGCCGGGTGATGAATCTGCCAAGGTGATTAAAGCGCTTTGGGAACAGGGCCTTTTTGATGATGTGAAACTGAATATTACCAGGATGAACCTGGATACCGTGTATTTTGATATTGCCATTGTTGAACGCCCCCGTCTATCGAGGTTGCACTTAACCGGCCCGCGCAAAGGAGAAATAGAAGACTTGCAAAAAAAGCTGAACGATAAAGCAGGTAAGATCGTAAACGAAAACCTGCTGAACACCGTAACAACCATAATTAAAAAGGAATTTAATGATAAAGGCTTTTTAAATACTACGGTTAACATTACCCAGCGTAAGGATCCTGCCGATGCCAACAGCGTTATTTTGGATGTGGCCATCGATAAAAAACAAAAAGTTAAAATCAATAGTGTAACTTTTGAAGGCAATAAGGCATTTAGCCAGAAAGCTTTAAAAGGGTACATGGGTAAAACCAAAGAGCGCAAATGGTACCATATTTTTGGTTCGAAGAAATTTATGCGCGACAAGTATGAAGAAGATAAGCAGGATTTTGTAGCAAAATTGCAAAGCAAAGGCTATCGCGATGCTGAGATATTGAGCGACTCGGTTTGGCGCAATGATGATAAAACGGTAAACGTTAAGATCAAAATGTACGAGGGCCCTAAATATTACTTTGGTAACATTACCTTCTCGGGTAATACCAAATATCCAACTGACGCTTTAAAAAATATTCTCCGCATCAAAAAAGGGGACGTATTCAGCGAAGAAAACCTTACTAAACGCTTAAGTGGCCCAACATCAGGCGGCGACGATATATCGACACTTTACCTGAACGATGGTTATTTAACCTATCAGGCCGACCCGGTACAAACCCATATTTATAATGATACTGTGGATGTGGATATCCGCATGTACGAAGGTCCGCAATACACCATCAACAGAGTATCGGTAAAAGGTAATGATGTAACCAATGATAAGGTGATCATCCGTGAGTTGCAAACTTTGCCGGGCCAGAAATTCTCGAAAGAAGCGATTGTTCGTAGTCAGCGCGATATTACCCAATTGGGCAACTTTGATGAGCAAAAAACCGAACCTAAACCAACTAATATCAACCCGGCCGATGGTACAGTTGACATAGTGTACAATGTAGTTGAAAAACCATCCGACCAGATCGAACTTTCGGGCGGTTTTGGTGGCGGCCAGCTGGTAGGTACGCTGGGTTTAACCTTCAACAACTTTTCATTGCGTAACCTGTTTAACTTAAGCGCTTACAAACCACTGCCTAAAGGCGATGGCCAGAAGCTAAGCTTGCGCGGCCAGTCGAACGGCCAGGATTATCAAAACTATTCGTTCACCTTTTCTGAGCCATGGTTAGGCGGCAAAAAACCAATTTATTTTGGTTTAACGGCGTATACCCAGCTAAGTTCAAATATTTCGGCTTACTCACAAACCGATCCTAACTATTATCATCTGCGTATCAATGGTGTGGGTGTAACTTTAGGTCAGCGTTTAAGGTGGCCCGATAACTTGTTCCAGTTAAACTATTCGTTAAACGTGGATCACTATAACCTGTTCAACTATCCGGGGTATTTATTTAAAAATGGAACGTCGTACAACATTAAGTTAACCCAGGAATTGAGCCGTAACTCAACCGACGCGCCTATTTACCCAACAACGGGTTCAAACCTTAAATTTACCGTACAGGCCACACCGCCATATTCGGCATTTAACAATGTTAACTACTTAATTGCCACACCGCAGCAACGTTATCAGTTTGTAGAATATCACAAATGGAAATTTGAAGGGCAGTGGTTCCAGAAAATTTATGGTAAACTGGTGTTAAAGGGCCAGGTGCAGTTCGGCTTTATGGGTTACTACAACAAAGAAGTTGGCCAGGCGCCGTTTGAGCGCTTTAAACTGGGCGGCGATGGTATGCAGAGCTACCAGTTTTTACAGGGTAGCGAGATCATCGGGTTACGCGGTTATCAAAACTTCTCGGTTGTGCCCGTGGGTTCAAACTACGATGCCAACAACAATCCGGGCAGCCCTGTATTCAACAAATACATGCTCGAATTGAGGCACCCGGTTATAGCCAGCGAGTCGGCAACAATATTTTTGTTAACTTTTGTTGAAGGCGGTAACGTTTGGAACAACTTTAGCGAATTTTCTCCGTTTAATGTTCGTAGGTCTGCTGGTGTTGGAGCTCGTATTTTTCTTCCTATATTTGGCTTGCTCGGTTTAGATTATGGTTATGGATTTGACGCTATTCCTGGTATCCCTGGTGCAAACAAGGGGCAGTTCCACTTCTCCATCTCTCAAAGTTTGAATGGCGGGTTTAACTAATTTAAGATGAAAAAGATATTCTTAACCCTTTGCGCGGTTGTTTTGGTTTCTGTTGGTGCGTTTGCACAACGTTTTGCCTATGTTGATTCGGAGTACATCCTGAAACATGTTCCCGATTATATCTCGGCACAGAAAGAACTAAATGCATTATCTGCACAATGGCAAAAAGACGTTGACTTCCGTTTCCAGGAGATCGACCGTTTGTATAAGGCTTACCAGGCTGATCAGGTACTGATGACCGCCGATATGAAAAAGCGTCGCGAACAGGAGATTGTAGATAAGGAAAAAGCGGCTAAGGATTTTCAAAAATCAAAGTTCGGCCCTGATGGTGAGCTGGCCCAACGCAGCAGCCTTTTGGTAAAACCTATTCAGGACAGGATAGCCAAAGCTATCCAGGCTGTAGCCGAAGCCGAAGACCTGGACATGATATTTGATAAAAACAGCGAGGTTGTAATGTTATATGCCAACCCGCGTTATGATAAAAGTTCGGATGTAATTACCAAGCTCGGTTTAAAGCCCGGAGTGTTGGCTAAGTAAAATAAATTAGTTAAAATCGCACAACAAAAAAGAGAAATCAGAAAAAGCCCAAATGAAAAAATTATTAAGAGTTGCATTAATTGCCGGTTGCATGGTTTTTGCGGGTACATTGGCCAAAGCGCAAACTAAAACGGGTTACATTAATTTTAATGCCGTTATCGACCTGATGCCAGATACCAAGGTAATTTCAAGCCAGCTTCAAACATATCAGCAAACCTTTATTACGCAGTTGCAAAACATGCAAACTGAATATCAAACTAAAGGTGCCGACTACGAATCAAAACGCGCTACCATGACTGATGCCGTACGTGCGCAAAAAGAAGCTGAGTTGGGTGATCTGCAAAAACGCATCCAGGATTACCAAACCACCGCGCAGGGTAAAGTAGAAGCTAAAAAAGATGAGTTAGGCAAACCTTTGCTGGATAAAGTAAAAGCGGCGATAGCCCAGGTAGCTAAGGAAAAAGGTTACGGTTATGTTATCGATTCATCGCAAGGTATATTTATTGTTTCGCCTGAGGGTGACGATTTGATGCCGGCTGTTAAATTAAAATTAGGTTTAAAATAATAGGCCAAAAAGCTATAGCTAAGCGAAGTTCAATTGCCGAAATTGAACTTCGCTTTTTTTTAAATAAGTATAAACAGAAAAACAAAAAATAGGAATGAAAAAGTTATTTAGAGCAGTATTAGTGGCCGGTTGCTTGTTGTTTACAACGAATATGGCTAAGGCGCAGCAAAAAATCGGTTATGTAAATTTCAGCGCGGTTGTTGATGTAATGCCTGATAAGGCAACTATCGCTAAAACCATGCAGGATTATCAGAAACAGTTTGCCGATCAATATCAATTAATGCAAACCGAACTGCAATCAAAAGGCACTGATTACGAAAAAAACAAAGCAACCTGGAACGACGCTATCCGTACGCAAAAAGAATCGGAAATAACCGACATCCAAAAACGTATGCAGGATTTTAGCCAAAAAGCACAGCAATCTATCGAAGGCAAGCAAAACGACCTGGCTAAACCATTGTTTGATAAAGTAAAATTGGCCATTTCGGCCGTATCAAAGGAAAAAGGTTATACTTACGTATTCGATTCGTCGTCGCAGATCATGCTGGTATCACCAGACGCGGATGATTTGACAGCCGCGGTAAAATTGAAACTAGGCGTAAAATAATTTCCCAATGTTTTAAATAACAAAGCGAAGTTCAGTTTTAAATTGAGCTTCGCTTTGTTATTTTTATACCATGTTAACCAAGCAGCCAATAGGCGTTTTCGATTCGGGTTATGGCGGCCTTACTGTGTTTAAGTCGATAGCCAAACTGTTACTTCAATACGATTATATTTACCTGGGCGATAGTGTACGTGCGCCTTACGGCAACCGCTCGTTTAAAACTATCCATCAATATACCTGGGAGTGCGTGCAGTTGTTATTTGAGATGGGCTGCCCGTTGGTTGTGCTGGCTTGTAATACGGCTTCGGCTAAAGCGTTGCGCACTATTCAACAGCAGGACTTGAAACATGTCGATCCAGGCAAACGTGTACTGGGCGTTATCAGGCCTACGGCCGAAGTGATCGGTAATTATACAACGACTAAGCAGATAGGCGTTTTAGGCACCAAAGGAACGGTTCAGTCCAACTCGTATGGGATGGAGATTGGTAATTTCTTCCCCGACGTTAAGGTGTATCAGCAAGCTTGTCCGCTCTGGGTACCCTTAATTGAAAATGGCGAGCACGATAAACCGGGGGCTGATTATTTTGTAAAGCAATACCTCGACCAGATCTTATGTCAAAGCGAGGATATAGACACGCTTTTACTGGCCTGCACACATTACCCGCTTTTGCAGAACAAGATCGAAGCCTATCTGCCTGATCATATTAAAGTTGTAGCCCAGGGAGATATTGTGGCTAACAGTCTGCAAAACTACCTGAATCGCCACCCCGAAATGGAGACAAGATTGAGCAAAAATGCCACCCACCGGTTTTTTACAACGACTGATGATACCCTCGATTTCGACCAGAACGCTACCCTATTCTTTTCAGAAAAAGTGACATCGCAATATATCCCTGTTAAGTAATTTGAGACATATTTGAAATAGTCTACTAATCTTATCTATAAAAATCCGGCTATTCTCCGTGCAATTAACTAAATTTGCAGTCAAAGCAGATTTTATTGAACTTTTACCTTACATATATTGCTGTCGCATTAGGACTTTTTGGTTTTGCCGCTGTGTTTGCCCTTTTCGGTATTTACGCCGAGCGTAAGGTTTCAGCATTTATCCAGGATAGGCTGGGCCCTACAGAAACAGGTAAATTTGGCTCGCTGCAAACCATTGCCGATATCGTCAAACTTATCCAAAAGGAGTTGATCGTGCCATCGGCGGCCGATAAACTGCTGTTTGTGCTGGCGCCATTTATCATATTTGTTTCGGTATATATGGGTTTCGCCGCATTACCCTGGGCGCCGGGTTTAGTGCCAGCGAAGTTAAACATCGGCTTGTTTTATATTTTTGCCATTGTATCTGTCGAGGTCCTTGGTATCTTAATGGCTGGCTGGGGATCTAATAATAAATACTCGTTATTGGGCGCCATGCGTTCGGTGGCGCAGATCATTTCGTACGAAATTCCGGCAGGCTTTGCCATCATATCGGTGGTGATGATTACGCAAACCCTAAATCTGCAGGATATCTCAACACAACAAGGTGTTTTATCGGGCGAGAGTGCCAGGTTTTTAGGTTTTATAGATGTAGGCCATGTTGGCGGTATTTTGGCCTGGAATATCTTCCGTGCGCCACATTTGCTGATCGCTTTTGTGGTTTATTTTATTGCCTCGCTGGCCGAAGCTAATCGCGCGCCTTTTGATATCCCCGAAGCAGAATCGGAGTTGGTATCGGGTTTTCATACCGAGTATACCGGGCTGGGTTTTGCCTTTGTTTTCCTGGCCGAATATTCGATGATGTTTTTGGTATCAATGTTGGGGGTAATTTTATTTC
>Ga0157373_10000244_pt1 | contig 44700 bp, 66 predicted proteins | sample C65metaG_FD_113460 | JGI IMG/M metagenome (GOLD analysis project Ga0157373, IMG submission 113460) | Corn rhizosphere microbial communities from Kellogg Biological Station, Michigan, USA - C6-5 metaG | ecosystem: Host-associated > Plants > Roots > Rhizosphere > Soil | place: USA: Michigan... | reverse complement strand
TGTTACTACTGTAATCATTTTATTGGGTTTTATAATTCGTTAATGTATTCTTTTAATTGTTTTACATACTCAATTTTTTCGTCCTCTTCCTGGGCTAACAAATCGTTATGCAAATCCACGTCAAAAACACTATCAATTGCGCTTTGGGTAAGTTCCTGTAAAACATCCCTATCTACTGCATCCAACTCTACTTGCCCCAATCCGTCCCAATTGGCCGTTCGGCTATCCGTGTCCTTTGTTGGTGCCGGTGGCAAATTCCACTCCAAAACCTGGTGTTCAAACAACGCAAATCTTCGAACCTCTACATTACCACCCATGCGGTTTATGTTCTCTTCAATGCTTCGTGGTATATCCTCCCCGCTCGGGTCGTAATCTCCGAAATAAAGGATAACACATTTTTTACCCCTCCGGTTCATTTCCTTAAACCTGTTTGATGCCTCATAAAGAAAAGTTAACGACGGGTAACCCTTAACGGCACCCAATGCAATGTCGTTTCTGTCCGCCGTGTTTTGAAACATCATTTGCAACGCTTTTTTCTCAATAAATATTTCCGGGTATATTGGTTGGTTTTCCCATCTATTGCGAGCATAATAATTCATCCAAAGACGAATTGAATCTTTTGCCTCCTCAATTGATTCGTCCAAATCCGTTTCGTCCGCCCTGGTTTTGTTGGCCATTGTTCGTTCTAAATCCGTAAACGTATCAAACGCAACATCGCCGCTCCACCTGGCAACCTCCATAGCAGAAACAACCCTTTTGTAATGCTGCATTGTATTAAACATTCCACGACCAACCAATTGGTAATGCAAAGCCCTCAACGTTAACTCTCCTTTTCTATACCGTGTAATTACACTTATTGAGTTTTCAATTATCCAATCCCGGTTGTAAATATCCATATCAAAATGAGTAATACCGACAAGGCCGTTTATTGAATATTGTTCGGTTTCCGGGTCGTAATTCATTAAACCGGTGCTTTGCTTTTTAGATTTACCTTTTGAATTAAGGATTGCCCCGATACATTCGGTTTGCGGCATGTTGTCCTTTGTTATTAATATCCAAGCCATTACTTTTTTCTATTTAGGTAATACAATATTTTATTCTCAACCTCCGCACGATCTTTTAATTTGATCGACACCCGGTAAATGCCGGATTTTGTTTTAAACCACCTGGGGGAATTTACCAATTTGATAATCTCGAAATCCCTGGTTTCAATGGTTACTTGCTTTTTAACCTGGTAAAGCACGGTTTGGGCTTTTGCTCCAAATGCGGAAATCAAAAGCATTACTAAAATTAATTTTCTCATTTTTTAAAGTTTTATTAAATCGTCAATATCTGTTTTTTCAATTCCTTTAGTCGTGGGTATATCCATGAAATCCGCCCACTCTAAAAGCAATTTTGTTTGCTCCTTACTCAATTGTTTACCTCGGTGGATAAAATACCAATGCACTAAATCCAATTTCTCCAAAGCCTCTTTAATGGTCAATTCTGTTTGGCCGGTTCTTTTATGAGCAATCCGGGCTTTTATCCTGGGACTACTTTTTGGCGACACTATAACCTCAACATAAATGCCGGAATCCCGGGCGGCCGCAAAGTCGGACTTATTGTAAAACTCAACTTTAAATTCTTTGTCTTTGTGCCTAAATAATAATTCCGGGTAATTCTGTTTAACCTTTTCGTCTGATATTAAAACCGGTTTGGCTTCCTTACCCTCCCAAAACCAAACAAACCATTCTTTTAAATCCAATTCCATTATTTTTTGATTGGCTTAACGTCGGCCGGGTAATATGGGTTTGAAAACCTACCCCCGGCCAACATTACATAAATAAATTTTGCGTTTTTTATCCCGTCAACCCTTGCGGTTTCAACCCTGGTAATAACTCCGTGTTTATCAAAAACACTTACCAATGCGCCCTTTTTCATCCACTCCGCAAACACAACCATTACGGTACAAATTCAACATCGTTAACGTTTACCAATTCGATGCCGTTTCGCTCATTCTCAATAATGGCAACGGTATAACTAACGATTGTTTCGTTGGTTTCTATAACATCCAACCCGTAATCGACAAACCAACCGTATTCGATTGCAACGCCGGCACTATGCCGTTTTTTATACCTAACCCGGCGTTTCTTTTTAATGCAGCACATAAGATTAATTTATTGGGTTTTCATTCAAACGATTATCGAAGTGTAAATAAACCGCTTTACCTGCGGGTATTCCCTCCAATGCGTCGTCACTTCCTAAAATATAATAGTCGTTTATTTCGATCTCTTCGTTAGTAAAGTGGTAATTACAATCCTCGTCATCCGTTGAAACATCCAAAAGAATAACGGGCATATCGTCGGGTAAACCATCGAAGTAATGCCGAAAATCTCCAACCCTCCAACTTTGATTGGTTGCCGGGTAATCATAACTTAATTTTATAAATGCTTTCCAAAGCAAAAGGAGTAAATAAACCACAATAAAAAAGCAAACAACCCAAAGGCCGCCAATTATTCTATCCTCATTCATATTTAAACCTCCTTAATGTGATAATATGAACCGTTACCATTTTGCACCCACTTACGTGTCGTATTCTTTTGGTGCTTTTCCTGGAATGCAACCAAAATTTGATCGACTGTAATTTGGTTTCGGGCGGCCGCTTCCATTAACAACATTAGTGCGTCCGCATATTCCACAACATCCGATGGGTCGGCCTCAATCTCTTTAATCTCGTCTTTTAAATGCTCTAAAGCACTTTGAGTTGTTGCACCTGGAAATGTTTTTTTCGACCATTCAAAACGTATGCTTTCAAGGTTTCGCAAATCCAACTTAGTGGTTGCCGGTTCCTTGTCGCTTTCCAAATTAAAAAAGTCGTTTGCAGCAACAAGCATAATTGGTTGCATTGCATGGCCGAAAGTTAATTGCGTATGCCAAATTTTACCAAACTTAACAACGTTGTCGATCTCTTCCGGCGTTAACTCGAAACAAGTAACTAAACCGGTTTGTCCTGGGTGTTCGCCCAACTGTCCGTAATACGCCGGTAATGTGATGTATTCGGGTTGGTCTTTTGCTACCTGGTCGGTAACCTGGGGAAATGTAATAGGTCTCATTTTTATTTATGGATTAATTATTTACGCTCAAAATCAATTTCAAAATCCTTTTTGCTCAAAAGGTAAAAATGCGTTTTTTCCTTAACAATATAAAATCCCTCCTTAACTGTCATCAATACGCCGTTTTCGGTTGGGAACTCATACGTTGCCGGCTCATGCAGCGCAACGGGAATTGTTAAGGTACCGCCGCCGGTAAACTCCAAAATCCTTTCGATATTGTCACGACCAAACAAAACCGCTTCAACCTCTTTTGCTTTCCTGGCAAATGTTGAATTGTCAACGCTTATTGGTTCGGTTAATTCGTATTTAATTTGTGTCGGCCATTGTTCCGGGTCGCTATCAAAACGAACTTTGGCAATACTAGAAACAACAATTTCGTTTTGGTGTTCGTCCTCAATCTCGAACCCAATAAATTTGTCTCCAATTCGGCCGGCAACGGCATCTTTGATTGCATTAACAAATTTCTCTTCAAATGCCAAAACAGAAAATTCTAATCTAATATAACCCTCCTCTAAATACGTAGTTACTTTGTTTTTTGTAATGTTTTCGATCATTGCAATTAAATCATAATCGAAAGGGGTTAACGTTCCAATGCTCATTTTTATTTGACCGGTTGAATAGCCCGGCACCCAAAAAGCGCAAGCCGGGTTTGGCGTTGCGCTTAATGCTAATCGTTTTCTTTAAAAGTCGTCGGGCGCATACTCTGCGTTAGCAACCGAAACAATCATTGTTGTAATTCCAATAACCACAACAATACCGTAAATAATTAAAAATGTCATCATATCAAATTTATTAAAAGGTTAGTACCGACAAACCCCGCAACTTTCGGAGCGGGGCGGTTGCCGTATCAAAGCGGGACGCTATTTTTTGCGCTTCATTTTTGCGTATTGACTTGAATTTGCAAATTCAAAAGGGTCTTTTGCAACTCCTTTCATTGAACCGTATTTATACCAACCTGTACGGCTTGCCGCTTTACCGGTATGACCTTGTTTGTATTTATCTGCCAATTCTGATTTGTTAAACTTCTTGCTCATAATTGAAAATTAATTAAAAAATCCTTTCGTTATAGAGTTGTTGAAATAATCTGAATTAGAAAGTCTTACCCAAAAAGTACCATCCTTTTGTCTTTGCACCTGTGTAAAATTTTCTAAGTTCGGTTTAGTGCCTTGTCCAATTATAGCCTCCATGCCGTTTTCATTTTCTACTATTTTCCACCTGAACAAATCCAAGCTTTCTAAATAATCGAAAAACATTTCTGTTGTAATAGTTTTCATATCGCTCAATTTTATATCCGAGGAAAACGCCCCGTCGTTTCAGTTCTCAAATATACAAACGTTTTTAATATTACCAAAAGAATTTCTTTTTATTTTGATTTATTTTTTCTTTACCCAAATAAACCGAATACCTAACCCAAAGCATAAAAATTTAATCTCCGCATCAACGTACCGGTCATAACCATTTACCGCACTTACCGGAATGCCTGGGATTAAATACCAAATATTGTATTTGAAGTATTCCCGGGCGAAAATGAAAAACCCAACACGCCAAATTGTAAATCCAATTTGCCACATGTGCCGGCGGGGAATAACTTTAATTTCGTCGATATAATAGTGGTCGCCCGTTTTTACGTTTTGGTAAACTCCGTATGCTAGTAAAGTAACTTTTACTTTCTCCCCGGTCGCAACAACAATTGCTTTTTCCTTTTTACCTGTGAATGGCTCGTTTTTCATTATTTCGTTACCTCCCAATTATCTAAAAATTTACGCATTGTCGGGTAAGAAATCAATGTTCCCTCCCCCTGGTGTACTCCTTTTCTCTGGTAATCTTTTATTGCACATCCTGGGTGCAATGTTGAAAACAATATTGAATAAGTTTGACCGGTTTTATATCCTTTCAAACCGTCTTTTCCTTTATACCTGGCTACTACTACCATAATTATTTATTTGCTTTTTGTGAACGATCAATTTTTGATGCAAGACGGTAACCGGCTTTATCCATTACCACGGTGCGGGGGTATTCGGTTATTGTGTCGATTGTATAAACCAAATGGAACAAACCCAATTGCCCCTTAACCGGGTATTCAATTACACGGCGTGGGTTGCGCATCATCCAACCAAAGCATTTTTTATATTTATGTTGTTCGGCCTCCGGTATTCGGGTGTTTTCCCAATCCTCCGGGGTAAAGTCTTTGCACAACTTAACGTCGTATAAATTGACTAATCCCAAACAAACGCCGCTTTCCAATCCGTGCAATACCGGTGATGCACTCGAACAAATCATTACATCCCCACGGTAATGGGTGTTTTTGCTTCGCACCTCAATGGATTTTACCCCGATCTCAACGGTTTCACTTTCTTTATATGCCACGGTTACCAAATCGGTTGCGTATGGCTGCTTAACCGTTAAGGCTTTCCAACGGTCGTGTTTTTCTTTGTTGAACTGTTTTATTTCAAATTGCATGGTTGGTTGAAAATTAATATTGCGTATAACATCATTAGCAAGCCGACAAGGAACGTAACCAACGCAACGATGCTTGCAACAATGGTTATATTTATAAATCGAACCTGCTTTTTATTTAACCCTTTTAGCGGGTCAATCTTTTTAAATTCGTTCATGGCTTTTGTTTAAAATGGTAAATCGTCGTTTTCGCCGTCCGTTGTTTCCGTGTGGGTTTCGGTTGCTGCGGGTTGAGTGTTGGCCGCCGGGCGTTGTGTTAACATTTCAAAGGTGGTACAATGGATTTCGGTAACCCAACGGTCTTTTCCCTCTGCATCCTGGTATTTACGATAACGCAATGTTCCCTCCAAATAAACCTTGTTACCTTTTCGCAAATATTTTTCGGCAATCTCTGCCAATTTATTGCGAACGATAATATTATGGTACTCTGTGCGTTCCGGTATCTCTTTACCGTCGGCGGTTTTAAACGCCTTGTCGCTCGTTGCAACCGCAAATTGTGCAATCTTACCTCCGTTATCAAATAGTTTAATAAGTGGGTCGGCTGTTAGGTTTCCCAATAGTGTTAATTTATTTACGCTCATTTTTATTTGTTCTTAAATATTGAAAATTTATGTTTTTTCGATCTAATCGGCTATAACGGAAACACGGCGAATCAATTACACCTTTGCAATCCTTATATTCTTTAATCCGGCACATACCGCATTGAGTTGGTAACATTCCAAATTGGAAATACATATCCCCGAATTTTTCAATTAACCATTTTGGTGTTGGGGTGTATTTAACGCAAATCAATGTTTTGCCCTGGTAAATTACACGTTCGCCAATTTTATATTCTCGGTCTTTATCGAACGGTTCCGGTTGCTTAACTCTCATTACTTGAATTTTAACCCATCAAACAAATATTCCTTTTTTCTGTCCGACCAATTAGCCGCACGGTTTAACGCTTTTCGGTCGTCATCAAAAACAAATTCGCAATACCACGAATTACCAAATTCCGATTTGCGAACCAACTTAACCAATTTGCCAACTATCAATTTTGCAAACTTTGAATATTGCCCGTTTTCGTTTATATGAATAATACGGCGTTCCGCTCCCGGTTCAATTTCCAATTTCCTTTCCGGCTTTGGTTGCTCCGGTTTACGGTGTAGGTGTTGAAGATCTTTTTTTATTGACTGTTTGGATGCCTCCGCAAACCTGGAATGGCTTTTATTAATTTTCAAAGTGTTGCCTTTTAGTCTCATGCTTTTAATTGGTTGTATTGGCGTTGTAGTAATTCGATTATTTTAATGTTGCCTTTGTAAATACGCATTTCGTTACGTTTACCGGTTTCCCATTTATCGTGGTGAGTATGGCAAAGGATGTTAATATTTCGGGGGTCATGTGCAATTGCGGGATTTGCGCCCCTGGTTAAAATATGGGAAATGTAACCCGACCAATAATTTTGTAAAGGCCGCAAACACTCCTCGCAATAATGTTTTTTGTTTTCCCACATCCACCGGTAAAACCTTTCGTTTCCCTGGGGAATGTTGCCCCGTCCCAAAATGGTATGTCCGAAAAACTCCCGTTGTATTTGAATGCGCAAATTTATTTCGATCTCAAAGTTTTTATCTAAAAGGGGGGCGAACCCCCTTTTAACGCAAAGTTCGTATTCGGCCAATTCGGTTATCAAATACGCACTCATTTAATATTTCTCTTCGTCGGTTTCGCCCGGGCTTTCCAAATCAGTATCGGCCGGGTCGTCAACGTCCGGGAACTCCTCAACCTGTTCATGTTCCACTTCGTCGTCGTTTGTTTCGTCATCCGGTGCATTACCGTTGAACAAATCCAATTGGGCTTTTTTACCTTTAAATAAAAACTCGTAAACCTCGCTTTCTATTTTCCCGCTGATTTCCTCCAACTCCTCTTCAAACCCGTATGTTTCGGAATTGAATTTTAAACGAGGGGAATTAATAGCGGTTTTTTGATTGTTTCCGCTTGTCATCAAACCGGTTAAAACAATACCAACGTTATCGTCTTGACCCGAAAACGAAACGCCCCGAACTTCGATGTTTTCCAAAATCTTTTCGGCAAATGTACGTGCCAATTCTTTTTGCTTAACAGTTGCTTTAAAGTCCGGCATTTCAACCAAAGACAAAAAGGTTGTAAGGTGGAAAATTCGACCTTTGATCGCTTTTAGCTGATCGAATAACGTTTTTAAATCCGGGTGTATATCCTTTGCGCTTTCAACCAAAAATTTATTGGTGTAACTCTCCTCTCCAATAACCTCGGTAACTTCGTAATGAACGGTTAAACCTCCGTTTTTTGCCAACTTAACTTTTGACAATGCAAATTGTTGTTCCGTCGGAATCAACATTGTTTTTTTTTCTTTTGCCATTATAACAAATATTTGAGTTAATACCGGGGAAACCGCCCCGGTTCGGGTTTTTTAAAACTCGTCGCTATCCAACAAAGGGTTGGAACTTTTGGTTGCGGTTGCCTCCAATCCTTTGGCCGGCTCTCCCGTTAATGTTTCACGCTTTTTAAATTGCGCCGCCGGCTTTTGTTCCGGCACATTCTCAACCTCTGCACCTGGAATAATTACCGGTGGTTGGTTGAAATCTATTTTATTTTGTGTTTTTGGAACCGGTTTATTATCCGCTCCATACTCTTTAAGTGCCAATTGAATAATTCCCAATTCGATTAACGGAGGTAAACAACGTTGTAATGCTTTGCAATCCTCCAACGAATTGTGAGCCTCGAATTTTTCGCCTGGAAACAACTTTTCGTGCAACTCTTCAAGTCTCGGAAATTTGCCCGGCCGTCCGTTTTCGTAACATGCGCCAACAAATTTAATTGTTTTCATCATTGTATCAATTCTTTTGCCCTTATACAATCCATCCTCAAAACGCATTTCGTCATAAAATTGACGACCTAAATGTTTTAAAACGTTTGCTTTTACCACGGACGAATCAAAGTAAATATTATGAGCGGCCACAAACGGGGCTTTCAATGCGTCCTCCGCAAAGTCGGCTAAAACAATATCAATTTTAGTTCCGTGTTCCAATGCGTATTCGGTGGTAATTCCGTGAATTGCTGTTGTCTCCAATGGAATTTCCCAACCATCCGGGTAAACAATGTAATGTTTTTCAACACCGCCAAAAATCCACGCTAACGATGCAATGTTTGGGTAATATTTAAAATCGCTTTCCCATTGTGCGCCCTTTTCCGGTAATCCCGTTGTTTCCGCATCAAAAAATAAAATGTCATTAATTGTATTCATTTTGATAATTTTTAAATTGTTAATTTCTTTTGTTTCTTTTCTCTTCGACCAACAAAACGTCCATATTGTAATTGATGTATTCCTTTACATCCGGCAAACAAAACGGTTGATCTTTTAACCAAAGTAAATACCAATATGGTACTTTCTCCATTTCAACGCCTTTAAATTTTCCCTTTTGAGGCATTAAACTAATATCCGATAAAATCATTTTTATAATGGTTTTGGGTCGTCGATAAATGCCCCGTACTCCTCGGCGGCAATCTGCTTTATAAATTCTATATGCTCGACAAGTTCCGGGCTTGATAAATCGTAAATCTCTTTTATTGAGTTTTCGTATTTACCCGACTTTAAGTCAACGACCTGGTTAATTGTTACCGGCGACAATTGGCGCAAAAATATATCGGTTTGCTCGTCGGTTTTCCTTTCTCCGCCAACACTCCAAATTGCTTGTTTCATTTCGGGAACCACATAATTAAAGTAATATCCCTTTAAAGCCTCGGACGGGCTTTTGGCTAAAACCTTAAAATTGGCTATAACCTGGCAACCTGGGTGTTGTTTGAAAAACTCGTTTAACTCCCCCATAAACATTTGCAGCCCGCCGGATTTGGTTATTGTTCCGGGAACTGTTTTTTCTCTGCTTTTCATTAAAACAATTTTGGTTCCGCCTTATTGCTCAAATACTCGTCAACCTTTTTTTCCAACGCTTTCGATAAATCCAAAACCGCCCGATCTCGGGTTTTAAAATACTTGCTTTGAGCCTTGCGCATTTCTAACACTAATAATTCAAATTCACTCATGGCAATGAGATTTTAAAGGGGCAAAAAGAACTTTGCCCCGGAATAAATTAATTTTCGGTATACTCTTCAATAACCAAATCGTCTTGACCTCTTTTAACCTCTTCAATGAAACCTTGAAATCCGTTTTTCTGCGCAATTTCAATAATTGATTGCAAACGTTTTTCGCCTAAACTTTCGCCCCTGGCAATTCTAAAGACTTTAACGGTTGGGTTAGTAGCAATAACAAGACGGGCGGCAACCTCCATAATTTGAGAATCCGACACTTTGCCCTCAACGAAAGGCACGTTGTTCAACTCCAATCCGTCATCCGTGAAAGTTAAACCGTCGATTGGTAATTTACTTGTTGAAATAAGTGTTTCACGTTCTTTTAACAACGTGGTAATTTCGCCGTCCACTTTGTCGGCTTTTTTAGTGGCCTTGTCCAATTCTGATTTATTGGCTTTATAGGCAACAACTTTTGCATGTTGTTTATTATGTTCCTCCGAATTTTTAAGTTGGTCGGCGGTCGTGTCGGTTTCCGGGTTGTTGGCCTCGTATTTAGTTATCCATTCCTGTGCATTCTTTTTACGGGTTTTAAAATCGGTTTCCTCCGCTTTGATTGCTTTTACATCCGCTTCGTATTTCTCTTTTAAAGTTTTAAGACGTGCCGGAATTGCTGCCAATTGTTCGGTTCTCAATTTTAAAGATTCTCTAACCGTTTTTGCTTTCTCAATCAATTGTGCGTTTTCGGCTTGCTTTTCCATTAATGCCGAAATTTCAATTGGTTTTTCGTATTTCTTTACATCCCCCGGTTTAATTTCTGCCTCTGCTTTGGTACAAATTGCGGTGTATGTTTTAACCTCTGCGTTGGCATCCTTGCGGGTTTCCCTTTTGGTTGCAACGTCTTTGTCTATTTCGTCAATACGCTTAATAACTTCTTTGGGTAATAACGCTTTAACGGCCGCAACTTGTTTTCGTCGTCCCTCCGCCGTTTCCGACCAACGGGAAAATTCCACGGCATCAAACTCAACATAACCAAAAATGCTTTGTAGCATGCTGATTTTATCGGACTTCATACCGGTTTTTTGTGACTTGATGGAAATTGTACCACGTGGATTTGCTTTTGTAAACCTCAAATCAACGTCGTAATTTTCGCCGTCGTCTCCAACAACCATTTTTGCAAAACCCTTTTCCTCGCCGTTTTTCAACAACTCGTCACGATCTCCGCCCAATAAAACCCCGATTGCTTTTAAAATTGTTGATTTGCCTCGCTCGTTATCCCCGGTAATGAAATACACATTGCCCTCGAAATCGGCGTTAAAATCTTTGATGACCTGGAAATTTGATAATTCCAATCTTTTGATAATCATTTTTTCTCATTTTTATTTTTTCCCCGGAATGCGCCGGGTCGCTATCGCTCTTTGTTGGTCACAAATTAAAGTATTACTTTTGGTAATACAAAATTTATACAACTATTTTTATTTAAAAAAATGGTTTTATAATTTTTTCCACCTCCTCAAAATCCTTTTCCTCCAATCTGTCTTTATCGGGGAAACCCTCAACAAATCCAATTTCCATTGTCCTTTCGCCTCTTATGGTATGGTAAACACTCCATAAAACACCATCCTCAACGGCATAATACAAATGCCTGGGATGCTTTTTTAATTTTTCGCTCATTGTTAAAATAATTTTTGTTGTCTCTGATAATACAATGAAACCATTTCGTCAACCTGGTTTTCCAATGGCTCCAAAGTTTTGTTTATTTTTTCCCGCCTGGTTGCCGACGACTTTTTGAAACGACGTTGATTAAATCGTAATTCCCTAACCACTTTAAATAAATCATCAACGGTTACATCCTCAATATTCTTTTTGTCGCTCATGGTAATTAAAATAATAAATTGTGCATTGGAGTGGGTAAGTTTTCCAAAATCCATTTTTGATTGGTTTGCAGCATTAAGCGGGCAAAGTGCATTATCAATGTTGCGTCGGCACTCCATAACGTCGGCACAAATTCCGGGTATAGTCTCCCGGAAATTTCTTTAAACCTACGTTTACGGTCGGCCGTTTCCTCTTTTTTGCCTTTCAACTTAATCCTCAATTTTAGATCGTTTTGCCATTTCATTGGATGAACCAAAACGTATGGGATATTTAAAAAATGTACGGTTACCTTTAGTTGCTCAAAGTTTTGCATCATTGATTGAATGCGGTACATTTTACCCATGTTGGCAACTCCATTAGTAACGCTTACATCGTCCGGGCGAACGCTCAATTTCTCTATAAAGACAATCGGGTTATAATGGGTTTTGTATTGTTCCAAAAAGGCTTTTAAATCCGTTAAGTCCTTTGGCATCTTAACACAATTCAAATATCCGTTTGGCTTCCAAACTGCAATTCCGCCGGAACCTCCCGGGTCAATGCCAATTACGCAATCAACTTTCATTTTATTTATAATCTAAGTAATCGTTAATGTAAATGCCCTCGTCAATCATTCGATCAAAAGCGGCTCTAATTTCTTTATCCCTGGCAATCTCAAAAACCGTAAAATCTAATTTGGTGCTTTCGGTTCCCTCCCGTCTTACTTGCACGGCATCCCATCGTGAACCCATGCCGGAACCAATGCGTTTTAAATAAAGAGAAAACGCCCGTTGCCTATCTTCCTGGGTTCCCTTTACTTCGTCGGCCAAATTTGATTTTAAAAGCCAATCAAAAACAAACATGTATTCCAAACCGGTTAACTCAAATTTTCCAAAATACTTGTATCGCAAAAAAATCATTTTGCAGCAATCGACAACATCGTTGTGGTTTTTTCTTAACTGCTCGATCTCTTCCGGGGTTGTGTTCTTTTCCGGTGCCGGCAATGCGTTTTGCGCTTTCACGAAAACCCGGGATTGTTTTTGCTTAAATGCGTTTAATATTTTACCGAAATATTCGGCGTTAAATTGTTGGTAATGGTTTTTATCGGCTTGTCCATTTGCTAACCTGGGCAAAAACTCGTCTAACTCCCCGGCAACCGATAATTCAAAAGCCAATTTTACGTCGGCCAAAGTCATTTGGTTATAATACCTTTTTAAGATCGTGAACAAACGGGCGCATATATATTGCCAATCCTCCGGGTCGTTCGGTATCTTACAACCAATATCTAAGCAAATGTATTTGAACATTGGTTTTGTTTTTTCGACCAATGTTTTATCGTCAATGTCGGCAATTTGCTTTTTGGTTGAGGAAATAAAAACGACCTTTTCAATTTGGGTTAACGCTTTTGCAACTTCCGGCACCTCTGCCATTTTCCGGCGCAAATCAATTGCCTTTGTTCCTGGTTGCGGATTATAAATTGAAATCTCATTTTGTTTATTTACAATCTGTAATTCCTGGGTGCTGCCTGTTTTTTCCGTTAACTTTTCCATTTTCTAATCGTCGTATTCTTTTAAATAATCTAAGGCACTTGCGGTATTCATTTTTTGATGTTCCGGTTTAAACTCCGCTTTTAATTTTAACTTTCCTTTCTCCGCATCCCCACGTATAAAATTACGAATTGTTGCCAACCAACCGGCCTTTGTTCTCTTCATATCTTTTTGGTCGCTCCAATCGTTTACGGATTTGTAGTAATAAACCAAATCAATTTTTTCGTACTCTTCGCCGGGAAACTGTTTTTCAAAAACTGAATAATCAAACTCATTACGTACAAAAGTAACCATTTTGGCAACGGCCGAATTTTTGAACAAAGTTTTTTTCTTTTTTTCCTCCTCTTCGTTTTGCAACCTCAATTGCTCCGCCTGGTCGATCTCGGGAAATAAAGACGCAACTTTTTGCGTCGCTTTACTATCATTAGTATTTGGTTCTAATGTTTCATTATTAGAATTAGTATTTACTAGTGTTGGGTTTTCCGAATTGGGGTTTTCCGTTTCAAGATTAACCGAAACCGGATTTTCAGTTTGTGGTATGTCCGAAAACGTGTTTTCCGTTTTTGGCTCAAAGTCCTTACAATCAGAAATATTATATTGATAACCAACAAACATTCCCGCCTCGTTTCTCTTTTTTCCACGCTCACAATATCCGGCCTCTATTAATTCCCTCATTCCGGCCGCCGTCGAATCCCTCCCGTCTTTTGATCTGTTTTTTAAGTCAGAAATATTTAAATTCCAATCGTCCGGCAAACTCATTATGTAAGTTATTAAACCCTTACCTTTCCAACTCAACCCGGAATCCTGTAAATAATCATTGTTTACGGTTGTGAAGTTTGCCCGCCTTTTCGCCTTTCTTATGTAATCCGCCATCGTGTTAAATTTCTAAATCGTCCTTTAATAAATTAACGCCTTTTGTTTTTTCCGGTTCGCTTGTTTTAATGCGTTTTGCGGCACTTTCTTTTTTCGGACGTGTATTTGGTTGTTTTGCCGGTTGTTTTGTTTTCTCGGTGGTCGCCTTGCTTTTTGCCGGCGTTCTTTTGATAATCTTTGTTTCCGGCTTTTCGGTTACATCCGGTACAACCTCAATTTCCGGTTCCTGGGTTTCTTTTTTTGGTTTTGGCTTTTCTTGTTTTATAGGCTTGCTTTTAACCAACTCCGATAATGTAAGGGAAACAACATTGTCGGTTAACTTTTTATTGTCGTCCAAATTGATAGTTCCCGAAATTGCCGTAAACATGTTGTCTTTTTTTCCATCTTCAACGGCGGCAATGTGCAGCAAGCCCGGAATTTTAAAAGCGTTTTTACTATCGGTTTGATCTTTTAAGTTGTAAGACGGGCGTTTGCGCCAATCCTTTGGGGAAAAATTAAAAACCCTTTGGATTTCGTGCATTGGAAAATTTACGTTCCACATTTCTTTGTACATGTGCAATTGTATTTCGGCCTCTTCGTAAAATCCTTTTCGGCCGCTTTTGAAATCGACAATTGCGTTAATCCTGGTTTTACCTCCGATGCGTTCCAACATCGTACACGGCAAATCAATCATTCCGGCATACTTGTTAACCGGGTGTACCAATGCAATTTCAACCGCTATCGGCCTAACATCATAATCAATTATAAATTGAGCCAATGCCAAAATATCTTTTTTAAGTTCGTCGGCGTGGTAAATGAAATCGTCCGGCAATGATTTTTGAATCATGTACTTTTTAAGCGACTTTTTTAAATCGTCAAAATCGTATTGACGGTAAATAACTAGCTTTTGATATTCGCCGTGCATAAACGTGCCATAATCCGCCCGCTCCTCTTTGTACCTTTCGGCCTCGTCAATACCTTTTGAAACAATCCATTCGATAAGGTATTTTGATTTTGGCAATGTTTGAGACAATACGGTTGTGACCGACGGGAAAAATTGCGGGTTTCCGTTTTCGTCGAATCGGTAATAATACCGGTGTCCCGAACTATTTAATTGCCAAATTCTATCCGGTGCCTCAATCAAAGAATACGCCGGTTTCATTTCCTCAACGGTTAACCCGGGCGCAATTTCCATTAACCCGTCGGGTGCCTCCATATCCTCGAACGCTAACAATGTGCGTTGCTCGTCGTTTATTTCCGGGAATAAAGTATTGAAGTTATCCAACGAATCAACGTCGGCTTTTGCTGCGGGTGCCGGTGCAACAATTTGTGCATCGACTTTTTTTCTGTTTATCCTGGGCATTACGCTTTCCTCCTTAAATTTAAAATAGCCTTACCAACCATTAACGAGCAAATCAAACTCATAAACAATTGGCCGGGGTTCCAAAATGAACCAATCAATGTTGCCAATAACAGGAACCCAAAAACAACGATCATTGACCACTCAAAAAAATTACTCCTCATAACCGAATAAATAATTTGGTGTGCAATCCAACATTTCACAAAGAATATCCACCCATTCCGGCGCAATTTTCTTTGTCGTACCGTTACACAAATTAGTCATATTAACCTGTTGTGAACTTTCGGTTGAACCCTCCCATAAACGGGCGGCAACATCTTTTTTATAAACTTTCTTACCATTTGTTTGCGCTTTGGCTATTGCCTCGCTAACTCTTAATTGTCCCATCGTATTATTTATTTAAAATCGGGGAACCGCCCCGCTCGGTTTAGTTTTCTAAGTAATTACAATTCTTGCATCTTTGAACCTCATAAATTGGCTCATATTCCATTGGGTCGTTGAAACCGTCCCCGGATGTGTGTTTGTATTCTGTTTTGTCGTCATCAACTACCATTTCCCCGCCGCAACATGGGCAATCGTCTCCCAACATAATTGTTAAATGCTTAACCAATTTTACATTGTGCTTTGTCGGCTGTATGGATGTTAACCAAAAAAAGGTTTCAAAACGTGGGTTATCAATCAAACTTTCTTTTACTAGATAACCCCAATAATTCCCGATTTCATCCAATAAATTACATTGCTGCAAAGCCTGGTAAATCTTAAACGATAACTTTTTTGGGTTCTGTTTGCTCTGTAATGCTAATGCGTTAAGAACTTTGTTTTCTTGAACTTTCATTTTATCCGCTCTTTATGTTCCCGGAATGCGCCGGGTCGCCTTGAATAGTTCACAAATATAAAATTACTTTTTTAATTACCAAAAGTAATTTCTTTTGTTTTATGTTTTTATGCTTTTACCTGTTTGTTTGGACAGAAAAAACATATACTTTTGATGTACCGCAATAATCGCTCAAAGTTAATGCGTAACTAAAACCCGGCGTTTCTCATTTCGCCGGGTTTTTTATTTTAATTGATTTATCAAATTAGACAATCCTCTACCATCTTTAATGCTTTTGCCTGATGCCCAACCAGAATAGGCATGATATTTAACGTCGTGATCTTTAAATTGAAAAATTAAAGTGCTTTTATCAAATTCAAAAACAACGAACCCCATTAACTCAATTTGCTTTTTAGCGTGCGCCATTCTTTGCGGCTCCAACTTTTCTTGCTTGCTTTTATCTAACCTGCTCATTACACCCCCAATTTTTCGTCCTTTTCGTAAAACTTATTTGTCAAAAAAATATTGGTTTCATATTCTGAATAATGAATTAACGTAACCTTATACCAATAATGGTTTGATAAATGTTTTTGAACCGTATAACCTATCCAATTTATCTGTTGCTCTCTACTAACCACACTATCCAAAAAAGAAATAAAATCAAATTCGCTTTCCGGTTTATAAACAAAAGAAAACTTTGTTATTACGCACTTGTCTTTTGGTGTTAATATTGGCCTCTCTAATTTATAATTGAAATACCTTTCCCCCAATAACGGGTGTTCGCCCTCCTCAATAAATCCGGTTTCCTTATTTTCTAACACTAAGTAACCAATGTTAATGTCTTTAAGTCTTTTTAAATTATTCATAGTGCTACTTTATTAATTTTTTATCAAACTTTAAACCGGTATTGAAATTGAAAACATACGGCGCACCGGCCGGGATTTCCCACTGTGTCGCCGGCATACGCAACAACCTTTCCGCATCGTCAATAATGTATTGACCAACTGTTTTTGTTACACGGTTATACAATTCGTATTTACCGGTTTTATAAAGCAACCAATATTTGTTGTTATTAAAGTTGTTGCTTTCGTTCGGCTCATTACCCGGTGCCGCTTGCTCTGTTTTTGTTGGCTCCAACAATTCGATTTCCTTTTTTTCGCATGAAGTGAACAACGCCGTTGCCACAATCATAAAAATTAATTTTCTCATTTTATTTACCCTCACTTTCTAAAGTTTCAATTGATTGTTCAAAAATTCTTATTGTTTCCGTTACCTCTTCAATAAGTCCCGAAAAATAAGTTTCGGCCAATGTTGCGCCGGTCGGAATAAACGGTTGTCCGTTCTTGTCGTTGAACTTTGCATTGCTCATAATTTCGTCGGCAACATTTTTTGTAAACAATGACGCTTCCAACGGACGGCAAAGTTTCGTTTTTCCTTTTACGTTTTTTAATGCGTAAACCTCATTTACAACAAACACATAAAATTTTCTATCGGCAACGGCCGACAATCTTAATTCGTAATGCTTTTTTTGTTCCTGTAGTTGCTTAACTACTTTTAGAAATTCCTGGTTTTTCTCATTCATGTTTTTAGTGATTGTAAAATGTAATTTTAATGCCACGGCGTAATTTGCAAATACATTTATCATCATTGATTGTATTAAATGCACGATCAATAAAAGTATTCGCTAAGTCAACGCCAATTAATTTAATTAAACCGGAAACGCCAACAAGGGTGTCAATTTTATTTCCATCCTCTCCAAATCCATAAACCCAAATTTTGAATGCCCGGTTAATCTCTTTTGTTGAATAATTAAGGCCGGTATAAGTGTTGTCTATCATGTTAAAGGCAATGATTTAATCCGGGGAAAACGCCCCGTCGTGTTTTGGTATAGCAAATGTAATAATGTTTTTTGTATTACCAAAAGAATTTTCTTTTATTTATTAAAATATTGTAAAAAACAAATCTTTTGGTTCCAAAGAAACTTATTTTTATTAAATATTCGATTTAAGCGTTTTTCTATATTTCCGCAATACTTTTATCGTTCAAACATTTTAATTCGTTTACGGGCTTTATTTTAGCTAAATGCAAAAGGGGCAAAACGTTTAGCCTTACCCCTTATAAATTCTGTTATTCAATATTAAATTCCCAATGCTTTGGCGGTTTCTCCCCCTGGCATAATTTCACCGTCGACAATCAACCCTTTATCCTTTTGGAACTTTACCAAAGCTGCCAACATATTGTTTCCAAAATATTGATCTGTTTTTGGCTCATTGTAGTATGCCAACTTTTTTAAACGGTCTTGTACCGTTTGAATAAACGGGGCTTTCATCATTGGGGTTTTAATCCTGTAAACAATCGCCGGTGCCGCCGTTTTAACTTCTTTTAAAACATCGTATTCAAAACCTGGCAATAAAACCCCAATGTCCCAACGCCTCCCATCAACAACGCTTTCAATAACTCCTTTTTTAGTGTTGTAAGCTTCAACGGTTTTTCCGGTTCCCTGTGAAAATGCAATGTGACCAATTGCACCCGGTGCCGGGAATCTTAAAAGAATTGCGCCCGGAATACTTGCGGCCTCTTTTGGTGTAATTATAACGCCTTTCGATTTTGCGTCGGCCTGGAAAAATCCGGTATAAGCGTCGCCCGATCTTACCCCGTAATCCATCAATTCCAAAACCTGGGCAATAACGTATGCCACATATTCGGCACAATCAAAAGCCCCTTTATAGTTAGGATCTTTTTTTGGAACCACAACCCCGAAAACATACGGGCTACCAATGTACTTTTTTGCGAATGGTAAAACGCTTTTTAAATTCTTATTCATAATTATCTAATTAAATCAAACCTGGCTCCAATGTTGGGGCTAAAATTATTTTCAACCGGATTGTAATATTGAGTTCCCACAATGCTAAATCTATTTATATCAACTTGCGCACCCAATCCAAATTGTAAAGCATTTCTACGAAAAGAATAATTGGTTACTAATTGTAATCTAAAACCGTAATGCGGTTGCTTTTGCTCAACCGTAAATGTCTTTAATCCTTTTATTGTTGTCCTGGGGTCACTCGAATAAATATCGGTATAGCTTTTTTTTGCCCCAATTGGCAATCCTAATATTTTACCCCTGGTTGTGTATTGAGTAACGTTTAAATCCGCATCGTATTTAAAATCAAACGTTCCTTTGTCTGTTGTGTCGGCCGGGTTACCTCTGCGAAAGGCTAATTGCAAATACTTGTCTTTGTAAAAAAAAGTTTCTCGCTGCAAGCTGTCCACCATCCTTTCCGCTTTTAATGCCCGTCCCTCGGTTTGCGTTGCTATTTGTTTCCAATCGGTTATTTGATCGGGTTTAATTCCGCTCAACCTGGCAATGGTATCAACAAGTGTTTTACTTACCGCAACTTCTTTTCCTCCAACAACATTTTTAGTGTTATCGAAAGTATTGTGGTTTTGTTTTAACGAATCAATAAATTGATCGACGGACGGGGCGGTTGGGTCTTTTAAAACTTTGCTAGGTTCCGAAATGGTTTTGGCAATTTCCTTTGCCCCTCGTTCACGGATTGCCCATGTAACGGCGCACGCTAATAATACCACTAACCCGGCTATTATGTACGGTTGATAATTTGTTTTTTTAGTTGTTGTTTTATCCTCGATTTTCATAACCTTAATTATTTGATATGTTTTTTTGCTGCCTCCCGGATAACACTATCCGTATTCTTTTTAAGTTCCTGTTTGTCTAATGCTGCACCCCTAATTGTTGCTAATAATTCGGCTCGCAACTGTTTGTTCTCTGTTTTTAGTTCCCGGTTTTCGTCGGTACAATTTTTAATTGCGGCTAAATTGTCCCCCCGGTTGGTTTTATTTGATGTAAAATACATCGTTGTCATTATACCCAACAAAATTACGGCCACAACCAACATGTAAGGGGTTCCCCCTTTCTTGTCCGCCAACTCTACTTGCTCACTATTTGGTAACTCTATTGCCATTGCTTTGTTTTATAGTCATACAAATTTATAAAATACATCGAACAAAAAGAGGGTTCTGTTTTAGAACCCTGCTTTGTTTAATATGTTTTACTAATCCAATTTGCTTGTATATCTAATAAAAGGTTTTGAGCCTGGGCGGATGTGGCCGGGTGTATGTTGTCGGGAATCCACCATTGCAAACATGTAATATCCTTTGTTGGGTCGGTTCCATCAACACCCGCATACGCTGCACGCCCTGGGTCATCAACGTTTAAGTGCTGCGTGCCTGGTATTCTGTTTTGTGAAAAACCCGTTAACTCCCATGTTTTTAATAATGGTATTTGCCAATGATTTGCCAAAGCAATTTGACCTTGCGAAATTCTCGGTACTAATTGGTTTTCGTAATGACCTACTAAAGCAATTCGGGCGTACGGATTATACTGCAAAATTAAGCCAATATAAAAATTCATAGCCCCCATGAATGTGTTTTTATCAACTGGATTTACCGGCTGTTCAATAAATTGTTCCGGCGTCTCGTAAGTTAACCAAGGCTTTGCGTCATTATATGGTGCGCCAAAATACCAAACGTCCGGCATTGGCTTTGTTCCGTCTAAGTATGGCAATATTCTACGCTCATAGCTGCAACTAATGTAAAACTCCGCATCTGTAATACCTCTTTGTATAGCCTCTACCTCATGTTGTCCGTCGAAATAAGCACGGTTTGGAGGGTTTAAAGATGCTAGGTTTCTGTAAACGCTATCCCAATTTGCAAGAATATAAACTTTATCCGCAACTGTATCTCCCAAAGCCCTTAACATAGTTGGCCACGGAATTTTGGTTTCGGGTGTAGCTGTTGAAACTCCGCTCCTATAACATCCGCTTGATATTGCTTCGTTTTTATAATTACCTCCGTTCTTAATTATTGCCGCCGGCATATCATAAGACAAAGCCCAAATTGATGTTCCATACATTACGGCGGTTCTACCACTTAAAAAAGAAACCGGGTATCTTAAAGGACTACCGTAAAAACCTGGTTTTATTCCGCTTGTAATGTTATTGTCTCCGATCTTCAATTTTATTTCAGACGGCGCAAGCGGCGCATATTGAAAGTTTGCGCCTAACAAAGCCCAATCAATACGAATATTATAATCAATGTAATGCGTACCGTCTGAACTCCAAAACCTACCCTCATAAGTTTTTAAGCCTTGTAGTTGAGCCAAAACCAATTCCGGTTGGTTATACTGAACAATTATATACGCTTTGCTTGTTGTTAGGTTTCTAATCTCTATACTAAATTTGTAACTAGCATTTAAAGGCGCTGTTGGGTTGTCCGTGGCAACATAATGCAAACGCCAATCATCATTTTTATAAATATTCGGCACTACTATGTCGAAAACCGGTATTGCTGAAATAACTTTTCTAACTACACGTGAATATAAAAAGTCATCATCTAATAAATATTTTGGTAAGCTGCTTTTTTCAATGCCATTTAATATTGCTAAACCCTGGCTAAACCCTCCCGGTTTTACATGTAAATTAGTTGCATTATTGTCAAACGAAAAATCGTTTGGCAACTTCGACCAATCAACGCCAATATTATACTTAAAAACCGCATCCGCATAAGGGTATTCTATTTGTCCGTTATAATATTTAACTCCGCTTTCATCTGTAAAACTTTCCTCTTCCAACACCAATTCCCAATTTGCGGCCGCCGTTAAATTCCTTATTATAATGTTTGCCGGGTTGGCTTTAACTAATAAAACTATCCAATCATGGCTTTGTTCATCCGCTACCGGCTCAAAATCCAAAACCTTTATTGCATTTAATATTGTTTTTTCCGGCCCCGTATAAGTCAAAGAATTATCTTTTAAGTAATCCGGGTAAAAATATTTAGATAAATCTATGATAACAGTAGCAACAAAAACGCCTGTTTTATTATCAAGCACTATTAATTTTGTACCCGTCAACTCATACCCTCCAAAGTTTGCGTAAACCCCTGGTTGTGCAGCTATATAAAAAACTCTTTGATCGGGAGTGCCTGGGTTTGTTGTTGGATTTGCTAAACCAAGAAACAACGAACCAACGCCAAATTGGTTTATTATACTGTTTAATGCTTGTTGCATTATTTCCCCGGTAATCTCATTGTTGCCGTTCTCTTTTATTACGGCCGCAATGGCATCTTTTAAAATTTGATTGTTTGCCATTTTCTATTGATTGTTAAAGTCATTGTTAAAATCATTGTTAAAGTCTCCGCCGGTTATAATCGTTGCGCCCTGGCCTATTTTCTTAACGACCGTCGCCGTTTGAAATTCACATTCAACGCTTGCAATGTCGCCTTGCGTCTCCCATTTAGGGGTAATTAAAAAAGTATCACAATCATACTTCCGCCCGTACTTATCGGTAATCAAAACATAATCACTCATTCTGATAAATCGCATTACGTCACAAAGGTATTCGGGGGCTAATGCCGTAAACTTATAAGTCTTTTCTGAAATCTGTTTTTCTGCAAAAAAATATCCGTCTCTGTTTTCTCCCTCCTCTTCAAACACGTATTCCGGTTTTCCCAATTCAGTTAGCAAATATAGAATATTTCGGAAACCTGGGTTTTTATAAACTATTTGGCCGGCATCAAAAACAAGGTTTTCAACGTCGTACCATTCAATTTTTAAATATCCCCCTATTTCGTTAACCATCGTGAAAATATCCGAATACCAATTTCGGGTTCCGTCCGATAAAACAATATAATACATTCCTGGCAACATAACTATTGGTAACGGAAAGTTCCCCGGATAAACTATAATATCATAACCAAACGTTGGAAAGCTTGCAACCTCTAATCCGGTTTCGTTAATACCCTGGGTAATGTCCGCCACAAATTCCCCCGTTTTTTTATAAAGCATAGCTGATGTTATTTGCAAAGTAACTGCAACATCCCCGACAAATACGGAATCGGTTATTATCTGAAACGGCAACAATCTATCCTTTGGAGTGAATAGCGGGTAAATGTTCCCGTAAGCATAACTTTTACGGTGGTTTTGCTCCTCAATCGAACTGTAAAAAGGCAATACGCTAAAGTTGTTATTCTGTGTCATACTTCAATGTTGTTTTCGTCATTCGACTGTGTAAATTTACGCTCATTTTGTCAATTGTTCCGTTGCCAATATTAGTTTTAACTAATTCCGTCATGTTTGGCGAACCTCTCAACGGGAAAACAACGTTTTGTTTTTTCTTTTTTTGGATGCCGGCAACAAACGCATTGGTTCCATTTATCAAAACATTGTACGACGGTAAATCATATATGTAATAATTAGGTTGAAGTGTTACAAAAGCCAAATAACCGTTTTGCAAAAAGTAGGTTACGCCGTTAATATCCCGCTCAACAAATGGCAATTCCTGCAATTCGGCAACGCTCAATTGATAAAACCTAAAATCTCCAATTCCATCTACACCAAAAGCAACCGTTGCGGCATTTAACGGTATTGTTACCGGTTCAACAAAATCTTGACTACCTATAACGAAACCAAGAACAATGCTATATATTTCGTTATTGCTTCCATCAAAAAAAGCCAACCTAACATTTGTACCTAATTCTGAATAAGCGTTGAACCTGGCCACCGCATCCATTCCCAAAACCTCTGATTTTAAGGCATATTTTGGTGTTGTAATTCCATTGTTACCCGAACTACCACTAAACCCCGTGTCCGGCTCAACCAATGCGTTTGTGTTAACGCTTGCGAATAGTGCGAAACCGTCTTTACTCATATCGTCCGGGTTTAACAACATCATGTCAACGTCTGATGTAAACATTGAAACGTTAATTTCTTCGATTTTACCGGGCGTAACGTATTTACTAACAACCTGTATTGGTAACCCCTCGAACGCCAATGTTACGTCGTCCATCCAACCAAATTGGTAACGTTCCGGCATATCTACTTTATCCCACGAATAAGCCGACGAATTGAACGCCCAACTTTTGCCATTACGAATATTAATCATTGTTGTTAAATCAATACCCACAACGTCGCCGCCGGAATAAGAACCGCCGTTTTCGTACCAACTAACATGTTCGATTCTTAGTTTTCCATTTTCTAAATGCCAATAACAACGGTAAGTGTCCCGCAACATGTTTAATACTTGCCCTAATGTCGCCGGTGCCTTTTGTGCCGGTTGAGTGTACGCACCGGTTAACACATTGCTTTTTGGCGTTATTGATAATTTAAACTTTTGGTAAGTGATCGGGTTTTGCGATGCATATAAAAATTGGCTGCATGCCTCCGTTTCTTCATGGGTAATGTTTGGGGAAAACTGTTTTAATAATATATTGATAACCGAATAAATCGGATAAGTGTCCCGCAACAAATAACGCTTTCGGCCGTCAACCTCAATAAAATTATCGAATAGATCAAAGCTAAACCATAAAGAGGCATAACGCCACGTTGATCGGGCTATTGGGTAAAAAGCTTGTCCAAATATTGAATACGGCGGTAAGTAGTAACGTAGGTTATCCGCCCGCCCCCATTCGGTTGGCTCCAATGAAAAGTTTTGAGATATAAAAGCAACGTCGATTGCATAACCAATTGCACGGTGGTAATTACGATTATACCCAACAATATCGTCTCCCGGCAATGGATAAGTATTTAAACCCTGGATTGTTTCAACATCCAATAAATAACGTGCGTAAATCCTGTATGTTTTCATTTCACACAAAGCCGTTCCGGTCGCTCCATTTTCCGCCGTCATTGTAAAATCGAAGTCATCAAAAGAACCTGGTGTTGATGTAGAAAAAGCGAACAACGAAACATTGTCGGACGTTCTACGCAAATTACAAAAGAAAGAACCAAATGTTATCCAAGACAACCCGCTTTTAACCTGGGTTACCTCCAAATAATAATCGGGGTTACTTGTTCTTAACTGTCCCGTCATTAAAGTACCGTCCGTGCTTATACTCATGCGACCGGTATATAATCCCGTTGCCGCAACCGGTGTGCCGTTGATTGTTAAATTAATTTCTTTTAATAAATTACATAAAGCGAAATGGAAATTATCAACCAATGCCATTTCGTCGGTGGTTGCGTTTGCGTCTTGCTCCCATGAATTACCGCCCAAAAAGCAAGAAACAACATTGTCGCCCGGTATATAAACCTGTATCAATGGGCGTTTCTGAACAATCAAAGGATCAATAACCGGTGCCAAAGTAATTAAATTATATTCTTTATCTAATCCGGCCAATACCTCGGTGTAATCATCCACGGGGTCGGGTTGAACAATTAATTTTTTATCGTCCTCCTCAACGTTGCAATCCGTTTTGAAAAACTTACCTAAAAATTCATAACCCCATGTTAAACCCCAATCGTCCGATCTCTCAATTAAAATGTTGTATTGCGTTTCAAATGGTTGAGCCATTATGTAATCGTAATCGTCTCTTAAAAAAGAAATTTTACCGGATAATTTAGTCCGGTAAAACTTTTGATTGTTTTCTAAATCGTAATCTTTTGATAAGTCCGATTTATAATTTGGATTGACAACCCTTTTGTTATCGTCGTCATCATTTAGATAAATAAAAAATCTGTATTTCGGGTTCATCTTTTAATTGTTTCTAATTCTACGCCTTAAATTCTTGTAAACCTCAACGGTTGAATTTCCGTCGGTGTAATACTTTCTTTTGCTTTGCTCCTTAATTGCCGAAACATCGTTTTTAATTTGTTTCATATCCGGGGAATCTCCGCCCCCAATATTTAAAGACAATCCGTCGGCACCGGAATAAGCTTTTAAGTATTTATTGGCAAATGTACCGTTATTCAATGAGTTGATAACATCGGGAATAAATGAACGGAAACGGCGGGTTCCTCTTTTGTTGATAACCGCAAAAGCCTCTCCACCCTCCGCACGTCGGCGGGTTCCATTTTTCTTTGTTCCCAAATCAACATCGTTACCGGATTGGTGCGAACCTCCGCCCAAAAACTCCAATGTACCATCCCCGTAACTTTCTGTATTACCCTGGGTTGCTGACTTCGCCATTAATTTGGATGCCGCAAACGAACCCCACATTACACCAATTGCAGCAAGTGCCAAACCTACACCAATAACTGGGATGCCGGATAAAGACGACCAAATGTTGGCGGATGCTGTAATTAAACTCGATGTTTGCGAAATCGTATCGAGCATTTGTTGTTGCTTTACCGCTTTGGCCTTGTCCTTATTGGCTTTATCCTGGGCTTTTCGGTCGTTGTCCAATTCCTTTTGAGCCGTGGCAACATCATTTGCGTAACCGTTTGCCCTGGCTTCCAATTCCGCATCCAAACGCCTTTCGCTTGCGTCAACCTCTTTATCCGCCGCCGCAACGGCTTGATCTGCCATTGCAACTTTTGCATCTAAGAAACTAGACATTTGACCCATAGCAAAAGAAATACTTTCATCAATTGCGGCTTTTGCGTCATCGTCCAAATTCAAACCAAACAACCCGTAAATATCCCGTCCCCTCTCGTCTTTTTTATTGTCGGTAATTTCCTGGTCGATTTTCTTAATTGTATTCTGAACGGTTTTAACTTCCGTTTCCGTCATTTTGTTGCCCATTTGTTTGTTGAGTTCCAAAATCTTTTGCAAACGGTCTTTTTCAGCCTGCAAACGGAATCGTGTTTTTCTATCCTCGGAGTTACGCAATAAATCAAATTCGGATTGCTCCAAAGCTTTTATTGCGTCATACCTGGCTAACTGTGTTTTTAAATACTCGTCATCCGTGGCAACTTTTTTAGTATCCGATTTTGCGTCAATAGCGGTTGAACTTTGTTGTTCCCCAACCGGCTTTGCCGAATTTTGCAATTGCTCCAATTGGCGTTCCTTTTCGATCAATTCAAGTTTTAATTGATATTCTTGCTCTGAACCTTTGCGGGCGGAATCCAACCGGATTTGCAACCCTTGCTTTTGTTTTTCCAATAACGCAATGTTTCGTTCCTCTTCCAACTTTACCAACTCCATTGTTTGTTGTTGCTCCAAAGACGAAACGATTTCATTTATTGACTGTTTACCCTGGGCGGTCAAAGTCTTATCTGTTAATAATTGATATTTTAAATCTTCTATTTGCCTACTGAAATTAAGACGGGTTTGTTGCTCTCGTTTTTTAAATCCGTTTTGTTCCAACTCCAATTGTGCGTCCTGGGATTTACGCATTAAATCCAAATTCGTTTTCCTGGCTTTCTCTAAATCTTTGGAATTGTCTTTTGTTGGTTTATCATAATTGGCGGCTTTTGCTTTTCCGGTGCTTGCCGGTGCTGCCGGCGTACCTGGTGTAGCAACCATAACCGGAATTGTTATCGGCTTAATCCTTTTGTTTAAATCTTTGGCACCTTTAACAACCGCATCAACTGTACCGTTAACAACATTCGTAACTAACTTTTTGGCGTTATTGCCCCAATCCATGTACGCTTGTTTTATCTCGTCGAAATCCAAAGTAAAAGCACCATGTAATAATTTACCGATAACTTTTAACGTGTCAATCATGTACGTAAATACGGATTTAACAACCGTCCAAAGAACATTGTAATATGCAATTATACCCTGTATGATAACACGGAATGCAACGGAATCATTATAAAGTTTAATTCCGTAATTAATTATATCAACAATTCCTTTAATAATCCACGTTAAACCATCGTTGACAAATGTTTTTGCCCTGGCTGTCATTGATTCAAATGTGCCGCCGGTCGAATCGAACAAAGCCGCAATTACGTTGTTTAGTTCGGCCTGGCTTCGCAATTGATCTTCTTGCAACTTTCCAAGTTCTCCCGCCTGGTCTTTAACATTATCCAAATTGGTGTCAATGTCTTTTAAGGTTTTAAGATATTCCAATCCGGCATCCTCTCCCGCTCCGCCGAAAATATCGGCAATTGCAGTACCTACAACGGCCGAACTTGCGGGTAACTCGTTTAGTTTTTCGGAAACCTTTTGCATTACATCAAACGTAGTCATCGAACCGTTTTGCAAATTGGTTTGGAGTTCCTTGTAATTTAAACCTATACCGGTCAAAGCGTCGGCCGTGGCTTTAGTCATTTCCCGAATACGCAAATTACCCTCCTTAATCGTATCAACTGCTTTATCGGAATAAATACCGGATTTGTTGGCCTGGGTTGAAATCGCTATAAACTCACTCGCTGACAATCCCGCCTCTTTGAAGTACGCCGGGTATTCCTTTAATCCCTCCAAATATTCGCCGTTAGCATCTGCACCCGCAATAAATCCATCTTTTACAAGCCCCAACGCTTCTTGTTGGGAAATTCCAAATTGTTTTGCAACGGCGTTTGCACTTTCCAAAACTTCTTTAAAATCCTTGTCGTACATATCGGCCAACGCTTGCACCTCATTTCGGTATGCTTTCATTGCGTCGCCGGATAATCCGGTAAATTGTTGGGTTAGGTTGGTGGCTTCAATTAAACCTTTGTTGTAATCGAACCAAAATTTAAACGCTGCACCGGCGGCCGCTAACCCTGCAATAACAAGGAACACGGGATTTGCTAATAATCCAAGTAATGTTTGGCCGAATGCTTTTACATTGGTTCCCAAATTGGTAAACATTCCTTTTAATCCCTCTCCCCCATCCTGTACAGTTTCCAAAGCACCGCCCAATTCGTCGGTTATTACGGTCGCCTCTTCGATGCCGTCGGTATTGATCGACTCGCTCGGTGTTGTTGGTGCTGCACCTCCGGTAATCGTTAACGCCGCCGGTGCCTCTTCCAACATTTTTTTCTTTTGCTCAAATGCTGCACTAAACATTGCTACCAAAGAATTACCAAAAGCCGTGTTTAATCCCAACACCTCCTTTACCTTATCCCCGTAATTACCTAACGCCTCTGTCATGCCTGGGTAATTACCAACGTTCAACGTGAACTTACCGGTAACACGTTGTAACCTGTCCATTTCTTCGTAAATGGCTTTTGTTTCGGCAACAAGCTTTTTGCCCTCCTCGGTGTTTTCACGCTCCGCAACCGTCATGTTGTTGAGGTAAATTTTATTTAATGAGTATTGAGCCGATAATTTATTATAACTACCCTCCGCCGATTGGTTGAGTTTAACGGTTAATTTGTTAATCTCGTTTGCCTCTCGTTGGGCTTGTTTCAATTCTGCCAACTTCAAAGCGTTTTCGCTTTCCGCAAAATTCAAATCCTTTTGCGCCCTAGCTAATTTATCAACCTCCGTTGCGGCCGCCCTGGTTGACTTTCTCCCTGTTTCGGTTGCGCCGGAAACTTTTTGCAGATTAGCCGCTAATTGGATTGCCTCGGCTTTGATGTTTTTTAACGCATTTGCGTAAACGTCGCTTAACTCGTCCAATTGCTTTATTAGATCGGTAATTGAATTATCCGGGCTAACCAAGTCTTTGTAATAAATCGGGTTGTTATCGTCTGCCATTTTATTAGTGTTAATTCAAACGCTTTTTATTGCGTAATCAATTTATATTCTTTTTACATCCATTTGGTCGTCCGAAACGATAAGTGTCTTAAATCGCTTTATTTTGGCCTAGTTTTCCCCGCCTCGGTTTTCATCATTTGTTTAATGTACTCGAATGCGTTGTAAAACTCCAAAACCGTTTGTCTCTTTGCGTCAACATGCAGTTTTTGAGAAATCAACAAACACATGTTCTCAAAACTTTTATCGTGCTGAATCTCCATGTTTTCAGTACCGGAAAAAACATTTGGTTTATTGTAGGTAATTAAAGCGACGGTTATTTTATCAATATCCGCTTGCACCTCGTCCCACTCTCCTTTGATGATCGCTTGCAACATTAACTTTGTTCGCCTCAACAAATCGTCGTAATATTCTTTTACGCTCGAATCATCAAAAAGCGTTGGGAAATACATTTGCAACTCTTCATCTATTTTTTTTTTGACCGCTTCCATTTGGGCGGTCATTTCTGTATGCGGTATATCTGAAAACATTTCGAGGACTTTTTGCAAACCCTCAATTGATAAATCGTTGGTTTCCTTTCCGTCGATACTCTTAACGAGGACGGTAAAAGCCAAATGTTTGGTATTAATGCCGGATTGAATAAAATAAACCGTTTGCCTCAAATTATCCAACTCCAACAATGCAAGTTCCGGGGCTTTGGTTGTGCAATAAACCCGTGCTTTCTCAATACGTGCGTCGAAGTCCGAAAGATCGGAGCCAATTCCGGCATCAATGAGTAACATTTTATTGTATTTATGGAACCTCAACATTGACAACTCGTCTATACTGTCGTACAATTCGACCTCGTATTTTCCTATTTTAATTTTTTTCATACTAACATGCGGGTTATTGGTGTTGAAAATAACGGTATAAACAAAAACCGGTAATCCAAATAATAGATTGATACCGGTAAACTAATGATTAAAGCAAGCCAAAAGGCCAAACAATATTTGCAATGAAACAATTTTGATATTAATTCGCTCCCGTGAACCTGGGCGTACTCAATCAATTTTGTTTTATCTGCTAATAAAATGATAAAAGCCGCCAATAAAGCGACCATTAAAACAACGTGTAAATATTCCATATCTAAATCAAACACGGTTCTATAATTGTCAATTCGCCCTCGAACCTAAAGCCGGCGAACGGGTGCATTAAAAATTGATTATCCACCTCGTCCAAAGTAAAGCCTCTGTAAATGTTTTCGGCTTGCTCATAAATCCGGTTGATTTTAATTCGGCCGCTCCTCATTGGGAAACCTCCGTTTAAAGTTCTTAAAATATTTGCTTTTAATAACTCTGTATTGCGGTTGTTGGCTTCGTTGTAAACTCTTCTAAGGTCAAACCAAAAGATCAAAGAGAAATTTGTTTTAATGTCGCCTTGCTGACCTGGCAACCAATTCATTGTTTGCGGGTCATCTAACCAAAAGAATGAAAAGTTGCCAATCTTTGAATCCGGGGCAACTCCAATATATTCGTTCCCTTTACCGGTGTAAACGTTTGGGGTAAAGTATTTTTTGGTTTCAATGGTTTTAACCAACCTTTGCGCACGGCCAAACGCCATATCCAACCAACCCAAATTGCTAACCAATCCGGTTTGCATTTCTCCCAATACAATATCAATTAATTGTGGGTTATCAATAACGGGTGCTTTAGGATTTGCCATAAATGTATTTTCTTGTTGTTGTTTTTAAATCGGGGTAAATATACTGCCAAATTAATTGGGTTAAGTTTTCGTTGGTTAAACCCAATATTTGGCGACCGTATTTTTTCATTAGATCAACTGTTTTGAAATCCCCGGCTTTGATCTCAAAATTTTCGGTTCCTACTTGTAAAAAGAATGAGCCGGCAAAATCCCCATCGTCATGCAGCGTTACCCGGTCGTATGGTTGGTTTTTAGCCTTTTTAATTTCAATCGTATATTCTGCATACGGTTTGTAATCCGAAATACTAACACCCAAAGCGTTAACCCCCTGGTCATACAATTGCAACTCGCTATTCATGTTAACAATGAACGCCTCGTTTTCCAATATAATTTCGGAAATGAATAGCCCGGACTTTAAACCCTCGTCGAACTCCTTTACTCGTTTGCGCAAATCGTTGATTATTCGCATAGCTTAAATTGATCTATACTTAACCCCGCCGTTATTGCAACCCAAACAAACCCGGTCAATTCCTTTTGTATCTAAACTTAATGCGTCGAATGCTTTTTTAAGGTCATAACCCAAACCGTTGGGACGAACGCCCGACGTGTTCCCGTCTAACTCATAAAGAATATCCATTTTTGAAACGTTCGATTGATTTCGGTTAACCTTAACGTCCGGGTTCATTGCCATAGTGCGCAAAGCATTTGCGGCCACTTGTCTTTGAATTACCGTTTGGAATATCGATCGTTGAGAAATTATAAAATCCGTTAGATCGCAACCAACGGAAATTTCAACGTTCATACCATAGTTTTGAGTTGTAGTGTAAATCATTCGTTCAACGTCCCACATTTCGGGTATCGATTCAAATGTTGTTGGGGCTTGCATCATAAACGGGGAAACCTCCAAATACTTCATTATGTTGCGCCAATTCTCAATGTTATTAATTCCGCATGTTCCGCATGGCTCAACGCTCCAATCCTTTGTCACGTTTACCGCTTGCATACCGGCCGGCAAATCATTTTGGTTATATGTTAAGTACCACGAACCGCCGGCATTGGTTTTACTTCCAATATTAGGCAAATAACAATCCTTTACATCAAACCATTGGAACCCGCCGTTTTCAACTGTAAAATCCAAATCGAATGTTTGGATTGGCTCAACCCGGGAACTATGAAATAAATACACCTTAACAATTCCGGTTGCCCCGGTCATCTGCAAACCTATTCGTTCGATCTTTGAAGTTACACCCATAGAACGAACGTTGGTAATTTCAAAGCCAACCAATTTTTCCATGTTGCTAATAGTTGCGGCCAATCGACCGGCACCGTCAAAGAATGTTACGTTTTCCAATAAATTCTTTGTTTCCTCGTTTAGCCTTTTTGCCTGGATAAAAGTTTGGATTGCCTTAACTATTCCGTCCCTGGTTAATTTCTCCAAAAAGTCGGATAACATGTTGTAGGTTTTCCAATAAATGTTTTCGGACGGTTGTTGGTTTAGGTTGTCAACTTTCGCAATCCAAATAGTATTTCCAAATTTCGCTTTATCCCCTGCTTTGTACTCTTTTGTTAAATCCCAATCCGGGTATTGGTAACCCCAATCGTCCGGCATAATTGCGGCCACGTTATCCAAAGTTAAAAGCGGGTGCGCTCCCTGGAAAAACAAACCGGTTTCCGTTTCGGTCATTGCCTCGTCAATTGCGTTTGCCGGATTATATGATTGTTCCCAACCAACCAAATGCAATAATTTTTCTTGTATCTCTTTAATCCTGTACATAGTGGGTATAAATGAAAAAAAGGGACGGGGTATTTTACCCGCCCCTTTAATTTGTTAGTGAACTTTTCGATTAAACAACCGCCGACGTGTAAACCGGGTTATCCTCTCCGTTAACAATTGTTACCGGACGAGCAACCGGATTTGCTGCCGTTGATTGCGCAATTTCCAATTTCATAATTGGATTGGCAATTGTTGCCGGGTTACTGTTGTAAGCAACAATAAATGCAACATCAACCGAAAATCCAAAATGTTCTTTTACCGCACATGTAAGATCGGCCGTTGCTGCACCCGCAATTGCCGATTGATCGCCAACCGACGTGTAAAAGTGTGAACCAACCGGTAAGTCAATGTAAGGTAAACGCACAATATCCCATTCGTGGTCGTTTGCTTTTGCACGGCGTACCGCTTCACGATCAACACGGGTTAACATACCAACGTTACCATCCTCAACAACAAATGCCGTTGCGAATTTACCCGCCTCGTTTACGATGTTGTTGGTGTAGTGGATAACTTTGTTTTCAAACTCCATGCGGTTGTTTACGTCGTTGTAAATTCCGTGTTTCGCTAATTGGCGAATCATTGAATCAATACCGGCATTACCGATAACGTGTAATAAACCTGGATATTCGTTTGCACGCATCATTGTGTTAGCATCCGACAACACAACCTCTCTTAAATCCCACGGCACTTGCACGTCGTTACCAACGGCGGTATAATAAAGCAAATCTTTAAACACCTGGGTTTTGTTTGCCTCTAATGCAGTAACCGCACCAATGTCTAAAGCATTAGCCAATGCACGTGTTACCTTTTCAATCTTACGTGTCCAATCGTGGTTGTAAGAAATTTCGTTATTCATGTATGCAGCCGGCACCATCGTAAAACCGATTGAGAACGTTGCGAAAACCACGGTGTATAACGCCGATGTATTTTCGTTATCTGCAATAACGCATGAACGAACGTTGGCCACTTGCACGGCTTCGTCGAAATTGATAACCGGAATTTGTAAAGTGTTACCGATTGAGCGCAAAGCCCTATCCCTTAACTCCGGGCTTAAAATACTGTTTGCGGCGTTGGTTTGCTGAATAAAGAAATCTAACGCCCCATATTCTTGCGGGCGGGTCATGTTCTTGTCAAAAGCCGGGTTTGCTACTCGCCAATTTTGTACCCTTGTTGCTATTAAACTCATGTTTTTAAATATTAATTAATTGTTTTTGATAAGGCTAACCCATTGCCCGTTGATTGTTTTTTGTTTTGTTATTGTTCCGGTAATACGGCAACGTTGTTGTCTCTCCACGCTTGCGTCATTGCTGCGTCGTATGCGTCCGAACCAACCGTTAACCCTTGCGCCATTAAAGTGGCTCCAATAGCTTCGTTTGCTTCAACACGTGTTTTAGCCGACTTAACATCAATAACGGTTCCGCCTCCGCCTTGTCCACCTTGTCCGCCCTCTCCGCCGGTTCCACCTCCCGCCGCTTTACGTCCCTCGTCTAATACTCCAAGTGCTTTTAACTCTTTTTGTACTAAGTCGGCCGCCGTAAACGGGTTAAGTTGATTTTCCGGGTTTCTCATTATTGCGCCCGCTTCGTCTTTAAAAACAAGTTGCTTACCTCCCTGGCCGTTGTCGATGTATTCCGGTTTCATTGCTTTTACTTTGTCCAACGCCTGGTTTAACAAAAGGTCGGTAACGCTTTTAGGTAATTCAGCTTTTAATTTAACTCCCGCCGTTGCCGCTGACAAATCATGTTTAACCGTTACGTCAAAAATCGCTTGTTCATGCGTTGTTTTTGCGGTGTCGTGTTCGGTTTTTAATGTGTTGTACTGATTGGTAATTGCGGTTAAATCTGCTTTAGCCTGGGTTAATTGTTTTTTAGTTTCTGCGTCGGTCGCTCCGTCGCTAATCGCTTTTTCTAACCTGGTCTTTTCTTTGGTTAAAGTGTCAACCTGGGTTTTAAAACCCTCCAAGTCTTTAACCTGGTCTTTTAATCCGGTTGCCGCTCTCGCTAAATAAAGATAGGTCTTTTCGTCCCCGTTACGCTCAACGCCTGTTATCTCTTTAATCTTCGTGTCCATTTCCCGGTAAATCTCCCCGGTCTTTTTACCAATAACGGTGTTTTCATCATTTGTACTTAATGTTTCCAACGCCTTGATTTGGTCGTCTGTTAAATTTGCTAACGCTGCGTTTGCAATAATGGTTTCTCTAGTTAATGCCATAATTCTAACCCTTTGAATTTTTATTGTGTAAAATTAAATAATTTATTTGGTACTTGTACCACCGGCGTTACCACCCTTTGCAGCATCCGAAATTTTTTCGTCAACTGTTTTTTCTTTGGTTTTGGTTTCGCTTTTAGGCTCTTCAACTTTTGCCGGCTTTTGAGCGGCCAACGCTGCTTTAACTGCTTTGTCGATTGCTTGTTGGTTTGCTGCATTTTGAGCGGCCAACGCTTTTGCAACGGCATCGTCGATTTTCTTTTGTTGCGCCTCTTCCGATTGTTGGGCGGCCAACTCTTCTTTTTGCCTTTTGTTTTCCAAAGCTTGTTCCTGGTCTTGCTTTTGTTTTTCGGCCAATTGCAATTGGTGCGTTTTTAACCATTCGTTAGGGTCATGCAAAATAATAATGTCATAACCTTGACGAACTAAATTTTCTCTAACCTTTCCGCTCTCGAATGATTTTTTACCAAACTTTTGAACTCTCGGTACACTTTGACGTTTACCGGTGTTAGCATCAAACTTTTTTACCTCAATGATAGCATGAAACAAATGTTCCTCGCCTTTCGGTACAATGTAGTTTTCGGCGTTTACGTCCGTAATCTGTACGTCCTTATTGCCCTGTGGTGTTTTCACTTCCATACTCTTTGAATTTATTTAAAATGATGTTAATTTTTTTATCGAAAGGGATTTGCGTCCCGAACTCTAAAATATTTGTATTCTCTCTCTCGAATCGTCGAACGAATGTCGGGAAATTTAATTTAATGCGCAATTCCTCTGCACTAACAATACCCTTTTCACTTAACACCAACATTTCGTCCCTGGTCATGTGTCTGTATGGCTCTAACTCTGCCAATATAAACATGCGTTGCATTTGCGTTGGGTTGTTCCTGTATTCGGTTTCAATGATTTGGTTATGTAGTGCGTCCAACTCCGCTTCACTTGCTCCGCTTTCCTTTGCGGCCTTGTAACGGTTTCTTAAATCGGTTGCGCTCAATGTGAAAAACTCCGTACCTAAATTAACCTTTGCAGAAATAAAGCTTTTACCGTAACGCAATGCGCATGCCGTTTGATCGACAAATTGTATTGCGGCCTCAAATCCTTTTTTCACTCGGTTAATTATTGCGCTTTGACTTTCAAAATTGGCAGCAACTTGCTTTTCGTTAATTGCCTGGTCGTTGTTACCCTCTCCCTCAACACCAACAACACCGGTAATAATGTTGTTTTTCAATCTCTCCTCCTCGGTAACGTTATAGGCTAAACTTGTTGCGTCAACACCTAACAATTGAACCGGGTTTTTAAGATCGGGTTGGTAGTTGTCCGCTTTCGGGTCGCCTTTAGGAATTGGGATTTCAATAAATGTTCCCGCTCCCGCAATTCGTTTATCGTAACAACGTGGGCAACGCTGAATTAATCCGGCATTATCCAAATTGTATGTACCCCGTGCGCTCAACAAGAAACCGGAACCGTCGCAACTATCCCCCGAATCCTCGTTGGTATAATCGCAATCCTGGGCATAACCGGAATAAATAGGGTAAGCCCCGAAAATATCCAATACCTTTTTGGAACCGTGGAAAAACAAAAACCAATCCATTGATTCCAATTCTTTGGTTAGTGGGTGCGCTTTAACGTCGGGGTTTAAAATGTCCAAAGGCTCATTCCAAAAGAAACGAGCCGGGCAATATCCTAAATCATGTGCGTTACTTGTAATTATCGCACCAATTGAGTTTTTAGATTGGTCATAATTGTAAACCTCAAAATGTTCTTTATCGAACACGGCAATTTTTCCGTCCGGTTGTCTAAATATAATCCAATTCATGTACCCGGTTTTGTAATCCACCTCATACGTCAACACCTGGTCAATGGTAAGAAAGTAGAAATACGGTTGCGGGTACTTATCCGTTGGGTCTTGTTCGGCGGGTAAATCAACAATTAAAACGCTGTTGATCTCGGTTTTAAAAAAGTCCCAACCTTTCGTTTGCCAAATGGTTGGTTCGTGCAAAACATCCTGGCGGTAATATTCCCAATCGTCCCTTTGCTCACTATCCATAAACTGATAATTGAACGCCGGGTTACGACCATCAAAAACACGGCTTAACTTATCAAAGCAAATTCCCGTTATCCCATTGGTTTTAACGGGATAACGGAAAAGTGTTTTAAAAATTCTAAACTTATCTTTAGGAATTAAGGCACCAACGAAACTTAAAAAGTCCGTTAACGGTTGGTTGATAACCGGGGTAATATTGGTTTGAGCATGGAATTTAATTCTATTCTGATGCTGAATCGCTTTCGCTATTGTTGCCCGTTTTTTCGGTTCCAATAACTGCTTTTTTATTACTTCTATACCCAATGCCATTGTTAAAGTCGAATTTATATTGTGAATCCTCCGGTAATTGCCAACCGCCGTTTTTTGGCATTCTTAAAATTCGTTCGGCGTGGTTAATCTCGAAACTTTCGGAACGTTCCAATACTGTATTGTAAAGTTCCACGTTCTGAACCTTTGCCATTGGTTACGGTGCCGGTACTAAATCCGTTAACGGGTTAAAGTCCGTCGGGATAATGATTTTAAGGTTGTCCGAATAATTCGGCATGAACATCCATTGGATAGTGTTGCTATCCGGTGCCTCCAAACCGCCGTGTCCTTTGTCGCTAATAAACAACGAACGAACCGGAATTGGGTAAAATGTTGTTGCAACCGTTGGGTCTTGCTCCGCCTCGATCGCTCCGAACTCGTCGAAAAGGTAAATACCTAAATTACCGGCGGCCGCTTCACATTGCAACGCTTTCATAATTTTGATAACCGATTGAGGAATGCGACGCAAAGCACCGGTAAATGCCGACGGCTCACGGCCTATAATTTCCTCAATACCTCCTAACGTTTCGTTACCACCTCCAAATGTTCTTGCCGCTCCTGGCTCATTTGTTGGTGCCTGGATATAAGGCGAAACAACAATCTTTGTTGAATCTGCAGCCGCTAATTTAGGTGTCCAAGATGCCAACAATTGAATGCCGGCGGCCGTCACGAAACTGTTGCGTGTTCCGTCGTCCTTTCTTAACCTTTGAAAAGCTACTTTTTGAATTTGTCCGAAGTTTTCGGCACATACTACCCCTGGGATTTCTGGCAACGATTCATCCGCCGGGCATGCACAATTTCCTGTAATCATGTTTTTAATTGTTTACGTAAATATTATTTGATTAATTAAAGGCTGACCCATTGCCCTGTTATTTGAAACAAAAATACAAATATTTCTTTCATTCCAATTTATTTGTATTTAACCACGAACTTTAACGCCTTTACTTACCTGGTTGTACGGCTTAATATTTCCGCCGGCAATTTCCTTTTCGTAAATTCCTGTAATTAAATCCTCCGCATCGTCGTGGGTGTTAGCGTCGAAGTTTCGCAAAAACCCGGTTATATGCTCATACACTTTTGGAAATCTCGTTTCCCATCCAAACGGCATAATGATGTGCATGTTAACCATTGCCGACGCTGTGACAATTCGGCTTTCCTTATTTCCTCCCTGGTAAAATGGATTTGTTAAAGCTTTAATTTTTTTCTTTATCGTCTTTTCAAATTGCGCACCCCCGTTATTACTTTCGATGTGCGCCCGTTGGCTCCCGTTTCGATTAATCATTTGAGGAACCGTTATTGTTGTAACGTCGGTGTTTTCCTCGGTAAATTCAAAGTCGGTAATTAGTGCGTACAACAACGGCTCGAACCTTTTGGTTTGCTCATTATAAACCGTGTTGTCACTTTTGTAAATGTCGTAAGTAGCGGCCGCCAACATATCGTCCCCCTCGTCGGCAACATCGACGTAAGCACCGGAACGGATGTATTGCCCCCACTCCTTTTTGTCGTCCCCATCCGTCCACGTTTTGAATGGTTGATAAAGCCGACCGGCCGCACCTCCCGGGTCGCCCTGGTATAAGCATTGAAATTGTACCGGGTCTAATGATTTGTTAGCCTCCAATTTCGCAATCCCGTGCCGTGCCTCCCAAAGTGAATTGCCGGCCGGCCGTGGGTCTAACTCTGTAGGTTCGCCGGTCTTTATACCCTCGAAATTAATTCTAATCCACGCACCCGGCGGAACATTATTAAAATCATCCCAACATTTTACATCAACAACGGTTTCGGCTTTCTCTAATCGACCGATAATGTCACCATCATGCCAACGGGTAAATACAATTAATTCTTGACTGTCATTGTGCAACCTGGTACGAACAACGGTTGTGTACCACTTCCAAGCGGCATCCCGAACAACCGGGCTATTGCCCTCCGCATAATCTTTGTAAACGTCATCTAATATTGAAATGTCAACGGTTTTACCGGTTAAGGCACCACCCCGACCAACAACCCGTAAACCTCCCTTTTTATTCACGATCTCGAAAACATTGGAGTTACGTAAATACGTGTTACTCATTGTTACAACGTTCGACCCGTTCAATGTTGTTGCCGGGAATAGATCATTGTAAGCCGTTGTTGTAATTATCCTTTGAACGTCCCGGTTGAAATCCTGGGCAAACGAAGTTGCATAACTTCCAATTACAACTTTCTTATCCGGGTTACGACCCAATATAAAAGCGGGTAACTTTCGGCTCGACCCCTCGGATTTACCATGTTGGGGCGGCATCTGAATAATTAACTTTTTGATTAACTCCCGGGCGAACATATCCAACACCGTGTAATAAACATCGTGGTACGGTTCAAATGTCATATCCGGTTGAACGTAACGGGAAAAGTTTTTAAACCTATGCCGTGCCGCTTCAACAACTAAAGCGTTGGGGTTATCCTCCAACGCTTTAAGTAATTTTAAAACCTCTTTATCCTGGGTGTTTTCTAAAGTCATTATATGTTTTTATCAATTAACGCTTTTAATTCCTGGTAAGTTAAAACGGTTCGGTATTGTTCGCCGCCCGACATAATGTAACCTTTCTCAATAGGTTCGTTTTTCGATTCACAACTAAAAATGTGATCTACTGTGTAGAATGTTATTTTCTTGAATACCGGTATGTACTCGCAATCAATACCCAATTCCCGCATTTCCTCAAATTCCGGGCTATTCCAATAAGTATCGATTTCTAAAGGCTTTTTTAAGTTCATGTTATAGGTGGTCAACTTCTAATTCTTTCCAATCGGTGCCGTTGGTCGTGTAACATTGGTTATCCAAATCGTAAACAACCATATTCAAGTCGGCACGGTAATTATTTTCGTAATCGTACCATTTGGTTAAAAACGGTTCCATCCCGTCGGCGGTAATTAAGTAATTCATATTATCTATTTGGGTTTTTACCAATGTAATTAACCGGCATTTCCTCGTTGTGGAACAATTCGCCGCACTCGGTTATTAATGGGGAATCGTCATTTCTATACTTTTTGTGTACTGTATAGGTTTTATCATTGAAAACGAATTGATCGTGTTTCTTTAAATCCTGGATTGTGTATTGCTTTTTTCTCATTTCAAAAGTTTGATATTATTGTTTTCAAGTAATAGCGGGTCGGCTTTTACGGTTTCCTGTAACACTCGCATTAATTCGGAACCCATGAACCGGTTGGCTTTATCGAAAAATTCGGATGCCGATAACGTACTCATGTAAATACGCCTTTCGTGTTTTATAACAACCGAACGTGACGTATAAACATTAAACTCAAATCCGTATTTACGGCTATAGTTTCCCGCCCTGGAAAGTACGACGCAAAATTTAGGATTTAAACAAGCGGTATAAACCCCATTGGTTACGTCAAACTTTGGATAGCTATATTTTATTGCCATTAGCTTTTCAAATAAACTTTACCATCAATTAAACGTGGTACGCCTATACCGATCACATCCCGATACTTAAACATTGCGCCCTGGCATTTACTGCATCTAAGACAATTGTTTACTTCGATGTTGTGGCAATGTCCGCATTGGTAATATTGTTTTTTAGTCTTTTTCATAATCGCTCAAATTATTTAATTAAAAATTATCAATTACTTTACCCCCAAACATTTTGGCATAATCCTTTGCAGTCTTATAATCCATCGGAATTGTTCGTTGGCCGTCTCTGTATAAAACCCTAAACTTTCCAAATGCCATTGAGTAAAAAGGCGAATACCGATCTAATTTATACCAAGTCCTTTTTATAAACCTCCAAATTGTTTTCATGTTAGTAAGTGTAAGTTGTTCGTATTGCATTTTTAAATTGGGCAAATCCTTTTTGGTATGGCAAATATTGAACGCCTGGTTTTTTCTTTATCGTCATCCATTGCCCAAACGTTAGATCAAAAATGTATTCGGTGCCGTCGGCCGTGATCGCTACGCATTCCATCATTGTGGAATTTGGTAACATTTGGTAGTCAACTGCCTTTTTGGTTTCCTTGACCAATTTGTTGATCGTCTCGTTATTTTGCTTTTTCATGGTCAAAGTGGGAAAAAGTGGGTAACGCTCCCACGGCCTAACGAAGTCATAACCGCCAACCGATAACAATTAACCGGCGGGTACTTCGATAAATCTTCTTTTGGCGAATAAACTTTATACAATGCGTTTTCGTTATCCGGGATATTACTTTGGTCGTCCAATATTTTTATCCAACCCTGGCTTTCCAAAATCTCTTCCTTTGTTTCATAGCTAAAAACTTGAACATCCAATTTGGTTATTAGTGTTGGAGCAATATCAGTAATTGCACGTTCTACAATTTTATGCAGAAAGTCAACCGATATTTTTTCGGTGTTGATCTCAAATTCAACTTTTACTTTTTTGTTTCTCATTTACTCAAAGTTTAAGCTTTTAACATTCCCTTATAAATTCCCTCGTCGTTGTACCAATGCACGAAACCGTCGGAGGGTTTAATTAATTCAACGATGTTACATTGCAAAGCGTTGGCCACTCGGTTTAAATCCTCAAAAGTAATACTTTGCTCAATCCAATAGTAAAGCGTTCGACGAGGCACCCCCATTTTAACGGCCAAATTGGTTATCGTTATTTTGTTTTTCCTGGCAACTTCTTTTATTTGTAACTCCATAATACAAAAGTGCAAAATAATTGCATACAACCCTCGTAAATTTTCGCATTTTGCGCAATTTGATTGCAATCTATAAAGCCCGCATTGTTAGTGCGGGCAATCTTACGTTTTTAATCTCCTCACTTCGTTAAATATTCGTTCATTTAACTTAGTGGTACACCTACTTAAAAGCATGTTCGGTGTAACGGTTTCGGATAATGGAGTTGTCCGCTTTTCGTTCCGAAAGTCTTTTGCAAAGCATTCAAACGAACCGGTGTTTACTAAACCATTTTTATTATTCATATATCTAAATATGTTAAGTCCGAGGAAAACGCCCCGTCGTCTTTTGATACTCAAATATACAACATTTTTAATAAAACCAAAAGAAATTCTTTTTATTTTAATTAACCAACCCTTTGGTTGCCGCTATCCTGGCCGCCTCCGCATTTTGCAATTTATCGACGAGGTTAAATAATAAGTCTTTTGGAATATCAGACACGTTATATTTTGGCCTTTCATCCGCCCCCCGATCAATTGAACCGGATAAATCAATTTTCGCCGGCGCATCAAAGCCCAATAGTTTAGCACGGCGTTGTTGAACGTTTAAAAGTATATCCATAAACTTTGGATTTCCGGCGGATGTTTCTTTTGTTGTTTCCGAATAACCGTAATAATCCGGTTCGTTAACCTCTGCATCCAATTTATTTGGCTTTTTGCTATTCCTGGATTTGTCTTTTAATTTACCGGTCTTTGATTTTTCCCACGCCTCCCATGCCTCAACCTCGATTTTATCCAATTTCTCCAACTCTAAAGCAACATAGTCGTTTATATTTTCCAACCTGGCTTTTTTCCATTCAATCAAAGCCAATCTAACATCCCGAAAAACATTAACGTGGGTAATGGTATAATCCATGCCCCTTTCGGCATTGTGTTTATTTAAAGCGGCCGCAACGTCTCGGTACGTATAACCCTTTAAAAACATTTCGGAGCAATAACGCATATCGTATTGTTGTTGCTCCTTTGTGCGTTTGGTGCTAATTTTTGGCCTCCTATGGCCGGTTGTGTTTTTCTCTTCCATTTGTTAAAACCCTTAAACGTTGCATTGCGGGGATTTTTGACACTTTTTTAAACTTTCGCTTTTGGTAATATGTGTTTTACCTATGCGGTTTTTTGTGTTTTGCTCCTTTGCGTTGCATCCTCTTAAACTTATTGCTAACCCATTGCGTTGTTTTTGGTTATTTTTCGTTTTAAGCGGTCTTTTGTTAATACTTAATGCTTTCTATCTCTGTAAACTTGTTAACGTTGTACGGGGCTAATTTACGGGTTTTTCGGTAATTATTTTTATCCGGTAACCTCGGTGCATTTATACATGTATGAGGAAACGAGAATTACCGTTGATTTACGAATATCAACACCTAATGGATGAACTTAATGAACTTTGCATTAACGTTAAAATGAATCGTCCAATTGACTTTGCGCACCTGGATAAATTGCAGGTTTTAATTAATGCCGCATTGCGGGAAATCAATAAACCGTATAAACTCCATTAACCACAAAAACCCGGGGGTTAATTCCCGGGTTAAATCTGTACTACCTATTATTAAAATTATAATGAACCTCCCCCGTGTCTAAATTTCCGCTATCCTCTCCAACAATCCCCAAAGCAACTATTACTTTGGATAACTCGAAATTTATTTGAACCGGGTTTTTATGCCATTTATTAACCCATGCGGTTTTTTCTTTGTAACAAATGGTTAGTTCATCCCCGGCCAATAATCGGTCGGTTATTTCTTTTTTTAATAATTCCGGTGTCCAATTATACCAATAGCCGAATATTTCAATCATTATGGTTCAAACCTATGTGTTTTAAATTCGGTGTATTTCCGCAAACAATCCTCAACCCGGTAAAGATCAAATTGTTTATCCTGGTTTGACCTAACGTGTGTTTCCATATCAATCCACGTTTCCCGGCCACGGCTCACGGAGTTAACGGCCATAATGTTTTTTACTATGTTTTCGGGACTGATACCGCCGGCATATCCGCATTTGATGCCGTCTATTGGTTGCGGCCACTTATCCGGTGCAATTCCCGCTCCGTGGCTAAGGTCGAACAAGGCCGAACAATTAACACCGGCATTAACGCATGCTTTCAACGCTCCGTCGTTTACTTCGTCGTATTGAAATATAAATTCCTTTTCCGGCCACAACTTCAATGTTTCGATCAAACCTTTACCGTCATATTCGTGTGCTATTCCGTGGGTGTTTATTTGGAACCTTTGGAATGCCAACCAAATTTCGGCCAACTCTGAATAGATAAAACCAACTTCGCCGTTCAATAACTCGTTAACGTAATCCCCGCAAAGGTGTAACGATAATTTCATTGGTGCCTGGGAATGCTTTGTTACGGCGGCAACATCAATTAAACTTTTAATCCAATCCATTTTCGGGAACCTGGATTTTTGGCCGGTACTATTTCGGCTTACTAAAATAGCCCATTCAACAAACGGGTATTTCATTGACAATTGGAATAGATCGCCCGGTTTAACGCTTTCGTCTGCACCGGTAATTGTTACTACTGTAATCATTTTATTGGGTTTTATAATTCGTTAATGTATTCTTTTAATTGTTTTACATACTCAATTTTTTCGTCCTCTTCCTGGGCTAACAAATCGTTATGCAAATCCACGTCA
>Ga0157373_10000237_pt1 | contig 45053 bp, 55 predicted proteins | sample C65metaG_FD_113460 | JGI IMG/M metagenome (GOLD analysis project Ga0157373, IMG submission 113460) | Corn rhizosphere microbial communities from Kellogg Biological Station, Michigan, USA - C6-5 metaG | ecosystem: Host-associated > Plants > Roots > Rhizosphere > Soil | place: USA: Michigan... | reverse complement strand
CAGAACGCATGTTACCCGTAGTGTAGTCTCGCCAACGCTTGGTGATTGTTACCTGCTTACCCTGATTCCAGAACAGGTTGCGTAGCATCATAAAGTTCTTCTCGAACTCAGCGCGCATTGTCTTGTTGGCAGGTACATTTCCATCGGAATCTGAACCCTTAACCCACATATTGAAGCTCATTGATCTACCGTCAGGGCGACGTGTCTGAAACACCGTTCCGGGACGATATGGAATGGTCAAATCCTCACCACGAAGGGGTGGAGGAGTTTGTAGGTCTCCACCCCACGTGGTTACGTTGTAGGCATACGTCTGAAGTGGAACACCGTTGATGTCCCAGTACGTATCTGTGCTTAGTGCCATAGGCTTCTAGCCTCCTACATATATCTTATCAGGAATCTGAGCCGGTGCGGGCCAGACTCATGTATGCAATGTTCCTAATGGCCTTCGGCAGGGAAGTGGAAGGCTTCTCAGGAACAGGGTTGTTCATGATGACCTTATCAATGTTGATCGAGTTATCCGTGATCTTAGGTGCACCCTGAGAGAGCACGGAAGCCGGAGATGAACCCAAGGTGCTACGTCCCATGAGTCCCGATCCACCAAGGAGTGCCTTCAGTGCGCGACTCTCCTGAGGATCAAGAACAGCCTCTGGCTTGCCAGACTTGTTGACCGCAAGACCACCATGAGGTAGCCATCCACCATTGTCGTATAGACCTGGGATGACGCCACCATTCTTCATGGCCCAGTGAACGTGATCCCAGTGGTTACTACGTACAGGCTCTCCCCAGAGCTTGTTCTGTCCGTTCTGAAGCTGACGACCTCCGGCAGGGGAGTAGATAAGCTCTCGGGAGTTCGGGAAGTTCTTACGAATCCAGTTGAAGATTTCCATAGACGGCGTAACGTCAATGGCTCGTCCCTGGGTGTGGTAGGAACCCTTCACTCCACCCACGGCGGCGTTACCACCGGGGCTACGGTATGCAGATGTCAGTCGAGCACTAGGGAACTGCTTCTGAATGATGGCCCACTGCCTCTGCCATCCGAGATTGTTCGCGCCCGCTCCGCCTCCGGAAGGGTTGGCGCTGAACCAGGACTTTACATTGCCAACCATTCCGTCGATGAGCTTACTTGGGATGTTCTTTACTACGCCCGACCATCCATCGTTGCTCATGCCGGATAGAAGAGTGCTGGCGACCTTCTTCAGGCCGTCACCTACGAATCCTACAGGGTCGGTGAAGATGCGACCTAGAGAATCCAGGTCGCCTCCCTTGTCAGCCTTCTTCTGAAGAGTAGTTCCGGCCTTCTTTCCGATAGAGCTACCCATGCTCTTCTGGTAGACACCACCGGTGGCGAACGCTAGCTGACCCTTACGAGCCTTGCTGTTGAGCGCGTTGACTCCAGCGATTCCGCCCACGAGCTTGGTGAACTCCGGACGCATGATGGCCTCGCCACCACTGAGCTTGAGAGTTCCACCTGTGTTGGAGTGGAAGGTGTGCACGTCGCGGCCAGGTGTGTATCCAGGAAGGACACCCTGATCCCCGTAGACGCCACCCTTAGCGTATCGAGACGCCGCCTTAGACCCAACACTCTTTCCAAGAGAGGTACCCTGTGACTTCGGAGCACCACCAATCAGCGGAGCGGCGGCGATCTTAGCAAGACCGAGCCTTCCCGCTACGTTGTTCCAGAACGTAAGGATTCCCTTATTCCATACGTTGGAAATAACCCAGTTGGCCGGTCCACGGAACTTTTCCTGAATTCCGGACCACACGTTGGCTAGGTTGTTTACTGCGCCCTGGAAGGTTGCTCCTACGCCACCCCAGAAGGAGTTCCATCCGTTGCGGATTCCGCCCCAGTAAGAGTCCCATCCGATCTTGAACTGAGCGCTGAACTTGTTCCAGTTAGCACTCAGAGTTTGAGTGAACTTGTTCCAGTTAGCTGTAACGACATTCCAGGTTGTACCAAATCCGGTACCGATTCCTCCCCAGAATCCATTCCACATAGGAAGGAACGTCGAATCGATCCACTTCCCCACGTCTGTGGAGAAGTCGTTGAGGCCCTGCATGATGTCCTGGAGGAAATTATCGAATTCCCCGGCCAGGTTGGTACCCATAAGGTCGTCAATGAAGTGCAGAATCTCACTGATGGCACCCAGGTTCACTAGGCTCTGACCACCCGTGAGAATGTTCAGTGGGCTAGTTGGACCGGTAAGCCACTTAAGTCCGTTTCCGTCCTTGATACCCTCGTCACGGGCATTCTTGACGTTTTCCTTGGTTGGGTCCGTAAGAGCGTTACCGAGAGAGTCCTGGAAAGGCTGTGTGTTTTGGTTCTGGTTCCAGGTTACGACGATGAGAGATGCAATACCCGCAAGAAGTCCGGCCTTACCCAGAAGGGCGCTGAACTTCATCTTATCGAGCTTGCCGAAGTCCTTCACCATCGTGGAGATGGCGGCGAAGAGTGTCGTCTTTCCGGAGAATCCAAGGATTGCACCTAGGAGGCTCGTCAGACCCGTGAACTTACCGACGAAGGTCACACCGGCAAGGAATCCGAGCAGGCTAAGTAGACCCTCAAGAACAGGCTTCGGAATCTGAGATGTGAACTCAGCCACACCTTCGAAGAATCCCGTTACGATGTCGAAGAAGGTCTCGAAAGCGGCGCTACCGCCGTTCTCCATGATGGTGTCGATGGACTCGATGATCGAAGTCAGAGCCTTCAGGAAGGCCTCATCGATGTCTGTATCTGCCAGAGTGTCCATCAGGCGCGCTAGGGCAGGGCCTACGTCATCCGTCAGAATCTTCAGAAGGTCGATAGCAGACTGGATATTCTCCGGGTCTGCGGCCTCTTCCGCGAACCACGAGAAGAAAGCACCGAGTAGGTCATCGACAGCCTGGAGAAGAGGCTTGATGTCCTCTAGCCACTTCTTGAACGGCGAGTTAGGCTTGGTCTGCTCTTCGCTGAACTTGACCCAGTTCTCGGTCATTTCTAGAAGACCGTCAGTGATCCAGTCACCGAACTCGGAAGCGGCAGAGGAGAAGTTGAAGACAGTCCTACCGATGTTCTTGACAATCGTCCACCAACGCTCAAGGCGGTCAGCTACGTTGTCAAGCCATCCGGCCAGGGAACCCGTCTCACGAGCATCAGCTACGAAGTCAGAGAAGTTGGCGGCACCCTCAGCGAACTTACCCGTCAGCCAATCCGTGAACGGACCAGCGGCGATTACGATGTCCTTCAGAGCCGTGGAGAGCGACAGTGCGGCGTCTCCCAGGTTTCGGATGACATCACCGTTCTGCTCACCAATGGTGGCCATGTCACGTGACCACTCGGGGGACGTGAACATACGGAGGAAGGCACCGGCAAGGTCACCCATCGCTCCTACGGCAGGCTTCAGGAAGGCAGAGAGGTTACGTAGAGCCTGAGGAAGAAGGTCTAGGTCATCTACGAAGCGACCGAAGAATTCTTCCTGAAGGTCCTTGCGGAATGCCTTCCACTGGTCCTGCATACCAATGATGGCAAGCACGAACCTGCGAGCAGAGGGAGAAAGCTCATTCAGAGCGGCGTTGTAGTCGTTCAGTGCCTGTACGGCAGAGCTACCACCGGCGGATTCCGTCTTGAGGGCACGCTGAGCCTTACGCTGTGCGTCATAGGCATCAGCTAGGCTCTCCTGAGCATCCAGTACCTTATCGGACTGGTTGATGCCCTTCTTCTCGGCGTCAACAAGGTCCTTCTGATTCTTGATGTTCTTCTTTCGAACATCCTGAAGGTCCGCCTCGGCTTCCTTGATCTTGGCGGCGGCGTCGAGCTTGTCACCCAGCGTAGAGCCAGGGTCGGCCATTACGTTCCAGTAGGCTTCCTGAGCCAGTCGGAGGTCGGCAATGGCGCGCTCTTCAGTAAGCGAAGCGCGTCCGACCTCTTGACGAAGGTCAATCAGGTCCTTCAGGGCCTCCTCGCGGGCCTTGTTTAGGTTCTCCTGAGCCTTCTGTACGTTGCGCTGTGCCTTGGCCAGGTTGCGCTCTGCATCGGCTAGAGCCTCTGCTCGCTCTTCCTGAGTCTGACCGCCTCCGCTACCAGGACTCTTACCCAGAGCCTTCTGCATAGCGCCGTACGTCTTGAAGACGTTACCGACACCACCCATAGAAGCGATGACACCACCGATACCGGCGGCTACTGCGCTAAGGATACCTGGGAGAGCTAGGAAGGCACCTGCGAGCGATCCGATCTGCCCAGAGAGACCGATAGCGGCTCCACCCACAGCACCCAGGAGGGATACGAGAGGGTTCAGAGCCGCGATAACGGCACCGATGATCGGGATGAGCGCGACGAATGGCGGTACCAGACGTGGACGCCAGTTACCGAACTTCTGAAGGCTATCGAAAGCCCTCTTACCACCCATCTCGATCTGACGGAAGACCGGAGCGAGCTTGTTGCCCTCTTCGCGGAAGCGTACCAGGGAGCGAGAGTCTAGGAAGTTGTCGAGCTTTCCTGTGCCCTTGAATCGGTTGCGAAGCTTGTGTGCCGCATCGATAGCGACGTTCTGCTTCTTGATCGACTCGGTAGTGTCGTCCGTGTCGAACTTGACCTTACGCTGAGCCTTAGCGAACTCCTTCTGAGTGCGAAGAGCATCAGAAGACACGCCCGTAGAGCGGCTGATTGACTTCTGTGCATCGGCGTATGCCTTTGCCGCGATAGCCGCCGCTGAGAGATTCGTAGCGTTGGACTTCAGTGCGCGGTTCTGCGCGTTGATAGCCTTGGTTGCCGCGACAACCGGGGCCAGTAGGGAGCGCTGACGCTCACGGTACTTCGTGAGGTTGGAGAGTACTGCCTTGAGGCTGACGTTCTCAGATGCCAGTGCCTTGGCGCGAGTAGTCGCGGCCTTAGTAGAGGCGGCGCGATCCTTGACAGAGGCGGCGTTGAATGCCTTTTCAGCGGCCTGAGTCTTGGCTAGTTCCTGACGGGTGCGTGTGAGGTCGCGTCGGAGGTTGTTGAAGTCTGAGACAACCTTGTAAAAGGCTCTGGTCTCGTTTGCCTCCGCCATCTCGCCTCCTCAGGCTCCCGTATTATCTACTATCGCGCACGCCACTTACTAGGATCACCAAACGCGGCCATAACGGATGCATCGGACTTGACATTGGAGAGGTCGGTGACAATCTCCGTGACAACTTCCCTACCGTGTTCGTCCTTACCATAGATAAGGTTTCCGCCACGGTTGTTGCGGAGGTCGGATTCCTCTAGCTGGAGCTTTTCAATATCGTCAAAGGCGAGATTGCGTGCTTGATCCAGGGCGGGGTTACCGTGCTTACCATCGACCATGTACCCACCGGCAATGAACGTGGCTAGCTGGCGAGTCATCCACGAATTCAACGTGATGCGCTCGCGGCGCTCAAAAAGCTGTCGCCTGCGAATAGCGGCAACAATCTGTCTGAAGCGGCGTACGGTGAGGTCCAGGATTTGATCGTCTGTCCAGCCATACTCTTTCGACACTAGATCGAATGAGATGCTATAGCCTCCTAGGAGACCGTCCGGATCAATTTCCTGGACCTCACTGAGAATCAGTTCTTGGCTTCCAGTGAAGCCGTCTGAATCTTCAACGTCGCCGCTAGGCGTTTTCCCAGTGCCGCAATGTCTGAAGCCTCGTTCTGAACGATCTTCATGATGATTTCAAGCGTGTCACCAATGGCAGGGTCATCGAGTTCGGCAACAAGCCTATCGATGAGTTCCTGGTTCTTCTGATGAGCCGCCTTGGTCTTAGCGTTCTCGTCGTAGTCAGCGGGAGTCACCATAGACTGGATGAACTCGACGGCTTCCTGCTCCGCTTCCGGAACAGCCATCATGACTACTGCAAGGAACTGCTGTACGAAGGCTTCGGTATTCTCGAAGTCAAGGTCAATCTGCATTAGGATCGGTCCACCACCACGGGTGACGACCTTCAGGAGCTTGAACATGCCTCGGGTGCGAAGTCGCTCTACACGTACGACAAGCCCCGACTCTAGGGTAAGAGTATCGGAGCTTGGCGCTAGAGCCTCAACGTCGTTGGACTCGGTTGTCATTTGTCCTCCAGGGATCAGACTAATTTGAAGTTGTATCTAGCTTATCAGACTTAGACCTGAGGACGGCTTACCAGTCGTCCAATTGCCCTGGTCGGAAGACCGGTCTGCGAGTCCAGAACAGGGTTACCCTTTTCGTCCTTGTCGGACATAAGAGCGGTACCCGTGTAGTTCAGTAGGAGGCCGTCCTTGTAGGTAGGACCGTCGAACGAAATCGGCTGGAACTGTACCTTGTAGAGAACGAAGTCCAGGGTACGGATAACACCGTCCTTGTCCTTGGAAGGAACGCGAATCAGAACAGGACGCGGAGTCGTGTTCTGCTGACGCTCTTCCCACAGAGGAAGGGTGTAGAAGTCGTTCGGTGCGGCACCCGAAGAGGTAACCTTAGAACCGGACAGAAGGGCAATGGTGTTGAAAGGAACGTAACCAGACTGAACGGTTAGCGTAGCCTTGTTGAACCAGTACCACGTGGAGAGAACAGCGTCGTCTCCAGTGTTGTCGTACGAGTCCGTGTCCAGTTCAATGGAACCGGAACGGATACCGTAAATGTCACCGTTTACTGCCTCGGCACCTGTGGTACCGTCCAGAATCGCGGCGTGTGAAAGGCTGAAACCTTCAACGATTGGGGTTGCCACTTGGGCCTCCTAGAAATAGAAGTAGCTAGAGTGGGATTACTCTAGCTACTACTATCGCGCGTTGTACGAACCTATGGTCAGTACTCCAAGAAGGTGTCTACCCAATTGCCTAGGAAGTCGTATTGGTGAATGACCCTATCCACTTCGAACCCCTGACGACGGAGGTTTCTCTTGCAGTCAGAGCAGGAGAATTCCATGTAGTTGTCGTCCGTGATTGTGGGGGATTCACCGGCAAGCTTCAATTTCATAAAAAGCCTTTGGGGGCCGTATGGGCACCTGACTTCGATTGATCTTGAGGTCATAGTTCTGGCCTTCCCTTACGGCATGCCTGAGCCGCCGCCCATAGTCGCTCCCCATTCTCAGTGGAGTCCTTGAGTTGTAGCAGAAGACGCTCTACTACGGAGTCCCAAGAGGATAGCTTGGGAATGATCTGTGCCGCGAGGTCACCCTTGCGTCGAGCCTCGTCGCGGTTCTGGTAGGCCTCAAGCATGAGTTCCTTCAGGTGATCGATGTCAGCACGTGCATTGAGGGTGTTCGGAGAGTCACTGTCTACTGGAGCTAGCGTGTAGTCCAGAGGGTAGTTGTACTCCTTGTTGAGCCACTGTTGGTGACCTCCCCAGTTCGTCGCGATGACTGTACCGCCAGTGGCCTGCATCTCCAGGGCGGGCATGTTCTTTCCCTCGCCACGGGAAGGTGCCAGGAGGACGTGCTGAGACTCGTAGAACTTGTACAGGAGTTCGTTCTGCCACACAGCGTAGTGGATGCGAAGCTTGGGGATGACCTGTTCCATCGAACTGTGTAGTCCGGGCAGGTTGGTCTTCAGGTGAAGCTCTGCACCTTCGAACTCAATGTCGGGATCGTTCTTCAGTTCCTGGAACGCCTGGATGGCCACGAACGGGTCCTTGCGCATGTGAAGCTGGCCCACCATGCAGAATCCGAAGCGGTCACTGTACCAGTCACGCTCCTCGCTCTTAGGCCAGTCCTCTGGCCAGAATCCTCCCTGTACGGTAAGAACGGGCTGTCCCTTGCGGGAGTACTCACGAAGACAGTCAGAGGACACAGGATCGTAGCCTACAAGAGCATCGAAGTACTTCAGATTCTTCTTCATCTTCGAGCGCCCCGGAAGGTTGCCGAAGTTGGAGTACTCCCACATTGTCCATGCGACGACGACATGGCCCGCACGCTTCTGCTCCTCTGAGGAGACCAGGGCGGCAGGGTCGTGGTGGTTGATAATCAGATCGAAGGGAGCTTCGAGCTTCTTCGTGAGCAGATGAGCTACGTCCTCCGGGAGAGGAGACTGCACTACAGAGGGCTGGAGGTACACGTCAGCGCCCCAGCGCATGAAGGCACGAGCTAGACCAATGCCGTCGTTTCCGTAGCCGCTGAACGGCGATAGGGGGATGTTGAGTAGTACCTTCACAAGAGCCTCCAGGGCTTCATTTTCTAGTTCAGATCGATACGTTGTATCGGACTTGCCAGATGACGGCTCCTTGGTCGTCAAAGGCTGGTCGTTCGTCCGGATCGTTTGTGCGGGAGGAGGATGTGATCCTGACTCCGGTCTTGTTCGTGATCTGCGTGAGAGTTCCCCAGTAGATGGCACCGCCACCTGGAAGGGAGTTGTTCACCTGATGCAGAATCTTGTCGATGGCCTTGAACACTGCCTCAGCCTTGAGGGAGGCGTCCTGCATCTGTACAGAGCCATCGGAGTTGCGAGTAGGGTCCGCCCAGATGTCTACGACAAGAGTAGGGAAGCGGGCGGTGTTGTGTTGGTTAGCTCCCCATCCACCATCGACACGGATGACCACCAGGCACTTGCCGGTGTTCTCCACTGTAGCCTCAGGGCGGTTCGGGTACAGCATCGGATCATCTAGCTCGTCCACGCCAAGTAGGCTTGTCACAGATGGGAACTGTGCAAGCAGATTGCGCGCGGCGTAGGCGAGTTGAGTCATTTGCTTAGGGCCTTCAGGATTGCTCTTACATACATCGAGTCTAGCGCCTTCAGAGGCGTAAAGAAGTCGTGGTCGCCATCTCTTGCCTTTTCGTAGATGGCGTATGTTACAGGGTTGTTCACTCCCAGGCTGACACCACCGTAGACGATTTCTCCCGTCCAGGTGTCACCATCGAATGAGGAGGACTTCTTACCAGACGATTTGAGCGATCCGGTAAGGATGTGGACGGCACCTTGGGTGGCCTTGAAGCCGGTATTCAGTACAGCATCCAGATACACTGCGGCGATTTCAGGAGAGTGCTCTAGACGGTCAAGCTCACGCTCGACTGCTCTCCAGTTCGACTTGATCTGAATGGTCACTCCGGCCACTTCCCATCCAGGTTCTGAACGGACTCGATGACCTGTACTTCAATGTGGTGAGCGCTGGAGAAGTCAACAGCGATGTCGGGGATGACCTTCAGATCGAATACGCCGCTCACAGGACCGGAGACCGTCACAATGCGATCCCCGGCCCTGAGGGCGTTGTTTGCGCGACAGAACATGACTCCTACGCGGTCAGGAGCGGTTCCGGCTTCATAGGCCGGAGGTACGTCCTTACCAGGGCGAAGGAAGTTCAAATCCAGGCGACACCTGATAGCGTTGAGAGGAGCAGGCTGATCCAGCCATTCCATCTTGGTCACTCCATCGGTGCGCGTACGAGTAAGGCGTTGTACCTTCACTACGCTTGCGAATAGATGATCCATGATTAGCTCCTCGCTACTACTATCGCTTAGGCGGCTACCGACACGGAGTGGTAGCTTTCAACCAGAGCATCTACCTCGGACGGGTTGTATCCGCCGAAATGCTTTCCTTGGAAGTAGGTAACCGGCACACGCTGGTATCCCCACTCATCCTTGACTAGAGCAAATGCTTCTGGCACCTGTGAGGCGTCAATTTCCTGGAATTCGACGTTCTTCTCCTTGAGCTTGCGCTTGACAGCGGAACACTGCACGCAACCTGGCTGGGAGAAGATGGTCGGCTTGTCGATTTCAATTTCAGGCATACGCCATCTCCTTGTTGTTACTGATATAAGCTCCAAGGCTTCCTAATGACCCGCTTGCGCGGGGGTCCTAAAGCTTATGCAGAGTAGGGGTATCCTTCAGACGGGTCGTGCATCCAACGCTCGTGTCGATCTAGGTCTACAGGGCTGAGGAAACGAACGTTGCCGTCAAGGTATCCGGGACCGAATGCACCATCGAACTCGAAGACCTCGATGCCTCCACCCATGATTCCAGAAGTGAGGTCGCACACGCTCAGCTTAGACAGGGCTAGGTCGAACCACGTAATGCCTGTTGGGAGACCTCCCATGACGGCACCAGAGACCTTAGAGTAGGAATAGCTACCGATGGTCTCAGAAGAGAACGGGTTCGCTAGAACGGTCTGGAAGGGCTGTACAGCGTAGATAGCCTCTGCCATAGACAGAATGGCCATCTGCGCTAGCTGTGCGAGTGTAGGGTCATCTGGCCAGCTATCGCCCAGACATGTGCCCAGCTTGAACAGAAGGGTTGCCTGAGCGATAGCTGACGGAACGTAGGCCGTGTTCGTGTACTCCGAAGTGATCCTACCGGAGAAAGCGGCAAGGTCGTCTACGTCAAATTCAGGAAAAGCGGCCATTGGGTTCCTTAGATACGGACGAGCGGTGCCTGCTCGGAGATGGACTTGTTCTTGAGGGCGTCTTCCTCATAGGTGCGACGACCCGGCCACGGTCCCTTACGGAACTTGACCTCTCCCCAACGTGCGTACTGCTCATCGTCGTTCATGTTGATCCAGGAATCTCCGAATCGATCCAGAGTCTCCTCATAGGCCTCAGGGCCAAAGGTGACCTCCTGGCCACGGTAGAAGTTGCGTCCGTTGGAGGACAGTCCATCTTCTAGGAAGTGCACGAGAATGCCGCCTTCGACGTTCTCCTCGTAGACCTCTTCAGCCTTGTCGATTTCCTTGCCCTTGGCCTTTGCAAGCTGGTCCTGGAGGGAGCGAATCTGAAGTTGCTCCGGAGACAGGGTGGACTCATCCACAGGCTCGTAGTGGGTAGCCTGAGCGCGGCCCTGAGCGGCCTCTGCCTCTTCACGGGCCTTGTACTCGGCTAGCTGTGCACGAAGCTCTTCTAGCTCGATCTGCTCGATGGTAGGAGCGCTGTCGTTCTGACCGTTGTCGTGCTCTTCGGTCGTCTGCTCCTGATCGTCGTCTCCTACGGCAGGAGCGCTGGGTCCGCCATCGAGAACTTCCTTGGGATCAGTGACTACCTTGGATGCGGCTGGCTTCTTTGCCGCTGTGGTCTTAGGTGTGGTGTTTGCTGTTCGGGGCATTAGGACTCCTGGGTCTCTATCTACTATCGCTCCAGAGGAGCTTCGGAACTTCTATCTTACCGCAAAAGGGGACAGAAAAGCCCCCACCCGAAGATGGGGGCTAGCCTGTTAGAGCTTACGCGACGTTGGCGTAAACGAACTGCTCAGGACGGTTCAGAACCGGCAGGAAGTTCCACTCTAGGAGGTACTGACGACCGGACGGGTCCTTGTCCTGCCAGGTCTTGGCGAACTTGCCCGTGTAGCCCTGAGGAGCCTCAAGGTCAGCGGTCGGTCCAACGATCATCTCGAACGGACGACCCTCGGTGAAGTTACCGAAGATGATGCGGTTGTCGGCCAGGAACGGCTTCTCTGCACCAGGATCGGTCGGGTTCTCGGTGTACGACGCACCCGTGGCGTCGAAGACGGCATCCTGAATCTTCCAGTTGATACCAAGGAATCCAGGAAGCAGACCCTCACGGTAGTACTGGTCCTTCATGCGGTCGGACAGGAGGTACGCGGGAGTGGTACCAGCCGAAGCGAAGGAGTCGAAGATGGCGGTGATGGAGTTCTCGGAAGCGTAAGCCTCGTTAGCAACTACCTGACCGTCACGGTTGACGAGACGCTTCCAAGCGCGAACATCAGCGATGATCTGCTTCGGAGTAGCGGTTGCCCAAGAGGTACCGGCGTTGACCTTGTGCGAAGCTGGGAGCTTGTAGTCAACGTTGATAGCCGGAGCATCGCCGTCCTCGGGAAGGTTGAACTGACCCGTGAACATCTGCCAAATGGCGTACTCAGCGAAGTTGTCGAAACGACGGTTCAGGTCCGTGATTTCACGGAGAACTGCACGCTCGGCGTTTACCTTGGCGATTTCACCAGGGGTACGTAGCCAGTACAGAGTAGTCGGCTCGAATACCTTCTTCTCACGAAGGTAGATGAAGCTAGCGGCCATCTGCTCGCGACCGAGGCGAGGTACGATGTGGGCTTCAGAGTTCGGAACGTTCGGGCGAGCAATAGCGCGCGAACCACGGATAACGTCCCACTGTGCAGTCGGGAACGGGTGCGGAGTCTTGTCAATGCGGTTGAGCATTGTAAGATTCTCAGGTGCCGTGAACTTCTCAACGACACCCATCAGCACCGTTGGCTGGAAGAGTGAAATATCAGGCACTGGAATCTCCTAAGGTAGAAATGCCTATCTACAGGGAATCAGCGACCCGAAGGCCCGATCTGCACCACATCCGAAGATGTCACTTGGTTGATCTAAGTTTGAGTTTTTACTTCTGATTGATACTATCGCACATTGGGCTACTCAGGGATGGACTCAGAATATGTAATTCTGAGTCACACCCTCAGCGTCCCGCTGTTTTATGTTTCAGCCCCCCAGATAGACGACCAAATAGCCGACCATCTGCTTTCAGTACCCCCGCTCGGGGCGAGGGATGGGTTAAAACTTGAACGTCTGGAGTACGTCGTTAGCGACTGCTCCAAGAGGAGTCGTGATGTTCGAGACACCGCCGTTAGCCGAAGAAACCTTCTGAAGCTTGAGGATACCAGCGATAACGATGTTACCCATGTACTTCTGACCGTTTGCGTCGGAACCGGTTGCAACCGTCTTGCGGAGGATACCGAGCGGAGTGCCCGTACCATCTCCACCACCGGAAGCGAACTTGACGTATTCCTTCGTGGAAGTCTTACGTGCAAGGGCGGTACCTGCAAGGAGCGTACCCTGGCCAGCGGCTAGAGTGACACCCTTCTGTGTGAATCCGACAGTCGAGTACAGAATCTCGTCGTCGGGTACGTTCTGACCGCGCGTAATGCCAGCGGCTGGAATCGCGTTACCTGCGTATTCTACCATTATGTTCTCCTAGGGGCTGGTAGTAGGGGCTTAGGCCTCGATGAGAAGGCCGTTGGCCTTGGCATCGGCGGAAAGACGGGCGACCTCACTTGCGACAGTCTCGTCGTGCGAGTCATCCTTGTGCTCCTGGCCGTCCTCAGCAGAGAGCTTGACGAGCGGCTTCTCAGGAACCATACGCTCGAATAGCTCGGCGTTGGAGAGCAGAAGCTCCAGGTTCTCGGCGCGCTTGGCAGGGGCGATGAAGCCACCGGCAACAAGCTCTTCGATGCGAGCCTCAGCCTTAGCGGTAGCGGCATCCTTGACAAGGCCATCGACCTTGGAGGAAAGCTCTACGCGGGACTGTACGAGGTCAGCAACTGCGGCAACGATGTCCTCGGCAGAAGCCTCGTCATCGGTGTTGCTCAGCTTGAGGACTGCATCCTCGCCCGTAGCAAGCTTCTCCTGAAGCTCAGCAGAAAGCTTGGCGAACTTGTCAGCCTTGCCAGCCGCCTTCTGAAGCTCAGGAACGTCGATACCGTGCTCGTCCTTAAGGACTGCAATCAGTTCGTCTAGGTCCATTTCGGAACCATCCTTATGTGTATTAGGTGCGGCAGACAGCATGACTGCCCTGGTACGTGTATTACTATCGCTCACTCCATTGGAGAGTCGCACTTCCTCAAAATCTTCGAGGTCGTTGACATGAGCATTGTTGGTAATGGCCGTGTGAATCAGGGCCGGTCCAACACGCATGTTGGTCTTGTTGTTCTTCCAGTCGAGGGAGAACATAGCAGAAGCACCAAGAAGAGTCTTACCTACAAGAGGGACAGCCTTTTCGTCACGTACGTCAATGTACGAGTATAGCTTATCACCCTCACGCTCAACCTTGATAACTTCACCAATGTTACGGAACGGGTCTTCGGTGTGGGAATTGTTTCCATCGACCACCGGTGCCTGTACGTGAGATACGACGTGATCGTTGAAGTTCTTGACAACCGTATCAAGGAACTTGTCGTCTACGTCAATCTTTCCGCCCTTTACGCCAGGGTAGTAAAGAGGACCCTTGGTAAGGATGTGCTTGCGGTACAGCTTACCCGAAGGGGTGCGCGAAAGCTCAACGAAGGAGTTGCCTTCGTCGGGTACATAAACAAGATCGTCGTCCATACCTAGTACTATCGCACTATGTCGGTATGAACGACGATCCTTTATTTCAGTTCTGTGAATCCCAGGAGCCTGGATTGCCCTTTGTGCTCTTCTCTTCCAGGACATCATCTCCGGGAGGGAGGAGTCCCTTCTTGTCCAATGCGTCAAAGCGGAGGATGAATGTGTTCTTCATCTCGACCAATTGAGCACCGTTGAGCTTGTTCAGGGCAGGGCCTGTGGCGGTGATCCAGTTACCCGCGTTGCGGATGTAGGTTCCGTCAGGAGTGAAGCCATAGAAGCCGATGAACTCACCCGAATCGGCACCACGAGCTACGGCGAGGTAGTACCCCTCAACCTGTGTGATGTCGCCCTCAAGCTTCTTATTCAGTGTCATCGTCATCCTCTTCCGTATCGACTTCTGTCTCCTCGTCCTGTGTGAGCTTGCTCAGCTTGCCGTCCGTCTGACCGGATAGGGTTACCTCTCGGTCAAACTCGTACTTAGATACAACTGTCTCAAGTGAAGTATACGCCCAACCGGCGGGGATGTCAAGCGCTTTAGCTGTGATGACGTAATTCTCTAGACGGTCTGTGGGTTCTTCGGTCTTCAGGTTGATAATCCCGAAGCCTTCCTTCCAGTCCGTCCACGCCACAGCGATGGGTAGGCCGTCGTATAGGACAGTCTTCCAGGAGCCTCGCGCAGAGGGGCGCAGAGAGTCGTAACGCTCTGGCCCCCTGCGTAGAAGTTCTACAGGAACAGAATCGATCAGCTTCTTCAGTTCAGGGCTGATGACTAGGATTTCATTTGCCATTTTCTAGTTCCTTACATGTAGGATGCGACGGCATAGCTGGAGCGAACTTCGCCCACTTCGAGGTAGTTGCTAGGGCCATTCTTCTGGATCAGCTTCCATTCACCGCCAGAAATCTTTTGCCAGATATCTCCGTCACTGTCTACGACGTTATCTCCGATGCTCAGATTGTCCAGCTTGGATTCAGTCCACCTGTATCCCTTAGGCTGTACGGTCTCGAAGACTTCCGGAGCGGGCTTCTCGCCCATGAAGTTGTCGAAGAGGAACTGGTCAGAGGCCTTCTTACCTGTACCGTTCTGCCACCAAATCTTCGTTCCCGTTGAGATGTCGTTGATCTTCTTCCACTGCTTGCCGTCGAAGTCCACAACAGAGTCATCGATCTTGGCCTTCTTAATCTCCGCGAGAGTGCTCTTTCCCCAGTTCTCTTCCGAGAACGGAGATGCAGTGATACCTGTCGTGGTGTCCTTACCAGGGATCAGGATGTTGTGGCTCATCGGATCGCCCTGGAAGTTATTCATGTACGGCAGGACATCACGCGGGATGATAGAGGCCTTGACGACCCACTTCGTAGCTCCACCCAACTGAGGAATCTTCTTCTGCTCGGCACCCCAGATGTACATGGCCAGTCCAGGTTCCATGATGATTCCGTGCTCTTCATTGTAGGAGAACTCTTCGAAGCCCGTGTACATTCCCTTGGCGTCAGCAGGAACCGCAAGGTCCATGATGACAGGGTAGAAGTCAGCGATCTTACCACCGTGATCGATGGAACCTGGAACAATCTCCATAGCCCCGTGATCCTTCTGGATAGAACCGATGATCTTCGTCAGGTCACTGTCAGCAGTAAGAGGGTTACCATCTGGTCCAACCAGTCGGTCGAACGTGATGGTACGTACGGCGCGGAAAGGCTCTCCTACAGGCCCTGCTTGTTCTGTGGCTTCCTTGATGTTATCCCACGTCTGCATGTTCTCGTCATACACTCCAGGCGCGTTAGCAACGTCCTCACGACGAAGACCCAGGATAGCAGGAAGCTTACGAATAACCTTCTGCCACTCCGAAGAGACCTTCTGATTCTGGAGACCCTGCTTAGCCTTCGAGGAGAGCTTGCCCAAGATGTTGGTGTACTTCTTGAGTGCCCAGTCCTTGGACTCGTTCTCGTTCATCTGAAGAGTCTGCTCGTGCTTGATCGGCGTGTAGGAGGCAACACCATTGGCAGTCATCCATTCGGACTTCTGCTTCTGGTAGTCGGCTACGGCCTGCTCGTGCTGAGCAATGATGTCAGCGTACTTGAGCTTCTGTGCGTCGATGGCCTGCTGAATTTCTTCATACAGAGCCGGGTCTTCGTCCAGGTAGCCCTTGGTCTTGATAGCGGTCAGCGCAGACTCGTCACCCTTCATGGCCCTCTCGATAGGTCCCCAAGCAGTGGTAGACAGCTTCAGGTCCTTCTCAGGGAGGCCCTTCTTGGAGCGGTAGGCCTTGTAAGCCTCTGTGGCCTTGCTGATCCACTCGTCGGAGACAATTGGGGCATCAGGTTCGGTCTGTGGAGTAGCCGCTGGTGCGACAGGCTCAGGCTGTCCGTACAGAGGGCTATTCTTGTCTCCACCAGACAGGGTGATGCCTGTAGGCAGACCACTCTCGTTCACGGTCTGGTTGTCCTTGCGGAGACTAGACAGCGACATCGTAGCGTACAGTGGCTTGCCGTTCTCGCCCACCATAGGCACACCGTTCTCGTCCAGACGGCGAACCTTTGCGGTTCCCTTCTCGGAGTTGATCGAGACGATGGTGGCCTTGTTGGAGAGTCCGCCCTTGTTGTACTTGACGATAGTCACGTTGTCGCCCATAGCGACTACCTGACCCGCGCTGTCCTTCGGACCATCGGCAGGAGTCTCGACCTCTGGGGTAGCCTGCGGCTCTGGAGCGGAACCATCTCCGCTCCAAGCTTGCCAGGAGCTTTCAGGGTTCTTGAATGCCTGCTCGTAAGCGGCCTTAGGTCCTCCTGCCCAAGAACTACCATCGATTCCATAGACGTGAGTCTCGTCGCTCTCGTCCACGGTGACGTAGTAACCCAGGTTCGGGTACTTGCCGAATGCCTTCTGGCCCTCAGGTACCTTAGCGTAGCCCTCTGGAAGCTCGACGCGCTGTGGAGCCTGATGAGGCATCTTCGTGATGTGAGACTTGTCTACCTCGATGCTGGTTGTTTCTCCACCCTCAGCGCCTGTCATGACCTGTACGAGACCACTTGACCAGTCGGCCTTCATAACGAATCCAGGAATCTTCTGTCCAGGGTTCTTCGGGTCGATGACCTCTACGGCCTCAGCCTGCTTGAAGTTCTCGCCGTTCGATGTGAAAGCGTGCTGAGCACTGAAGTTAGCTTCCAGGTCGCTCGTAAGCTCGTCGTTCAGGAAGACCAGGAACTTGCCGTCTACGAGACCGGCTGTGGCCTCGTTGTTCGAAAGCTCAACCTGGAACTGCTGACCGGTACCCTTCAGCTTGACTGTCGTACCCTTGGTGAATGCAGGGGTACCGGAGACGGCTTCGGGCACGTCAATCGTCGCTCCCTCAGGAGTCAGACCGAAGCGATCCAGAATCTTCTCGCGACGGATCACCAGAGTCGAGTACAGCTTGGCCTTGGTATCCTCGTCAAGTCCGGAAGAGTTGACGATGGTGCTGATCTTCTCGGGGGTCACCGCGAGGAGCTTCTTCGCAGATTCCTTCACGTCGTCATCCGTCATGTCACCGAAGACATTCGGGAGGTACGTGTAGGCACTGGAGTTGCTGGAACCGAAGCGCATGTCATCGATAGCGGTAGGCTCGTCACTCCACCATGACTTCTCTGCTCCCGTGGCACGGAAGAGCATAGAGCCACCAGGATCAAGGCGCAGAGGATCGCCGTTCTCGTCAGCTACAAGGTTCCACGGGCCGATACCGACGACATCGTAGTTGTCCAGCCAGGCGTCGATAGCGAAGTCAGCCTGAGCCTTCTTCTTGAACTCAGGGTCTGCTCCGTTAATGACGGATGGCATCTTCTGCCCGTCGTTCTCGATCCACGGGGTCGCCAGAAGACGCTGATCGCCCTTGGTAACGAAGAAGACTTCGTTGCTCTTGACGCCAGCGGCCTTGTAGAGTGCGCCACCGATGACCTCGTTATGCATCGGCGTCTCACCGCCGTTGGACTCCTTGACGTAGTACTTGTTACCCAGAGGGTCTTCATACACGCCGCCAGGGTTCGATCCGCCCTGACCTCCATCGACCTTCTTCCAGTTGGAGATGTCGTAGCGATCCTCGTTGAGGTTGTCCGGCTCGTTCATGAGGGAGAGGATGTCTGCGTGAAGGTCGTCAACTTCCGTATCGTAGAAACCTACCATCTTGGCAAGGTTTCCTCCTCCCAGGGCAGGGTGAAGCTTGCCCTCAGCATCGAGTACATTAAGCTCCTCAGCGCTGAACCACTGGTACTCCTTGAGTTCCCAGTCCTCGGTGCTGTCTGGTGCCTTGACATCGATCATGGAAGGCAGTGTAGCAACAGACGTGACGTACTTCCAGTCCTTATCCGTTCCTTCGATCTTTCCGATGACAGCCTGGTACGCCTGCGTAATCTGGATGTTGTCCAGGATGGCGTCACCATCTTCTACTTCTTCGGTAAACTCGCGGAGCGATCCCTGAAGGTGGCTCTCGTTCTCATCGATAGCTCCACCCGGCAGGTACCACTCATCGCGGTCTCCGCGCTTACCGATGAGAACCTTCTTCACGCCGTTCTCGTCCGTGGCTACGGTAGCGATACCTCCACCACCGAACTTACCCCACGTGATCTTCGGACCCTTCTCCGTGTGCACGATGACATAGCCATCACCGTTCTCGCCGCGCTCCTCAGCGGGCAGAACGGAAACAGCCTTGTCAAGCTCGGCCATGATCTGGAAGTGTGCATCGAGCGTGGCGTCCAGAGAGTCGTCAGCGTCAGGAGCGGTCGGCTCTGTCTTCTTGTAGCTTAGTGACCCACCCTCGACGGAGTTCTTGAAGTTCTGATCCTTCAGCTTGAGGTCTGGATCATCGGATACTACCCAGGTGTCGGGGCGCGTCTTTACATAGGTAGAGGGGTCTCCACCGTACTTAGACTGGAAAACGACTTCAGAGCCGACCGGCAGATTCTTGAAGTTCTCGAATGACTGGATCAGGTCACCGTCAGCGTACTGGCCGTTGTCTTCCCTCTCTGGAACATCCGGAGCGCTCCACTTCAGCCCACCACTCATGGCTGTGTTGTAGAAGAAGACGCTATCAGACTGCTTTGGTGGAGTAGTTCCCTCAATGTTAGACCAAGTGCCGTCCTCGTTCTTCTGGTACTTCTGAAGACCGTTAGGCGTACCCATGTAAGGAGGAGTGGGCCTGCTCACAATGGTACCCACCGGGGCATTCTTGAGAGCGCTCATGTCCGGATCAGCGGCGACAACCTTACCCTCTTCAGGCTCCTGAGAGATGTCGAACTGCTTGTTCATAGCCTCTTCTACAGGAGCTTCCTTCGGAGCAACCTTCTTCTTCAGAAGATCAATGAACTTCTGCTTGGTAAGGGTCTTGTCCTTATCGAAGCCTACGATGTCGTTCGGGGACAGCTTACCGAGAGGGTTGCCCTTCTTGTTCAGTTCGCTCTTGAACAGCTTGCCGTTGTAGTTCTCCAGGATGTCGATGGCACTCTGAACGTCGCCCTTGTTGAACTGTCCTCCGGTTACACCGGTAGCGTTTGTCTTCGGGGTACGAGAGCCGATCTGAATCTTGTCAGTGCTTCCCTCTGCAAGAAGCTCCTTCTCCCATTCGTCCAGCTTCTCTACCTTGGCATCCAGCTTCAGTTGAGCGAGCAGAGCGGCCTTAGGGGAAAGGTCGGAGAAGTTCTGCTTGGCGTCAGCGAGGTACCCGTCAAGGTACTCCTGGTTCTTGAGCGGGTGATCCTCAGGCAGAGACTTCAGTCCGTACTTGATCTGGAAACCAGAGTGTGCTTCCAGGGACTCGATGGCCTGCTTAGCCTGAGCCTCTGGAAGGAACTCGTTGCCGTTCTCGCCGTACTTTTCGACAGTCTGAGACGGAGTGATGTCACTCTTCTTAGAACCCCACGTCTTTAGGTCCTGCTCGAATTCCTGCGGGTCAAACAGCCACCCGCTCGTGTCCGAAACCAGCTTCCCATCATCATTCATGACGTACTTGAAATCCGCGATGTTCACGGAGTCACCCGGCTTCATAGCCTTGAGGTCGTCTACAGTTGCGGTGTCTGCATCTACGGCTTCTTCATCGTCAGAGCCGGTCTGCTCGACAATGGAAATCTTGCCATTGTCGATGTCCTGGGAGAAGTCGTCAGCGTCGAACTCGTATAGGAACTGGTCGTTGACGAACTTGTCGTTCTCATCCTTGGTGAACTCAAACTCACCGTTGGAGATGATGTCTCCGGCCTTGAGGTCAATCAGCTTCTCGACTGTGACTTCATTCGCTTCGAGAAGGCTGTGGAACTCCTCATCAGGATCAACCTCAGGCTCTTCAACCTTCGGTGCTTCGATCTTCTTCTGCTTGGCGGCAGGGTTGCTTACAATCTCAGCATCCATACCGTCATCGTACATATCGCTCGAAGAGAAGACACCACCGTTCTTGGTGACCCAGTTGCCATTCTCGTTCTTGGTGAACTCTCCACCTGAAGCGGTCTTGATCTTGGCACCCTCTGGAAGCTCCCAGAGCATGTTTCCACTTACGGTGTCTCCGGGCTGGTACCCTTCGAGAACCATCGCGTCGATTTCCTTCTTGGCCTCAGCCAGAGACATCCCCTTGTTGGAGTTCTTCAGGTTGAGGATGGCGTTGATCTTCTTACCCTCAGCTAGGGAAGACTTGACCTCATCGTTGACAACGTAGCCGCTCTTGGTGGTCTCTACGCTGTTCTCTTCGTTATCAGGGTCGCCAATCTCAGGACGATAGTCGTTCTCGTCCTGTGCCTTACCGCCGGTGGATGCTAGGCCCTTGTCGTAGTCATCTACGTAGTCTCCGGAACCCGGCTCGTAGTCGAGGTCTTCCATGCCCTTCTCGTACTGCATGAAGACAACATCCGGCTCGCCGTTGTTGAACTTCTTGAAGGTTTCCTTGTTCCAGTTCTCCGGGGCGAAGTCGTCATCCCACTTCAGGCGAGACTTGACAATGAAGCCCTCCTTAGCGTAGATTCCCGGTAGCACTGTGTCGAAGGCGTCTAGGCGCTTTCCACCGTTCTCCACAGCTACGGAGATTAGGTGGCGAGCTACCTTCTTGTTCTTGCTCTTGGGGTCGCTGAAGACGGAGACAATCTCGTCTCCGTCGTGCAGGGCGATACCGCTCTTTCCATCGTCGGACAGGAAGAGGCGCATACCCGCGTAGTCGGACTCGTCGTAGACGTACACGGATGCAGAGTAAGGGTTTCCCTCAAGCGACTTCTGCATGGCGTCACGGAACGTCTTAACGTTCTCTGGAGTAGCTTCTAGCTCGAAGACGTTCGGTGTCGATCCGCCATCTGCCTTGATGGCCTCGGAGCGGTCGTTCTCACCGAACTTACCTACGGTGGATAGCTCCTTGCCCCCAACCGTCAGGGTGTTCTCGGCGTCGAACTTCTCCTTAGCATCCTTCTGCTCTGGAGTCCAAGGCTCATTAGAGATGTAACCCATGTTGGCAGAGTCAACAATATTTACTTCTGCGAAGGAGGCTCCGTCAGTGTTCTCCCAGGTGGAATTGTCCTGCTTGGTGAGGGCACCGGCAACGTCATGGTATACCACTGCTCCGACTTCGGACTTTAGAATTTCCGCGCCCGTAGCCTTGGCTTCTGTCGCCTTCTTCTTCTGAGCATTTGTCTCATTTAGCTCATTTTCTGGATTACGAAGCGGGTCAGAAGCTTCCTTCTCCTTAGCGGCCTTGTCAGCCTTACCAGGCTCTGGGGCTACCTCAGGGTTGTCGAGCTTGTCTGTGATAGAGCCGGTACCTGCTGACATGTATGCCAGGTCCTCAGAGGAAGTGTTCTTTCCTGTGGCGGAGGAGTTCCACTTGCCGTTCTTCTTGGTTACGACAGTCTTGGAGAACTTCATCTGCTTGCCGTCAGGCATAGCCTCAAGAGCGGCCTGAAGCTCGTCAGTAGTCAGCTTTGAGAAGTCGATGTCCTCGACAGTGTTGGCAGGCTCCAGATCGAAGCTACCACCATCGTAGAGGCGCTGTAGGTCATCGTCAGTAAGCTCAGCACCGATGTCCTCGTTCATCCACACGCCGTTGGCCTGCTTCTTGAACAGAGGCTTGCCGTTCTTGGACAGCGTAGAGCCTGGCTTCTGCTCAGCCAAGGAGGACGGGGCATCGAAGGTGTCTACCTTGTAGAGGGTGTCATCACCCTTGAGGTCCTTGAACTTCTTCGTAAGGACAGGCTCTAGGTAGTCGGGTACGTCTAGCTCACCGGCGGCGGTGAAGGCGTGAACAGAACCATCCGGAGTTACGACGTACGCGAACTCTTCCTGATTCTTCGGACGAATGAGCTTAGAGCCGGAAGGAGCGGAGTACTGAGTAGCGCCGACCTTGAATCCTTGAGGACCCTTGATAGAGGAGGGCTTCACCTGGAATTTGCCGGAAGTGTCAGCGCCTACAGGTGCTCCAGCGGATGGATCAGCATTGAAGTTGCCAGCGGGAGACGCCTTGCCAGCACCTACAGATACCTGGGGTGCCTTCTTCGGAGAGAGGCCACCCTTGGGCGGGGTGATGCCCTTTGCCTTGGCGGCAGAGCGCGCCTTCTTAATCATGTCCGGCGTGATGAGCGTGCCAATAGGCTGACCGTAGAACCTAGCACCTTCAGCGGTCTGGACTCGACGGCCCTTACCTACGGCTAGTTCGATGAACTCAAGTTCTAGTTCGGTGCTCACGCAGACTCCTAAAGTCTCTGGACGTACCTCTCCATCATACCAGAAGATTGAAGAAGAATTCTCTAGCGGGGAAAGAAGATTTACCGTTACTATCGCGCTCAGTCGTCGTACCGGGTAGTGCCCGCGATCTGCTCCAGCTTGTGGGTGACTTCCTCAATCTCTCCGATGAGCATGAGACCAGAGGCGTAGACCTGTTCTGCGGATAGGGAACCGAAGCTGTACTTGAAGACTGTCTCGCGTGCGTCTTCGAGCACAACCAGTAGTCCCTCCACTGCGGCGTCCAGGGAGTCGAACATGATACGGGAGGATTGGAAGTGCATCAGCGTCCCTTTCGTAGGAAGCTCAGAATGGCGCTCAGGCTCGCTCTGACGGCTCCAAAGATAGACAGCGGCATCTTCTTCACGTCGTCAGTGCTCATCATCTGAGGAGCTTCCTGAGGCTTCTCGAAGTTGGGAGACTCAAAGGCGTTCTCCAGCGAGACCACGAAGATGTAGAGGCGGCACTTGCAGTTCGGATGGCGGGGAGGACCAATGAGGTCACGGTAGACTCCAGGCTCGCCTGTCTCCGTGCGGAACATCTCATGCAATCCCACAGCCGTGCCGTGTAGGCGCGTGCATGCAGGGCACGGGGTGTTGTTGACGAAGTTGGCCACCCAGTACTTGCGTAGCTCCAGGCCGAAGTCCTCAAGCTCTGTGTAGGAAGCGATGGTCTGATCCGTGTATCCACGCTGTGCGGCTACACCGGCAGAGTGCTGGATTCGAGAGACTGCACCTTCCCTGGAGAGGTTGCCGCTCTTGTAGTCACGGAGGTTGCGACGAACGTCCAGGATCAGCGACTGGAGGTAGGAAGAGTTGAAGACTTCGGCAGATGACCAGTCAGGCAGGCCAGAGGATTCAGAGGCCACGTTACGAGCTACGTTAGCGCTGGATCGGTAGGCGTTACGAATTACTCGTTCTAGCTCCCAGCGCACGCTACGGGCATCATGAATGTCTGACTCCCACTCGGAGAAGATACGCTCGATGGCGCTACGAGACACAGCCTCCAGGGCAGAGGTTGCTTCCCTGGAGGCCTCGTGTACTCGCATCTGCTCCTTGAAGGAGGTCATAGCGCCCCTTACTTAGTCGGGAGCTTCTTCATCGTCTGGATGAACATGGAAGGAGACCAGGAACCTGTGTAGTCGTAGACTGCCTTCTTCAGGGCTTCCATAGCCTTGTCGGCAACGGCCTGGTTACCGGCGCGCTTAGCCTCATCGAACTGGGAACGGAGAGACATCAGACGCTCGACAGTTACCTTGCGCTTGCCGCCCTCTTCGTCTCGTCCAGCGCCAGCAGGAATCTGCTGACCAATGGATACGTCGAAGCGCTCTGCACCCTCCTGAGTACGTACCGTTCGGTACGAGCCGGAGGTAGGACGGGCGAGCTTCAGAAGGTCAGAAGCCATGTCTAGTAGGCTCTCGTCGGCAGAGAGCTTGACAGCCTTCTTCTCTTCATCTGTAGCCTCTGGAATGGCACCAGCGCCAGCGGCCTGAGTCTCGAAAGCCTGGAGGGCGGCATCCGGGTTGTCCTGACCTGGGAGGATCGGGTTGCCCATAGCGTCCTTCGGCAGAGGCTTACCGTCTGCGTCGAGACCGTTGACCATGTTCTCGGATTCCTTCTCAATGGCCTCGCGAGCTTCGACCTCATCCCAGTCAATCTCAAGGCCCATGTCATCGGCCATCTTGATTTCTAGTTCACGGGTGAACTCAGGGGATACAGTCTCGGCGTTGGCGAGCGTCTTGAAGGTCTCGTAGATGAGAGACTTCTGCTCAGCCGTAATCTCAGACCACTGGAATGTCGGGTACTTTCCACCCGAGAAGTTCCAGTCGATGAGCGGCGGGATGATGTAGTGGTTGATCGAGTTGGCGATGTCGTCCATGATGGCCTGAAGCATCAGGAAGAACATGGTGTCGCCAGGCGTGCCGAACTTGACGAGAGTGTTGTCACTCTCGCCTGTACCTGTGTCAGAGTCGAAGAAGCCCGCAAGGATGGACTGAGCCATCATGTGGTTGTGGTGGTTGATGTAGTCCAGGAACGCGAAGGAACCGCTGTCCTTGAGGATTTCAACCTCAGCGTCCATCGGAACGAGCATCCACTGTGCCACGGCCAGGTTGGAGAGGTTCTGAGCGAACTGGCGCTTCTGAATCTCAGACATGTTGGTCGGGAACTTACCCACACGAGTACCCACGGCGGCACGCTGAGCGGCCAGGTGGGCGATGTAGTACATCTTGATCTTCTTGTCGTAGTGGTAGAACGCACTCTGGAAGAAGCTCACACCGTAGTACTTGCGCTCTTCCTCTTGAGCGGCGAAGTAGAACGCACGCTCGCGAGGGATCACGACATCGTAAGCCTTGCCGTTAGCGTAGGCGCGCTGACGGAAGCCAGCGAAGTGGCCATCCTCGTCCTCGATAACGGTGATGGTGTTTGGCTGGCGGTAGGCCATCTTCTTCAGGTAGTACTTGCCCTTCATAGGACCGTACGTAGAGTAGTCGTAGACCATCTCGAAAGGAGAGAACCCGTCGAACAGAGCCTGGAGAAGCTGAGCCATGAACCTGTGGAAGGTCACAGTCATACCACCGGATGCCGGTGGGAGGTTGAACTGGTGATCGATGAACTCTGCTTCTTCTTCTCCCCCATCGGCGGGGATGAAGGTGCTCTTGGAGAGAGCGGCACGCAGAGGGAGCGTGAGTAGACGATACAGAGCACGAGCCTGACCATCCAGACGGCGCATAGCGATTAGCTGGGATACAGAAGGACCCTGCTCTTCGGACTCGTCACGAAGAAGCTCTCGTAGCTCCTTGTCCTGGCGTGCCTTCTTTCCAAGGCCGTCGCTGAAGGGTACAGCAAAGGGCAGGTTTTGCTCCACACCGAGTTCGATGCCAAGCTCACTGTCCTTCGGCTTTGGGAAGGCGTTCGGGTTGTTAGCCGCGACCTCGCCTGCCTCAAGCTTGTTGTCTTCGTCGTCCTTACCAGCCATATGTTCCTCTATCCGGGAATCCTAGTGGCATACCCATCGGATCGCCCAACGTCTGCGATACGTCGTCCATGCCCTCTAGCGGGCTAAGCGCAGGACCCGTCATGAAGTATGCGCCTCCGACATCTACTATCGCGCCATCGGGGGATTCCTCTCCACCTACGACAATGGCACCAGCGATTGAGCAACAGAATGCGTCCGCCAAGTCCTTAGAGCCGTTCGGCGGATGATCTACCTTTCCGTTGTCAATTCTAGAAAGTGCCTCAAGCTCATTCATAAGTAGCTGATCGAATGGCATGCGTAGACGACCCTCAGATGCTACGTCCTTGAGGGACGACCATAGGGATGGATCACGGTCGGTAGATACCTTGTTTGACTCCACGCCCTGGGACGTGAAAATCTGAATAGTGTCCGCAGACTGGAAGCTGTCGAAAGTGAATAGGCTGATAGGGAATCCACGGTTCTGGAGTTCTTCAGCCAGCATTCGTACCCATCGAATCTGGATTTCGCGGGGAAGTGGGTCACCATTGGTGTCTCGTGCCTCAGCCTTAGCCTCGAACGAGATGGTGAAGTCATTGCGAATCAGAGGACGAACAATCTCCTTCTGATAGTTCGCTCCCTCATTGTCCACCAGAGTGGCGTCGAAGTGTTCCCACTTCTCGACGTGGCTCATAGCGATACCGGCACGGTCACCCTTGATAGCAAGGTCACCGTGGAGTGCGTAGCGAGCACCCTGGATCGGCTTGAAGTCAGGAGAGAAGTGGAAGATCGGCTCCCAGCCACGCACATTGCGGTGGTAGTGAGGGGAGTAGTAGTTCACCGGCTTGTAGTCGATGGTGAGAGGCATGACATCGTTATCCACGGCCAGCTTGAAGATGTCCATGTTGCGGAAGAACGGGTCGATAGCTCGGGAAGGCTTGCACTCGTACTTGGCGGCAGAACCTACAGGGTCCTTCTCATAGTCCTCGAAGAAGTCTTCCTTACCAGAGATACGGGGGTTGACATCCCAAGTAGCTAGGGGTCCGGAGACGTAGTGAATAGAGCGCGCGCCGTACTTCTCGTTCGACTCACGACCTTCTGTGGTCAACTGCTGGATAGTCGATCCAAGGTAGCGAGGGTAGGAAATGGCTACGCGCTTGTAGGTCTTCGGGAATCGAGTAGATGCGGAGGTCTTCAGCATTTCTAGAATCGACTCAGCGGATGTGGAAGCCTCACGGAGCTTCTTACCCGTTCCGACCATCTCATCCTTGGCCTTGAAGGCGTCAATCTCGTCAGCAACACCAAGCATGATGTTCAGACCTTCTTGACCTTCAGCGTCAGAGTGACCAGACACGGCGAAGATGTTCTTGTCGTACTCGATTTCACCCTGACGGATGATTGCCTTGCCCTTGAACCATCCCTGCTTGACGGCAGTGGTCATAGGCTTGAAGAACGCTCGGTTAGCCTGAGGAGCGTTAGCGGCAATGTTCAGAAGGTGAATGGAGTCAGTCTCAGGCATGTCGAAGTACAACTGCGGAGACTTGAGGCAGAGAAGTAGATATGCCACACGGAGCGAGGCCCAACGGCAAATGGCGTCCTTACCCGATCCCTTACCCCACTGGAGAGTGATAAGGTTAGCGCTAGGGATGTCCTGGCCCCAGTACTCACCGAATTCGAACTCTTCCGCCATGCGCGGATATAGGTCTGGATAGTAGACACGCTCGATTACCTGAATGGCGCGCGCTTGTTCAGGAGATAGCTCGACGTTCGTCTGACCGAGGAATTTGGGGTCTCGGATAAAGGTACGAAGGTCTACCGGCTCCTCGGCAAAGATAGAGCTTAGACTTCCCTCTTGGACGGTTTCTTCAGGCTCTTCGAAGAATTCCGCTAGGGTCTTAAAAGTGGACATACTACTATCTTAGCAGTACATTCGCCCAAATGTTCTACTTCTTGGCCTTTAGTGCTTCCCATTGTGCCAGAGCCTTCGCGGCCTTTGCACGAGTATCCGGATCAACACCATCCCCGCCCGAGGCCCACTTCTTGATGCGGCTGATGGCAATAGCAATTGCCTGCGACTTACTCTTTCCGCTCTTCATGATGCCTCGGGCGAGCTTACGAACGTAGGGAGGCAGGTTGCCGCCCTTCTTCTCGATCCAGTTGTTGTCTCCGGGCACTTCTGCCAGAGATGCGGAACTGGAGAGGGCGATGAACTGGTAATCAGACTCAGTTAGCATCGGGTACGTCCTCTGTTCCAGGCTGAGGCTTGTCGTTATCCTCAGGGTCTACTACAGGTCCTAGTGGTCCATCGGCGCGAGACTTCGTAGCGTCACGCTGAAGGCGCTGAGCCTCCTGGGGTCCTGTCTCACAATCACACTTGCCATTACACATACTGTCTCCTTAGAGGTCGAGGTTTGCGAAGTCCTCCGCGTATGCGCGGCGGAGTGCGGCCCGCTCGGAAGGATCAGAGATGAGCAGGAGACGGTTCTTTAGAATCTCCTGAACCTTCAGGACCATCTCGTTCATGAGCTTGTCATTGTGCTTCTCTAGGAGACGGTTGAACTGGTCAAGCATCGTCTGCCACGTAGAGATGTTCGCCTGGCGCTGACGATCAGACATGTCAGGGTCGTTCAGTTCCTGGTAGCGCATGTTGGCGTAGAAGTACGCGATTCGCTCCATGAGCGTGAACTGAGCGGCCTTCATCGGGATACCCTCAGCCTCCCTACGGAGTTGCCTTACCATTTCGTCATACCAGCCCTGAATGAGCGGGTCGGCGGCGATGTGCCTAGGCAGGACGAAGATGCCGTCTAGCGGGTTCGCTGGTGCGGCGTCTAGGTCACGTAGGGCGTCAGTCTCTTCACTCATATCTACTACTATCGCTCTTGGTACTCTACGGAGTCTAGGTGAGGAAGCCACCTGACAGCCTGTACGAAGTTCTCTGGGGTGCCGTGAACGCCGTGCACACCGATGTTCTGGACGCGGGAGAGGTACGGTCGCACACAAGACTTACCCAATCGCGGGAGGACACGAGTGTCTAGGTTCCAGTCCCATCCGGCCTGGAAGCCTGGAGATTCATTGAACGTCGAGTAGTCGTGGTCCCAGGTGTCTCGAATGTACTCGTCCCAGCGATCCTGCCAGGTTCCCCACACCCACGGAGAGAAGGACTGAGTACGCTCGATGTCGCTTGCTCCACCTACAAGGTTAGCCGGTGTGAAGCCGATGACAGCGGCCACGTCCTGATCGTCTCGGTAGTGCTCTGCGGCCCACTCGAAGTACTCTAGGATGTCGTCTGTAACGAGCAGATCGTCCTCAGCGCGGACGACGAACTCGGAGAACTGGAAGAGGTCATTGAACCCTACCCAAGGGTGATGAAGGACGCCGTAGACCTGAGGGTTGACGATGACCTGGATGTGCTCGTGCTCTAGCTCTTCGATGATGTATAGATGCTCGGGAACGTAGTCGCTCGGCTCTAGGCGGATGACTACCTTCCAGTCGTAGAAGCCGCGCACCATACGCCAGGAGTTCATCACTTCTCTGAAGTATCCCGGACGGTTAGCGGCTGTGATGAACAGAGTCTTACGCATCCTCTTCCCTCATTTTAGCTTCGAGGTACTTGAGAAATGGTTCTACAAGGGATTCTCCTGCACTATTTCCCGCCGCCTCTACTGCGGGCAGAGCACGGGCCAAATTCTCTTCGGCGGACAGCTCAGTGTCCAAGGTAAAGGTAGCGACTCCGATGGACTCTTCCGCCATTCCCAAGATGCTGAACTTCATGATAAAGGTTTCTTCAGACTTCATGATGTGTGTTGCCCTCGATGTAGTTAGTGCGCTGGTCTTTTTTGTGACCCCAGTGGTGGACGGCGATGGCATTTTCTGGATACTCGAATCCAGTAGCGTCCCCACCGGCCTCGATCTGCTTCCAGTGTACGGAGTTGAATGTGCTCTTCGGAAAAATCAAGAGACGTGGGTTGTTGGCGTCCGCATGGTAGAAATCGGTGAGATAACCAGGACCGGTAGACATCACCATCTCATCGTAGGGTCGAGAGAAGTAGCGAGCAGGTAGTCCAGCCAGAAGGTCTACCCAGAAGCTATCCTGGGGCTGTGGAGCGCCGATAGCGGCGTTGACGATGCGCCAGTCCTCTTCGTTCTCGTAGCTCGCCCACGGGGATTCTGGAAGCCTGCCTTCAATGGGAGAGACAGGCTCCATGTCACAGTTTACGTAGACTCCCCCGAACTCGCGGATGAGGGCGTATCCAACAACATCTGCAACTTGAACGTGGAGTTCGATGGAGTCGTTTCCGGCGTCTCGCTCGTATAGGTGATTGAACACATCTGCGAGGTCGGGCCACAATTGAATGATTTCTTCACCATGATCTAGGACCACCCATCCGGGATTGAGGTCTTCCCATTTCTGGCCGTACTCTTTGTAGGCCTCAGGCATTTCGTTAGGCCCAGACCAATACCTATGGATGATCCTCTTTTGACTCATGACTGTAGTCTATCCCACTCGCGGTAGTATTCGACTGTTTCTCGAATACCGTCCTCCAGCTTGATAAACTCGTCGGGATCGATTCCGTACTCCTTGAGATGCCTCAAAGTGATGAGGTTCGCCTTGACGATAGCGCCCTCAACTTCACCTGGACGCATCTTCAGATCGACAATCTTCGACTCAGACTCGGCCACCTTGACGACCAGTTCTGCAATGTCCTTGACGGTGTACTTATCCCTCGGAGGACCTACCTCGAAAGAGTCAGACTGGTAGGAGGGGTCTCGGGGGTTCCACAGAGCGCCGTGATCCTCAGTGTACTTCAGCGCGGCTACAAAGACCTTGGCTACGTCGCGCACGTGTACGCAGTCACTGATCTGTGTACCGCCACCGTAAACCTCAATATCCATTCCAGTGATGGCGCGCATGACGAAGCTCGGCATGATCTTGCGGACCTTGGAGGAGCCGAACGGATAGGCTACACTCTGTCCGGGGCCATAGGCGTTCACCGGTCGCACGACGTTGATCTTTGCGCCGCGATTCTTGATGTACATTTTGGCGAAGTCTTCGACTGCCGTCTTGGTGATCGTGTACGTGCCGCCACCCTCTGTACGCATCCAGTGGTTGCCCACACCGGCATACACGACAGGAATCTTGTACTGGGTTGCGGCCTCGAAGACGTTCAGACCACCGATGATGTTCGTCTCAGCGGCGGGTCGTGGGTTCGTGATCGTCTCCTGGGTACCGAGAACGGCGGCTAGGTGAATGATGCCATCCACGTGTGCCGCCGCTTCCGTTACTGCCGTGGCGTCTCGAATGTCCCCGTGGAAGTACTCCACGGCGCGAGGGCCTAGAGGGTCCATCACCTGTCCGGGTAGTGAGTGGTCGAACACCATCACCTTGTAGCCGTTAGCTAGTAGCTCGGTAATGATGTGACCACCGATGAAGCCTGAGCCTCCGGTCACGAGAATCTTCTTAGCCATCTATCTCTCCTAGAGTTCTGCCAGAGTAAGTTTACGCCCTTCTTCAGGTGCAAGTGCCACAACTGGTGCCTGCTTTGTTACAGGCGGGACAAGCTGGCGACCCTGAGTGAAGATGTCCGTGATGAGGACAAGAGCTAGATCAAGGTTACCACGTGGATCACTCGATGCACGCACACGTGTTCGAAGGTCCCACAGCATCTTCATACCGGCGACGATGCGCTCGGACTCCAGATGCAGTGCGATGGTCTTCAGCTTGGCGGTAGTCTCTTCCTTGTGAGTTGATCCGCCACCGGACTTCAGGATCAGCACGTCCTTGAGAACTGTCGTCAGCATGCCTGCAAGCCTGGAAGGATCAGGCACGCGCTCAGAGAGTTCGTCGGTAACCTTGAAGACGTAGGAGTGGTCTCCGGAGAGGAGAGCCAGAACAAGGTCTGGGGCGACCTCTACCTCTCCTGACATCTCCATGAAGGTCTCCTTGTCGGAGATGCCTGCCTTCCAACACTGATCCAGCATCATGATCGCGTCACGGGCTGATCCATCGGCTCTGTGCGAGATGTAGTTCAGAAGCTCGATGTCAGCAAGGATTCCTTCGACGCTCTGGATGTATGTCAGTCGGTCGAAGATGTCCTTCGGGCTGATCTTGCGGAAGGTGAATTCCATCAGACGGCTCTTCACGGTCTCGGGAATCTTGTCAGGCTCCGTGGTGACCAGGATGAAGATTGTGGCCTCTGGACCCTCTTCCAGGGTCTTCAGGAGGGCATTGAAGGCCTCCTTGGACATGCTGTGAGCCTCGTCATAGATCACGACACGGTATTCTCCACCGCTGGAGTAGCGGAGGGAGTCGATCATCGCTCTAACGTCAGCTACAAGACCGTGGGAAGCGGCGTCAACCTCGATAGGCTCTCCAGCATCCAGGACACTTGCCAAGATGCGAGCCGTGCTGGTCTTGCCGCTACCCCTCGGGCCTGTGAAGAGAAGACCTGAAGGCACATCACCTGAGGTCACCATCCTGTCCAGGACGACGGCGGTGATGCGCTGTCCGATGACCTCAGCAAACGTCCGTGGACGGTACTTGAGGGCTAGGACTTCAGTCATTTTCTTCTATTCACTCTCTCGATCGTTCAGGATGTCAATTAGGATCAGGTCTAGTGCCGCTTCAGCGCTCATCGCATGACCGTAGAAGTGCTCAAAGACCTCGTGCATGATGATCGAGCATTCAGCGCAAGCTCCGCGCTGGTCGGCCTCTACGCAACTTAGGTGCGCCCCCAGATGTAGCGCTCGCTCGATCACTTTGCGGGGAGTGTTCTGGGTTACTTGGGTAGTAGTGCTCATACTCTATGTATACGCCTCAAAGGTCTTCGTCGTCAGACTGGAAAGCGTCTGCCGGGGCGAACACGTACACCGAGTATCCAGGCTGTTCTTCCAGAGGGGTAATCTTCACGATCATGCCACGAGACATGGCGATGAGGTCTGCCTGTTGCTTCCACTTGTCTCGGAGGATGAGGGGAGGAACGATCAACCCGGCCATGTCGGATAGGGTAAGTCGTGCGTCTAGGATTCCCAGATGCCATCCTGCTCCGAATGCCTCGTCGTCATACTCTCCACCGTGCTTCTGAGTGAGCACGAAAGGCATGGTGGTTACGTCGTCATCATCGAAGTCCATTACTTCCACAGACCCTTCTCACGGGTACCGCGATTGACGATGGCTACTCCGTGCTCGAACTTCTTGCGGAACACGCCGTTATAGACCTCTACTGGTCCCATGTCGGCAAGCTGTTCGATGATACGAGCCTGTGCCCTCTTATAGGTTCTCTTTGTGAACTTCATCAGTACCACCCCTCACTGCTCTCTTCGGTTTCCGCGATGACTTCCCACGGCCCATACGTGACCGTGCGCTTCATGACCAGCCCTGGACGCCCGGTAATATCTTGGTTTCCGTGCATACGGATGGCCTGAAGGCCATACTTGATCTGATCTTCTTCAGTCGCGCGGGCAGGACTGTAGAGATGGATGCGCTGGGGCTTGTACTCGCTGTTCTCCGGGTCGTCAGGACGCTTGGGAATCCACCGAGCGTCATAGTCGTAGACATCAAAGTCGGCTACGTACTCGACGTGAGCCGTCTCCTCGTCCATACTGCCGAGCACGGTATCCGGGCCGCTGATGACACGTCGAGTCTTCTCTTCCAGCCCTTTGCGTCTGCGGGGAGGCGTAGAAACGCTCGGCCCGTCAGACATCTCGCTCAGGTAATGTCCCATTACAGTGTCTCTACTTTCGTCTTTCCGTTCACCGCTGTGAAGCGATACACGGCATCTGCGTACTCTCCGAACACGGGCTGGTGAGTCACCATCACGATCTGGATACCGGTCTTGTCTACAAGCTCACGTAGGAACTCTCCCACGCCCTCCAGGTACTCGTCGGACACGTGAGCGAACGTCTCATCCAGGATCAAGATATTGTCCTTGTCCTTGCCGTTCTTCAGCAAGAGGATGACCACACGGAGGAGGAATCCGATAGTAGCCGCGAGTCCACCGCCACGAGCATCCATCACCGGCGTGTCCACGATACCGCCATCAGCGAAAGTGGTACGGACGACAAAATCGACGTTTGCGGCCTTCGCCTTGACGGACTGGATGATGTGGAAGCTGAGGGAGTCATCGAAGATTTGCTGTAGGCCACGGGTGACCAACTGCTCAATGGTGTCCTGTGCCTTCAGTTGACGTTCCTCACCGATGGAGTTCAAGACCAGTCCGGCCTTGTCCAGGTGGGTAATCTCCTTCTGGAGGGAGTCGATCTGCTCCTTGACTTCCTTGGCTCGTGTGAGGGTCATACGTGCCTCGACCTCAAGCTCTTGAAGCTCTCGGGTCTTGGTAGCGACACGCCTCTCCAAGGTCGTCAGATCAATCATGGTACCCCATGATGCCCTCGTACCCAGGGTAGGAACCCTTGGATGTCCTCCACATGCCGTACCTCAGGAAGCCTGCGAAGAGGAAGACGTAAACCGCGAAACTGTAGATTCCTTCGAGGTTCATCTGTCGATCCAAGTCATCATGATCTTGCCGGTCTCAGGAGTGGTATCACCAAGATTGACTTCCAGAGGCTCGAAGCGGAACTCCGGGTCTTCCAGCATGTCCTCGCGACGGACGGTACGGAACCATCCTGTCTTCACTGCGGATACCCCACCGTACGGCATAAGCTCGCCCGTGGTCTGGTAGTCGTAGAGGTTGGCGTACATCAAGAAAAGCTCTGGCTCGATGGCACCATATCCATAGAGACCTTCACCATCCTCTGCCTCAAAGATGGGAAGCTGGAGGTTCTTCTCCAGAGTCACCTTGAAGATGTCTTCGGTGATGTCCACCGGAACCCACTTAAGGTAGTCCGGGTAGTTTTCTACATAATCGTATTCTAGGTTCGTCATCAGATATCCAACTCCTGAGCCTCGTGTGCCCATTTCTCAAGTCGCTTCATTGCCCACGTGTGATCTTCGTCAGCGATGAAGACTGCATTGATAGGGTAACCACCCTTGGTGATGGTGACCTCTACTTCGTAAAAGTCAGGCACGGCCATCAGATAGCCTCTACGACGATCTTGACGTGGTAGAACTTCTCTTCCTCGCCATCCTCATCGTAGGAGATGGCTTCGAGAAGCACTTCACTATCACCGGGACCAAAGATCGGACGCTTGAAGGAGTACCACACGTAGTCACTGCTCGTCTCCAGTGCATCCACGATTTGTCCTACAAGTCCGTCGATAGACGGGTAGACCTTGTTGTTGTGGTCGAGTTCGTTGTCGCTCATAGTCCATGTATACGCCTCAGGCGTGGAGTGGACAAGCACGCGGACACACCCGTGCCTCGCGCACGCTAGAAGTACTAGCTTATTCTTCATTTTCGATGTTGAGACTGGATATTGGATAATGCCCCCCTACCCCCCACGCACGAAGCGTTGAGCAGGAGACACCATTGTCATCCAACTCTTCAGGAGTTAGGGAGGCACCATCACAGTCTCAACTCGGATGAAGGAGGGTTTCTAGCTCAACTTCATTTTTCGAGAGGCATCAACTATGGAGTGATTGGAGTCGGTTTACGACAGCCCCCGCCTTACGGCAAGATCGATCATACACCCCGATTCGAGGTCACGGCCCCAACCGGCACAAAAATGTCCCCAGAGCTAAGGCGGGGACCAATTGCTCTGGGGACAGTACCTAGTGTAGCACACGATTTGACATGAAGCGCACGTAAGCGTATAACTAGATCATGACACTCGATGAACTGAACCATGCCGTGCACCGGTTGCACACCGCGCGCCTGCTTCAGCATAGGTACCTTCTCGATGTACTCAATCAGGAGAAGCATCTGAAAGAAGTACTTGACATCGGAGAGCACGATCTGGAAGACTACATGGTGAGGTTCGGTGGAACCTACATCGTCATCACATCTAAGGAGCAAGCATGACCACGACGACATCCCCTCTTCTTCACGAGGGACAGGTTCTGACCCTGAAGCACAACATCTCGGGACAGTACATCGGGGGCTACTACGGCCACACCACGATCCCTTCGGACACTGAGGTCGTCATCCAGAAGGTCGGCAAGCAGTCCATCTGGGTACGTGGAGTAGAGCAGAACTATCCCAACATGGCGCGCACACTGCCCATCTACGTCGATCCCTCCGACAACGAAGCCCTGGACACCTACTTCAACGAAGTCGATCCGAACGCTCCACGTCCTCGTCGTATCGGTGAGGCCCCTGAGGGAGCAATCTCCGTCGATGATCCTCGTATCGCCTGGATTTGGGAAGATGCCGCTCGGGTGGCTACCAAGTCGGGTCACTGCTCTGAGTACGACAAGCTCTGCGACGAGCTTGGTGCTCCGGGTCGTGAGCGTTCCTTCACCGTCAAGCGCAACGTCAACGGCTTCGATGTCTCGAAGAAGTTCAAGGCTCGCTCCAAGAAGCTTGCTGAGGCGATGTTCGACGCCGAGCTTCCCTCGGTGGTGAATGCATGATCTTCTGGATCGTTCTCGCTCTTGTCATCGTCGCATTCGTCCTGACAATCATCTTCAGTGAGGACCCCGAGTTCACTGCCCCCGCAACACTCTTTACCGGCGCTATCGTCCTGGTAGTCGTCTGCTTCATCGGACTCTTCAACCCCGGTCGTGGAGTCATGGTCGCTGAGGAGAAGGTCAACCTCGCCGCTGTCGCATCGAAGGACGGGATTCAGGGCGTAACGCATGGGGGCATCTTCGTGGTCTCCGGGTACGTGTCAGATCGCTCTACTCTCTCCTACATCGTTGAGTACGAAGACGGAGGGTTCCACGCGGATCGTGTTGGTAGTGACCGGGCCGACATCTACGAGGACGAGCAGGACCAGCCTTACCTTCTCAAGCAGACTTGGGATTGGTACGCAGACTTCTGGGTTCCGTGGAACGTTCAAAGTGCTGACTGGTACGAGTTCCACGTTCCGAAGGGTTCTGTGACCACGAACCTTTACGAGGTTTCCCCTTAATAACAACTCCCAAGGGTGGCATATCTTACCACCCTTGGGAGTAACATAGTACTGAGGTACACATTGTCAGATAGAGACCCAGCGTTCGAGGACGCTATCGAGGCCTTTGAGGAGAAGTTCTCCCAGAGGTTCCCCAACCACGTCCTGGCTAGCTATGGTGGCTCTCTCCTTGACTACATCATGGGCAATGTCCAAACAGCCGTCGCAGATGAGATTATCCTCATGCTGGAGACGTGGGGACAGACCATGAAGGAAGCTCAGGCTTCTCCGAAGCTCTCCAACTCTACGGAAGAGCGCGACTGGAAGGTAGCTGAGGCTCATCTTCTTGATCTGATTTCTGAGGTACGTCAGTACCGTACCCGTGGCGCACACGGCCACCACTCGACTCACACCGGCACTATCACTCTGCCGATCCCTACCCAGGAGTAATTCCTTGTCTGGAAGCACTAACGTCCCTCAGCGCCCCGGAGCTACTGCCGCCGAACTGAAGGACATCATCGCCAACTCCTCCGTACGAGTTATCTGCGTGGGAGACATTCACCTAAGCGACCGTCCGCCGTCCTCGTGCTATGACACGTACACGGACGATATTCTCGAAATGCTCAGCTTCGTCGCCAAGCTAGAGAAGGCTTTGAACGCTGACGCCGTGACGTGGGCTGGAGACATCTTTCACCACAAACAGCCTTCCCGAACGAGCCACAGCACCGTCCTGAAACTTATGAAGGTAGCTCAAGAGTATAGGACTCCTCCACTTGTGGTTACTGGCAACCATGACATCACTAGCGACCGTCTAGACTCTCTAGAGAAGCAACCGCTGGGAGTACTTTATGAGTCCGGGGTGCTTCATGAGCTTTCGGGATGGCATCCCAGCATCCCCGTCTGTGGCATCCCGTGGCAACAACGCTGGCTGTCTCCTGGAACTATTGAGGAAGCCTTTTCCGAATGGAGAGGCGGATTCCCTCACGGGTATCATTGGGGAAATGACAAGTCCCTGGCTGTCACCCATGCTCCGATCTACCCGCCCTCTGTCGCTGACAATGTGATGTTCGAGCTTCTACCTCTCCCAGAGGTCAGCGAAGCTATGGGCAACGCAGGGTACCTGTACTACGGTCACATCCACGAGCCTCACTACAAGTTCGAAGTCGATGGTGTCGAGTACGCCAACATGGGTGCCATCTCGCGCGGATCGCTACACGAGTACAACCTGGCCCGCAAGATTCAGGTAGCACTATGGACACCCGAGCACGGTTTCGTGCCCGTAGACATCCCCCACAAGCCCGCCAGTGAGGTATTCAAGCTGGTCGAGGCACAGGAGAAGAAGGAAGTCAAGATGGATTTGGACAGCTTCCTAGATGAAGTAGGGTCAGCAACACTGGACATCTCTTCCACCGGTTCGATCATCGAGCATGTCAGGCGTATGGATATTGAAGAGCCTGTAAAAGCTGTGAGCATCGAACTTCTGGAAGAGGTAGCCCCGTGAGCCATCGTACCCCTACGAAGACTGACTTCTCGGATGACTTCCGAGAGAAGGCGGCATGTAGAGATGCTGTCACCGCCGAACCATCCCTAGCTACAGCCTGGGACAACATCGACGCAGGTACCTGGGAAGAGGACGAATACGTTCCGGACCCGCAGGCCCTAGTCGCCAAGAATATCTGCTATGCCTGCCCCGTGCGCGAGCTATGCCTACGTGACGCTCTGTCCGACAACGAAGCTGAAGGTATCCGGGCAGGATATCGCTTCGAGCGTGGTTATGTCTCTAGGGACGATGCTCGCAAGATTCAGAAGGAGTTCAACCTACGTGCCAAGGTACGTAAGGTGGCGCAGGTAGTGTATGTCAAGGATCACCAAGTGCAAGAATTGCGGACGAATGACTGACATCAAGATTAGCTGGAGTGGCCTACGCACGCACATGGAGTGCAAGCAGAAGGGCTACCTTCAGCGTACCGGCAAGAAGGCCAAGATGGAGAACCAGCGCGTGTTCTTCCCTGGCACCGTCACCGACCGCGTTGTGCGTGATTGGCTCGCTGACGACCCGTACAGCAACCCCGGACTCATGGTGGACATGGTTGAGTCTGTCGTTCAGCGTGAACAGGATGCGCTTGAGGAGAGAGGCAAGCAACTCCGCTGGAAGGACGACAAGGACCGCGATAGCATTATCAAGGACTGCCAGGATGCCGTTCGTACTATCGAGCCAGACCTGAATGAGCTTGTCCTGCCCTACGAGTACGACGTGGACTTCAGCTTCAAGGCTCCGCTGATGGCTCCTCACCCGAGCGGTGAGATGTCCCAGATTCTTCTTATTGGTTTTATGGACATCATCGTGCGTCGTCCCCAGACTCTAGAGCTTCCGGCTCAGTGGGCCGTCTACGACGTGAAGCACACGAAGGACAACTACTACTGGAAGAAGACCAAGGGGCAACTGTCTTTCTATGATCTTGCAGTCGATGTTATGTTCGAATCTCCCACCTTCGAGGTAGGTCTGCTTCAGCCTCTCTGCAAAGAGACTCAGAAGCTGTTCACACTCGGAGACCAGGACAGGACGATCCTTGAGACTCACGTCCTACAGATGGCTGATGACATCTGGCGCAACAACATCGAGCCGGATGCTCCTATCTCTGCATGCTCGTGGTGCAATGTCAAGCACGCTTGCTCCAGGTTCACACCGGTGAACGGCAACAGCGGTAACAAGCGCGTCAACTTGTTCTGAGACACCCCGAGGCGTAAACATAGACTATGAGCACTGACATCCAATCTCGACTAGCTGACATTAAGGCGCGGATCGCCAAGGCCTCTCAGGAAGAGGCACGTAACGATGTCCTCCGCGAGCGCGCACAGGCGGAGCAGGAAGAGGCTCAGAATCTTCTCAGGGAGGAGTTCGGAATCTCCTCTGTCGATCAAGCAATCTCTCTTCGTGCTGAGTTCGAGGAAAAGCTTCTGGAGAAGGTCGCCGCCACCGAGAAGTCGCTTGACGACTTGGGGGCCTGATGACCGATCTTCTTGATCTGTCAGAGCGAGAAGACGAGCTAGTTCCGGAGATTCTTCCGGTAGATGCTCGTCTTTCGTTCTCTGCACAGGCATATAGCCTCGTGGCTCTGTTCTCCAGCGCCGTGGAAGTGACTCCGGCCAAGGAAGTCATTCCGAACACGACATATGTGCTCCTAGAGGCATTCGATGGCAAGAATACCGTTGAGGTATCTGCCACTGATGGCGAACGTGCCATCACAGTGGTGGGTCCTGCCGTAGTACGTATGTCCGGTGATGTTCTTCTTCCTGGCAAGCGCATGCTTGATATTCTCAAGCTCGCTCCTGAGAACACCGTCCGTATCGACGTCATTGGAAGAACGGCCACTGTGCGCTCTGGTCGCGCTGTATGGACTGTGAACACTCCTCCCGTCGAGGCTACCCTGCCGGTCTTCACTCCGGACGACGACACGCAGTGGGAAGTCTCTGACGTAGATCGAGATGAGCTTCTGAATGCGTTGGAGCTTGTTCTTCCTGCCGTAGCTCGCACGACCGCGAGACAGTCCCTGATGCAGGCTGAGGTCTCCAAGTCTCAGATCACTGCATGTGATGGCGTGCGCGCTCACAAGGTCACGGTGCCTTCCCTGGACAAGCTCTTCAAGTCCACCTTCCCGCTGAGGTTCATCGAGACGGCTATCAAGGAGCTTCGAGCTTCCAGCGAGCCTACGGTTCAGATTCGATCCAGCCACTCGACAGTATCGCTGTCTCTGGGTGACACTCGGCTGTACACTCAGCGACTGAACTTCGAGTTCCCTGCCGTGAATCACCTTGTGCTCGGTCCTGCTCTCCAGAATGAGGAGAAGCTGATCGTGAACCGTGACGAACTCATTTCGGCTATCAAGCGCGTGCGAGTCAACGCTGATCCGGAGTACTCTGCTCTGTTCCTGTCCGTGCGACAGACTAAGGGCGAGTGGACTGTGCTCGTGCGCGCAAGGGATCGTAACGGTAACGCTTCTCAGGAAGGCATTGCGGCAGAGTACATTGGTCCTGCCACTCAGAAGGACCTTGCGCTGAACCATCGCTACCTTCTGGAGTTCCTGTCCTGTGTACATGGACGCGAGATTGAGCTTCGACTGGGTGAGTCCACGAAGAACAAGCAAGCACCGATCTACCACGAATCCGAGCAGTTCGTGGGTTCTCTGATGGTCATGGCTCCCAATTTCGTGAAGTAAGATGGACATATGAGCGATACCTACCGGGGATACCCGACTCCAGAAATCATCCATGTCGAGCCGTACTACTGGATCGTTGACGACAGGTTCGGAGAGCACAAGGGCTACACGCCTGAGATTGCCCTGATGTACTGGAAGCTCCGCGTAGATGTGGAGATTACCGAAGATGCGATTCAGATGGGTCTCATCGACCGCGAGGGTGACAACGGCGAGATGGGATGCCTGGAATGTGGTCTGTTGATCCATGACGTGGCTATCCACCTGAACTGGCATCGCAAGCACTGAGCTTGACAAACTCTGGGTTCGGGTATATACATGAGTTATGACTATTCCCTACCTTCCCGCACTGACAAGAGTGCCGTCGTTCCTCAAGAACGACTTCGTACAGGCGGCGATCATCTCGATTGTCGCGACCGTTCTCAGCTTCCTCATCGCCACGTGGGCGGGATGGATCACCACTCTGAATGGATTCGAGGTCGGAGCGACGGCACTTAACTATGCCAGCTTCTATCTCTCGGTGAAGCGCCGCCGCTGGTTCTACATGATCGGTGCCGCCGCATCCGCCCTGTTCATCGTGACGTACCTTCAGGCAAACCTTCTGGCATCCGCCTTCCTGTCGTCGTACCTCGCTATCGCACTCTTCGTCGGTTTCTCGATGTGGGGTAAGGACTCCAAGCCGAAGCTCCAGGTCGAGCACATCAAGCCCAAGTTGATCCCGCTGTACCTCCTGGTCACTGCCGCCGCATACGGTGGAGCAGTGCTTGGTGTCTCCCTTCTCGGCGGTACCTTCGCATTCTGGGACAGCGCCATCCTCGTCTTCACCCTTCTGGCACAGTTCATGCTCGACCGCAAGAAGCTGGAGAACTGGTGGGTCTGGATCATCGGTGTGAACCTCGCCGGTACCGTTCTGTACTTCACGAGCGGTCTGTACTTCGCCGCCATCCAGCAGTTGGTGTTCGGCATTGCCTCGGTATGGGGTTGGTGGGAGTGGCAGAAGGCGTACAACCGTCAGAAGTCGATGACCAACCACCCTGCCGGTAAGGCCATGCGCGAGGCCGTGGAGAAGAAGGCACCCAAGTGGAAGCCTGCCATCCCCGCCAAGTTCAACGCCCTCCGCTGATTTGACAGCGAACCACCCTTCACCTAGGATTAAGACATGACCAATGCACTTGTAGTAGTAGATGTACAGAAAGACTTCGTGGAGGGCGGTTCGCTTGCCGTCGCAGGAGGTCAGCAGGTAGCTGACAACCTCGCCGCCGCAGTGATCCCCGTGTTCGAACTTCAGGGCCACTTGGTCCTTTTTACCGCCGACTGGCACATCCAGCCCGGTAGCCACTTCTCGGATGAGCCTGACTATCAGGACTCTTGGCCCGTCCACTGTGTCGCTGGATCGGATGGAGCAAGCTTCGCCGCTCCTCTGATCGATCTGGATGACCAGGATGATGTCCGCGAGCGGGTTTTCATGAAGGGGCAGTACGAGGCGGCTTACAGTGGCGCTGAGGGCAAGAACTCTCACGGTGTAGGACTCGTAGAGGCGCTGAAGTACTTCGACGTAGACACGGTGGATGTCGTGGGAATCGCTTACGACTACTGTGTCTTCCACACGGCAAAGGACCTCGCTCAGGCGGGGTTCAAGGTGAACGTTATCAAGGACTTCACCGCATCCGTTCACCCCGAGCGTGATGAGTACGTGACTGAGGACCTGGAACAGTTTGGCGTCAAGGTCTACGATGGCCGCGAATGGGCAAAGGAGAAGTACGGCAATGACTAAGAGCTACGTGCTGATGACAGCACTTCCGCCCACGCTGGGACACCTTGACCTCATCAAGTTCGCTCACATGCTTACTGGTCGGGTTGAAGTCATCCTGAACACTCAGCCTGACGAGCCGTACTATGAAGAGCGCTTCGAGTCCCTGGTTCTCGCGGTCGAAAAGATCAGCGACATCATCACGGTTCATCGCATTCACCGCGAACTTCCTCAGGAGCCAGAGGATGACCCAGGATTCTGGGACATGTGGGTTAGGTTCCTGAATGACCACGGGTTCGAAAAGGGAGACTACATCGTAGCTTCCGAGATGTACGGCAAGAAGCTGGCAGAAGTTGCTCGCGGCGTGTTCATGCCTTACGATCTTCATCGTCAGGTCCGCTACACCAAGGGCACTGAAGTACGAAAGGATTGGTTCGGGGAGTGGGATCAGATGATCCCCGAGTTCCGCGTCCTTCTTCAGAAGACGGTTACCATCTTCGGTGCCGAATCTACCGGCAAGACCACTCTCACCAATGAGTTGGGAAAGCTCTTTCGTGAATCCACGACACTTCCTGAGTGGGCACGTCCCTATCTGGAAGCAGTGGGTTCCGAACTGACGGTGGCAAAGATGGATGCCATCTATCTGGGACAGAAGGCCCTCCAGGAGGCCACGTTCGACACCGCTCTGAAGCCTCTGGTGATTCAGGATACGGACCTCTTCTCGACCCTGGGGTACTGGCGGAACTGGGACCACTGGAGCGTTCCTGGGAGGCTGGATATGCACGCCAGTCTGCTTCGTAGTGACCTTTACATCGTCACCAAGTCGAACATTCCCTTCGAGGCCGACCCTCTTCGGTATGGAGGGGACAAGCGCGAGCTTGACGATCAGTACTGGATCAACATTCTGGAGGAGTTCGATCTTCCTTACGTCGTTCTCGATGAGGATGACCTGAAGGGTCGTCTGACTGCCGCCGTGGACATCATCAACAACACCCTCCTCTACCAGGAACCACTCACCTATCAGCGCCGTGGAAAGGAATACGAAGCACAGGCTTGACAATAGCCGTACGTGCACGTATAAATAGAACTATGGAACCTACCATTCTCTCAACAATCATCTGGGGTGTCATCTGGCTCTTCGTCGGACACGCCATCACCGGAATCATCTTCTGGGTCACTGTCATCTCTGGTGGACTCATCGGTGCCTCCAAGAGCAAGGGTCTCGATGACAACACAGGTGTCGGCCTCCTCGGAGGAGCGCTCATCGGTTGGGTGCTCGGTGTCGCCTGGGAAATTTTCGTTGTTATCCAGATCGTCATTCACGTCGTCACTTTGATTCAACTTATCGCCGCAGGAGCCTAATTTCATGAATAAAGTAACCAAGATCGCCGCTGGCGCGATTGCGTTCGCCGCTGTAGCTGTTGGCCTGGCGGGATGTAGCAGTCAGTCAGATACTGCATCCTACAACCTCTCCAAGGATGCGGACTCTTTCGAGATTAACCGCAAGGTAGTTTTTCACAACGATCTGAACGACACCTACCTCTTCGAAATCGAGGGCCGTTGCGCTCTCGGTAACGATGACCCGGAGAATCAGACCACCGTAATCTGCAAGATCGGTGAGGACAAGTACGTTAAGGAAATCTTCCGCATGGGAGACAACGTTTCCGTGACGGCGATTCAGACCGAGCCTTCGGATGCGGACCCGTATCACTATCAGGTGATTTTCCGCCCGGAGACAATCATTCCGAACATCGAGCTTCAGACGAGCGCCGATGATGACGATGAGGACGACGAGAAGTGATGATGATGAAGTATCAGTACCGCTGGGAGTTCATCACCGGCATCGTGTTCCTCGTCCTGTGGATCGGTCTGGCGCTGTTCAGCGTTTACTCCCTCTTCCTCAACCTTCAGGTCGGTAGCCTGTTCGCCATCCTGAACGGACTTCTGATCGTCTGGAGCGTGTGGAATGCCAACAGGTTCCGCAAGGAGATTCAGGACTACCTCGCCCGGAAGAAGGTAGGCGATGTCGCTTCCTAAGCTCCACATCCTCGTAGACGCGGACGGTACCCTCTATGACTGGGGGTACCGTTGGGATGAGATTCTGAACGAGAAGGCTCCGCATCTGCTCAACATCCCTCGGGCTGTCGATCAGAGGAGCTTCAACCTCCGTCTGAACCTCACTCCTGAGGAAGCCGCAGTGGTGGATGAGGTATTCAACCACCCAGGCTTCTACGGAGAACTGAGGACCCTTCCAGGGTCTCAGGAGGCCATCGCCAAGATGATCGAGCAAGGTCATCACGTGCAGATCGCCACCAGCCCGTGGTGGGACAACCCCACGTGTCTTCAGGACAAGGCAGACTCCATCGAGCGTGACTTCGGCATCCGCAAGAGCATCGTTTTTGCGAATGACAAGACCGGCCTCCGTGGTGATGTGCTGTTCGATGACAAGCCTGGAATCACCGGGCACTACGAAGAGCCTACGTGGACTCAGATTCTCTACGATCAGCCGTACAACCGTGAGCTTCAGCTTCCACGCATCACGGACTGGTCGCAGT
>Ga0157373_10000235_pt1 | contig 45175 bp, 48 predicted proteins | sample C65metaG_FD_113460 | JGI IMG/M metagenome (GOLD analysis project Ga0157373, IMG submission 113460) | Corn rhizosphere microbial communities from Kellogg Biological Station, Michigan, USA - C6-5 metaG | ecosystem: Host-associated > Plants > Roots > Rhizosphere > Soil | place: USA: Michigan... | reverse complement strand
TGCGGTTGATCGTCGTGACATTGAGTCTCAGCTTCACGCGGTGTTAGCCAATTGGCTGCGACAGCACCCACAACCCGAGAATGCTGAGAACGCCCTTCTTGAAGCCCTCCGTAAACAAGCGCTGCTTTCATCGAAGCCGGCCGAGGTTCGGGCATGACAGGCCTTCGCAAATATTGGTTGACGCTGGGGTGCGCTTTGGCCGGCGCATCGATGGTCTGCTTAGCCCTCACTCGAAGTGAGATACCACCCCCGCACAACACAGGCCCGTGGTTGTTCGGCCTTTCCGAAGCACGCTGGACTGTGACTGAGTTCGCGGATCTGGAGTGCCCCTACTGCAAGACGTACACACCGGCGTTGATGACCTGGATACAGCAGCAGAAGGATGTAAACCTGCAGTGGCATCACCTGCCACTGGATGTGCACGGTTCTGCCGCAGTACACGAAGCCAAGCTCGCTGAATGTGCGGGCGTGCTTGGTGGTGCGCCTGCCTTCTGGCAAGCCATTGACCAAATCTTTGACCGGACCCGTAGTAACGGTCAGGGTTTCAAAGGGGATCTGAACGTTGTTGGTGTAACTAACCAGGCCCTGTTGTCCTGTGCAGCCACTGACAAAGTGATCGCACAGCATGTCGGCCAACAGGCCGATGAGGCCATCAAAGCCGGGGTTACGGCCACTCCAACCGTCATAATTAGAGACAACACGACTGGCAGCTCCGTAAAGCTTGAGGGACCCGCTGATGGGGTGTTGTTGTTATCAGCCATTGATTGGCTAGCTCAGAAAAAGGAGCAGCGACACTCAAAAAAATTCGACCGTTAAAACGGTTCGCAGTCGTCACAGAAAAACTTTCGCTCCTCGCGGCTGCGCGGGTCCAGCCCATGCCGACCGCAGTTCATGGTGCAAACCTTGGTCGCCGGATAGAAAGTGGCCAGCGCCACCGGATCGGTTCGCGGCCAGTCAAACAGCCCTGCCGCGGGCGAACGCCTGATCCTCGCAGAGCAGACACTCGATCCCCTGGGACATATCGTCGAGCCGTCCCGCCGCGTTCAACCTCGGACCGAGGATGAGCAGCTACCCTACACGTCGTCCACCCCTCGGGTCGAGGATGTCCCCGAGTTGCCGCAGGCGATCAGCGGACCGTAGTCGCTACCGTACTCCGCTTGCAGGCTAACTGGGGCAGGCGCGCCTTGGGCAACCTTGCCGGGAAGTTTGGACACGAAGGGGTGGGTTCTACTGCCTCGGCCCAGCGCATGGCTTGGCTTGGGCGTACCAGGCCGTTTTCATAATCCTCTTTCCACAGACTGGAGTGGACCTGGTGCGAATTTCGCTATCACTCGCTGTTATCGGCAAAGCCGTTAGTTGCGCGGGGCGTTGATAAACTCTCTCATTTTTACCCATGCTTCTTCCTCGCCATCGATCGCCTCAACGAGCTCTTTCCAGTCCGGCTGAAACGTTACAGATAGCAGCTCCACCTTACGGCGAGTGCTTAACCAATGCTCCCTTAGCGGCTGGTATTGCTTATCCCAGAATTTGTATGGGCGCACATCAGGTGATGACACCTTGGTTAATGCCCAGTGCATCACGGTATTATCCCGCCGTTCGGGATCGTCCCATTTGACCGTGACGGGATACCCGCTTCCGGCTGTCGTATTACTACTGGTAAAGCCCTCGCTTCTTGCCTCCGACACAGTCCCAAGGCCAAACAGCTTGTGATCCACTCGGTCGCCTTCAGCGATCAATTGTTCTTGCATCATGCATCTGCTCCAAAGTAGTAAGCCTTCGCCATTCTGCGCGTATCGCTTTCTCCTTGGTTATTCAACGAGTGCTTGGACGCAGGCCAGCACATCGTCAATCGCTACCTCAGGAGCCCACTCGATTCGCTTGGCGCTACGGGCCTCAAGGTCAACGGTGCGAATCTGCTTTCCTACCTATTGTCGGTCACACCAGCCGCGACCAGTAAGTTCGCGTCAGTTAAACTGATCACTGCCTTGGCCGCTCCCAAGCAAAATACGGGGCCGTTTGGGTGTCCGCCCTCTATCCTTGCTTCCGAAAAGCTTTCAGGGCAGAACGACACTTCGTCGATCTTGATGATCCCCGCGCTCTTGTAGATCGTTACTGTGCTTACCATAAATAGCTCTTTTTTCCGTGGATTCAGTTGTGTTTACCAAGGCCGGTCAGCTTCATGCCCCGTTGCTGGTTCACCAGTTGGAGATGCTGCTCGTCGAACGCATTCAGTTCAAAGCGTAGCGTTCCATAACTCCATTCGTTTTTTACATGCGTCGAAATCATCCACCAGATGTTTTTTGTCGTCTGGAAGCACAACGATCCCTCCTTGATTGTATTGCTGTGTCTGATAAATCAGATCTATCTGTTCCTTGCTTGCTTGGCTGACCTTTACTTTACTCACGATTTTGAGTAATTCGCTCGGCACAGAAGCAGGTGTCGGGTAATACTCATCGCGATAAGGTGTGCCCGTCAATTGCTCATATTCCTCAAGAGCTTCGAGATAAATACTGTTCATAAAATCTTCCTTCTAAAGAGTGCTCTTGGGCGCCATTAACGCACCGATTCTAGACATGGCCATGTGCCCTTGTCATGCTCGCAGAGCAATCGCAGAGGCCCACCAACAGCACGACGCAATTCAGATGTCGCACCTATTTCAGAAACCGACACCTGAGAGATACCTCCAATACCTATCATCCCACTCTAGCTCTTATCGCGAACATAGCACCGCTGCCGGTCATTTATCGACAGTATTAGCCGATACGTTCATACCTTCGAATTAGTCGTGATAAAATAGGTTATCACCAATTATTGCTAGTTTTCCCGCATCGTGTACGCTGATTGGCACTGGCGTCGTTTTTGTGACTAGAAAGACGATGCGCGCTCGCTGATGATCCGATTGAGGGCTGTACATGCAGGAAGTGACGAAAGTCGAACAGAACGATCAGCGCAGGCTCACTTCAGTCGAATTTCAGACACTGGCCCGGGTGCCGGCCGCGGTCGAGTGGTTTGCCAACCTGGACAACCCTCGAACACGACGTGCCTACCAGAATGACCTGGAAGACTTCTGCGGTTTTGTCGGTTTGGCTTCGGCGGACGAGTTTCGTGTGGTGACCCGATCGCACGTACTCGCCTGGCGCGCTCAGCTCGAGCATCGCGGTTTGGCGGGAGCGACGATCCGGCGCAAATTGGCAGCGCTGGCCAGCCTCTTCGATCACCTGCTGGAAAGCAATGCGATCGCCGGCGGCAATCCCGTCCACGGCGTTAAGCGACCCAAAATAGAAAGCAACGAAGGCAAGACGCCGGCACTGGGCGATCACCAGGCGAAGGCGCTGCTCGAGGCGCCGGATGAAACCACGCTCAAGGGACAACGCGACCGGGCGCTACTGGCTGTTCTTCTCTATCACGGGCTGCGCCGCGAAGAAGCGGCCCTGCTGCAGGTGAGCGACATCCAGGAGCGCCGTGGTATTCAGCATTTGAAGGTGCATGGCAAGGGCGGCAAGGTGCGCTACCTGCCGCTACATCCAATCGCGGCCGGGCGTATTTACCAGTACCTGGAAAGCTCGGGGCATCATCTGGCGGACAGGAAGGTACCGCTATTCATCCCGTTGCGAGGCAAATTGACCGGCGCCGGTATCACGGCCAACGGCATCTATGCCGTTGTGACGGCCTGTGCGAAAAAGGCCGGGATTAAGGTCGAAGGCCTTGGAGTGCACGGGCTCAGGGCCACCGCAGCCACCAATGCCCTGGAGCATGAAGCCGACATCGCCAAAGTCCAGGCCTGGCTGGGTCATGCCAACATTAGCACGACCAAAATCTACGATCGGCGGGAGAACCGGCCGGAGGATTCACCAACCTATAAAGTGAAATACTGATTAGCTAATCAGCCATCTACATGATTTAACCGCGGCGACGAACTGCAGTAGTGCGGCCCTAAAAACTACATAGCATTCGTGCAGAAGCGGTGAATGGCTTGGCAAGCCGCACGTAGCGACTCATCATCCAGAGCGTAGGCGATGCGCAGGTAGCCAGGGAGGCCAAACGCGCTTCCTTGAACGACCGCGACGTTAGCTTCTTCCAGCAATGCCAAAGCCACCGCTTCGTCGTTAACCAGATCACTACCGCCTGGCGAACGTTTGCTGATCAGGCCAGAACAGTCAGCAAAGGCGTAGAAAGCTCCACCTGGGACTTCACAGCTGATACCTGGAGCTTGGTTGAGTAGCGCGACCATAAAATCGCGACGGCGCTGGAATACCTCACGACTGTGGGCAATGAAGTCTTTCGGACCGTCCAGAGCAGCAATTGCGGCGTGCTGGGAAATGGAGCAGGCGCCCGAGGTCTGCTGTCCCTGGAGCTTTTCCATCGCATCGAGCAGCCAGCGCGGACCTGTGGCAAAGCCGATTCGCCAGCCAGTCATAGCATAGGCTTTGGACACGCCATTCATAGTTAACGTCCGCGCAGCAAGTCGAGGCTCAACCTGGGCAAGCGTCAGGAAATCACGACCGTCGAAGATGAGGTGCTCATAGATGTCGTCCGCCAGAATCATCACCTGCGGATGGGCCAGCAGCACCTCAGCTAGACCTTGCAGTTCGTCGCGATCGTACACCGCGCCCGTGGGGTTAGACGGCGAATTCAGGATCAGCCAGCGGGTGTTCGGGCCGATGGCTTCGGCCAATGCTTGTGGGGTCAATTTGAAGCTCGACTCGGCACCGCATGCAACAATGCGCGACTCGCCACCACAAAGCTCAACCATTTCTGGATAACTGACCCAGTACGGCGCAGGAATCACAACTTCGTCGCCTTCGTTGAGGGTTGCGGCCAGGGCGTTGAAGATGACTTGCTTGCCGCCGCTGCAAACCAGCGTGTCATGCCAGCTGACGTCGAGACCATTTTCACGCTGGTATTTGCGCGCTATGGCTTCACGTAAAGGCCGAAAGCCAGCCACCTGAGTGTACCGAGTGTGACCATTGTTGATCGCACTGATGGCCGCGGCACGGATATGCTCAGGCGTATCGAAGTCAGGCTCACCCGCGCAAAGCGAAATGATCTTCGCTCCCTCTGCGCGTCGCGCAGCAACGCGGTCGATGATCTTGTAGGTCGCCGAAGGCTTGGCAGCCTCCAAGCGACGGTTCAGCGTTTCCAGGCTCACGCGTGTTCCTCCGGATGGGAAAGGCCCATCAGGTCCATGGTAGTTTTGCCTTCGCGCAGGTTGCGCATGAACACAGCTTCTTTGTCCGCGCGTTTCTGCCCCTCACGTAAGGTATGTTCAACAGCATTGGCCGGAATGATGATTACACCGTCCTCGTCCGCGACGACCAGATCGCCGACGCTGACCTGCGCACCGCTGAAATCGAACGATTTGCCTACCGAAGGCGTGGTTGCCTTGACGGTGCCTTTGACCGAGACGCCCCGCGCAAATACAGGGAAACCATGCGCTTCGAGCGCCGCTATGTCGCGCACGCCACCGTTGATCACCAGGCCAACGATGCCTGCCGCTTCCGCCGCCACAGTGAGAACCTCACCCCAGTAGCCGGCGACGAAATCGGCCGTATCGCAGACCAGTACGCTACCGCGCGGCGCTTTGGCCACAGCCAGATGCAGGCCCAGATTGTCGCCCGGCGAGCACTGCAGCGGGTAAGCCGGCGCGGCAATGAACGCGCCTTTCCAGACAGCGCGAATTTCGCGGTCTACCGCGCACGGCAACCCGGAGGCCTCGTAAAGCGTGGAGCTGCCGAGGACCTTTGCAATGTTCCTATAATCGTGTGGAAGGCTCATGGTTGTTTGCTCTGCAGAGAGTGGTAGCCGAGGGCGGCACGAGATTCTTTGAGGCTCTTGCCAGTGGCGATCTGCTCGCGGATCTGCGCTTCAACGTGCTCGATGCGCCGTGCCGTTTCAGCCACTTCAAAGGCATGATTGCGCGGTACGATGACGACGCCATTGGCGTCAGCGACGACGATGTCACGGGCACAAACCCGAGCATGACCAACCGACACTGGCTGGTTGACGGCCACGACTTCAACACGGTCCTTGCCGGTACGCATGAAGCGGCCTTTGCTGAACAGCGGGTAGCCTTCGCCCAGTGCTTTGTTCACATCGCGGCAGACACCGTCAATGACGGTTCCGGCGATACCGCGGGCCAGGGCGTACTGGGTCATGATGTCGCCCCACACCGTGCAATCAGTACGGCCTTCGTTGGCGATGACCACAACGTCCCCAGGGGCAACGTCATCAATGAAGTCTCCGACAGTACCGGGCGGCGTGCTCGCACTGACGTACTGAACAGTGAATGCTGGGCCGACTACGACCTGGCTGTAGTTGGCTAGTGGTGCGATACCGAAGGCCTGGCCTGGAAGGCCCAGCTTGTCCATCGCGTCAGACACGGCCGGGGTATCCAGGCCTTCGAACAAGGCTACGAAGTCTTTATCGGAAAGGCTCATATCAGTGCTGCACCTTGATGGCTTCGAATTGAGTGTCATGCATCACTTCCTCTACCGAACGGCCTGAGCGGACGGCGTCAACCATGCCTGCTTGGCGGCGGTCGATACGCTCAGCCAGGTCAAGCACCTTCTCGATAGCATTGGCAGGGACAAATACGGTTCCGCATTCGTCGGCGACCACGAAGTCGCCCTCCTCTACCTCGACGCCCGCCATGCGCACCCTGACCGCAGCATTGATCTGGATGAGCCTGTTACGCGCGCTGATCATGGTTACCCCGCGTCCGAAGACTGGATAGCCAATGTCGGCGCTGCCTCGGATGTCGCGGCTGAAGCCATCGATGATCGAGCCCCGAATGCCCTTGCGCTGGGCAGCGTTGGCCAGAATGTCGCCCCAGCTGGAGATACCATCGACACCACCCGCAATTACCAACACGCGGTCATCGGTAGTGATCTGTTCCACTACCGGAGTAATCAGGTGAACGGTAGGCGCCATGTCCATCTTCGGCCCCAGTTGCACAGTGCTGGCTCGGCCAACAATCTTCGGGCAGTTCCAGAGCGGCATCAGGCCGTTAGTGGCGCCCGGGAGCTGGAGGAAGTCTAGTGCGTCCGAGACCGTGTTGGTGTCTAGTGCGGCCAGGCGCTCAAGCGGGGCTTTCAAGCTCATCGGTTGCAAACCTCTTGCTAGGTGAGGCTTGAGTATCTGCGCCGGAAATTGATACGTATATTACGAAGAAGCTAACCTCGTCATACTCCAAACCTATGGAAAAGCACCGTGATCAACTTTCGATTGATACGCCACCTTTGGCTGTTCCTGGCTGTTGCTGAAGACCAAAATTTCAGCCGCGCTGCCAAGCGGCTGGGTATGTCGCAGCCGCCGTTGACCGAGCAAATACAGGCGCTGGAACAATCCCTTCGCGTCCAATTGTTCACTCGGTCTCGGCGCGGCGCACAGCTGACTGCAGCCGGGGCCGCAATCCTTCCCGCCGTCCGAAAGTTTGCTGACCAGCTGGAGCGACTGGAGTTGGCGGTCCATGAGGCAGTGGCCGGCCACGCCGGCGTGGTGACAATCGGGGCAATCACATCGGCCATGATCGACGTGCTGCCACCGCTGATCGAGCGGTTCAAGCAAGATCAACCCTTGATCACGGTTTCGGTTCGAGAGATCGATAGCGCTGAGGCCATTCCCGCACTCGAATCCGGCGACATCGACATCGCGTTCGCGCGTCTGGAGGGTTATCTCGGTCGGCATCTGCAATCCCTGCCATTGGCCGAGGATCAACTGGCAGTCGCGCTTCTCAACGATCACCCCCTGGCTGCGAGTGAATCAATCTCGCTCAAAGCCCTCGCGGACGAAACTTTGGTCATGGCCTCGCGCGATGTAAGCCCTGTGTATTTCGACTATTTGGTTGGACAGTGCAAAGCCAGCGGTTTCGCACCGCGCATCGTGCATCAGGTTCGTTCGGTCTCATCACAGGTCGCCTTCGTGAGTTGCGGCCAAGGTATTGCACTCGTCCCTACGTCGATGGGCAAATTGGCTCCCGAAAACGTGGTCATCCGACCTTTACAGCCTGAGGTGAAGGTGGTGACAACGGCCATGGCCTGGCACGGCGAGCATAAGAATCCGCTGGTGCAGGCTATGATCGACCAAGCCAGGCAAACCTTGCTGTCATAGCCCAGGCATATGACAGGGTTCGTGGCTTCGTATTTTACAAATTATCTAGTCAGCTCAACCTTGGGGTGTCTGCAATAAGGAGCATCATCAGTGTCCCATCCAGCTCGCTTCACCCATGAGAAAATCCCCCTGAACATCAACGGTGTGCAGGTCGACCTGGCGGTGATCCACCGCGCCGGGCCGAAAGCGCCTATCTTGTTCCTCCATGGCTTCGGCTCTACCAAAGAGGACTACGCAGATATCACGCTGCAGCCCTCTTTCGATGGGCATCCCTTCATTGCCTATGATGCGCCAGGTTGTGGCGAGACTGCATGCACTGACCTGTCACGCATCAACATCCCTCTCTTGGTGGAAACGGCGCAAGTCGTGCTCCGCCATTTTGGAGTCGATAAATTCCACCTTGTTGGTCACTCCATGGGAGGACTAACTGGCCTGATGCTCGCTTACGGGGAGCCGGAGCGTGTTCTGAGCTTTGTAGACATTGAAGGCAACATTGCTCCAGAGGATTGCTTCCTTAGCCGCCAGATCCATGATCACCGTCGTGATGATGATGCACGCTTCTTTCGCGACTTTATCGAGCGCACCCGATTGGCTCCAGATCCTGCGAGCGCCCTTTACGCTGCGAGCCTTGCATATAAAGTGCGTGCCAGGGCGGTGCGCGGTATTTTCGAATCGATGGTGGATCTATCGGACAATGGTCAGCTGATGGAGAAATTCCTGGCATTGCCATTCCCGCGCCAATACATGTACGGGATGACAAACTCACACCTGTCTTACCTTAACCATATTGCTGCCCAGGGCGTGCAACTGGCTTGCATCCCCAATTGCGGCCATTTCCCGATGTACTCAAACCCCGTCGTAATGTGGGAGCACATCAAGATGCTACAAGATAGAGTTCAAACGCTCGGAGCAGCAGTACTTGAGAGTGACGGGACGGCTCGATCTTCAACTTAAGGCATGAAGCGCCTGTATTTGTACTGCGTCACGCAGCTTTGATGCAATCTCGCGCTTCACTCACGAGTACTCTACACCGGAGTTCAGCGCGCCCTTGCTTGCTGCCGACTTTGCCTATGGCAGTGAGAGGTACCTCTAGCGATTCTTAGAAGGAATAGGCCGGATGAGCAGGTGGTATAGGCGCTTCCAAGCTGACGGGCCGAGCATTGGTTGATTACAAATGCAAGAAATACGTTATCACCCTATTTCAACCAAGCATGCAGTATGTCGATTTTTGCGCCGGTGCACGCCTTTTTCCGTAGACGCGCAGTATAAACCCTGAATGACGCGGCAGCATTCGTGTGCCTGGTGAAGCGTCGGCAAGACTCCCCCCGGGACAACTTGTGTTTCCCGGTACCGACTACCAAGACGAAATCGAGGTAGGTGGCCACCGCGTTGGCCACGTCAATTACGGTATCAATCCCCTGGGCGATCGGCTGTACATCAACATGCTGAAAATCAACCCTCCACATCAGCGGCAGGGTCTCGGCTTGGGTATGCTGTGGAACCTGTGGTGCAAACACCAGGTGCCAATTGTGCCGCTGTATCAATACATCTCATCCGATAGGTTCTGGTACTCGGGTTTCGTGGATGCAGAGCAACGGCAGTTACCAACGCCCTGGAGCATGAAGCCTATATCGCGAAGGTCAAGGCTTGGCTGGGGCATGCCAATATCAGCACGCCCAAGATTTACGATCGGCGGGAGAATAGGCCAGAGGACTCACCGACCGATAAGGTGAATTATTAAAACCTCCATTACTTTAACTTTATATAAACTAGTTTTTAGCCAATTTTAAGAAACCTAAGGAGTAAATAGGGAAGGCTTATCCTCAAAATAACGATAGGCATTGAACAGAAAATTTTTGATTTTTTATAAATGTAGATCTTTATTTTAAGTTACAGGATCTAGCGTAAAAAAAAAACGCCCCGACTGTTGCCGGGGCGCTGTACTATCAAAGCTTGTTCAAGATGACTAAACTTAGCCTCCGGCATTAAAATAAGCAGCTACAATTTTGCCTTCTTGCTCATTCACCCCAATTACCCAACGAAAAACTCGATTTTCATGTTTCACATGATAAATATCGTAGCCATGATCAAGAACGCCAACAAAGCATATTTTTAAAACACTTCCGGCCTTTAAAAGCTCAGGTCTTATTGAACCCACCGCACCTCTTATTTGATCAGCAAGCATTTTATCCATAACACTATAGTTAGGATTTCCAGAAATAAGACCCGCGATAAGTTCTGAAAGAAGATGCTCAGAACTACTTAAAGGTTCCCCTTCCGCAATGCGTTTGTCAAGACTATTACTTAACTCTTCAGATATAGACTTTGAAATCTTAGTACAAAATCTACTTTCACCATCTTGACGACTAATAAAACCTGACACATTACCATTTTCATCTACGCTAAAACTTAGCTGAGCATCGACAACTACCATAAAAAAATCTGTGGGGGTTTCTGGAAATAGCTCAACGGCTACTTGCCCTTTCATTTGAGAGTAAAATTGATCACCCTTTCGATAGACTTTAATGGGCAACAAACCATCCATGCTGTAAAAGCCCACAAACTTTTCGAATTCATCGTTAGCAAATGGAATAGCAACTCTAGCCTTACCTTCTTCAATCTTAGAAAGGCCAGCACCGCTTTTAGAAACCTCATCAACTCTAGCCTGATTTTGTGAGGACAGAAGCCGATTAGTAAAATTTGAGGCTTCACTTATTTTTGCAGATAATGTATTCCAGTCATTGAATCCTAAAGATTTAGCTGTTATCTCTAAACATTCTCCTCGCTTCAAAAATATTCCTTTATGAGCAAGCAATTGTTGAAGAGTTTTGGATATCTCTTTGGCTTTACGATAGTCTCGCATACATTCCTCAATACAAGCGACTTAGACTATCAAACGGTTACATTACTGACATAAGCCGCTATGGCGAAGAATTAGTTTGTTTATTCTTGAGTACATTTACCATTCCAATTCAGGCGTAACCGGCAGGCTGTACTAGCCATGCAAATCATATCAAGACCATTGCTAGTCGTCAACTCTCGGAACCTAGCATGGGTTAGGCTCAGTTTAGTTAGTTGGCGGCCATTGAGCTTCCAAATTCATCCTTCTAATGCGTAGATTGATTAATAAAATAATGACTCAGCTATAAGGAAGCCTCAATTCGTTTGATCCGCAAACTAGTGTCATATCGTTCGACAATACCGTCCAGTATAAATTGGATGTCCGTCTCACCTAGATTAGCCATAGCAACAAACGTCAAGCCAAGCTGATCATAACGAAGTAAACCGCTGGTAAAACCTTGCCAGCTACCCAGATGCCCGTAAGCCAGGCCGTGCGCCTCGCTTTCCTCTATTTCCCATCCAAAACCATAGGGGTATTCTTGTCCACAGTTTAATCTAGTCTTGCTAAATATTTGACGCCAAGAATGTTCTGACAACAATTTACGTTTAGCAACAGCCAAATCCCATTTCATCCAATCCAGTAGTGACAAGTATAGAGATCCTGAACCCAGTGTATTTGCGAATGCGGATACCCATTGTTGATTTTTTATTTCATCGTCAATCATCTCGTAGCCGGACGCTCGATGCTTCAAAATCTTAAAATCATCAATCATGCACGCCGTCTTCATTTCTGCAGGCAAAAATACTCTTTCCTCAAGAAATATGCTCCAATGCTTACATGAAACATTGGTGATTATGATGCCTAGCAGTGAGTAGCCGATATTACTATACATCCATCGGCTGCCAGGCTCGAATGCCACAGTCCCTTCGTAGCACTGAGCCAAATATTCCTCATCGGTGAACTCATTTTTAACATCAGTACAATCCTCACCTAGCCCGGATGTATGATTCAGTAAATGCCTGATTTTAATCGCTTGCCATTGCAGTGGGGATTTAGGAAAGTAGTCGCGTATACAATCATCCAGACGTAAGAGGCCATCTTCAACAAGGAGCATGATGGCAACAGCTGTAAACATTTTTCCAACGGATCCTGATTGGAATAATGTTTCAGCATGCAATTGAACATCATGCTCTAAATTTGCAAAACCATAGCTTTTCCAGGATTCAACTTGACCGTCCCTAAAAATCCCTATGACTAACCCAGGAATTTTTTGTCGAAAAACTTGATAATTTACAAAATCATCTATTGACATACACAAACCTTCTTTACTAGTCAAAATAATTATCCTATTCGCCCAGCAGTTGCACCATTAGCCATAGTTTGGCACCGGTTGATCAAAGATAACTTAGGCAGTAAGTATTTACTGGTGTAGTTTAAATAATATTTAAATAGCCCATGTTTATTATCTTAGTTTGGAAAGCTAGTATGCCGCTAACGTCTGGCTTGAGATCAGCAGTCAATTGGAGCATCGCGCGAAAGCTGCTCATTCCGGGTCGTGCCTGTCTCGGCCAATAGAACAGACAACCGACGCCACTCGGCGTGATCAATTACATGCGAACACTCCAGAGCCAACCGATAGCCCTCCGCACGCCTAAGGGCAATCAATAAGTCAAGCATATCCCAGGGTCTTACCGATACCGTCGCGAAGCTTGGTCCACGCATTTTGATGCAACTGGCTCATGACGTTGTGCGGCTCAGTCTCGCTGGTATAGGTCTGGCCCTGGTACGAGGCCTAACTGTAGGTCTCGTGGTTGTTCATGGGTCGACTCCAGTATAAAGGAAAACACTCGTGTGACGCGTCACGCGGGACCGGACCGGCCCGGGGGCAGACACAGCGCGAAAAAGTCACTGCGCATCAAGCGCGATACTCATGTGTGCTGTGGGTGGTATTAATTGATTGGTAAATCGCAGGAACAAAAATCCTGTTCCAAGACCAGGTGCAGGGCCTTCTTGAACGTAAAACCTGTTACGCGCTTTGACATCAGTGCTTACAATCATGAGAAATACGTACTCACCCTACTTAAGACTAGCATGCCGTATGTTGATTTTCGCGCCGGTACACGACTTTTTCCGTGGACGCGCAGTAAAAAATCTTAATGACGCGGCTTCATGCGTGCACCTGGTCAATCGCCGGCAAGAATCCCTCCGGGGCAACTTCGTTTCTCCTGGTACGGACTACCTGGACGACATCGAGGTCGGCGGCCATCGCGTTGGCCACGTCGATTACGGCATCGATCCTCTGGGCGATCGACTGTACATCAACATGCTTGAAATTGTGCCGGCGAAGCTGAGGTAGGGCACCGGACTCGGCGTGCTGTGGCAGTTGTGGTGCGCGCACCAGGTGCCGATTGTGCCGCTGTACCAGTACACCTCATCCGACGGGTTCTGGTACCGGGCGCGCCGGCGACTGGCAGCGGCCGGCGCCGTGCTCGAGGACGAGCTGCGCGGTGTCCAGGAACTGGAGCTGGAGCAGCAGCGCTGGGAGGATCTGGTACCCGAGGCCGAGGACAAACGCTTAATCCGTGAATACTTGGAATGGGTCGCCGCTGAACAAGCGGCAGGTCGACCTGCAGAGTCGGACATTCCATTAACGACCTCACTCCCCACTAGTCCACGGCCGTGCTGATGCCGGCCGGCGAACGTCGGTTGAGCGACGTGGAATTTCAGCAACTGGCCGGTCTGCCGGCAGCGGCGGACTGGTTCGCAAATATCGACAACCCACGCACCCGCCGCGCCATTCAAAACGACCTAGAAGACTTCTGCAGCTTTGTCGGGCTCACCGGCCCCGAGGAGCTTGACTAAGTACCCGCTCACGGGCGTGGAAAGCCGGACGTGATTACCCGGCTTGCTTTATGTCCAAACGGATGTGCGTTTAACGAACTTTAAAGCGATCGATCATTACCACCAAACGCTCGTTGGACGCCATCAGCGCGTCAACGCTGATGTCGGTCTGCTGACCACAGCCCACCAGCTCACCGACCATGTGCCGAATGGCGATCATGTTCTGGTTTATCTCTTCGGTCACCGCGCTCTGCTCCTCTGCCGCCGTTGCAATGTGCGTATTCAGATCATGAATGCGAAGCACAGAGCCCGCCATGCCATCCAAACCTTGGTTGACTCGCGATGTACGATCTGCCGTAGCCTGGCAGCTGATTTTGGTTTTTTCCATGGCGCTCACAGCGATGCTCACCCCCTGCTCCAATCGCGCGAGCATATCGTTGATCTCTGATGTGCTGTGCTGGGTACGACCGGCCAGCGCCCTCACCTCGTCAGCCACCACGGCAAAGCCTCGGCCCTGCTCACCCGCCCGCGCCGCTTCGATGGCCGCGTTGAGAGCTAGCAGGTTAGTTTGCTGGGCAATTCCGCCGATAACGCCGAGCACGTCGGTGATACGCTTAGTTTCAACCTGCATCTCCTCGACGTATCGGGTTGCATTTTCAACTTCATCCACCAGGCCTCGCACACTCACCGACGCGGCGTCAACGTCGTCCCGCGAACGTTGTGCAGCATCGCTCGCCGATTGGGTAAAACTGGCCGTCTGTGTCGCACTTGCCGCTACACTATCCGCAGTGGCACTCATCTCGTTGATGGCGGTCACGGCCTGATCGGTTTCCGAAGCGTGCCCGTTGAGGATGTTGTTGATGTTGCGCGACTGATCCTGCAACTGCACAAGCCCGGCCGAGATTTGCTCGGTTCCGCTGCGCACCTCGACAATCATGGCTTGCTGGAAGGCGATGAACTTGTTGACCGAATGGCCGACAGCGTCCATCTCGTCTTCACCCTTGATCGGAATACGCCGTGTAAGGTCGGCTTCACCTGAAGACAGCGCGTCGATATCGGTGCGCAGGACTGTCAAGCGGGCTAGCAGACGATTGAAGGCAAAGCCAAGCACCACCAGCAAAAGGATGACGAGCGGAATCTGCAACCAGCCCAGGGTCTTCAGCACTTCGGTGCTGCTGGCGGTAAGCATTGCGGTCGGTAGTGAGGTGGCAATCATCCAAGGAGTGCCCACGACCGGGCGCAGATAGAAAGTCAGGTCACCTAGTTGCGGGTCGATGTATTCCTGGCCATACCCTCCGTCGCCGGAGACTTTCCCCAGGCCCTCCTGAATGGCTTTGGCGAACATCGACTGGCCGCTGAAGCCTGCGATATTCTTGAGGATGATTTCGCCGGGTATGCGGCTCTGATTGGTTAGGATCTTGCCATCGCGCTCGACGATCATCACCTGACCCTGAATGTCTTTTTCTTTTTCCTGGATGAGGTCGTTGAAGAAGCCCAGGGTGACGTCGATGGTCGAAACACCGAACAGCGCGCCATCCTTGTAAATGCCCATCGCGCAATTGGTACGCGGCTGTGGGCTAGCTTCGTCCTGATAGGCTGCGGCCCAAGCGCATTTGCCCTTAGGTGCGTTCTGCCCGGCGCGGTGCCATGGTTGTTCCCAGTAGTTGGGCGCAGCGTCGGAGTTCCAGAAAGCGCTCACCACCAACTGACCACTACGGTCACGGTGGAAAAACGAGCTGTGTTTGTTGCGCCCCGGCGTGCGTTTTTCCGGCATCGGCCAGACGCCCCCGCCGAAGACTTTCTGATCGCCGTACTGATCGACCAGGCCAGGCAGCACTTTGTCGATGGAATCGCTGTCCAGCAACGGCACCATTTGGGTAATCGCCCTTGACTGAGCCTCAACGCGGGCCAGGTCAGACAGGATACGCGTGCCAATTTGATCAACCTGGCTCAACACCACCTGCTCCTGCGTCGCGCGAACCTTGGGCGTAACAAAACGAACGATGCCTAGCACGGTGATCAGCGCGATGACTAAAATCAAGATGACAAATATTGCAGCATAGACCGCTCGAACAGTTTTGAACATCACAAACCTCACCTGAATTTTGTAGCCGAACGGCCATTGCGGAAGGCTATCAACGTCATCAAAATTTACTCAAGAAAAACGCAATTTTTTGAAAAAACGCAAATTAAATGAGATTTAAAGGTGTCATCAGAAACAATCCGGATATACACCATGGCGAAATAGCTATAATTTTAGATACCAAATTAGGATAGGCAGTACCGCATGACAACGCTTACAACCCACTACATAGATGTAATGCTGAAGTGTGAAGGTATCACTAGAGATATTATTTCAAACACTAACAGCACGCTAGCTTCCATCACTATTCTGAGGAAGACAATTTCTGAGCTGGAAGCAAATGTCGTTACATTAAACCAGCCTTTGAATACAAGCCTATCAACGCTGCCAAAACCTATATTTCTACCAGAAATTATACTCAATCGCGAAGTTAAAGTTCTGAAAAAAACGATAGAAGATCTGATCTCAATGACACGGAATCTATTAGGCCATACTCTAACGCAATTAAGCACGGAACTTAAAAGCGAGATAAAAAAGGCAACAGATAAGAAAACCATAGTTGATACGGAACATGCCAATAATTATCAGACATTGCTAAAACTCTTGATTGGCAAGCTTGAAAAAATGGAAGACATCATTTCAAGCTTAACTATTCATTGAGATAAAGTCAGCATCTAACCAAACGTTAAATCGGATGAATATGGATCCCCACAAAAATAGCATTTTTATTTTTTCCATATACCATGCGACCTCAATACAATATCAATGTTGTGAAGGGTGTCATCGTGAGTGTATACCGTTATGCTCTGTACTCATTCAAAGATTTGGAGACCGCCGCAGGTCATTACTCGGCGTACGGCGCTGACCTCGACATAATGGAATACCCAGGTCGGAAGTTCCAGTACTGTAAGAAAGTATGTATTTTTGGTAAGTCTTTTGTTTGTTCTTCAGCTAGCATTACGGGCTGGGGTTACGAGCTGAAAAATGAAATTGACGTTTTCCTTATAACTTTCCCCCAGACTGGTAGCTTAACTTGGAGAACTCGTGCTTGTACTTACAAGGCAGGCGCAGGCGCGCTTGCAATCGCTGACCAACGAGAAGTGATAAAAACTATATACTCAGCAGGTATCAGATCAACGAGTATGTACTTCGAAAACTCAGAATTGATCAGTTATCTTACACTCATTTTAGGATTTGAACCAAAATCAAGAATCCATTTTCACAGATCAACGGTCGAAGGTTGGGAAATACGATTTATTACAAATATCGTAAGTACGTTTCTTGAGTATGCAGAACGTTCAACATCGCAACTGGATACCGTAGCTGAAAGCCTCAAGGAAACTTTAATAGGTTTTCTCCTAAATAATATAAAAAATAATTATACAACAACCATATACGATAGCGACAAGCTATCGGTACCGACCCCGTATTGTATTAAACATGCAGCTGAATTCATGAAAACCAACAATAGGCCTGAGCTTACAGTGGGAGAAGTTGCAAATTTCGCTGGGATAAGTGTGCGCTCACTTCAAGTAGGATTCAAGCGCTATAAAGGTATGACACCTATTCAATACCTTAGACAAGAAAGATTAAATAGAGCAAAAGAGATTTTGTCGCAACCCGGCTTGGCGCAAAGCCCCCAACATGCTTCGATACAAGTAGGCTTTTTGAACTATCATGCTTTCTGCAAATATTACTTTCAACTTTTTGGGGAACTACCAAAAACCACCTACCAAAAAGCAAATAGGTAGATATCTTGATAGCCTAAAACTCCTAAACCCCTGATGAGGGAGAGTACTTCGAGGAGGTTAGTCAGCTGCGTGACGGAAATCATAATCGGAAACAGCGGCAGCAGCGCTACGATGGCCTTTGCAGACTTTCCGATAAAGGGTGCCTGCTCAGTCCGATATCCGTCCGGAAGGCTGGAGGTGATGCGCCGCAACTCGCACGCGACCTTAGAAGGGCCTACGGCGGCTGTAGGTGCTCAGAATCCCGCAGCACACGTGGAGGTCGGCATGCGTGCACTATTCAGGTGGGTGGTGCTGCGCGCACAGGCTCAGACGGAGTCGGCAAACTTGGCTGCTGCTGTATTTAAGTGCTGTATTCAAGACGCTCGGTGGCACCTAGTCTACGCAGTCCATTGTCGGTAATCTATAATCAGCGGCTTCCAATGTTGCAGTACTCGCTTATAATGCGAACTAAAATGTGAGACTTCCTCTGGTTGCGCTTAATTGCAGATGCGTCCTGCCATACCGTCAAACTCTCGATCGAAGCTCGCTTTTTCACCAGCGCTCAAAAAGCCCTGCTGCGCGACGAACTTATCGCCTTGTAAACGGATCTCTTTAACTCGCTGTGTCATTTTATCAGCCGCCGCCTTAGAAATTTTTCGTGACATGCGCAATGAGTTGATGTCCTCGATCAGGACATCGGCTCTCGCGGCAATATGAGCTTGCCCAACATCAGTGACATTTCCGCCAGTTTGATCCGCCAACACACGTTGCTCTGCAACGTGACAGCTTGACAAAGGTGCTTCCAAATGAGCAGCCAACGAATGCGAGCTCATAAGTACTAATAAAGCCAGAACCTTATATTTCAAGTGTACATCCTCACGGTGGGGGGGGGGTGAGCAAAATACGATCTTGCTCTTTCGCGATCTTACATACTGACAGTTTCAGCAGCAAAAAGCTCAGCTTAGCGCCTTATCGACCGCTGATCTCGTGCCCATAGCGGAGCCAAAGGACATTACGGTTGATTGTAGAAAAGAAATTCTGTAGGGAACACTGGCAATGAGCTCCATCTTGATCGTTAAAGACGAGCAGTTGATATTGAACCTAGTGATAGACGCTCTGGAGGCATGTTGCTGCATACACGCTATTCAGCAATGCCAACGTAGCCTGGAGATTTACCGAAATCTACGACTCACGCTTGCGAGTGTTGATCACAGATTTGCAGATGTCAGGATAGATTGACGGTATTGAATCGGTCAAGCGAGTCCGGCAGCTTTAGCCTTTGACGCCTGTTGCCGTCGCTTCGGGTTATCACCTCAACGCTGAATCCCTGTTGGATGGTCATGTCCATTGGTTGTCTAAACCGCTTGGTATCAGCCCGCTCCATGCAATCTTCCAAAAGCTTGCACCACATCGTTAAATACTGTTCATATATATGTCATTCATAAACAGCGTGTCCTTGACCCTAAATGGAGCGGCGATGGTAATTCACCCTACACGTGTAAACGACAGCTCTACCGGTGACATCAGCGGCTCAGAACACAACATCTTTTTCGCAGCAGTGGAAACCACTCGCATGCCGATGATCGTTACAGACCCAAAGCAGCCTGATAACCCGATTATCTTCGCGAATAACGCATTCATCGAAATGACCGGTTACAGCCGCGATGAAATAGTGGGTTCTAACTGCCGGTTTCTGCAGGGTCCCGAGACTGATCCTGCTGCAATCGAACAGGTCCGCGAAGCCATTGCTGCCACAACCGAAGTAGCTGTGGAACTGGTCAACTACAAGAAAGATGGTTCAGCTTTCTGGAACGCATTGTTTATTTCGCCAGTGCATAACGAATCCAACGAACTGATCTATTTCTTTGCCTCGCAGCTGGACGTTAGCCGCCGGCGTGACGCGGAGGATGGGCTTCGCCAAGCACAGAAAATGGAAGCTCTGGGCCAGCTTACTGGGGGCATCGCACATGACTTCAACAATCTCCTGCAGGTGATGATTGGTTATCTGGACATGATCCAGCGCACAGCCGATAAACCGAACTGTGATCAGCAGCGGATTTTGCGCAGCGCGGGTAACGCGCGAGATGCTGCTGAACGGGCTAAAACGCTCACTCAACAGCTACTAGCCTTTTCGCGCAAACAGAAGCTGCAGGGCCGTGTGGTGAACCTGAATGCCCTGATCAAATCATCGCAGGAAATGGCCGAGCGCACATTGATCGCCACCGACATCAGGCTGGCTCTGGCAAGCGATTTATGGAATTGCAGAGTGGACACGACACAAACAGAGGTCGCGTTGCTTAACATATTCATCAATGCCCGTGATGCCATGGAGTCACGACAGCAGCGACTTCTGACCGTGGAGACCAAGAACGTACAAATTCAGAACCTCGCCCCAACGTCGTATGACGGATTGATGCCCGGACGTTACGTCAGCGTGGCTATCACTGACAACGGTACTGGTATGCCAGCCTCCATCGTCAACCGGGTGATGGACCCCTTCTTTACGACCAAAGACGAGGGAAAGGGCTCTGGATTGGGCCTTTCCATGGTGTACGGTTTTATGAAGCAGTCCGGAGGAGCGGCCCGGATTTATTCCGAAGAGGGCACTGGCACAACGATTCGTATGTATTTCCCCGTGGATGACAGCAAGCTGTACACCCTGCCCGTCATAGAGGCGATCGTAGAACAATCAGGCCGAGAACGTGTTTTGATTGTGGAAGACCGTCCGGACGTCGCGGAACTGGCCAGGATGGTCTTAGAGGAATACGGCTATACGTGCGGACTGGCCTACAGCGGCAAGGAAGCACTTGCCATTCTGGAGGGACAACAATTCGATCTGCTTTTCACAGATTTGATCATGCCTGGTGGAATGAACGGTGTGATGCTGGCTCGGGAAGCCAAGCGCTTTTACCCCAAGTTAAAGGTGTTGCTGACAACTGGTTATTCCGAGAATTCGCTAGAGCGTACCGATGCGGGGGGGACCGAGCTTGATGTGATATCCAAACCTTACGTGCCCACTGATCTAGCGAAGAAGGTAAGGCAGGTGCTGGAGGGGCCCAACGGTGTGGGCTGACAATTCGTTAATAATGCAGTGGAGGGCCTGACGCCAAGCGGTGCGAAAAGACGGCTTCGCATTCGCGGTCACTGATCGGCAATTGTAGGTTTTCCGTGCGATTTTGATGTCTTTGCTCCATGAAGGAACCAGGCCGAACGAACCAGCTAGTACTTCATTCGGTGCCGGCGACTGTGTCTCGAGGTCGACATTTCCTAAACATTTCGGCTACCAGGCCAACGGCCCATAAGCAGGAGCGCAAAGCCAGTCGTGAACGGCGCAACCACGCACCCCATTGCGGGTGCACGTTGGTGCCGGGGGAGAAAGCCATAGTTTGACACCCCAACAATCACCACAAATATGGCCCACACCAGAAGTGCTAGTGCTAGCCCTGCTAGCATGCCCTGCACTTTGGCGTCGCTCTGTAATAAGACGCCCGCAAACATCCAACCCAGGAGGATACTGAATTCCATTTTTTCAGGTCTCATTACGTTTTCCTTCAACTCAACATTCCTTGAGCCGACTTAACTTAATCAATAGATCTTGGGCACTATCATCCAGCGCTTCAATCGTCTCGAAATTATCGATGATCGAGCGCTCCAAGCACTGGATTTCGGCAGCCAATGGAGTCGGATGAAGATGGCAGGCTTCGTGGGTCAGCTCACTGAGTCCATCACTGTAGTTATCGACGATACTCTGCATAGCTACGCGTATTTTTTGCGTCTCAGTAGCAACCAGCAGGACGCGATACGCTACGGGCAGCCTCGCCGCCCTGCGTTAAGCGAACGGGCTTTTCCTTCGTCAGTCGCCTAGCCACTGCTCAGCGTTCCAGTCTGCGTTTATCAGAAGTTGTCGAACCTGTTCACGCGTTACAGATCCGTCAGCGTCAATTGTGTACTCACAGTTTTCGCAACGCACGCACGTATCGCCAACAATCCACACAACAGCAGGATAATTAGCGACCAGCTGCATCATTGCAGCAAGCAATAAAGGGTGCTGATCATTTTCAGATGAGACTTTCACCAATCTTTTTCCTTGAAGCCCCGGCGAGCCGGGGCATGGATCGATTTCAGAAGGCCTACTTTAAGTCCAATAATGTGCATCCCTTATGCTGGGATATGTATAGGACAGGCTCTGCCGGGCAATGCTCGCAAGTGAAGTGAATGGAAATTCCACCTCGGCGGCGGCTAGGGTTTCCGCTGATGTCCCCATCTAATTTGGCCGCACCATTTTCGAAGGTTACGTGTGTGCCAACTTTCGCATCTTCGCCACGCTCAAAAACTTCAACCTTCGCGTGGTGTAAATAATTTCCGCCGCAGCAAGGGCACAGCAGCTCCGCCCCGTAGTGTTCTGAGTAGTTATCCATTTTCGGTTGCATTGTGTTCTCCTTTTGCAAGCGCGCGCACCGCGCTTCTCTACGTCCTCGGCCCCAGTTTTTGGCCGGGGCTTTGGGTACTGCGGGCGTTTTTTCCTGCAACAAAACAGGCCCGCGAGCAGGCCTACCCATAATTACTCTTTAATTAGAGCGGCCCGGTTAATGTCGTCGCGTTCTTCAACCACGATATTGATGCCACAGTAGAGTTCTGCACCGACGCGGGTGTAACTAAAGAGGCGCGTCTTCACCAGACCTGCACACTAACGTGCCCCGCCATCGCTGGGACATACACGACATCCCCGACATTGGGTATGAGAGCGAATCCCGACTCGCTTTCAAATTCCACACCGACGACATCTCCATCGTCAGAAGGTCGCTGGTGGCCCTTGTGCAGTTGCTGATAGTCGATGCTGTACTTCATTTATCTCTCCTTGAATTCTGGTACGCAAACCGCGTACCACTCTATGTACGCAGCCCCGCGATGGCAGGGCTGGGGCATTAACGGTCGATTTACTATAACTCTGTAACCATAAGGTCGACCCAATTGGCCGCATAGGTCAGGCGATTGACTCCACAGAAAAATCGCAGCCACCTCTGCGCAGAATGACGTATTCGATGGTTATAGAGTCAATGTCATCTTTAAAATCCAGAGCCTTGACATCTACAATTTTCAGAGCCGCATAGAATCCCTGATTGTTAAGTAAGACGGCGACCTGTCCCTCCTTAGGGCGCCTTGTACGGGATGTATAATTGAGAGCCTTTGCATTCTGGACTTCAGCAATCGCCAAGTAGCCTTCAGCTATAGCTACCCCGTTGATGCTTGGTGGATCGTTGTAAATATATATGCCGTCGTTGCTTGCACCTGAAGTTGCAATCTCGAATTGCCACTCATCCTCACCAATCAAAAATCTACCGTCATGATCTGTATGATTGAAGGTGATCGTTCCTTGGGCGCTTTTTGAATATGGTGGTGAGATTTCATTCGCCTTAACCCGCTCACTGATCCCGAGTGCCTTGCAGATCTTGACAGCCAATTGCTCTGGAGAGTTCTCCGATGCACTTAGATAACCAAAGGTGTTCGGTATACCAGGTATCTTGGTATCATCAAAGCGCACCGGCATGACGTACTTCTGACGTGAAGTGATAGCCTTTGAGAGCGCCGCACGCCGTTCAACATTTGTGAAGTCCTTGGCGACGTAATCTTTCGAAATAAAAACCACAACCAAATTCATGCTCTCGGAATATAGTTCATTCAGGGTGTCTACGAGGTCGCATCCCCAAAGATCTACCTCGTGGAACCCATCATAAAAGACCGTTACCCCCTTCTCTCTCAAACTAAGCGCAACGTCCTGAACATAGGCGCGCTGTTCGCCAGCAAATGAAAGGCCTACGGCAAAGGTTTGTCCGTTAAGTGCTGTTAGTCCGTTGGTCATGTAGCCTCCTTTTAGATTGATATTCGTTATTATTATGATCTTATAGATGCAATATTAGTACACTTGGCGCTGCCAAAACCCACAACGATGATGCGCTCATGGTGCAGCAGTTTTCCTTCAACAGGCCAGTTATTCACCCTGGCACTATCATCGCCGGATCAGATGTCCAGGTTGGTGATGGTATGCTTCCAAGTCGCTATCCAAGGACCAGATGAATAGCTCGCTCATGGGGAACCGCGCTAAACACCTCTCGTATTCTTTGATGATGCTTAGATCACCAAAGCTAGTGCCTTCACCGGTTCGGGCGGCAGACTTATTATGGCCTGCTTTATCCGGAAACTCAGCCAGCCACTCGAGGATTTGTACAGTACTGGGAAACTCGCTGAGTCTGTAAGGGGGCTCATCGGCGAACGCCGCGCGCACAGCATCACAGAAGCGCTGAGCTGTTTCTCGGCGGAGTCTTCCGTCGCCGTTTTGAGCCACATGGTTGCCGGTCTCGAGGATGGTGGCCATCGGCAGAATGAACGTGCAGTTATTGTTTGCGTACTCTAGGAAATCGGCACCCACACGTGCGGCATCCTGATTGAGACCCGGCACGTTTAGCATGTTTACAAACACACTAGTATCGATCAAGCAGATTGAGCTCATTAGGCTTCTCCCTGCATTTTCCGGAGCCAATCGAGTGCGTTTTGGCGTTTCTGTTCCATCGTCACGGGCGATTTCACAAAGCGATCCACGATACCGTTGGTTACTAACTCCCCTAATGGGCCTTGGGAAACTAAACCAGCGTAGTCCTGCAGGTCGGCAAGGCGTACCAAGCGACTGTCGCCATCCTGGGGATCACGGTAGCAAAACACCACATCTCCCAAAGCGCTGTCTGGGAGCGCATCCATCAAAGCTGGGTTGTGAGTGCTAAGCAGCAGGCGCACACCACGTAGCTCTGCTTGCTCACGCATAGTTTTCAGTAATTGACGCGCACGTGATGGGTGGACGCCGTTGTCAACTTCTTCGATTACCAGCGTCGACTCCGTAGGAGCAGAAAGCAGGGCTGCGGCAATAGCCAGTACTCTAAGCGTGCCATCTGAAAGCAGCTCCACGGACCAATTTCGCTCGACAGAACCAAAGTTCTCAACCAATTCCAGAGATATACGTCCACGACGGTCCTCGAAGAAATTCACGCTTTTTACATCTTGCTCGGGAAGACTCTTGATGAATTCAATTATGGCAGGACGGACCTCCTCATCCTGCCAGAGCGAATACAAAACTCCGGACAGGTTAGAGCAGTCACCACGCAACTTTTTATCCGGATAACTATCGCCACGCATCAGAGCAGGCACGGGATCAAGAAACAAAGTGTTAGCAAGTAGGTACTGGAAGTGTTCAGTCGTTTGCGGGATAACTTTCTGTGCTTTTTTATGCCCGGAGTCGAACAAAGCCGAACTGGCGAGTTGGTTAAGAATGGCGATTTGATCAGTGCATGTGATTTGTGGCTTCTTACCACCTGTTGAGAAATTATTGTATGCAACGCGCACGTCCGTACTTAAACCGCTAGAGGTTTGCTCGATACGGTAAAGCGGGAATTTTTGGAGAGGAGAGCTGATACTTTCTTGAACAATGTGAAGTTCATCTTCTCGCAGGGCAATTTCGACACTTAGGCTATTCCACTCCGAGTCGTCGGTTTCGCAACCCAAGGTGAATGATAGGCCTTGGTGGTAGGGAAGATCCTTGATTTGACCTCGGAGAATCTGCTCAGACTCATCGACCCGGTGGCGTAACACTGACAGCTTCTGACCCTGGCCAAGCCAGCATAGGAAGCGGAAGGCCTCTAGCGCGTTACTTTTTCCTGAGGCATTGGCACCTATCATCAGAGTCAAGGGCGACAGCGGTAACCGCTGACCCCGATAACTTTTAAATCCCTTAATAATGATATTTGTCAGCATGGTCACTCCTTCCTAAGCTTTTTGATCTGCATCTCGGCGTTATTGAGCTGGTCCGCCGTTATTCTGGTAGCCATCAAATAATTCTTCGCACAATATCGCCCAATCGGGCAGGATCGCTCGCACAGAGCTTCTTGACCGCCTCCAAGCTTTCGATACCCAAAATCTCGCTTATATGCCTCAAGTCGATACCACGGCGTTTGAGCTTTACCGCAAGCGTCCGTCGCCCTGACTGCGCGCTGGCCCCTTCAATGCCAGCAAGACCAAACAACCTTGTATAAAGTCGGCTGAGTTGGTTCGCGCTGTAGTACGTTTTACCGTCGCGCCGCTGAGCGCTGATCTTCAAGCCTTCGCCAGTACGACCGGATACAAACAGCGGTGAGTCAGGATCTAGGCCGCGAAAGGCCTTCACTCTGGTTGAGACACCATGACCGCGTGCGAGGCGTTCGGCAAGGTGAGCGTCTATAGCATTGGTCAACTTCTTGCTCGTCCAGCACAGCGGCCTGGAACGATGGTTGTAGGCGATTTCTGCACGCACATGGGAGTCGATCAGCACAGCGCCGGACTCGGTGAGGTAGTCGCTCACGCGAAGGCGGCAGATCTCCGTCACGGTCATGCCGGTTCCAAAGCATGTAAGCAGCAGCGCCGCATCACGACCGCCGTTCTCCGGGCTGCTCACTTTGGCGACCTTCACAGCATGCTCAAGCTGCTCGTCTTCGATAACAATGGCTTTAGGCATATGTCACTCTAAACCATGATTTACAATCAATCCTGACATAGTACGTCACCAAAAAAGCCAGAGCTAGCCCCAGCTTACTTGGTGTACCTTGTGTTCACGGAAAATGGTAACAGCGCTGCCCAGGGCTATTCCTCGGCCCGCAGGGCCTTTTCAATGTCAGCCAGGTCTCGTGCAAATGCCTGATCAAGCGGGCTAGGCTTCTTTTTCCACGGCTTGGTTTCGGGTTCCGGCTCTGCCGCATATAGCGTCACCGCGTCAGGGTTTGCTTGCAAGTGCTGCTCAAATTGCTCCTGCAGCTGTTGTCGCAGTTCATCTTTGGTCATTCAACCACTCTCGTTTTGGTCAGTTCAGGTTAGCGTAGGCAGCGGTATAGCCTCACATGGCGACTGCCATGCGGTCGGCCGGGTACTGACGCATGAACTCCATGCTATCGCTGACCGAGGCATCCAACCAATCGGCATACAGCCCCTTGGGCAGGATAACTACCATGCGCTTTTCATCTTCGGGTTTATGGTAGTTGCGCATGAAAGGATGGTCGTCGGCATTGATCGTCAGCATCGTAAAACTGTGCAGGATCCTGTCGGTACCAGGTTCGTGCCATTTCTCCCACAGTCCGGCGATTCCCATCAGTTCACCATCCGACCGAACTATGCGCGTGGGAATGGATTTTCCAGTTCGCCAGTCAGGCTCATAGATCGCTGATGCAGGAATAATGCAATGGTGGGACTGACGCCAAGCGGCGCGAAAAGACGGCTTCGCACTCGCGGTCTCCGATCGGCAATTGTAGGTTTTCCGCGCGATTTTGGTGTCTTTGCTCCAAGAAGGGACCAGGCCAAACGAACCAGCCATTACCTCATTCGGCGCCGGCGACTCTGCCTCGAGGTCGACGTGTTCCGCGCTGCGGATGAAGGGCCCGATGTAGCCTGGCCACAGATCCAGCTTGCCCTGTTCATAAAGTTCAACGCCGAAGGTGTCTGCTACCCGCTGCGGCGCCGGCGCTTCGTAATGACTGCACATTTTGAAACTCCCTCAATTCTGATGCCTCAATTGGCATTCACCGTCCAGAGCTGATCAAGTCTGGTGGTGTAGTTCGGGCTCATCAACTCACGACGCATCGCCCAGGCCGGCGCCGCCGGCACCGCTGCAGCGCGCAGCGTTCCGCGGCCCCACCGGCTGTTGATTTCATCAAGAACGTTCATCACCTTGTCCGCTGCAGCTGGTTGCGTGTGCGCGAACAGGTCGTCGGTGAATTCACCTGGTTGACGAAGGTCCATCAACAAAATCTCAGCCTTGCTGTATCGGAACCCAGGGCGGAACAGGCGTTCCACCACCTGTGTCGCGGCCTTGGTGATCAAACGCACGTCATTGGTAGGGTAGGGTAGCTCCACGACCAGGCCGTTAGCGTAACGAGCCTCATCGGGATTAAACATGCCGGTACGGATGCTCACACGGATCTTTTTGCACAGCGAATGCTGAGCCCGCAACTTCTCCGAAGCCCGCTGCGCGTAGGTGGCCACCGCCTCTTTGATCGGCTCGATCGTCTCCAGGCGCATGCCGAACATTCTGCTGCAACAGATCTCCTGCTTGGCCGGTGCCGCCTCTTCCAGGGCCAGGCACGAAGTGCCGGCAAGCTCGCGCACGGTCTTCTCCAGGACGACGCTGAATTTGCGGCCGAGCAAGAGCGGATCCGCCTTGGCCAAGTCCATGGCTGTGCGGATGCCCAAGGCCTGCATGTGCGCTGTCATGCGTCGACCGATGCCCCACACCTCTTCCACGGCGGTGTTGCGCAACACCCAGTCGCGTTTGAACGGATCGCACAGATCCACGACACCGCCGGTTTGCGCCTGCAGGCGTTTTGCCGTGTGGTTGGCCAGTTTTGCCAGGGTTTTGGTATGGGCAATGCCCACACCCACTGGAATACCGGTGTGCTTTAGGACCTTGGCACGGAGCTTTCGCCCAAATTCTGTGAGGTCGCCGGGCATACCGGTCAGGTCGCAGAATATCTCATCGATGGAATAGACCTCGCTGTCGCTCACCATCGATTCAATCAGCGTCATGACTCTTTCGGACATTTGCCCGTTTATGTGGAATAGAAAATCAATCGGGAACCGACAATTTAATTCATGCCACTGCTGACCCTCCACAGCGACTCTAACAAGCAGCGCATCACAAATATCCGCCGCACCGGTGTTTCAGCCTCGAATTAACGAATCCAGCGTACCTTATAAAGATGCAAATCGTTCACCGGAAAACGCACGGCCGCGCTCCCGTCATGATTGGCCAGATGAAACCCATAGGCCCACCAGTTTTCCTCTACTTCGACCCAGGCCAGGCGCTCGCCGAGCACGCTCACGGCCTTGACTCTGGAGGATGAACCCAATGGCTCGAAAGGTGAGAACGCGCCGTTCTGTGGATTGAACAGCCACACGCCATCGTCGGTGGTCACCCAATAGCGACCATCGCCAAGGGAGGATAAGTCGTGGCCGTCACGTCGCCCCGGCAATGTCCAGCGCTCCAACTCCTTGAGGGAGGGAGCCGTGCGATCGCCGGTCACCGCGAACGATTGCAGCAGATCGTGGGACAACGCCAGCAGCCGACTCTGCGCATTATCCCAGACGACTCCATGGCCGGAAGGCAGCGGGACCTCGAACAGCGGCGTTTCGTTGCGGTTGCGGTCGTACAGTTGAAGACGATCGCCCTTGGGATCAATCGACAAAGCCACTGCAATCAAGCCGTTGGGCAGCAACTCCGCAGAATGCGCCATCGGCGCCTGCGCCCGAAACAGTACCTTCCCTGACGCCCGGTCGAGCAACACAACGCCACCAGTAGAGGAAGTCACCAGGATTTCGCGGCCGCCGCTCACAGGTTTACATTCATCAATATGCGCCAGTAGTTTGTCACGGTAAGACGCAGGCAGGTCCTTGGTATCGGCCGCACTCCAGCGCCATATCTCGGTGGCCGCGGTGGCCTGCACCTGGTACTCGCGAACCTGATCATCGCCACAGGCGTAGAGCCGTTCTGCTGCCTGAGTGGCGAAAGCCGTTGAGGTGATTGCGAGCGCAAGCAGGCAATGCAAGGGATGCATGACGACATCTCCAGATAAAGGATCGGTTAACAGATAAAGGGTTAGTTCAAACGAAAAAGCAGGCGCGCAAGGGAATCAATGCAGCGCCACGGGCGGCTGCGTCACAACTCTGCTGCCCCATGACCAGGCGCGGGCGAGTGGCGTTGACGCCGTAGCGGTCGCCGCCCCAATACTCGACCCGAGCCATCAAGGCTTCGCCGAGCGCCACGGGCAACTGGCCGCCGAACACAATCGCCTGGGGATCAAGGATCCCGCTGAGGGCGTTGATGATGCGATTCAGGCACGGCATCACCCGTTCGATCCAGGTCTCCACGCCGGGCCAGCGCGAGTCGAAGCGCAGCCAGATATCTTCGATGGAGTCGACATCGACCCCCTGCTCCTGGAGGACTTCCAGCAGATAGCGCAATGCCGGACGAACCTCCTGCTCGTCCCGAGTCAATATCGAACTGAGTTCGCCGGCATTGCCGTTGGCGCCAAAAAATGGTTTGCCCTCGATCACCAACCCACCGCCAAAACCGTAGTTGAACCCCAGGTAGGCGAAGGAGCGCGCCCAGCGCCCCGCGCCGCATAGGCTTTCACCCACGGCGGCGGCACTGACGCTGTTCTCCAGCCAAACCGGCAGGCCAAAGGTCTCTTCCAGCAGCGGCTGCAAGTCGATCAGCGACCAATCGCGCAGCGGCTCGGGTGCGTTGATCTGGCGACGGTCAGCGACAAAGTAGCCGTTCATTGAAAAGCCGACGCCCACCAGGCTGGCGCGGTCCACGCTATTGCGCGAACAGATCCGCTCCAGGGCAGCTTGCAGTCGTTCCAGGGTGCTTTGGCGACTCAGGGGCGGAAAGCGGAAACGCACCTCCTCCACCAGTTCGCAGTTGAGGGCCGTCAGGGACATGATCGCGCAATCGGTGTTGATCGCAATCCCGACACTGAACACGGTTTTGGTCGCCAGTTGCAGGCTCGGCGACGGCTTGCCGCGCCCGCCACCGGGCAACGGAGGTCCCGCTTGCAGTAAGTCTCGCCCCAGCAGCCCACCGATGATCCGGTGAGTAGATTGCTGAGTCAGTGGGCTCGACTGACTGACGCGGGACTGACTGATACTCCCTTCACGGCGAATCACATCCAGGATGAACCGCTCGTTGTCAGTAACCTGCATCCCTTCGTTGAGCTTGTAGTTGAACAAGAAACTCCTCCTTCGATCTTTTTGCAGCAGTGCTCAAACCCTTCGCGGACTGAGCATCACCTGAGTGCAATCATATTTTCACACTTCAGGTTTTAAAATTATGACAGTTTCATATTTTTACGCGCTTTCGCTTTACCCGCGATTCACGAGGACGCTCTCTTAAGCGCAAAAGCGCTTATATACAACCTCTCCCACTGAAAATTCGGGGGTTGATAGGAAAATTCCACCGTCATTTTTATTTCACACTTAAAGAGTAAAAAAAGGCACACAGTCTTAGTCTCCACGAGAAACCCATCATGTTTGCCAAAAACAATACCCCGCACCCGCTAGTGACCAGTGCGATGCTGCTGTCACTGATCGCCCCGGCAGTGGCCCAAGAAAGCACCGAGAAAAGCGATGCCGCACCTGCCGAAAGCGTCACGGTGACGGGGTACGTCAAACAGAACCGCGAAGAAATCCGCGCCAAGCGCAACACCTCGCAAGTCGCCGATTTCATTTCATCGGATGAATTGGGCCAGCAACCCGACCTCAACGTGGCCGACTCCCTGCGCCGCCTGCCGGACGTGACCACCGAGTTCGACGAGGACGAAGGTCGCTTCGTGTCCATACGCGGCCTACCGTCGCGCTTCACCACGACCACGTTTGACGGCGCGATGATCCCCGATGGCTGGTTCGCACTGGGTCGCCAGACCGACCTGGAAGCCATCCCCGGTATCGCCCTGAAACGCGTGGCGGTCTACAAGAGCCTGACCCCTGATCTGCAACCGACGATTGCCGGAATCGTCGATCTTCAACCGATCAGCGCCTTCGACTACAGCGGCTTTCAAGCGGTGGCCGATGCCAAGGCCGGGCATTACAGCAACATGAGCGTCCCGGGCGGCCCCAGCAGTCCGTCGGCGATCATCAACGGCAGGATCAATGACCGTTTCGGCGAAGACAAACAGTTCGGCTACATGCTGGCGGGCAGCTTTTCCGACCGCAGCCGCGATCAGGAAAAGGACATGCGGACCTTCAGCTACAACGCGGGCGGCAAGCCACTGCTCAACCGCCGCGACCAGGCGCAATACACCAGCCGCCTGGACCGCTGGAGCCTGCTGGGGCGTCTGGAATACAAACCGAATGAAAACCTCTATTCGTCACTGCTCGGGGCGCACTACAGCTACGACTCCGACGAGTACCGCTACCTGAACATCCTTGAAGGCCGTTCTCCCAGCAACATCACGGCCAGCGGCGGCAGATATAGCCAGGGTCGCAACCGTTACCGTGTGGACTACTTCCCGGAAACCACGGCTACTGACCTGGCCATCTGGGACATCGACTTCAAGCCCACCGAACAGCAGCGCCTGACCAGCAAACTCTACGCGGCACGCAGCACCTATCGACGCACCGATGACGGTCAATTCGAGTTCCGCTCCGGCTACAGCTCCAACTTCGGCTACCAGTACGACCTGACCCAACAAGATGCCGAAAACCGTGATATGTCGACCATCACGCCCGCCAACCCATCGGCAATGAACAATCCAGCGAACTACCAGTTGTTCAACATTCAGCCAGAAAAGCTCGAACGCCAGCAAACCATCAAAGAATGGCAAGGTACTTACGGTTTTAACACCGACCCTCAAGACCGTGGCCTGGGTGCCAAGGTCGGCACGAGCTGGCGGCGGATGGATGTGAGCCAGGACATCGACCAGCAAACCTACCTGCCCAACAGCGCGAGCAGCCTGCCAGCCACCACGTTTGATAATGCGGCTGATTACTACAAGGCCACCAACCGCTACTTCGCCGACAACCAAGGGCTGTTTCATCTCGACCAGGCCAACAGCGCGCTGCTCAGCACCCAGAAAGACCTGAGTTACCAGGAAAATATCGCCGCCGGCTTCGGCTTGCTCCGGTATCGCGGCGAGCGCTTCGAAATCCTCGGCGGCGCTCGCTATGAACACACTCAGTTCGACTCCTCGGCTTATCAGAACAACAACGGTGTGCTCAACCCGAGCAGCAACTCCGGGCGTTATGACAATCTGCTGCCCTCGTTCAGCGCCTATTACGACCTTACGAAATCGGTACGCTTGCGTGCAGGGTTCAGCCAGTCCCTGGGGCGTCCGAACCCTGAGTATGTGGTGCCGCTGAACAGCGTCACCCAAGTCGATGGGCAGATCAATATCAACCGCGGTAACCCGGGCCTAAAACCCATCACCTCCAACAACTACGACCTGGCTGTGGATTACTACTTCGGCCAGGGCGCCCTGTTGTCCATGGCGCTGTTTCAGAAAGACCTGAAAAACGAAATCTTCGTCGGCAGCTCCAGCAGCACCGACAGCAACGGTATCCAGACCGTCATCTCGCAACCGCTCAATACCTCGGCCGCGCAGGTTCGTGGCCTGTCGCTGAACCTGATCAAGGACCGCCTGGACTTCCTGCCGTTCCCGTTCGACGGGTTGGGGATCAAGCTCAACAGCACCTGGCTCGACGGCTCGATGGACGTGCCGATGGCCGACGGCTCGTCGCGTCGCGCCAGTCAGTTGATTGGCGCGCCCAAGCAGCAATACAACGCCACGCTGATGTACGGCCTCGGCGATTTCAAATCACAGATCAGCTACGCCGTGGTTGGTGATCGCCGTACCAGCCTCAGTGTCCAGAACCCACTCCAGGACAAGTTCGAAGAGCGCTACGGCCAGCTCGACGCGCAAATGAGCTACCAACTCACCTCGAACGTGACCGTCTACACCGAGGGCCGCAACCTCACCGACCAGAAACGTTTGATTCGCGATGCGGACAACAACCTGCTTGAACGCAACAGCTTCGGGCAATCCTTCTGGCTCGGGATGAAAGTCAAACTCTGATGCGCCAGGCCGCGCATCGCACCCCACACCCTTTGATTCACACGGAGACACTTTTCAATGCAATCTTCCATGTCCATCGTCAGCTTGATAGAAGGCGCCAGCCCGGTTGCTCAGACCGTCATGATGATCCTGCTTCTGGCCTCTGCCTTGAGCTGGCTGCTGATTTTTCTGCGCGGGCTGGACCTGCGTCTGGACAGCCGCGACCTGGCCGAGTTCGAACAGCGCTTTCATTCGGGCATCGACCTCAACCAGCTGTACAAAGACCTGCCGGAGCAACCAACAGGTGTGAGTAAGGTGTTCCGCGACGGCTTTCGCAACTTTTGCCAACTGAGCCACAGCAACATCGATCCGGCGGTGACCATAGAAGCCGTCGGCAGCGCCATGCGCCTGGCCCTGTCCCGCGAAGGCATGCGCCTGAACCGCCATTTGGTGGTCCTCGCCACCATCAGTTCGGCCAGCCCTTATATTGGTTTGTTCGGGACGGTGTGGGGCATTATGGGATCGTTCCAAGCCCTCGGCGCGACGTCCCAGGCGACCCTGGCCACGGTGGCACCGTGGATTGCCGAGGCCCTGGTGGCGACCGCGATTGGCTTGTTCACCGCCATTCCCGCCGTGATTGCCTATAACGGCCTGTCCAGACGGGTCGCAGACTTGCAGACACGCCTGGCCGACATCGCCGAAGAACTGCACACCTTGTTGCTGACCAGCCTGCACACCCGGCCCAACCTGCGCGTTGCCGCAAGGGAGAAAGCATGAATCAGAAAGGCTCCTTCCACTCGGTCTCGCGGGGCAAGATCTCCAGCGAGATGAACGTGGTGCCGTTCATCGACGTGGTCCTGGTGTTGCTGGTGATCTTCATGGTCGCCACGCCGCTGATGACCCAAGGGGTGCATGTCGATCTGCCGCGCCTTGGCGCGCAGGCCATTGACACCCCGGAGCATCCGCCACTGGTGGTCAGTATCGATGCCGATGGCCAGTACTACCTGAACCGTGGCGACGACGAGCGTGTCAGCCTGGCCTTGCCGACTGTCGGCGAGCAAGTGCGCAGTGCGCTCGGCGATCAAGCCAATACGGCGGTGTTGATTCGCGGTGATCGCGCGGTCAGCTATGGCCGGATCATGGAACTGATGGGCGCCTTGCAACAAGCCGGCGTGCCCAATGTCGGACTTATTTCGCAAACGCCGGATGCCACACCATGAAACCAGCCCTGCAGCTTCCAGAACTCGGCCTGTCGTTCGCCCCGGCCACCGCCGTGCTGCCAGAACAGCGGGTGCGCTGCCGCTTCAACGTGTATTCGGGCGATGAAACGGTGAGAACCGCTGCCATCGCCTTCCCCGTCGCCACGCCGCACCTGAGGCTGCTCCCGCCGTTGCGCACGCCCCCATCACGCAGCGTGTCACCGAACTCGGCACGTCTGGCGCTGGTGCTGGTGCCGCTGGTGGTCGCCGTGCACCTGCTGGCCTTGTGGCTGAGTAACGCCCAGTCGGTTCCCGAGACCGTTGAACCGGACAAGCAAACCGTGGTGATCCACACCGGGCTCGCAGCGGACCCGGCCATCGCGGCGGCGGCCCAGGCGCGCGCAGCTGCACAGGCCGCCGAGGCACAGCGTCAGCAGGCGGCCGAACAGGCGCAAGCGGCCAAACAGCAGGCACAGCTGGAAGCCAGCCATCTGGCGGAGCAAGCGCAGATCCAGGCCCGCGAAAAGGCCGCAGCACGACCACCGGTAAAACCTGCACCGCAGCGCAGTGCGACACCACCGGCGCAAACACCATCCCTCGCGCCGTCCAACCCGAACCCGGCGCCCGCCGCAGCGGCAGCGGCAGCGCAAACCGCGCAACCCGCCGCCAGTTCCGGAGCGCCAACTGACGTGCCGGCAGGCGCGGGCAAGCAATACGTACCGCTGGTCAAAACCGCCCCGGACTACCCGACGGCGGCGCTGGAAAACGAGTTGGAAGGTGACTGCACCGTGGAATACGACTTGCTGCCCAACGGTACGACAACGGCGCCGCGCCTGGTCAAAGGGCTATGCGACGCCTCGCATTTCGGCACGGCCTCACTCAAGGCTGCCGCCGGCTTTCGCTATAGCCCGCAAGAGGCTGATGGGCATCCGGTCAAAGTCATCGGGGTGCGCAATACCTTTCACTACCGGCTACAGAATGCGCAGTAGCAGGTGCGCTATCGATTACCACACTCCAAGTGTTGAACGCCGCCAGGCAGACGCCTGACGATCAGCACTGTGGCGCGTCCTGATCGTTAACTGTCAGTCGAGGAGGCCCCGTCACAAATATTACACATTGGTTGTATTAAATGAGGCTCCCCTGTCACGGTCGCCGATCATGCGTGTCCTCCTCGCGATCCTCCTCGCCCTGCTGCTCAGGCCGGTCATGGCCGGTGCTGCTGAGCCCGTGGAGTTCTGGTACGGACACAGCGGCGGCGCCGGGGCGGTGATCGAGCGATTGTGCTCACACTTCAACGCCAGCCACCCCGGGCTGAGACCTCTGCGTTGTGTGGCCCAAGGCAGCTATGAACAGACGCTGCAAAAAACCGTGGCCGCCTACCGCGCCGGCAACAGCCCGGCGCTGGTGGAAATCTATGACGTCGCGACCCTCGATATGCTGCTGGGAGGCGCCAGCATGGCCGTGCAACAGGTCATGACCGAACAGCACCAACAAAACGCCCCCCACGATTTTTTGCCGGCGGTCCAGCGCTATTACGCTGATCGCGATGGCCAGTTAGCGGCCCAGCCATTCGCCGTGTCCACCGCGGTGCTCTACAGCCACCGCGCCACACTGGCCGCTGCGGGCATCAGCGAACCGCCTGCTACCTGGGAAGCCTTCGACGCGGCACTGCAAGCGCTGAAACGCCACGGCCTGACCTGCCCGGCAGTGACGGACTTCAATCCGTGGATCTGGCTGGAGCAGAGTAGCGCGGCGATGGGGGTCCCTGTGGCCAGTGCTGCCAATGGCACAGAAGGACTGCATGCGCGTTATCGCTTCGACAGCGGTCCGCACCCGCGACTGCTGGCCGATCTGGCGCGCTGGGTCGCCCAAGGCAGCCTGGTCAACCAGGCCGCGACCCGCAGCGGCCGTCAGGAGCTGGCCTTTGCCGCCGGCGACTGCGCGCTGCTGCTGAGTTCCACCGGCGCGTGGAATCTGCTGGCCAGCGGGCAGATCGATGACGTCGTGATCAGTCCGATCCCGGTGTACCAGGGCTTCCCTCGCCAGGCCACGGTTATTGGCGGCGCCGCACTCTGGGTGCTGCGCGGGCAATCGCCAGAGGCCTATGCCACGGTAGCCGCCTTCCTCGCCTACCTTCGCCAACCCGCGGTGCAGATCTCGTTCAGCCGCCAAACCGGTTACCTGCCGGTGACTCAGCAGGCCGCCGCCCTGCTCCTGGCCAGCCAGCCGTCCGACTCCGCAGTGGCAGTGGGCCTGTCCTCCCTGAGGCGGGCAGACGGGCAAACCAGCACGCCACTGCGCACAGGTTTTCTGACCCGTCTGCGCCTGATCTGGACCCAGGAACTGCAAAACGCCCTGGCCCGCCACAGCAGCACCGACGTAGCCGTGCAGCAGATCGTAGAGCGCGGCAACGACTTGCTGACCACTTTCGAAGAGACCTACCGCTATGCCCCAACGCTCTGAGCTCCTCTGCAGGGCGCAGCCATGAGCGATGGTGCGCGTTTCCCTCAGCGTTATCTGCCGCTGCTGTTTGCCCTGCCGCAGTTGCTCGCGCTGCTGTTGTTTTTCTATTGGCCAAGCCTGCAAGCGTTTTGGTGGTCGTTGCACCGCATACAGCCGTTCGGTAACGGCGAGCGGTTTACCGGGCTGGCCAATTATGTGCGTGTGCTGAACGACCCCGGGGTGTTGGCGGCGTTGCGTGCGACCTGGATTTTCAGCCTGAGCGCTACCCTGTTAGCGATGTTGATCGCCTTGCTGCTGGCGGCCTGCCTTGAGCTAAAATTGCGCGGGCGCCAGCTGGCCCGCAACCTGCTTATCTGGCCCTACGCGGTCTCTGGCGCGACCCTCGGGATGATCGTCCGGGTGATCGCCAACCCACTGTTCGGCCCACTGGCCTGGCTCAACCACCTCGTGCCCGGCAGTTGGGCGCCCCATGCCGAACCCTGGCAAGCCATGACGTTATTGGTGGTCGGTTACGCCTGGTGCCAGGTGCCGTTCAACCTGATAATGCTGATCGCCAGCCTGCAAACATTGCCCGAAGATTGCCTGGCGGCTGCGGCCCTGGATGGCGCCGGCCCCTGGCGGCGTCTGCGCGATATGCAACTGCCGCTGATCGCGCCCTACCTGGTGTTTGTGTTTATCGTCGGCCTGCTCGACAGCCTATCCAACAGTTTTGGCCTGGTCGATACCCTTACCAAGGGAGGCCCTGGCGATAGCACCCAGGTGTTGGCTTACAAGATTTATCAGGATGGATTCACCGGCATGGACCTGGCCGGCTCGTCGACTTTGTCAGTGTTGATGTTGCTGCTTATTGGCGCGTTGAGCCTGGTGCAATGGCGCTTCATGGCTTGGCGCTCTAGGCGCCGAGGTGCTCATGGTTGAGCGCAGCCCGCTGCTGAATGCATTGGCCTATGGGCTGCTGGCCCTGGGTATGACCTTTGCCCTCGGCCCGATGTACCTGGCGTTGTGTGCGGCCACGGTCAGCAATGCGCATCTGCTGAACCAAGGCATCCCACTGCTGCCCGGGGATCAATGGCTACACAACATGGCGCAAGTGTCGCAGCGTATCGACCTGCTGCGCCTGTTGGGCAACAGCTTACTGGTGGCAACCTCAGTGGTCATCGGCAAACTGACGCTGTCGGCACTGACGGCGTTTGCCGTGGTGTACTTTCGCGGCCCCTTCACGTCGCTGATTTTCTTCGCCGTGCTGGGCACCCTGTTGTTGCCGGTGGAGGTTCGTGTCATCCCGACCTATGCGGTAGCCGGCGACCTGCTAGGCCCGCTGCGAACGCTGCTACACGCACTGGGTATTACCAGCTTACCGGTTCCCACCCTGAACGTGCTCGACAGCTACCCAGGACTAGCCCTGCCGCTGATGGCCTCGGCGACAGGCACCTTCCTGTTTCGCCAATTCTACAAAACCCTACCCGCCGATCTGGTGGAAGCCGCGCGCCTGGATGGCGCGGGCCCCTGGCGTTTTTTCTTCGACATCTTGCTGCCGCTGTCGAAAGCCAACTTTGCCGCGCTCGGCACCTTGGTGTTCATCGGTGCGTGGAAAGACTACCTGTGGCCGATGGTGGCAACCAATCGCCCGGAAATGCGGACCTTGGTGCTGGGCATCGCGAGTTTCGCGCCAACTGACAGCACACAACTGCCAGAATGGAACCTGCTGATGGCGGCGGCGATTGTCAGCCTGATCCCACCGATCCTGGTTATCGCGCTGATGCAACGCTGGTTCGCCAAAGGCCTCGTCGGAGTCAACAAATGAACGCGCTCGTATCCCTCAAACAGGCTCCCGATGTCACCCTGCAAGGGTTGACGAAGCGATACGCCAATCACGGCCCAGCGGTGCTTGACGGACTCGACCTGGAACTCTCGGCCGGTCAGTTCAACGTGATTCTGGGACCGTCCGGCTGTGGCAAGTCGACCCTGTTGCGCCTGGTCGCCGGTCTTGAGCAGCCCGACAGCGGGCGCGTGTTGATCGGTGGCCAGGACGTTACCCGCTTACCGCCTGCCCAACGTCAGTGCGCCATGGTGTTTCAACATTACGCGCTGTACCCACACATGACCGTGCGCGACAACATCGGCTATGGCTTGCGTGTGGCCGGCGTTCCCAAGGCAGAACGCGACGCCCGCGTCGAAGAGATCGCCCGCACCCTGACCCTGGACGCGTTACTCGAGCGCAAGCCGGCGCAACTGTCCGGTGGTCAGCGCCAGCGTGTCGCAATTGGCCGCGCACTGGTGAGACGGCCGCCGGTGTTGCTGTTCGATGAGCCGCTGTGCAACCTCGACAGCGCCTTGCGCCAGGACATGCGCCTGGAGTTGCGCCGCCTGCACCAGCAAACTGGTTGCACCATTCTGTACGTCACCCACGACCAGACCGAAGCCATGGCTCTCGCGGACCGGATCATTGTGCTGGACCGTGGCCGTATCGAACAAATCGACACCCCACAGGTGCTCTATCGCCAGCCGGTATCGACTCGCGTGGCCCGTTGCCTCGGCACGCCGCCGATGAACCTCCTTGCAGTCCATCGCGAAGGCGCCGGGGCGCTGATCCTCAATGACGGACAGCGGCTAGCATTGCAACTGCCCGCTGAACTCCCGGTATCGCCCACCCTACTGCTGGGTATTCGCCCCGAAAGCGTACGGTTCGGCGCGCATGCATTGCAGGCGAGCCTGCACAGCGTCGAAGAGCTCGGCAGCCACAGATTGCTGCATTGTCGGCTGGCCGGAGAGCCAATTCTGGTCAGCCATCCTAGCCCCTTACACCTGAAACCCGGAGACACCGTGGGGCTAGAGTTTGCTGCCGCCGACGCGGTGCTGTTCGACGCTGCCAGCGGTCGCCGTCTCCCTTTTTCCTTAGTCCCTTGCCCCTAGTCAACAGTGAGCGCCCATGCCTGTAGGAAACCCTGTCGTGCGTAGTGCTTTGATTGCCCATCGCGGCGCCAGCGCCTACGCCCCCGAAAACACTCTTGCGGCCCTGGAAATAGCGGCTGGCTTGGGAGCCCAGTGGGTGGAAGTCGACGTGAAATTGACCCGCGACGGCCAGCTCGTGGTAATTCACGACGACATGCTGGAGCGCACCACCAATGGGCGTGGCGCGGTGGCGTTGCATGACCTGGCGCTGATCCGCCAGCTCGATGCTGGTTCCTGGTTCTCCCCCACCTTTGCCGGCACCCAGGTCCCGACCTTTCAGGAAGTGGTGGAGTGCGCGTTGCGCCTGGGCCTCGGCTTGCAGGTCGAACTCAAACCGACGATTGGCGATGACGTGGAAACTGCCGAGGCCGCGATTCCCTTGTTACGTCGGCTGTGGCCGCAAGGGCATGGGCAGCTGTTTGTCTCCAGTTTTTCGGTGCGCTCGCTCTGCGCCGCTCGACGCCTATGGCCAGAAGTCCCGCTGGGGCTCGCCAGCCTGCTCGCCCCGGCGGATCCGGCCAGTCTGCTGGCGGAGTACGGCTGCCAGGTGCTGCATGTGTTCGATGACATGCTGGTCGAGCACCACTTGCGACGGCTTCAGGCCAGCGGCGTGGAGTTCGCCGTCGCGATCATCAACAACCCGGACCGCGCCCGCTATTTACTAGCCAACGGCGCCCAGTCAATCCTCAGTGACTACCCAGACTTGCTCACCACTACGTCATAGAGGAAGCTTTGATGAACTGAGAAATAAACAGTCGCCAATGCATCTGTCACGGCATTGACATCTCAGTAGCTGGGTCAATTCGCCATCGGCGTCAACATGGTCGTCTCATACAGCGCCTCTTCCATCGCCGGGTCGCTGTAGCCGAACCAGTTTTGCATAAGATGAACACGCGGCAGCGCCATCAGTGGGTAGGTGGGACGACCACCTTCGACCTTTGTATAACGTGGCGCGATCAGGGCGATAAAGGCCTTCCAGGGCAGCATCTGATTATCTCGATCAGGAACAATTCCTTACAGTCTGCTTGCGTTTTCCGGCGTACTCGGCGTCGGCGAAGATCATATGTTTCATCATCGAAAAGCTCGGCGACTGGCGTTGGGGCGTTTTGCCAAATCATTAAGTCTTTTTCAGGGCTCCCCTAAAAATCAGCACCTTTTTGTTTCGATTTCATTTGGGGCGCGCCCGTCAAGCGTTGGAACATTGTCCAGTTTTCGAATAAGGCCGTCCAGTTTCTCCAAATCGCCCTCCACAATGGCCTGTTCATCCGCTGTCAACGGCACCGCCTCCAGGTAACGCCCAATTGAAGCTTTGCTTTCCAGCGCTTGAGCCCTTGCACTTGCTTTCGGCAGGTTAAAATCACACCCGGCACAGGCCATGCGATGCGGGCAACTGCTCCAAAACGGGTTCGAGCAATATGAGTCGCCCAAGTCATAAAATGCGTAGGGCTCTTGCGCCTGACGCGCAATTACGTCGTGATCAATCAGAACCGAAATCAAATGAGACATCTGATCGGCCTTGGCAAAAGAGGCCGCCAGCTTGGTGGGTCGGATCCGAATATAATGCAACGTCGAACTCGGTGAGCTGTGTCCCGACCACTGCATCAATTCAATCAGTGACATGCCCTGTGGAACGCTGGCCAGCGCCGTCACCGCAGAGGCCCGACCACGGTGGCTGGTGATGCGGCCACGGCTGTCCTCCAATGGCACACCGGCTTTGGCACAAAGCATGGGAATGATCGTGCTATTGATGACGCCAGCTCCCATGCGTTTACCGCGAAACTGGAACAGGTAGCTGACTTTTTCACCGGTGCGCTCATCCAGCAGCGGTGCTTGATTGACGGGCCTTTCCAGCAGCCAGCCGTCAATGCGTTCCTTGACCACGGCTGCTACGGGTTTGACGAAGGCTTTAAAGGTCTTACTGGCCGGAATGTCGAGGTAGCACAAGGTTCCTGCAGGGACGGTGGTACCGTCCTCATGAACGACATCGCTCGACTGAGTATGGGCGCAACCGATGGCAAGTCGCCTAATTTCATTGCTGCGCAGCCCAGAATGCGTCCATACAACGGCCATTGCTTGGACCATGGACAGCGGGTAATGAATTTCCGAGAACAAATCCTTGCGTTCTAAATTAAGACTGGCCCAGATCAATTTGAGCCAGCTTGAATCGTCAATGACGCGAGGGTTGATACCTGAATTGAAGGCCACGGACTGAGGAGTCGCCAGATGGTGCCGAGGACTGAATTTCAACCTTCCCCAGTCCCACAGCTCAACGTCGATAAAAAAGCGTCGTACGGCTTGCAAAAAGCCCCCTTTTGAATTCGGTGCGATTGGGAGGCCAAGTCTCTTAAGTTTCGTACCTCGGCCCGACGCTAGGGCCCATTCACCGACCGTCATGCGATCTACCGCAGCAATAAACGCCGCGCAAGTCGACAGGCCCCAATCAAAAGGGGAGCTGACCCAGGGTTGCTCGCGCGCGAGCCAAATACCGGCTCTCAAGATAAAACTGTAATTGCTTTCCCGAGTGCGGGGACGCAAAGTCGATGTGTCTCGCCACCGACGACACCACTCGACCCAGCCGGGATCAATGCCCTCAATGCTTTTTGTGCGCCAGCTCACGTAGCCGCGCATGCGCAATGGTTTTTCCAAAATCCCCAGCGCGGCAAGTCCGTGTGAAACTTTTCCAACCAACCTGGCCACACCATCGCTTCGATGCGCCTGACCTTTCAGCAAAAGCGCCTCAGTGAAAGTTTCAAGGCGCGGGTCGCCGTTTTCCAACATCAGTGCACCGAGCACACTGCTCAGAAATTGCTTGAGGTGACGTGCCTCATATCCCAGCGATTTCAACACCTGGCTTAAACGCCCATGTTCAGATTCGAATATGGTGTGACCAAAGATAAAGGCTGCGTAGATCGCCGATTGGCGAAATTTCGCGATGCGTTGGGGCGTATGAAAACCACCCAAGTGGTAAGCGACCGCTGCCAGGTACGGACGAGATCCTGCTCGGGTGTTGAGCAAGTCAAGCCATTGCATGTCTGACCAGACCCAATAAGGGCTGCCTATCTTGCTGACCTGCCAAAGTATGGCCGCCACTGACGGCGCGGCCAATCGATCAGAAACTCCACTGTAGACGACGAGGTCAATCAGGGGATTTATAAGCCCCGGCATGATCGATTGCAGATAAGGCCAATCAGAACGGTAAAGGTGATTAGAAAGCACGGCCTGCTCATCATCGGACAGTACCTCTTGCCGCGTATACCGACCCGCATCAAACGCTACATAATCCGCTGCCGATGCAAGGTTCATGACAATGACTCCGAACTAAAGAGCTCACTGAACAACCGCTCATCCAAGCTACCCACTGATTTCGCCATTTTCGCGGTCAGGTCCGCGCCGGATAAGTGCAGGTACATCAGGGTGGTTTTCGGATCGCGATGACCGGCGTAGGCCGTGAGCTCATGAAGCTTCCAGCCTGCGCGAGCCAAATGCGTCAACCGCAGGTGGCGGAAGGTGTGCGTGCTGAGACCGTCAAGGTCCGACTGCCTGGCCCAGGCCTCTACTGTTTTACTCCAGGTCCAGCGTGTCAGCCCCGCGCCCCGGTTGCGGTCTGAATCGGAGCGAAACAGTGGTCCTTTTGTCCACCCTGCACGGTGAAGCTGCTGAAGGTGGGCCATCAAGACCGGGGCAATGCCGGGGCTGTAACACACCACCCGACTACGTCGGCCCTTTGTGGTTTCAGCCCGCACCGAGATCAGTCGGTGTGCCACGTCCAGGTCTTCGATGTTTAAGGCCACCAATTCCGCACGGCGCAGTGCCCCGCAATACGCCAGCGAGAGCATCAGTCGGTCGCGCACCGACGCGCTGGCAGCGATGCTCAGGAAATGCCGCCATTGTTCATCGTTGAGGAGGTTGGGGAGTTTGACCAGACGCGGCACCAGGCCCCGGGTAAAGCCTGCCTGAGTCGGTGGGTGGAGCAGACGTGTGTGTTGCCCACGCGGTATGGGGTTTTGCTCGCGAAGCCCTTGGAAGACCAAATGGTCATACCACAAACGGAGGGCACTGAGACGTTGGTGCAGGGTGGCATTCGCCACCGCACTGGCTTGACCGGGGAGAAGTTGGCGGATGTAGAGGGTGATCTGCTCGAAGGTTACGGCTTCAGCGTCCCACCCAGCGGTTTCGCAGTAGCCCAGGTAATGCGCCAGACCCCGCGCATACGCATCGAGCGTAGCCGGTGCACGGCCTAGGTTACCGAGCAGTTGCAGCCACTCTTCAACACTGGGGTAGCGGTTTAGCATCACGGCATAGGAGGAGGTGGAAGTCATGGGAGTCTCCCCAGAACGCCAGAGGCGTTCAGCGTAGCTCAAGAAAAAGCATTCCACCTAACCTACTACAGCGCGTAGTTGCTGCTGAAGGCCACGATGCCGTGCCGGCGCAACGTGTCTTTGATCTGGAAATAGGGCGCGCCCATTTTGACGATAGGTTTGGCGTCATAGCTGCGCGCAATCACGCATCCGTCGTTGTTGCTCAATACCACGATCGGCGTGCTGGCCAGGTCCGGACGGAAGACACGCTCGCAACTGGCGTAGAAACTGTTGCAATCAGCAAGCGCGAAAACGGGTAAGCCTGGTGCAAGGCCAGAGCTAGCGTTCATGGTCACGCACGCTGTAGTTGACCACTCCCCATATCACCAGCTCGTCGCCTTCCATTACGTACCTAGGGGGATATTTAGGATTTTCGGCCATCAAAATCACTTGGCCATCGCGACTGTGCAGACGCTTGCACACGCACTCGGCGTTGAGCGCCGCAATAACGATATCGCCATGCCGCGCAGTTTTGCTTCGGTCAACGATCACCAGGTCGCCGCTGAAAATGCCGACACCTTGCATACTGTCGCCCTGGATCTTGGCCAAGTAGACGTGTGGTGCACGGATTTCAAAGAGCTCATCCAACGAAATCAATTTTTCCAGGTGATCTGCCGCCGGCGATGGAAAGCCGGCCGAGACAGGATTGGAGTACATCGGCAGGGGCTGACCGTCGGCGGCGATGGGACCAAGAAGGGTCGCGCTCATAAACTTGGCCTGAATAATTACTGTATGGATAGCCAGTTAACTGCGTACTCGCTGCGTCGTCAATTTGAGCCGACCAAGTGCCATCTCCAATCCAACCCTCACGAACTCGCCGCTCTCAAATACCCAAAGCCTCCAAATTCCTATTTCTTACTGCGCTCATGACGAGCATCCGGTCTTCTGTACCTGAATCCATATCAGGTACGGTGCCATGCTCCAGATCCTTACCCACCTTAGCGTAACGCGGCGCTGGCTGTTTTCACTGCTACTGTTCTT
>Ga0157373_10000234_pt1 | contig 45210 bp, 33 predicted proteins | sample C65metaG_FD_113460 | JGI IMG/M metagenome (GOLD analysis project Ga0157373, IMG submission 113460) | Corn rhizosphere microbial communities from Kellogg Biological Station, Michigan, USA - C6-5 metaG | ecosystem: Host-associated > Plants > Roots > Rhizosphere > Soil | place: USA: Michigan... | reverse complement strand
AATACTTAAAAGAGAAGGGCAGCCCGGACGGTGTGCTTATTATTTCGGCTAAAAACTCGCTGGATGACAAGATAGCCGGCCTTGATATGGGCGCGGATGATTACCTGGTTAAACCCTTTCATTTGTCAGAATTGAAGGCCAGGTTGATGGCCATTGTGCGCCGGAAATCATTTAACGGGAGTAATCAGTTGGTTTTTAATGAAATAGTTATTGATCTGCAGGCTAAAGAAGTTAAAATTAATAATACACCGCTTAAACTAACCCGTAAGGAGTATGCCTTGCTTTTATACTTTATTGCAAATAAAAATAAGGTAGTGTCTAAAAACGCTATCGCCGAGCATTTATGGGGCGATGGGGTTGATATGGCCGATAATTTCGATTTTATTTACTCACATATCAAAAATCTGCGTAAAAAAATGGAAGAAGCAGGCACCGGCGACTATATTAAAGCTGCCTATGGTATGGGTTATAAGTTTACCGATCAATGAAGCTGTTAACTAAATACAATAGGGTAAACCTCATATCGGCAGTAATCGTATTGTTTATAACCGGGTTGATCTATTACCAGGCCATCAGTTATATCCTCAACGACCAGGTTGATAAGGATATACTGATCGAGGAGCAGGAAACATTTGCTTATGTAAAACAAAATAATTCGCTTCCAAAAGTTGTTCAGTATAAAGACCAGCAGACCTATTTTGTACCTGTCAAAGGCCCGGTTGAACGCAGATTTATCAATACAGATTATTATAATGTTAAAGAACACGATTCGGAATCGGGGCGTGCGCTCATTACGTCTGTACAAGTGAAAGGACAAACTTACCAGGTAACCATCGTCGAATCGAAAGTAGAAACCGAAGACCTTATCCAAATCATTTTTGGCATAACCATAGGTGTTACCTTGTTTTTATTGCTGATCTTATTTGTGGTTAACCGCTTGATGCTTAATAGAACCTGGCAGCCTTTTTATGATATTCTGCGTCAGCTTAAAGTATTTAGTTTGGTTGATAATAAAGAGATCATAGGCAGCAGTTCAAACATTGATGAGTTTAACGAACTGAACAGCGCTGTTACCAGTATGGCATCACGGGTGAAAACCGACTATAAAGATTTAAAGAATTTTACCGAGAATGCATCGCACGAATTAATGACGCCTATCGCCGTAATCAATTCAAAATTGGATTCGCTTATCCAAACGGGCGAATTTAATGCCGAACAGAGCGGGCTGTTGAATGATGTTTACAACGCCGTAGCGCGGCTAACACGCTTAAATCAATCGCTTTTGCTGTTGGTGAAAATTGAAAATAATTTGTTAAGAGATGAGCAACCTGTTGATTTAAAAAAGCTGATGGGGGAGAAGGCCAACCAGTTTAAGGAGCTTTTTGTGAATAAAGGGCTTGTGCTGGAGTGTAACCTGGAAGAAAAACAAGTGGTGGCGAGTCTTTATTTAATGGATGTTTTGCTGAATAACCTGCTAGGTAATGCCATTAGGCATAGTAGCGGTAATGGAAGTGTGATAATTAAACTTTCGGCTGATCAGCTAATTGTAAAGAACACCGGCGAAAATTCGGCATTGCATAAGGATGATATTTTTAAACGATTTAATAAGGGGGGGAAGTCGGAAGGTAGCGGCCTGGGCCTGACCATTTCAAAGCAGATTTGCGATAACTACCGCTTTGGCCTGTCGTACGATTATCAGGAGCCCTATCACGTGTTCGTCGTTTTTTTTTGATTGATTGAATATTGGAAGCAGGTTATTGTTTAAGCTGCCTTTTGATAGCCTGGAGAAAGATTACATAGGTGGCCTTCGATTATTGCCTTACATATTTGTTGTCGTCTACAATAACTTTTTGTTAACTTTATAAAAAAAAGCACTTAAATCCCGTTGTTTTTTATAACTTTATATTATTTACCGACTGTTTTTTATAATTAAGTTTATACAAAATAGCGCCAAGTCGCCCCTTAATTATAACTAATGGCATTTTTAGATCATGTACTACAACCACCATCTTATGGATGGAAACACGACAACGGCAATCTGGTTAAGCCTACACCCAAACAAATATTCCGCGAATTTTTTTCAAGGCTGAATGTCTTTAAAGACCGTAAAAACTGGCTGGCGTTTTTCAGCTGGTTTAAAGTGCTATGCCTTGTGCCATTTTTTTTGCTGTTTATATTTAAATTTTTTAGCCTGTGGATGCTTTTGACTGCTTTTGTATACAGCATGATCATTATGGGGTCGCATGGTACCATTTGGTATCACCGGTATTGTACCCATGGTGCTTATAAATTTAAAAATGCATTCTGGCGTTTTTTTACGCAAAACCTTACACTCAAAATTATTCCTGAAGAGATATACGTAGTGTCGCACCATGTGCATCATGCCAAATCAGATCAACCCGGCGACCCATACAATGCCCAGGGCGGATTTTTATATTGCTTTTTAGCTGACGTTAATCATCAGCCCATAGCTACCAATTTGAGCGAAGGTGATTATAAACGTATTAGCAATTTAATGAAACACACCGGCGTTAAAGCAAACACTTACGCGCAATATCAAAAATATGGCTCGGTGGCTAACCCTTATACAGCAATTTTGTACTGGCTGGTTAATTGGAGCCTTTGGTATTGTATATTTTATGCAATGGGAGGCCATGTCTTGGCTTGTACTTTGTTTGGGGCTGCAGGTTTTTGGGCCGTGGGGGTACGTACGTTTAATTATGATGGCCATGGCCAGGGCGATGACAAGCGGCGCGATGGTGTTGACTACAACCGCAACGATATGTCGATAAATCAGCTATGGCCGGGTTTTGTGGCCGGCGAATGGCACAATAATCACCATTTGTACCCAAAAAGTGCACGCTCGGGCTTTATGCCCCATCAAATCGATTTAGCCTGGTGTTACATTAAATTTTTGAGTATGATAGGCGCGGTTACCTTTTACAGGGATTCAAAAAAAGAGTTTTTGGAGCAATACCGTAAGCCCTATCTCGAAACTAAAAAACATATAGCACCTCAATTAACTATTGTAGAAGTTGCGTCGGCGGAGGCCTAAATATAAATAGCACCGCAGCTAATTATCAGCCACGGTGCTATAACTAAAACAAATTATCGATCAAATTTAAAGTTCTTCGCCGTGCTGGCTGATATCTAAACCAACAGCTTCTTCCTCTTCGGATACGCGTAGCGGACTAATCCAATCGGTAACTTTTAATAAAATAAATGAGCCTGCAAACGCGAACGCTGATACGGCTGCTAAGGCCACAAGGTGTACCAAAAACAGGTGGGTTTCGCCATAGTATAAGCCATTGCCGGTTGTGTTAGCGCTGTTTACGTTAGTATGTGCAAATACGCCGGTTAGCAACATGCCCACCATACCGCCTACGCCATGACAAGGGAATACATCGAGGGTGTCATCAATAGAAGTGCGTGAGCGCCACATTACCACCAGATTGCTTATTACCGCGGCTACGATGCCGATAATTAAGGAATGTGACACGGTTACAAAGCCTGCTGCAGGGGTAATGGCCACTAAACCAACCACAGCACCGATACAAGCATTCATTACCGAAGGTTTTTTACCCAGTAACATGTCAAAAAATATCCACGACATAGCCGCTGCTGCCGAAGCGGTTGTAGTTGTTGCCAAAGCTGTTGCTGCCAACGCGCCCGAGCCCAAAGCCGAACCCGCATTAAAGCCAAACCAACCAAACCATAATAAGCCTGTACCTAGCAGTACATAGCTGATACGGGCAGGAGAGTGAGTAGGTTCGTTACGTTGTTTCAGGTATATCGCCGAAGCAAGCGCAGCCCAGCCGGCCGACATGTGCACTACGGTGCCGCCTGCAAAATCAAGCACGCCTAATTTACAGAGCAAGCCATCAGGGTGCCATGTACTGTGTGCCAACGGCGCATAAATGAATACCATAAACAGGCATAAAAAGATCAGGTATGAGTTGAAGCGGATGCGCTCGGCAAAGGCACCGGTGATTAAAGCTGGCGTGATGACCGCAAATTTCAGCTGAAACATCGCAAACAGTATCAGCGGTACAGTAGGTGCCAGTTTCCAGGTGGCGTTGCCCAGCATACCTTTCATCATGAAAAAGGTTGAAGGATTGCCAATGATGCCATGTACTGAGTCCCCAAATGCCAGGCTAAACCCGAAAACCACCCAGATAACGGTAATTACGCCCATACATACAAAGCTTTGCATCATGGTGGATAATACATTCTTTTTGGTAACCATGCCGCCATAGAAAAAGGCAAGGCCGGGTGTCATTAATAAAACCAGCGCGGTTGAAGTAAGCAGCCAGGCGGTGTCGCCGGTGTCTATCTTGTTTCCGGCTACGTTAACTGTTTCGATAGATGGGAAGATAAGGGCAAGAATAAGTACTACAATTAATATGGTAAATGGTAAGGCTCTTTTCATTGATATAAAATATGTGTACGGTATATATTGACCAGTCAATATATACCCGAAATTGATAAATCAGATTGTTAGTTAAAGTTGATTTGAATGATTAAAACAACGAGAGAGTTCAGTACGTAACAGCTCAAGGTAAGTTGAACTTATAAACGGCATTAGCTGGCAATAACGTATTGTAGTGTTCATCACGCCATAAACTGAAACCCTGATTTTGTTTTAAAGAAAGGCTGTAGGCTGCTGATCACCAAAAAACGTGAAAAGGGAATAGGATACGCTTGTAAAAATGCGCTAAACCGAGTGTGCTATTCGCGATATGCTGCGAAATAGTGTGAATGGCAGCAGTGGTGTGCGCCTGAAAAATTACATCGGCTTCGTAGAAGTGAACCTGTTTATAGGTGGTTTGTGTAGTGAGTGGTGCTGCGCTGCTGTGGTATAAAAAGTCCTCAATGGCGCCCCCATTATCAGGCTTTGATATTGTTTCGCGTGGATCGTTCTGTTTTTGAGCCTGATTTTGTTGTCTGTGATAAAGATTCGCGATCGTTGCATGGCAATACCCTCCAAAAAGGAACGCTAAAAGCAAGGATAATTTGATAATTTTCCTAATCACGTGATAAATGTAAGTGATTTTGTCAATTATTTTTATGTTTTTGTGATAAAATCTAATTTTATAAAAAAATACACCGTTTTTTTTCACATTTTTATTGGACTGTTGGTAATTTATTTACTTATGGATTTACTTGGTGTTGTTTTTGTGCTGTTTTGAGATATTCATGGATAAATTAAGAGTCTTTTTAATGAAGGCAGATAGGCTTATTTTTCGTACTTCAGCAATCATATCCCACCTATTGTTAAACGTTTTTGTTAAAAACTGTTAAACCTTGCATTTCATGATTTTTTAAGTTTTTTTGCTGTTAACTTTGGTTACAGATAATTAACAATGAGGTAGGATAAAGTACTTCGCCGGTATTTGCAATCACCATTCGTATACTTTATTTTTTAGCATATCTTTGCACCTTAACTATAAGTTCCCGGTATAGGGCAAAGTTTAATGTTAATTGATTATTTAATAAGATTGTTATGTTAAGTTCAACGTTATTGTTTTTCAGTGGTCAGGATACCATTGTGATTCTGTTAGTGGCTTTGGTGTTGTTTGGTGGTAAAAAACTTCCTGAGCTGGCGCGTGGTTTAGGTCAGGGTATCCGCGAATTTAAGGATGCTTCCGAAGGGGTAAAAAGAGATATACAGGAGCAGATCAATAAAGAAACTACTAAAAGCGACCCAACTCCGCCGCCTGCGCCGCCCGTGCAAAACACTAACCTGGTGCCTGAACATTCTACACCGGTGGCAAATACACCAGGTACGCCGATCAGTGACACCCCGGTAGCACATGATCATTCGGAACCTTACGTACCTTCATCCAATATATCGTTAGAAAAAAATGAAACGCCTGCTCCAACTACCGAGCATCCGCGCGAAACACCGCTACCATAAACAATAAACCCAATTATAAACCTCACAAATGATATTTTCTATTTCCTGAAAAGCTATGCAATACAACAGAATCAATAACATTTTGGGCTGGCTTTGCTTTGCAGTAGCAGCAGTAACCTACATTTTAACTTTAGAGCCATCGGTAAGTTTCTGGGATTGCGGTGAATTTATCTCGTGCGCTTTTAAACTGCAAATATCGCACCAGCCAGGCTACCCGTTGTTTACCATGATCTGTAAAGCGTTTTCATTGCTTTCATTTGGTAACAATGCTAAAGTGCCTTACTTTACCAATCTGGGTACAGCTATGTCGAGCGCGGCTACGGTAATGTTCCTGTTCTGGACCATCACCGCCCTGGCTAAAAAATTGCTCGCTAAAAGCACCGAAAATCTGGATACCTCGCGTACCATATTAATTATGGGTGCAGGTGTGGTTGGTGCGCTGGCCTTCGCCTGGTCGGATACCTTCTGGTTCTCAGCTGTTGAAACCATCGTATGGTCTACATCATCGTTATGTACCGCTGTGGTTTTTTGGGGAATTTTAAAATGGGATGCCCATGCAGATGAGCAAAACGCCGACAGGTGGATCGTGTTCATTGCCTACGTTATGGGGTTATCTATTGGTATACACCTGTTAAATCTGGTAACTATCCCGGCGATCGCACTAGTGTATTACTTTCGCAGGTATAAAAACATTACTCCGGGCAATACCGTTATTGCTTTAGGTATCGGTGTGGTTATTTTATTGGCGGTAATGTTCGGCGTAATACAATACACGGTGCAATTCGCTGGTTTTTTCGACCGCATTTTTGTTAATTCGTTTAGCTTAGGTTTTGGCAGCGGCGCCCTGTTCGCTATTGTGGTATTGGTAGCTATAATTGCCTGGGGAGTTATTTACAGTACCCGTAACAACAAGCCGGTAATGAACCTGATATTTTTATGTTTGGCATTCATTTATTTAGGTTACAGCTCGTTCGCGTTTATCCCCATCCGTGCAAAGGCCGATCCTAACCTGAACAATACCGACCCCAACAACGCGGTAACCATGCAAGGTTACTTAAGCCGCGACCAATATGGCGAGCGCCCGCTGGTGTACGGTCAGTACTTTGATTCGAAAGTTGTGGATTCGAAAGAAGGAGGTACCATCTGGCGCAAAGGCAAAACCAAATACGAGGTTGCCGGTAAAAAGACAAATTATATATACGACAGGAATACCCTGTTGCCTCGTATGTATGATACCGAAGGCGATCACCCTAATTTTTATAAAGAGTGGATGCAGCTTGGCGAGGGCCAGAGCCCGACATTTGCCGATAACATGGGCTTTATGTTTAGCTGGCAGATCAAACAAATGTATATCCGCTATTTTCTGTGGAACTTTGTTGGCCGTTATAATGATTTGGATGGTCAGGCTAACCAGGGTAAAATTGACGGTTTGCCAACTTCGGGTATCTTTGATAATAAAGATAACCTGCCTCAAAGCGTTCTGAAGAGTAATACCTACACACCATTGTTTTACACACCTTTAATTTTAGGTTTGCTGGGTATGATCTATCACTTTAGCCGTAACCGCCGGTATGCTTTGGTAGTTGCGCTGTTGTTTTTCTTTACCGGTGTGGCTATTATATTATATGTAAACCAACCGCCTGAACAGCCCCGCGAGCGTGATTACTCGTACGTGAGTTCGTTTTATGCCTTTGCAATATGGATAGGCTTAGGTGTGATTGCTGTTGCCGATGGTATCCGCAAAAAGCTGGATGGTAAGGTAGCTGCGCTGGTTGCAACAGGTTTATGCTTTTTGGCAGTGCCCATAGTAATGGCTAAAGAAGAGTGGAAGAGTCATGACCGCTCGACCAAATGGACACCACATGATATGGCATGGAACTATTTGAACAGCTGCGCGCCTAACGCTATTTTATTTACCTATGGTGATAACGATACCTACTCGTTATGGTATGATCAGGAAGTTGAAGGCATTCGCCCCGATGTGCGTATTGTTAACCTGAGCTTGCTCGGTACCGACTGGTACATACGCGGCATGAAACACAAGATGAACAACTCGGATCCACTGCCTATTACCATGCCTGATGAGAAATTTGAAACCGGTGTACGTGATGTGATCTATTATGATGATAAAAAGCTTGCGGCACCACAAGAGTTGAAGGAGGTGTTTGATTTTATCACATCTGACGATTTGCAGGCCAAGGTTCAGTTGCAGAGTGGTGATACGGTTAACTATCTGCCTACTAAAAACTTTAAGATAACCGTTAACCCGGATGATGTGATTAAAAGCGGTACTGTGCCCGCATCGCAGCGAGATAAAATTACACCGGCGCTGGAGTGGAAATATACATCAAACTATGTAACCAAGGATAACCTGGCTATGCTGGATATATTGGCGCATAACAATTGGAAACGACCAATTTACTTTGCTGTAACTGTTGGCAACGATAACATGATTGGTTTACAGAAATACCTGTACAAAGAAGGATTTGCCTATCGTTTAATGCCGTTTAAACCTGATACTGTATTAAAAGGTAACGAGCAGTTGGATAAAACCAATACGATGGCGATGTATAAAAACGTGATGGAGAAATATAAATGGGGTAACATGAAAAATGCCCGGTATCTGGATCACGAATCATCAACGATGTTCTATCCATTAATCCTGTCAACCTTCTCAAACCTGGCGCAAAGCCTGCTTAACGAAGGCCATCCGGATATGGCATCCAAAGCCTTACACCGCTACCTGGATGTAATGCCTGATATTTACCCGGATATCGAATCGGCAATAAGGAAAAACTTTATAGCCCAAACTTTTTATCAGTTAAATGAACCAAAAGTGGCAAACGATATAATGAAGAGTGTGGACGCTTACCTGAAAGATCAGCTGGACTACAATGCTACCTTGTTACAGAAAAGCCCGGGTGATATAGATATGCGTACGGTACAATACGGTATTTCGGTATTGAACGATATGGCTACCATAACCAAACGTTATCAGCAAACTGCGCTGGCCAACGATTTTGATAAGCAATTGAGAGATTACGAAGGTAAGTTTTCGGGCTTATTAGGTCAGCGACGGTAATTTATTCAAACTATAAAACAAAGGCTGTACTTTAAAAGTATAGCCTTTGTTATTTATGCGCTTTTGTTAAATAAGAAGATGCATGTAATTATTTATCTTATTTTTGCGGCATAACGCACAAAACATGCCCCCTCTTTTGGTCGTTAATAAAAGCATCATCGTACGCCTATGAAATATAGCGATTCGCAAAAAAAAATTCTTTTTCTTTTCCTTTTTTTATTGCTATCATCAGCACGGCTTTTTGCCCAATTATACTATCAACCCTACAGCTATCAGTTTTATCAAAAGTTTAATGCTGATGTGTATAACCCTGCAACCAGCTTGCATACATCCATCAAGCCTTACCTTATTGGCGATAGCAGTTCGTTGCGTCAGCGTTATGACTCATTGATGCTGAACAATGTAGATAACCGTAAAAACAGTTGGATGCACCGTGTTTTATTTAACGGACATATCGCCGAAGTAAAAAACAAGGAGTTCACTTTTTATTTCGACTATCTGACCGATATTGGCATGGGACGTGAGTTTGTTGATAATAAATCGACCTACTTAAACACTCGTGGTTATGAAGCCGGAGGTACTATTGGTTCACGGTTTTTCTTTTTCACCAGCGGGTACGAGAATCAGGGCCGTTTCGCCAATTACGAAGCTGCTTATATCAAGGCAAAAGAAATAGTACCCTCGCAGGGCGTGGACAGGCTGACCATTGGCCAAACCACGGTTAAAAACAGTAACGATTGGTCGTACTCCACGGCGCTGATTGGTTTCCAGGCATCTAAAAGCATTATGCTTAATTTGGGTTTGGATAAAATGTTTATTGGCGACGGTTACCGTTCGGTGTTATTATCTGATTACTCAATGAATTATCCATTATTCAGGATAACGGCCGATCTGGGTAGCCACGTGCGTTACATGGCCATGTGGGCCTATCTGGATGATCAACGCGCCAAAACGTTCGATTTAAATACCAGCGGGCCAAGCTATCGTCGTAAATGGGCGGCGTTTCATTATATCGACTGGAACATCACCAGCCGGGCGTCGCTCGGTTTTTTCAACGCGCTTGTTGCTGCCGAAACAGACGACAATGGCAATCGGCATGGCTTTGATTTAAACTATGTAAACCCAATACTATTTGCCAGTTCGCTGGGGCCAAATTTCAGTATAAATGATCATACACTGATTGGTTTTAACGGACGATATAAGGTATTGGATAAAACTTCGGTTTACGGCCAGATGTTGTTTGATCAATCGGTAAGCCAGGCCGGCACACATGCAGCATACCAATTGGGCCTGCGTGGCGCCGACCTGTTTAAGGTAAATACGCTTAACTATTTGGTAGAGTTTAATACTGCATCGCCTTATACATACGCTAACCAAAACCCGATTGTAAGTTATACCCAGTATAACGAACCGCTAGGGCATCCGTTTGGGGCTAATTTTAAGGAGTTTGTAGCGATGTTGAATTACTCGATCGGAAAGTTTGACTTGCAGGGCGAATTGAATTATGCTAAATACGGATTAAATACAGGTGGCATTAACTACGGTAGCGATATTACATTGCCCGATAATATAGCTGTGGCCAACGGAGGTACAGGGCAGGGCCTGGCAACAACCCTAAAATATGCCGAAGGTACCGTAGCCTATATGCTAAATCCCAAATATAACCTGCGAGTAGAAATAGGAGCATTGCTGCGCCAGGAAAGCAATGTCGTGTCAGATACTAAAACCACGCTGATAACTTTTGGATTGCGCAGTAGTTTCCGTAACCTGTATCACGATTTTTAACATTAACTATGAAAGTACTTTCTGTCAAAATATATATCACAGGCTTGTTTATATTGACGCTGCTGTTAGCGGTGAAGGTAGAAGCACAATCGGTGTATCAGCCATATAGCTACCAGTTTTATCAAAAGTTCGAATCGGATTTATACTCGCTTAATACACGCGCCCACACTACGTTAAAACCTTGGTTTGCAGATGACAGCCTATTGCGCCATACATACGATTCATTAATGACGGTGAACAGCAATGCGCAGGGTTTGTTGAAAGGACGATTCTTTAATCAGCACCTTATCGACTCGCAACAACCCGGATACACTTTATATGCCGATGTCCTGCCCGATCTTCAGGCTGGGGCTAACTTCGCCGGTGGTAAAAGTACATGGTTAACTACATTAGGTTACCAGGTTGGCGGTACCATCGGTTCAAAGTTTTCATTTTATGGAGCAGGGTACAATAATGTGGCGCAATTGCCTAATTATGAGTATAACTACGTAAATTACAAAGGAGTTGTGCCAGGACAAACCCGGGTAACTAATCCGGGTAGTAGTACAACGGATTGGTCATACTATACTTTCCTGTTATCTTACACGCCAGTTAAGTACGTTAACTTTACTGTCGGGCAGGATAAAACCTTTATTGGCGATGGCTATCGTTCCATGATCCTTTCAGACTATGCCTCGCCTTATCCTTTCTTTAAAGCAACATTCAATTTAGGTAATGTGCGATATGTGGCGATGTATGCTTTGTTTCAGGACCCGAACGGACCACGTTTACCTGGTGACCCATCGGCCACGTTTCATAAATGGGGATATTTTCATTACCTGGACTGGAATGTAAGCAATCGTGTTTCGCTTGGGTTTTTCGATTCGATCATATCAGCCGATAGGGATAGTGTAGGGCATAAACGCGGTTTTGATTTTAGCTACGCCAACCCTTTTATATTTATGCGCCCTATTGAAGCTGCACATAATTCGCCTGATAAAGCCGGCCTTGGTTTTACCGGTAAATGGAAGTTCACTGATAAAAACATTGTGTACGGGCAGTTTATGTTGACCGAGTTTAATGCAGGCGATTTTTTTTCCAATAACGGTAGTTCGCGAAATAAATACGCCATACAGTTAGGTATCCGTGGCGCCGATCTGTTTAAAGTTACGAGCCTGAACTACCTGTTTGAATATAATACAGCCAAACCATACACTTACTCAGAAACCGTGGGCTTTCGCAATTATTCGCAATATAGCGAGCCGCTGGCCAATCCGCTTGGCGCAAACTTCAGGGAATGGGTAAGTATTCTTAACTATTCGCTTGGCCGGTTTGATCTGCAGGGACAGCTTACCTATGCCTACTATGGTTTAGATCTGGACGGATTGAACTACGGCAATAACATTTTCGAATCGTATTCGACACCTGCACGTTTGTTTAGTAATTTTACCGGCCAGGGTTTACGTACCGATATGTATTATGCCGAAGGCAAAATAGCTTACCTGCTTAATCCCAAATATAATCTGCGTTTAGAAGTAGGCGCGCTGTTCCGCGATGATACCAATAGCGTTTTTAGCAGTCGGGCCGGTTTGATAACTTTTGGAATACGTAGCTCGTTCCGAAACATCTATAACGACTTTTAATCATTACAATCCTTTTCATTGTAAATTTGCAGCCTTAAACCATACCATGAACAATAAGTTTACGTTACTTTTTTTTGTTACGATATTATTAAGCGCCACTGTTTTCGCGCAACAGGAAGGTGAAAAACAGGGTAGCCTGGATGTGCATTTTAACGGGCTGGGTTATATGGATAACCGCGAATATTCGGCCTTTGTGCCACGCTCGCGCACTTACTCGGGTACGCGCACTGCTATCGACTTTGGTATTAACCTGGATAGTTTAAATCATTTTATGATAGGCGTTAACGGACAGCATGAGTTTGGCGGCAAACCATTTTTTGTGAATACCGCTCCGGTTGCTTATTATCACTATCAAAGCCAGAAGTGGACGTTTAATATAGGCGAGTTTCCGCGCGAAGGCTTATTGACCCAATATCCAAGAGCCTTACTGAACGATACGCTACGTTATGAGCGCCCTAATGTAGAAGGCTTATTAACTTCGCTGCATACTCAATACGGTTATGAAACAATTTGGATCGACTGGGTGAGCCGCCAAACACTAACCGACCGTGAACAGTTTTTATTTGGCGATGGCGGCACGTATATTCCTAACCCTAAAGGCCCTTTCTTTTTATCTCATTACTTTTTATTGCTGCATGATGCCGGCGATGCTTCAAACGGCCCTCAAGCGGGTATCTCTGATAATGGTGGCGCGCAAATACGCGTTGGTTTAGATTTTAGCCATCGTACCGTATTCGACTCATTAAAGTTCGACATAGGCGGTATGATATCACTGGAACGCACACGCGGTATTGATGGGTTTAAGATACCTAAAGGTTTTGTTGCTAGTGCATTTGTCAGTTATCACAGGTTTGCCTTTTTTGATGAGTTATATCTTGGCCAGGGCAGCCACATTGATTATGGTGATTCGTTTTATGAAAAAACTTTTTACAACCGTTTAGATATCATCTACTCACCATTTGTTTATAAACGCTTGAAAGGGCAGTTTATCATTAGCTTGCACCAGTCGCCAGGTTTTACCGGAGATAGCCAGCAGGCGTTCAGGCTGATCTATGATATCGGCCGCAAAAAACTGGTAAAGTTTAAGAGTGATAATTTGTTGTAATCAACTGAACACATCATTCACCAGGTTGGCTATTAACGCCGTCCAACCGGTTTGATGGCTTGCTCCAAGGCCATGGCCGTCATCGCCATGAAAATACTCATAAAATAAGATCAGGTCAGCATTTTCGGGCTTCTTGTAAAACTCCTGATGTGAACCGTTTACAGGGCGTTCGCCTTTTGAATCGGTTTCAAAAATACTGATAAGTCGTTTGCTCAGCTCGTCGGCAACCTGATGCAGGGTAAGTTGTTTATCCGAACCTTTCGGAAAATTGATCTTCGTTTCATCACCATAATACAAAGCGTATTTTTTAAGCGCGTTGATGATCATGAAGTTCATCGGTATCCAGATAGGGCCCCGCCAGTTGGAGTTGCCGCCAAACAGATTCGAGGTTGAATCACCGGGTTCGTAAGCAACACTATACTCGGTGCCTCCAATATTGACATGATACGGATTATTGAGGTGGTATTTAGATAAAGCCCGGATGCCACCTTTAGACAGGAACTCATCCTCGTCGGCAATACGGTCGATCAGTTTTAATAACCTGTCGAAAGGAACTAATGATAACAGATAATTTCCCTTATCATCAATACTTAACGGCAGGAACAATTTGTTTTGTTCACGATAACGGTTCAGCCAGCCGGCACGTTTCCTGAAATCTTTTAAGCGTTGATCATTTTCATCCAGGTGAAATAGAGAAACCGCGAACATGGAGGTTAAGCCAACCAGCGAACGTACCTTAAGGTGATAAGGTGTGCCATCGCGTGAGCGCAATGTATCGTAAAAAAACTGATCCTCGTTATCCCACAATCCCAACTCGTTCAGGGCTTCGGCTATCAGCACAAAATGCTCGTAAAACTTCACGGCCATGTCTTCAAAGGCCTCATCAACCAAGGCGATCTCGATGGCGATATCCATCATGTTGAGTGCGAAAGTGCCCATCCAACTAGTACCGTCAACTTGTTCCAGCACACTATCCTTTATTTGTGTGCTGCGATCAAAAACTCCGATGTTATCCAGCCCTAAAAATCCGCCCGAGAAAATGTTATTACCCTCAACATCCTTTTGATTGGCCCACCAGGTAAAGTTTACCACCAGTTTCTGAAAAACGCGTTTCAGGAAGGTAATATCGCCGGTGCCTTTTTTCTCTTTTTCAATGCGGTAAACCTGCAATGCGGCCCAGGCCTGCACAGGTGGGTTTACATCGCTAAAGTTCCACTCGTAGGCCGGTATCTGTCCTTCGGGGTTCATATACCACTCGCGCATGATGAGGATCAACTGGTTTTTGGCAAACACCGGATCGACAAGCGCCATAGGCACGCAATGAAAAGCCAGATCCCAGGCGGCATACCAGGGGTATTCCCATTTATCGGGCATGGATATCACGTCCTGATTTTTAAGATATTTCCAGTTGCTGTTACGTCCGTTGGGCCGTGTTTCAAAAGCCGGCGAAGTATTGCGGCCATTATACACCATCAGGCGGGTATCATAGTGGTAATACTGTTTGTTCCAAAGCAGGCCGGCCAATGCCTGACGTTGAATAATGGCATGCTGGGGTGTGGTATTTGTGGGTAAAACAGAAGCATAAAAATCATCCGCCTCTTTTTTACGGGTTGCGAAAATTGCTTCAAAATCGGCATCGAATGGCGTTTGCACCTGGTCTTTGCACAGGCGGAGGTAAATGCGCGCGCTGCCCTTAGCGCTTATCTTGAACTTATACACCGGGGCGTATTTAGTACCTGTTTCCTTGCTCTCCAACCTATCAACATTGGTTTTGTTGATGACAGCATTATGAAAAGCATCCTTTACAAAAGCGGTAGGATTAGGTATACCAAACAGCCGCTCCAGATTGGTATCATTCTCGGTAAGGAATGTAGTATCAGCTGGTTGATGATACAAATAATAACCGCCGCTGTTGGGGTGATTGGCTCTGACGCAATTCGACCCCATCTTGGTAATGAGTGGTTTAGGTTTAACCTTATCAAACTGCCAATAATTGTAAAACCATAAGGTAGGCAGCACCGTAATAGCAGCAGCATCGGCACCGCGATTAATTATTTCGATACTGATGTGGATATCCTCGCTGTTTTTTTTTGCGTAGGTTACATAAACGTCAAAATAACGGTCTTTATCAAATACACCAGTATCCAGCAACTCGTATTCGGCTTCCTGTTTAGAGCGATCCATATTGTTGAATACCAGATCGTTGTAGGGGAACTTATCCTGTGGATATTTATACAGATACTGCATGTAATAATGCGAAGGCACGTTATCCAAATAATAATAAAGCTCCTTTACATCTTCGCCGTGGTTACCCTGGCCATTGGGTAAACCAAACAAACGCTCTTTTAAAATAGGATCGTTACCATTCCATAAGGCTATGGCAAAACAAAGCCGTTGATGATAATCGGATATTCCGGCCAGGCCATCTTCGCCCCAGCGGTAGGCCCGGCTGCGGGCTTGATCATGCGTTAAATATCCCCAGGCATCTCCGTTTTCACTGTAATCTTCGCGCACCGTAGCCCATTGACGCTCACTGAGATAAGGGCCCCAGTGTTCTAATGGGACTTCCTTCTTACTATTTTCATCTAATCGTAGTTGTTCAGCGTTTGTATCGTTGGTGGTCATAAATTATTTCAGCCCTCAATCGGCCCCTAAGCTGCGTGTGTTGTTAGTTGGAAAAATAACAAATTAATTTAGAAGATAACCCGTTGTAAGTTGATTTTTTGAATTAGGAAAGAAATTTATATTTTCGAAAATTATGTCTATTAACAGCTGTAAATAATAAGTTATTTGTTTTTCTAATAAATTTGGCCTGCTGAAATATTACATTTATTTCTCTGGTGACGGATTTTCTTTTTAGAAGAATAAATTGTTGAATCTGTTTGCTAAATTGAGTTGATGTAACTATTTTGTGACTAAATTTAGATGAGTAATATTTATTGAAGCGCGGTTGAAATTTTACACAAGTCTACTTTTATTATTTATACTGACCAATTTTTGTACTGCAAGCGCCCAAACTAACAATTGTAAGATTGTTGGAAAGGTGGCAGATATTCAAAATGTTCCCGTGAGGGATGTTACAGTATATCTTTTGCGGTCAGCTGATTCCAGTGTGGTCAGGTTTACTATTTGTGATAAAGAAGGTAAATTTGAATTTAATGATCTGGCGCCAAACTCATACCGCATTAAAGTAACCAACGTTAGTTATATAAAGGCCACTACCAAAATTTATCGTTTGGGAAAATCGGCATTCATAGATGTTGGTACAATCAAACTACAACTAAGCAATAAGGTACTTGAGCAGGTAGATATCCAATCTGAAAAACCTTTTATCGAAAATAAGCCTGGCAAACGAATCTTAAATATCCAGAACAGCCCTACATCGATGGGGGGGAACGCGCTCGAGATATTGAAAAAGGCTCCAGGCGTTAAAGTTGATAACGATAATAATATCAGCCTTGAAGGTAAAAGCAATGTATTGGTATTGATTGATAATAAACCAACTTATATGCCGCCCGAGGCGCTGATAGATATGTTGCAAGCCACCCCAAGCAGTATGATCAGCCAGATTGAGCTAATCAACAATCCCGGCGCAAAATATGATGCAGCAAATGGTGGGATTATCAATATAAAATTGTTAAGTAGTGAAAATGTAGGAATCAACGGAACCATAAATGGAACCGGGGGAGTGCAGCAAATTGAAAATGGCCATGATGCAAAACTGAGGGCCAGTGCAGGGTTCAACTTCAATGCGCGTACTAAAAAACTGAATGTATTTGGTAATTACACATACTCATATACTCCGTACAACAGAATATTTCTAACCGACAGATTTGTGAATAACGGTGGCGTGAGCACCGAAATAAACGGTGATTATTTTTCTGACCAAAGTAAAGCATTAAACAACTACCGGTTTGGCGCCGATTATAATATAAACCCCAAACATCTTATTGGCTTTTTGATTCACGGCCTCACCACCGATTTTATCCTGCATAAAACCACCAACACCAATATTTTAACTCATGGCATACGCGATTCGAGCGTGAGCACTGCTTCGAGGCTGGATAGTAAAGCAGCGCAGGCAGCATTTGATGTAAATTATAAGGGCGATTTTGGCAAAATAGGGGAGTTATCAGTAGACCTTAACTATTTTACTTATAACCGCGACCCGTTAGAGATGATCAATAGCGATTATTTCAATTCGTCAACCAATCAGCTATATCGCAGTTTGGCCATCCAGAACAGTTTTCCGTCGAACTTTAAGATATACACCTGCAATATCAATTATGATTTGAACTTATCGCCTACGTCTACGCTTTCGGTGGTAGCCAAAACAGATCATGTCGATGCAGATAACAATCTCAACTTTGGCGAAATAGTCAACAATACCTATCAGCCTGATGCGCGGTTTACTAACCAGTTTGTTTTTAATGAAACCACAAATGCAGCCGCCCTTACGTACAATAAAACTCTGGACAAAAAAATAAATTTTGAAGCCGGATTAAGAGTTGAGCAAACCACATCCGACGGAATTTCGCCAACCAACAAAACAGATGTACAAAGCAATTATGTCGACCTGTTTCCAAGCGCCAAGATAACCGATAAGTTAAATGATAATAATACCTTGCATTTAGCTTACGGGCGAAGCATTTACAGACCGTATTATACAGACCTGAACCCGTTTATAGCTTACCAGGATCAGTATAGTTATTATATGGGTAACCCTTATCTAAAACCTGTGTATCTGGGCACCTGGCTGTTACAGCATATTTACAAAGATAAATTTACCACCACGCTTCAGTTTTCAAAATTTCATAACTATATACAGGCCATTTTTTCACAAAACGATACTTCGAAAATACTGATAACTCATAAATCTAACCTGGGCGACCGTTATCTGTATAGTATTAACTTTAACTGGCAGATAGATATTACTTCGTGGTGGAATGCCAATATTAATGCAATGGGATCGTACCAGCATTTAGTCGCCAGTGCTGCCCAATCGTATTACGATCATGATGGTACAGATCTGGATATACTGGTTGATCAGTTTTATACCCTAAATAAGACTACCAAATTGCAACTGACCGGCGAATATGAAGCGCCAACAACTTTCGGGGTTAATGAATACAAATCGGTATATCACTTTGACGGCATAATCACTAAAACTATATGCAAACAGGCAACATTAGGAATAACCGTGAATAATATTTTTAACAGCAAGCGTAACCGTTTTATATCCAACTACAAAAACCTGGACGTTACCGGCACCGACCAAACCGATTTTAGGGTGATGTTTTTAAGCTTTACTTATAAGTTTGGCAGTAAAACTATTAAAGCTGAACGTAACCATCATACCGGCGCCGAACCCGAACAGATCAGGGTGGGCAACGGGCCACAATAAAAAAGGCATCCATGTTTCCACGGAAGCCTCGTTATGTCAAATACGATATTTTTGTTAGTTCAATTTAGCCAATGCCGCTTTAATGCGTTTCATGGCTTCAATCAGTTTATCATCAGCAGCTGCATACGATATACGGATCGATTTCGGATCGCCGAAAGAGTCGCCGCCTACGGTTGCAACATGTGCTTCTTCCAGCAGGTAGATGCTCAGCTCGTCGGCATCGTTAATGGTTTTGCCATTGTAGCTTTTGCCGAAGAACGAAGTTACGTTAGGGAAGAAGTAAAACGCGCCATCAGGCAAGTTGGTTTTGATACCCGGGATATCTTTCAGCAGATCATAAACAATACCACGGCGGCGTTTGAAAGATTCGCGCATTTCCAACACGCTCTCTAAACCACCTTCGCAAGCAGCAACGCCGGCTTTTTGGGTGATAGAGCAAGTACCCGAAGTGATCTGGCCCTGTAATTTATCGTTAGCTGCTGCGATCTCTTTGTTCGAGGCCGAGTAGCCAATGCGCCAGCCGGTCATGGCATAAGCTTTTGAGAAACCGTTGATGATGATCACACGGTCTTTAACCGATGGGAACGAAGCAATCGAGGTACATTTGTCTACAAAATTGATATGCTCATAGATCTCATCCGAAAGGATATAAACCTGCGGGTGGCGTTCGAAAACTTTTACCAAACCTGCCAGCTCTTCTTTGCTGTAAACGCTGCCTGTTGGATTACATGGCGACGAGAACATGAACAGCTTGGTTTTGGGTGTGATGGCGGCTTCTAACTGCTCGGGCGTGATCTTGAAGTCTTGCTCAACTGTACTATCAATAAATACGCTTTTGCCTTCGGTTAATTTCACTACTTCAGAGTATGATACCCAGTAAGGAGTAGGGATAATTACCTCTTCGCCCGGATTTACCAATGAAAGCAGGGTGTTGGCAATAGCTTGTTTTGCACCTGTTGAAACAACAATCTGACTCGGATCGTAATCCAGGCCGTTCTCGGTCTTTAACTTATTGGCAATAGCTTTACGCAGTTCGGGGTAACCCGCAACAGGCGTATAGTAAGTGAAGTTTTGGTCCATAGCCTGCTTGGCAGCAGCCTTTATGTGCTCCGGGGTATGAAAATCCGGTTCTCCAAAACTCAGGCTGATCACATCAACCCCTTTAGCTGCAAGCTCGCGGCCCAGCTTAGCCATTTTAATTGTTGCTGACTCGGATAAATTGTTGATCCTATCGCTTAGTGCACTCATATTATTGATTGGTTGTATTTGCGGCAAATATAGAAAATAACTTTACTGGTAATGAGGCTTATTGCCTATTAATTTTATATACAAACTAGTTTTAAGTGCAAAGTTCGATCTTGTTAAAATTTCAACATAAGCGCCCGATCAAAAGTTAAGAGGGAAAATTTGCCTAAGTTTGCCGTCCAAACACATCAGTTTTGTATCAGCAACGCCGCATCATCCTCTTATCACTTATTACAGGCGCCGTTTTAATGGTAGCCAAATTTACGGCGTACTTTTTAACCGGCTCCAACTTTATTTTAACCGATGCGGCTGAAAGTATTGTAAACGTAGTGGCCAGCGCTTTTGCCTTCTACAGCATTTACCTGGCTGCGCAGCCTAAGGATGTGAACCATCCGTACGGACATGGTAAAGTTGAGTTTTTTTCGGTATTTGTTGAAGGCATATTGATCCTGATAGCGGGTATCATTATCATCATTAAATCAGTTTATGGCTTACTCAACCCACATCCGGTACACGAAGTAATGCTGGGCGCAGCTATTATTGGTGCTACTGGTATAGTTAATGGCCTGCTTGGCTGGTACCTGATACGCAAAGGCAGAGCTCTGGATTCGATGACGCTGGATGCCGACGGACATCACCTGATAACCGATATGGTAACCAGCGCCGGTCTGGTAGTGGGTTTAACACTCATTTATTTTACCAATATTATTGTGTTGGATAACACCCTGTCTATCCTGGTGGCTATTTACATTGTATATACGGGCTATAAACTGACACGAAGATCTGTAGCCGGGTTGATGGATGAGGCCGATTTGAAAATGGTTGAAGATATTGTAAAGGTATTGAACGACCAGCGTGACGAAGCCTGGATAGACATCCACAACCTGCGTGCCCAAAAGTACGGGCATGAATTACATATTGATTGCCATTTAACATTGCCCAATTATTTTGATTTGAACCGTGTACACCAGGAAGTAAAAGAGGTTGACGAACTGATTAATAATGGTGTAAGCAGTAAAACCGAATTGTTTATCCATACAGACCCGTGCCTACCCGAATGCTGCCACTATTGCAATATGCCGAACTGCCCTATACGGTCGGAAGCTAAAACAAAAAACATTGAATGGACAATGGATAACGTTACCCGTAACAAAAAACACTTTGAATAATGCATCCATTTAATGTTAGAGTATACGGACTGCTGATCAACGAAAATCATGAGATACTGATAAGCGACGAGCAGGAATATGGGATGAAGTTCTCAAAGTTCCCGGGCGGCGGGCTGGAGTTTGGCGAAGGTTTGATTGATGGCCTAAAACGCGAATTTGTAGAAGAGTGCGCAATGGAAGTTGAAGTGTTAAAGCATTTCTATACTACCGATTTCTTTGTAAAGTCGCTGTTTCATGAGGCGCAGCTGATTAGTGTTTATTACATCGTAAAAAATACCCAGCCCATAAATTTGACCATCAAAACCATTGCTTTTGATTTTGATGGGGAAGGAGAGCCGCTGCAATGCTTTAGATGGGTAAAAGTGAACGAGTTAAAAAAAGATGATCTCACCTTTCCGGTAGATCAGCATGTGGTTGAACTGTTACACCAACATTATGAATTTAGTTGAACGCGACCTGAACGTTATATGGCACCCCTACACACAAATGCAAACCGCTCAACCGCCTATACCGATAATGCGGGGCGAAGGTGTGCTGCTTTTTGACGAACAGGGCAAAACCTATATCGATGCCATATCCTCATGGTGGGTAAATATCCACGGGCATTCGCACCCATATATCGCCAAAAAGGTGGCCCGGCAGTTAAAGCAATTGGAGCATGTGATATTTGCGGGTTTTACGCACCCCACGGCAGTGGAGCTTGCAGAAAGATTATTACAGATCATTCCAAACAACCAGGCTAAGGTGTTTTACTCGGATAACGGTTCGACGGCAGTTGAGGTAGCCATTAAAATGTGCTTGCAATATTGGAGCAACAAAGGCCATAAGCGTAGTAAAATGCTCGCTTTTAAAAATGCTTACCACGGCGATACCTTTGGCGCTATGGCCGTGAGCGGGCGTAGCGCCTTTACCGAACCCTTCGATAATTTGCTGTTTGATGTAGAGTTTATCGATCTGCCAAACGCCGCAAATATTGAAAATCTCAAATCTCATATCTCACATCTCAAATCTGACTTAGCCTGCTTTATTTTTGAGCCATTGTTACAAGGTTCGGGCGGGATGCTGATGTACGAGGCGAAATACCTCGATGAATTGATGGCGCATTGCCACGCTGAGCAGGTATTTACCATTGCCGATGAAGTAATGACGGGTTTCGGTCGTACCGGCGAGCGCTTTGCCTGCGACCATCTGCAGCAACAACCTGATGTAATGTGCTTTTCGAAAGGATTAACGGGCGGTACGATGGCCCTGGGTATAACTACTTGTACACAACAGATATACGATGCCTTCCTTTCGGATGATAAGCATAAGACGCTTTTTCACGGGCATTCGTTCACGGCAAATCCGGTGGCCTGTTCGGCAGCTTTAGCCAGTATGGATCTGTTTCTACAGCCTGAAACGATGGCCAATATCAAAAGGATTGTTAGCAGCCATGCCGAATTTGGTGATAAAATAAAAAATCATCCCAAAGTGAAAGAAGTACGCCAGACGGGTACTGTGATCGCCATAGAGTGGGAAACGGGTACTGAAACATCTTACTTCAGCACCCTGCGCGATAAACTTTATCAGTATTTTTTGGAGGCGGGTGTCATCCTGCGTCCGTTGGGTAACGTGCTGTACATTTTACCTCCGTATTGCATTAGCAACGAACAACTCGGCTATATTTACGGCAAAATTGAAGACGCCCTGAACACATTTTAACCGCAATGATGGATAAGATATTAAAGAAAATAGTTGCCGATACTGACCTGCATGCCCGTTGGCTCAACACTCTTTCGTTGATGGAGAATACAGGCGCGCGCAAGATATCTGCAAGCGAGGATACGGTTAATGTTACCTATATCATTTTAAAACATGCCGCTGAAGAGCATCGCCATGCTTTTTACCTAAAAAAGCAACTGGAGAAATTAGGCGCCGGCTTTTGCCCTACCTATGCCCGCCAATATCTGTTGGCCCCAGCGCACAGCAAATACTACCTGAATTATCTTGATGTTGAAGTTTGCCGTTACCTGAAAAGCGAGCTTAACCTAAGCGGCAATGAATTGCGCTTCGCGGCTTACCTGCTGGTTACTTACGCTATCGAGGTACGCGCCGATGAACTTTACCCGGTTTATCAGCAGGCTTTGGATGATGCCGGCAGCAAGGTAAACGTAAAATCTATCATCCTGGAAGAGGAAGGACATCTGGAAGAAATGCTAAATCAGCTTAAAACTTTTTCGCCAGAGTGGCAGCGTCATGCAGATAAAGCGGTGGAGATTGAGACTGGATTGTTCAATAACTGGATAATAGGTTTGGAAGAAGAAATATTGGAAGAATCTAATTATTGAGATTTCTTCGTTTGTCATTTCGAACGCAGTGAGAATCCTCTTGAAGTGGGCAATCATCAAACAGAAGATTTCTCTTCGCTGCCGCCCATCGAAATGACAATTTTAAATTATCAATACGCCATATACTCCGTAAAAATTTCCTGTAGAAAAGCCTTACCATAAAGCAGGGCCTTTTCGTTTGTGGCTTTATCGATCTTTGGGTTCTGTACGTAAACAATTTGCTTACCTAGGTTATCGTAGGAGATGGTTTGTCCGTTCAGCATAAAGCCCATACCGTTGTCCCAATCGAAAAAGGCGAAAGGTTCAGTGCCTGGGTTCAACAAGTCTTTCGACCAGCGGAATTGGTTGTAGGGCAGATCCATCTGCGCCAGCAGGGTAGCGGCAATATCGGTTTGGTTGCCCAGTTTGCTCACCTTCATGCCACGGTACTGCTCTTTTATCGCGCCGCCAAAAAACAAAAGCGGAATGTGATATTTGGTGGGTTGGTACGATTCGGAGGTGTTACGCGGCAGGCGATGGCCATGATCGGCAACCAGGATGAACAGCGTATTTTTATACCAGGGTTGTTTTTTTGCCTGCTCAAAATAGTTGTTTAAAACCGAATCCGTATAGTAGGCCGTGCTCCGGAATTTGTTAGAAACATTTGGCCCGGGGAAATGCGGTTTGGCCGGCATATCAAAAGGTTCGTGGTTGGTAAGCGTTTCAACCAGCGAAAAGAACGGTTGTCGCTCTTCGTTAAGGTATTGGATATGGGTATCGAGTAAAGTACCATCATTTACGCCCCATTTCGAGTCAACCTGGCTACGGTCGAAGTTATCCATTCCGGTGATATGCTGTATCTTATGCGTCAGCATGTACGATTTAAAGTTCATATACTCTACTTCGCCGCCGTAAAAATACGAGGTTTGATAACCTACAGGCACCAGCACCTCGGGTATGGCAGGTAGTTTTTCCTGCTTGGTATTATTGGTGATAATGGTACGGATGGCCTGCGAAGGAAAGGCACTCAGGATAGCTACCATACCTTTATCGGTACGGTCGCCGGCGGCATAAACGCTATCAAACAGAACGCCGTTTCTGATAAACTTCTCAAAGTTTGGGCAAACGCCTTTATCACCACCTAACGACTCGATCACATCTGCAGTAAAGCTCTCTAATTGAAAGATAACTACATTAGGCCTCTTGGTTGTCAGGATATGTAAGGTACTATCAGTCTTAGACAGGTAGAGCGAGCGCGAGATACTGTCAGCCTCCTTTGCTGGCATATATAGGTATGGATTATGTGCTGCCCGCAGGTTTTCAATGATATTATCCACCAGGTTCCACTCGGTATTCAGAGAAGATTGGTTGAGTATCTGTTTCTGCGAAAAATACGACATACTTTGATTGGCCGGTGTTGACTGCCAGCCGCCACGAATAGCGGTTAAGCAAACAAACAACAGCACAAACGAGTATGCGATTTTTGAAGGCGTTTTAACGTATGGAGCTTTGTATTTATAATCGATCAGCCGGTTTGAAAGCAATACGCCTATCACTAATAATACTACGCCGATGGCTATGCAGGGCCAGATTGGGGCCGAGCCACTTGAAGCTATCGCTTCTGAAAATGAATGGATGATACTATCAAAAACCCGGTAGTTTACCTTTGTGCTCCATTCCTGGTAAATATTGTAATCCAGTATCGTCAAAAAGCAAACGATCAGTAAACAAAACCAGATGTATAATTTGTAAAAGATCGGTTTAATCCTGGCACCCGGAATGAACCATACCACGATGGAAATCAATAATGGGAGAGCGGCGATGTAGGCAGCCGTTGAAAGATCGAGCCTCACGGCGTAAAGAAACGTCTCGATGATCTCTTTAAAGCTGGCTACCTTAAGTTTAGCACGGAAATATAACTCGAACGAGATGCGGGTTATGGCAAAAAACAGCAACCAAAAAATAAAAAATCTAAATAAAGCAGCGAGGTTTTTTAACATGGAGTGCAAAAATAAGCAATTAAGCCGATGTTAAAAGTTATTTAACACCGGCTTAATGCAACACTCAAAAAGAATGCCTTTATTGTCTGCGGCCGCCCATTGCTTTCAGGTCGGATAGCGATATTTTGTCGTAACCTGCACCGATCGCGAATGTGCCGGCTGGTACTTTTTCATCACTGATAGCTTTTAACGTAACCAACTGTGCCATTTTAGCACCGGCTGGTATGTACGAAAATTGCACAGGTACACCTTTAACACCGGCAAAATTGCGGGTCAAAATATTGGCCGGTATGCTGATGTCGTTGGTTACCCATAGATCGTATGAAGTGCCGCTCTTGGTATCTTTAGCGGTATACTTGGTGCAGTTGTAATCGCCGATCTTTTTGGTTTCAGTGCCTGGGGTAAAAGTATAGCTTGGCTCGCTATCGGCAGCTTCTTCAATTTCGCCAGGAGTAGCTACAGCTGCTTTTTTCATCGAAGCTACAGGTACATCAACCAAAATGGCAAAATAATCGGCTTTAGCGCTGGTGATCATTTTGATAGTTGCAGGGCCGGCAGAATATTGGAACGAAGAGCTATCTGGAGTAAAATAGCTTTTACCTTCAACATCCTGACCCATAGCGTTAATATTGTAGGTTATAATACCCTGGGTGTAAGTTTTTTGTGCGCTGGCAGCAAACGTGGTTGCAGCGGTTATCGCAAGGCCAAAGGCTAGTTTTTTAATGGTTAGCATGTTCATTGATCAGTTTTTTACTGGAATTATTATTTTATTTATTTAACGGTTAGATACCACGATGAGCGAATTGTTACGCCTCAGGTTTATAAAATTTGTTTTTGCCGACAAGGCCTCGGTTTGTAACCTGCTTTCCGCATAGTTAGAATTCGCACCCCCAATCACCAGCGTTTTAAAGTTGTAATTTTGCTGCAATTGTGCCAATTCGGCCTTAGGGCTACCGGTTATGTAAATGTAATCCAAATTTAGCTTTCCCACAAATAAATTGTCGGGTGTGTTTTTATCAATTACAAGCACCCTATTGTTGCTAAATTGAACGAGGTTCTGTTTTTTAGCAAGATAATCGCACAAAATATTACTGTCCACACTGACGTTTTTTACGTTCGTTATCTTGCAGCTATCCAGGTAGGGTTGTATGGAATATTGATAGCTTTTATCCTTTGGGGTAAGGTCGGTAACCAGTACAGCCTGTTCTCCATTACGGAATAAGATCGCCGGGTTTTTCCTGAGGCTGAAAAAGGTAATGCTACGGGTATTCATCGCCTGATAACGCTTTACAGTTAAGCTAGCCGCGATCAGTAACATCAACACAAAACACCATTTTAAAGCGGTTTTACTTTTGCGAACAATGACGTAAAAACTGCTAAACAGTAAACCATAAAACAAAACCGACTCGCCAGGATTGAGCCATATTTTATTGATACTGCCCAGTGGCGCATGCTCGATGGCCGATAGTACGCGGTTCATCAAAATAATGGTATGCTCAACCAGCCAGGCCAGCGCTGGCGAGATTAAGGGAATCTGCGGCAATGCCAGGTAAGCTATACCAGCATACATAACGATTAGCGATGGAATAATGATAAACACATTGCTAACCAGAAAAAACACAGGCAGATCGTGAAAATAGAACGCGCTTACCGGGAACAGGATCAGTTGCGCCGATATGGATACCGAACATACCAGCCAAACTTCGCGGGCAATCCTGTTTTTAACTTTTGCCCATTGGTAGATAACGGGCTGTAAGATAATAATGCCGAATACAGCCAGGTAAGATAACTGGAAACCTGCATCGGTTATTAAAAACGGATTGTACAGTAATAATATAAGCGCCGATGCCGCCAGCAGGTTAAGCCGGTTAATGTGCCGGTTAAAAGCGAAGCCTACAATGAACATGCTCAGCATCAGCGATGCCCTGCACACGGCCGGAGAAAAACCGGTCATTAACGCGTAACACCAGATAGCCGCTACAGAAAGTATAGCTTTAATTACTTTACCATGCGGTTTTACCGGTAAAAAAGCTAGCAAAAAGCTTATCAACAGGTAAATAAGCCCCACGTGCATACCCGATACAGAAAGCAGGTGCATGGTGCCGGTTTTTGAATAAGCTTCCTGCACTTCTTTACGCAGATCGGCACGATATCCTAAAATTACGGTGGATGCTACGGCCAGCGCATCGGTATCTTTTATGCCTGCTTGTAACTTCTCTACCAAGCGCTTGCGTAGTTTAAGCGCGGTGGCAATGGCCGGGTTGCCCTGATCGTGCCTTACAACAAGTACTTGCCCGGCTGCTAAAAAACTCTGCTGGTAAATATTCTGATGCGCCAGGTATGCTTTGTAATTGAACTCGGCTGGGTTACGCGGCAACTCGATAGCGGTAAAGTTTGCAGGGATAAGTATTTCATCACCATAATTAAATTTGTTTTTTGATGCACTATCTATCCGAACGGATATCATTAAATTCCCGGTAACGGGTTTTACCGAAACAGAATCTTTAGCCTGCTCAATAACGGCTGTAAAGCGCAATATGTTTGAGCTGAATTTAGGTTCGTTGCTGATACGAACGATGATATGATCGGATTTGGCTTTAGAGAAGTGACTGGCATAGCTGAGTTCGTTTCGCAGCCCGATATAACAAATGCCGGCAAGCAGCAACAATAGGTTCACCAACACGCCGCCGAGCCATTTTATTTTATAGATACTAAGTTTTCGGTAACCGATATTCAATACAACAAAGGCAGCAAGTAATACGTAAAACAGGATAGATAATCCAAACATGAACCCGTCGCAAGGGAAGACAAAGCTCGCCACCACTCCTGCCAAAAAGGGCAGGAGCAACATCAGCAAGGGTATTTCCTGTTTATTAAAGGCGGTCATATTAAATTAAATCGATGTTAAGTATTTTATAATGATACTAATAAATTAAGCACGGCTGCAAATTTTATCTATTTTTGCGCCGATCTTTTTCGATCAGAAACGATACATGACCACAACTGCATTTAAGCGCTTTTTTTTACCCCTGATGCTGAGCGCTGTTGTTATAGCCGGGTGTAAACAAAAGCCCGAGATAGCCGGAAAACTATCAGAACATTATCAAAACAAAACCTACGAAGATTTTGATACCGCCGCCTATCACGCCGAATTCAAAAAGCAATTCGCCGCTTTAAAGCCACAGCTTCGCCATGCCGATGTAATCGAAAAATATTATACTTCTGAGGATTACGAGCCTCATTTCGTAGACCAAAGCTTAACTAACGGGCAGATCGCTACCCTGGTAAGTTATTTAAGTCGCGCAGGTGAGCATGGGCTGGATACCGCCATGTTTCACCCCGGGCAGATCATGTCTTTGCTTAATCAAATACATGCCAATAAGTTTACCAATATCAACCAGGTTTACCCGATATTTGCTAAACTAGAGATATTGACTGCCAATAATTTCCTTAACTATTCAGCAGTAATACATTTTGGTGTAGTGAATCCGCATAACCTATACAGAAGGTATGATATGATACCTAAGCGTCCTGATAGTGCTTTTTTTCAATCAATATTTAACGCGCCCGATATGGGGGTATTTCTGCATGATATCCAACCGATAGATCCTGCCTATCTCGCATTAAAAAAAGCTCTTGCCGCCATCAACACCAATTATGTGGATAGTGACAAGTTGAACCGTATGCGCATTATCAAACTCAACATGGAGCGTTTGCGTTGGCAGAATCCCGAAAAGGAGAGTAAATATATCTTTGTAAATATCCCTGCATTTAAATTACAGTGGATAGATAACGGTAAATCCGTACTCGAAATGAAAGTGTGCGTTGGCGAGCCTAAAGGGCCAAACTACGATCAACAATTGACGCATTACCTGCAAACACACAAACTGGATGATAAGCCTTTTAACCACGAGACTACCATACTGAGCAGTAAGATAACTACTATACAACTTAACCCAACCTGGAGCATACCCAGCAGCATTGCCCAAAGCGAAACATATTTCAATATCCAAAAGAATCCCGATTACCTGTCGGATAACAATATCCGGGTGTACAGCAAGCGTACCGATCGCGAAGTTGATCCTGATACTATCAACTGGGCACGCATTCCGCGAGATAAAATGCCTTTCAGGTTCCAACAGGATGCCAGCGATCAGAATGCTTTAGGCAAATTCAAATTTATATTTGATAATGAAGCGGGTATCTACCTGCACGATACCAATAATAAAGCCGGCTTTTTAAAACCCTGGCGGGCCATTAGTCACGGCTGCGTACGCGTGCAGGATCCACTGCTGCTGGCTCAGCAACTTATCGGCGATACTACCCGTATGGATGGCATACGTATGGAGGTAGGCCTTGCACCGCGCGATACGCTGAACAAGGCACGTTATGGGCGTATACAACAGGCCCGCCTGGCGCCAGGTTTCCAATTAAAGTCGAAATTTATCGATGTGCCCAATAAAGGCGTACAGGTATTTATTGACTATTATACCTGCTGGCCAGATGATAAAGGCGAACTGCAGTTTTACTACGATGCCTACCATATGGATGATATTTTGGATAAGGCCATGGGTAAGTATTTGGCAAGATCAGCGCGGTAAGTTTTAGTATCAAATCGCAAGTATCAGGTATCAAGATTGTATTGTTACAGCTACTAACAATTATCTTGCTTCTTGCCTTCTTGATTCTTTTTAGTAACAAAACCCGTAAATTGCAGTTTAATAGTAAACTATCCCACACCATGAGAAGTAGAGATTCAAGCATCCTTTACCTGGCCCTGGGCGTTTATTCGCTCATGATCAACTGGTATTATAACCACAGCCTGTTGTGCCTGCTGTTGAGCTATATCTTCTGGCCGTTATATCTGTTGTATGAGTTACTTACGGGTGGTTTGTCGCACGGCATGTGGAAGACCATACCAATGTCTTATTTTAAGTGAACCGACCTGTCTTGCTTCCTGCTTCTTAACTCTTGTCTCTATTTAATCAGGTCCAAAACAGTACTGATCGGCTGGTCACTATCGATTAAAATCCCTTTTACACCGGCCGCGGTGCCTGCTTCAACATCACGCTCACGGTCGCCTATAAAATAAGATTGGACAGGGTCGATGTTATATTTGGCAATGCCTTGTAACAGCAGACCCGGTTTAGGCTTGCGGCAATCGCAGGTGCCGGTAAAATCAGGATGATGCGGGCAGTAAAAAATATCGGTTATCTCAACGCCGTGTTTCCGGTATTCGTCGCGCAGGTGCTGATGCATCTGGGACAAGGTATCTTCGGTATACCAACCTTTGGCCAGGCCACCCTGGTTAGTAGCAACGATCAGCAGGTAGCCTTTATCCTGTAAGATTTTAAGCGCGTCAAAATTATCTAGTAGTTGAAAATCTTCCAGCCGGCAAACATAGTCGCCTAATTCTTTATTCAAAACCCCGTCGCGGTCCAAAAAAACTGCTTTATTTTTAGTTGTCATTAATTAATTGGTGATAAATTATATTAGAAAATCGATCATGGGTTTACCTGGCTGGTATCGCGCACATTAAGCCGCATGTAAAAGTTGGTGTAAAAACCATTGCCGGCGGTGGTTAACTGGTATGATGCCGCATAATATTTGTTCCAGCCAGTGTTCTTTTTCTCAAAAGCGTCGGCGTAATCCGGCTCCAGGTCAGTTTGCAATAATTGCTGCGAATTTTTGAAATGTAAGAAAAAAGACACATTGCTTTTTTCTGCCTGCAGATTATCAAAACGCCGGTATTCATCGTTATGGCTTAGCAAATTGCCATTGGTGTAGTTGCGATAATACTCCAGCAAGCCTGTTTGAGATCCACAAAATATCAGATAATTATCAACGATAATAAAATACGGCCGCCTAAAAATGCTGAACGCATCGCCCAATAAAAATAACGGTAGTTTATCATAATTAAGTTGCCCGGCATCTTCAGTCGCCATGGTGCTGATATTCACCATAAATGGCCGTAATTGCAGGCCATTCTTTAGTTTGATAATGGCCAGTTTTTCCTGGTATTTGGTGGTGATAATGGCGAACTCATTGCCCAGGTCGTTGATAAATTGTTGCATCAGGTCGACAGCGGTTTCGCGTTTAATGCGGGCAAACACGGCCCTTTTCTCCACATTAACACCGTTTTGTACCTGCCACTGAAAAAGGTTGTTCTGGAATTTTACGGGATCAGACACGGCGAAATTTACACTATAAGCCGTAGTTGACGGGAAGATATCTTTCAGTTGGTTAAGAGTAGGTTGCTGATATCTGAACAAGCTCAGGTAGCTGTTCGGTTCCGTACCGCTGATATGGCTGGTGCCGTTGAACATCAGCGCATCGCTTTTATAGTTCAGGTTGAGTGATGCCACTGCTGGCATCTGGCGGAAACTGCGCAATATATCGTTGTTCTTGCTTTTGAACAAGTCATCAAAAAGCGGGTCGAGCGCCCGGTAGTTAATATACAGGTTGGCTATCGAGTTGGCATCTTGCTGGTCGGTCATCTGCACAAAAACATCCTGATGCTTTTGTGAGCGGTAAAGTGCCGAGGCCTCAATCAATTGCTTCGAAAAACTGGCCGAAAATATATTCTCGCCCTGGTTTACAACGTATAATTTTTTGCCCATGCTGCGCAGATTGATCACCAGCCCCGGCTTACCGGCAAAGATGGTATTCTGCATCTCCATATCATCAGTTTTTAGCGTACCGAACCGCTCAAAAGCGCCATCCAGCGGTTTATTGCCCGATGTGGTGATCAAAAACGCGATAGTATCTTGTTGAGGATGTACTGAGACAAAAACGCTTTGCCCGTCGAAAAAAGATTTAAGGTCGCGATTCTGCAGTATGCTGGTTTTTAGTTTGATGAGTTCGCCCGAGCGTTGATCGCCAATCAGCGTAGTTAGCAAACTATCCTTACCTAAAAGTTCGTAAAAGTCGTGGTCGTTTTTATATTCCAGTACCAGCGAGGCGTCGGCGGGTATGGCGCTCATAACCCTGCCCGATTGCGCGCCAGGTAAACGCAGGTTTTTAAAATAAGCTATAGTTATGGCTCCTGCAATCATCAATAAAATAACTGTGATAATAATAGGTCGCCTCATTTATAGGGATTTTTTACAAAGGTAGATTTTTAAACCGGGGCTGTTACTTATTCTTTTCAACTTATTAACTTAGCAGCAAATATCGCCAATGAACAAACAAATTATAGTAACGGCCGCGTTTTTCGGTCTGCTTGCAGTTATCGCCGGTGCTTTTGGCGCGCATGCCTTGCAGGACCGTCTGGATGCAAAACAACTGGAAATTTGGCATACTGCCGTGCAATACCAGTTTTATCATACGTTCGCATTGTTGTTTTTGGCTACCTTTACGCGTTTTAAAAACAACTTGATATCGGCCGCTTATTACCTGTTTACGTTTGGCATCATCTGTTTTTCGGGTTCGCTTTATTTGTTCGCCTTCTCGCATCTTTTCGGCTGGAATCTGCCAACGATCATTGGCATCATCACGCCGGTTGGCGGCTTGTTATTTATTGCCGGATGGGCTACATTAGCTGTAGCTGCAATAAGGAATAAATAAATGCTCGATTTTGCCGAATCCAAAGGTACTCAACGCGAAACACTTTTTGTTGAAGTGATACTGCCTTTGGCTATCGCTAAAAATTACACCTACCGTGTACCGTTTGAACTGAACGATAGCGTGGCTATAGGTAAAAGGGTAGTGGTGCAGTTCGGCAAAAGTAAGCTGTACACAGCTATCATTGCCAGTATTAGCAACCAGGCTCCCGAGAAATATGAAGCCAAATATATCATCGATATTTTGGATGATCGCCCGGTGGTTAACGACCGGCAGCTTCATTTTTGGCGATGGATAGCTGACTATTACTTGTGCAATGTAGGCGAGGTAATGAATGCCGCTTTGCCCGCCGCGTTAAAACTCGCCAGCGAAACCAAGATCACGCTTAACAAAGAGTTCGAATACGATAAATCGGAACTGAACGATAAGGAATTTTTGATCGTTGATGCGCTGGATATGCAGCCCGAACTCACCGTTAGCGACGTAGCTAAGTTGTTAGGGCAAAAAACGGTGATGCCGATCCTTAAGCGGTTGTTTGAAAAGAATATCATCCACATCAGCGAGGACGTAAGCGACCGGTACAAACCCCGCAAACGAACTTTTATCTTGCTTAACCCGGCCTACCATAACCCCGACCAGTTAAAAGAGCTATTCGTGATACTGGAACGCGCGCCCAAACAGGCTGATGCGTTGCTTGCTTATATCCACCTGTCGCGGCAGCAAAAAGCTGTCTCCAAAACCGAACTCACCGAAGCCAGTGGCGCCAGCGCGGCAGCCATTAAAGCTTTAATCGATAAAGAGGTTTTTATAGCCGATGAGCGTGTTATAAGCCGCCTGGCGGATAGTGATGATTTCCTTGACGAGCATTTTAGTCTGAACGAAAAGCAGGGCGAAGCTTTGAGCAGCATTAAAGAACAATTTAACCATAAGGATGTGGTGTTGCTTCACGGCGTAACCTCATCAGGTAAAACGCAGATCTATATCCGTTTGATAGAGCAAATGCTGGATAAAGGTGGGCAGGTGCTTTATCTGCTGCCCGAGATCGCATTAACCACACATATTGTTGAACGCCTGCGCCAGTATTTTGGTAACAACATCGGTGTTTACCACTCGCGCTTTAATGATAACGAACGGGTTGAGGTATGGCAAAAGGTTTTAAAGGGCGAGTACCGCATTGTGCTGGGTGCACGCTCATCCGTGTTTTTGCCTTTTGAGAATTTAGGGTTGATCATTGTCGACGAAGAGCACGAAAGCTCGTACAAGCAATACGATCCCGCACCGCGATACAACGCCCGCGATGCTTCCATCTTTTTAGGCAATCTGCATAAAGCTAAAGTGCTGTTAGGCTCAGCCACGCCCTCGTTCGAGTCATATTACAACGCCAAAACCGATAAGTTCGGTTTGGTTGAACTGCACGAACGCTATGGCGGCGTGCAATTGCCCAGGATCGAGGTGGTGAGCATTGTGGAAGAAACCAAACGCAAAACCATGGCCTCGCACTTCAGCAGCGTACTGATGCAAGATATCGGCGAAGCGCTGGCAAAAAAAGAGCAGGTTATCCTGTTTCAAAACCGCCGTGGATATGCACCGGTCATCATCTGCAAAACTTGCGCCTACACACCTAAGTGTATCAATTGCGATGTAACGCTCACCTACCACAAAAGCAGCGGCAAACTGCATTGCCATTACTGTGGTTATCGCGAGGATTCGCCGTCGATATGTCCCGCCTGCGGTTCGGCGCACCTGGAGCAAAAAGGTTTCGGTACCGAAAAGGTGGAAGATGAATTGTCCATCCTGCTACCCGATACCCGTATTGCCCGTATGGATCTGGATACCACCCGCTCAAAAATGGCTTTCCAAAATATTTTGAATGATATCGAAGAGAAGAAGATCGACATATTAGTAGGCACACAAATGGTAGCTAAGGGGCTCGATTTTCCCGATATTACCGTTATCGGTATCATCAGTGCCGATAGCCTGCTCAAATACCCCGACTACCGTGCCAACGAACGTGCATTTCAACTGCTCGCGCAGGTAAGCGGCCGTGCAGGCCGGCGAGGCAAACAGGGCAAGGTAGTTATCCAGACTTACGATCCCGGCCATCGTGTCATCAAACAAGTGATCGATAACGATTTTGCGGATCTATATGATACCGAAATGGCCGAACGCCGCAGCTTTAAATACCCGCCGTTCTACCGTATCATTAACCTGGATATCAAACACAAAGAGCCTGAAAAACTCTATATCCAGGCCGACTATCTGGCCACCGAACTACGCAGGCATTTTGGCGATAGGGTGATAGGCCCCGAGTTTCCGTTGATCAACCGTATTCGCAACTACTATATTAAGTCTATCATGCTTAAGTTCGAAAAGGATACGGTATCGATAGCTAAGGTTAAAGCTATTTTACAGGATGTGCTGCTGCAATTCCAAACTACCAAATTAAGCAAGGGTTGTATTGTGCAGGCGGATGTGGATCCGTATTAGTAGCGCATAAATAAACCCATGCGTCATTGCTGCGAGGGACGAAGCAATCTCTACACTTATAGGTCCGGATAAGATGCATCGATTGTCGGATGTAGGGATTGCTTCACTATCGTTCGCAATGACGGTTGGAGAAATTGGTCTAAGTTATTACACTGGAAAACGCGGCCCGTAAGGAATGCCCACTTGTAATATTTTAATTGCGTTTTAAGATCATTTAAATCAATTATATACCTTTATCCCACCAACAAAACTTAAAAATGAAAAATATTCTTTGCATAATCGCGTTCGTTACCCTCACGCTCTTCACAGCCTCCGCCCAAACAGAGTGGACACAGGCTAAAGCCGATAAATGGTTCGCCGATCATAAATACCTGGATGGCCTAAAATTGGTTCCGGCACCGTCGACCAACAAGATCGAGTTCGCTAAACAATATAACGCCAACAAAACGGTATGGGATAAAGTATTCGCCTATCTAAAGAATACCAACCTGGATGCTTTGCCGGTAGGTAAATACACTATTGAAGGCACCGGCGCAACCGTTGCTGTAACCGACAATCCGACCAAAGAATACGAAAAAACAGCCTGGGAATCGCACCGAAAATTTATTGATCTGCAATATGCTATTACCGGTGCCGAAAAAATGGAAGCTGCGCCGATAACCAGCCTTCAGGTGACCGAGCCCTATCTGGATGCTAAGGACGTTGCGCATTACCAGGGTACAGGTACGCAATATGAAGCCCGTCAGGGTACTTTCTTTTTATTTTTCCCTGCCGACGCTCACCGTGTAAATATCAAGGCCGATGGCGCCGATCATGACAAAAAAATTGTGATTAAGATACCTTACGTACAATAAACACACTAACAAACTGTCATCTCGAACGTAGTGAGAGAAGATGATTTTTCTTAGCTACGCTCATCGAAATGACATTTTTGTTTTGTAATGTATTTTTACGTTAGCGATAGTAGCGGATACCGGCCCTGCGGCTAATGCCTTGTGCAGGAGCGGAAAGCGCGACCCGCAGGGTAACGCCCTAATAATTAATACAAACCAAATTTTATAAATCAACTCAACCAGCAACACCAAAAGAAATCCTTATTTGTTTTGCACATTCGTGGTTTCTAACCGTTATATAGCCGTTTTTTATACTAAATTCGCCTTTATAATGGCGTATAAGTATATTGACAATTACCGCGAAAAGGGTGCCCGTAAAAAGTTAGCCGAACTGCTTAAAAGTAAAGGCATCGAAGATGCCCATGTGTTGAACGCCATTGCCAAAGTGCCCCGCCATTATTTTTTTGACGAAACCTTTTGGAATCAGGCTTATAAAGATATCGCTTTTCCGATAGGCGAGGGGCAAACCATTTCGCAGCCTTATACGGTGGCCTATCAGTCGGAACTGTTGCATATCCGTAAAGGCGACAAGGTGTTGGAGATAGGCACCGGCTGTGGCTATCAAACCTGTATTTTGCTTGAGCTTGGCGCGAAAGTTTACACCATCGAACGCCAGGAAAAGCTATATCAGCGCACCGTCAAAGTTTTGCCACACATAGGCTATAAGGCTGAGTTTTTTTATGGCGATGGCTCCAAAGGTTTGCCTAAACACGCACCCTTTAACAAGATCATCGTAACCGCGGGCGCCCCTTTCGTTCCCGAAGATCTGCTCAAACAATTAGCCATTGGCGGAACTTTAGTTATCCCCGTAGGCAATGAGGAAAGCCAGAAAATGGTAACGGTACTAAAAACTTCTGAGAATGATTTTGAAAAGGTTACGCTGGATACCTTCAGGTTTGTGCCTTTAGTAGGGGATAAGGCGTGGTAATGGGAAGTGGCAGTTACAGTTTAAAGTAACAGTATATACAAATACCTGCTCCCACTCAAAACTGCCACTATCTTTTCAAGGCCCTATCCATCTCCACCTTGCTATCTCGCTCCTTTAAAGTCTCGCGCTTATCGAAGGTCTTTTTACCTTGAGCCAGAGCAATTTCCAGTTTGGCGAAACCACGTTCGTTGATAAATATGGCCAGCGGAACGATTGTAAAACCCTTTTCTTCGCCCTTGGTCTGCAGCTTTCTTAGCTCCTTTTTATTAAGAAGCAAAACACGATCGCGCTTTTGCTCGTGGTTATAAAATGACCCGTGCGAGTATTCGGAAATGTGCAGATTACGCACATACAATTGCCCGTCGATAAAAGTGCAGAAGGCGTCGGTAAGATTGGCTTTACCTTCGCGTATGGATTTGATCTCGGTGCCCAGCAATTTTATGCCAGCCACATATTTATCCAGTATGTGGTATTCAAAGTAAGCTTTTTTATTTTTGATGTAGATATTATCCTGCGCCATAAGAGTGCAAAGATAGCACGATTTCGGAAGTCGGATGTCCGATGTCGGATTTATTTTCCTCGACCATACCGTACGCTTCAACAAGTTATCAGTCCCCTGTCTCCCGCCCTCCGCCTTCTGTTTTCTGCTCTTCCTTAACTAAGCTTATCCGGTTTCACAATCAATATCGGAATATTCACCCTATGTCTAACCGCATCTACCGTAGTACCGAAAATAATATCCTTCAAGGCTTTGTGCCCGTGCGCACCCATCACCATAAAATCAATCTTTTCTTCATTTACAATTTGCACAATGGCTTTGGCCGCTTTACCGTAGCCTATTTTGGCATTGGCTTTATAGCCCAGCTTGTTTAGCGAATCGACATACTGCTGCAAATTCTCCTTATCGCTTTGTGTTTCATGGTCGGCAACTTCGGTACCGTGATAACTTGCGGCAGCGGTCTCTACAATATGTATAAGGGTATATTGTGCTTTTTGCCCACCCTGCATCAGCCCGTGGCGTATCGAATCGCGATCGTTCTTCGAAAAATCGATGGTAATGCCAATATGCGTATGGGCTGTTACTGCCAGGTCGTTTATAGCAGTTGCAACACCGTGCGGCACTTGTGTGGTTCGTTTGAAAGGCCCGTGATGTTTGAAGAATATTGGTTTGAAGAAAACATACAGCAGCAATACCGCTATGCCGATAGTCAATGGTACAACAAGAGCATATATCCAAACCGCGGCTTTGGGGAATTGCGTTACCCAATCCTGTATCTGCTCGAACACCAGTTTGCCGTTTAACGCTACAATTAATACCGCGCTGGCCCAGGCAAATACTTTGGTTAACGGTTTAATGGCAAAGTTGCCCATTTTTGCTTTGTCGGATGTAAAATGGATAAGTGGTATCACCGCGAAACCCAGTTGCAAGCTCAGTACTACCTGGCTCAGTATGATCAGATTGCCCAGGCCTTCCTCTCCAAAATATATTATCGTCAACACTGCCGGTAAAATTGCCAGCAAGCGGGTCAGTAAACGGCGCAACCAGGGTTGTATACGCAGGTTAATATGTCCTTCCATAATGATCTGCCCGGCAAGGGTTCCAGTTATAGTCGAACTTTGCCCTGAAGCGATCAACGCGATGGCAAATAAAACAGGAGCCAGGAAGCCAAAGATATGTTCAAGCAATTTATAAGCATCCTGTATCTCGGCCACATGGAAATATCCGCGATGAAAGAAAGCCGTTGCTGCCAGTATCAAAATTGCCGCGTTCACCAAAAAGGCCAGGTTCAGGGCGATACTGGTATCGAACAGGTTAAACCTGATGGCGCTTCGTATGCCCGCTTCCGATCGGTCGATCTTACGTGTTTGCACCAGCGATGAATGCAGGTATAAATTATGCGGCATTACCGTAGCGCCAATGATGCCAATGGCGATATACAAAGCGCTACCGTTTAGGTTTTCAGGGATGAAGCCGCGTGCTACTTCGCCAATATCGGGCTGAACGATAAACATCTCGATCAAAAACGATAGGCCGATAATAAAAATCATCGAAATGATAAAACTTTCCAGCTTGCGCATGCCCTTGTTCATCAAAAACAACAGCAAAATGGTATCGGTTATCGTAAGTGAGACGCCCCATATCAATGGTAAGTGAAAAAGCAATTGCAAGCCAATTGCCATGCCGATGATCTCGGCCAGATCGCAGGCAATGATAGCTATTTGTGCGAGTATATACAGGCACACATTTACAAAGCGTGTATAGGTGTTTTTAGATGCCTGTGCCAAATCCAACCCCTGCACAATACCCAAACGTGTGCTTAACGACTGCAGCAGCAAAGCGATCAGGTTCGATACCAGCAATATCCAGATCAGCTTATAGCCAAAAGCACTGCCGCCTGCAATATCGGTAGCCCAGTTTCCGGGGTCCATATAGCCAACGCTTACCAGGTAAGCCGGGCCTAAAAAGGCCATCGCCTTGCGCCATCCGGTCTTGTTTTCGGTACTTATCGAACTATGCGCGCTGCCTAACGATTCTTCCTGATGTGCATTCATATCGATACCAGTATATTTTTGGCCACTTCACGGCTTATGGTCACCGATGTATGATCGTTCAACATTAATACCACAGATTGATCATAAGCGATGATATCGGTAACTTGTATTTTCTTCCCGATGTTTAATTGTAGCTTATCCAGGTATTGCAAAAAAGCAGGCGCATGTTCGCGTACGCCCATCACAATACCATTTGCATTTACATCCAGCAAGGATATGGGTTTTAACTCGTTGCTTTTTATCCGCCCTTTGTTATCGGGGATCGGATCGCCATGCGGATCGTACTTCGGGAAATCCAGGAATCTGTCTAGCCTGTCTACCAGTTCGGCAGATGATATATGCTCAAGCTCCTCGGCCAGCTCGTGCACCTCATCCCATTTAAAATGCAGTTTCTCTACTAAAAAAAACTCCCACAAACGGTGCTTGCGCACAATGTTTATGGCAATCGTTTCGCCTTCGGTTGTTAAGCTAACTCCTTGATATTTAGTATAATTTATTAATTGTTTGTCGGCTAGTTTTTTCAGCATATCGGTAACCGAGGCAGCTTTGGTGTTGAGCGCTGCCGCGATGCTGTTGGTGCTCACGCTGCCATCGTTGCTTAGCGATAGGTGATATATCGATTTGAGGTAGTTTTCTTCTGTATATGAGTTCATTTAAACAAATCTAATTATAAATTTAGACTTATCTAAAAATTTTCTTCAAAACGAATTTATTTTGCTATAAATTCATTTTTAAAAAATTTTATTTTGTTTCGATGGAAAATTTATATTTGTAACCAATTATGGCAACCGACATAGATAAAATAGACCTACAGATTCTAAAAATCCTGCAAGAAAACGGACGGATCACCAACCTCCAATTATCAACCGAGATAGGCCTGTCGCCGGCGCCTACGCTTGAGCGTGTGCGTAAACTCGAAAATTCCGACTATATCAAAAGCTATCATGCTTTGGTTGATGAGGAAAAGCTTGGTTTGGGCATCAAAACCTTTATCCAGGTATCGCTCGATTTTCATAAAAATAACACCATCCAGGTGTTTGTAGACGAGATCAAAGCGATCAAAGAAGTAACCGAGTGCCATCACGTAACCGGCCAATGCGATTTCCTGTTAAAAGTTTACGTAAAAGATATCAAAGCTTACGAGCAGTTGATTATGGATAAGATCAGCAAGATCAGTGTGGTAAAAACCTTTCAAACCATGATGATCATGAGCACCAGTAAAAAGGAACCTACTGTACCGTTGGAATATTAATTGAGCCCGAAAGTCAGAAAGTCCGAAAGATATAAAAGTAAAAAAGGCCGATAGTTAAAGAAAAGAACATACCTCGATCTTTATCTTTCGGACTTTTTTGTCTTTCGGACTTTCTGTCTCGAGCTTACCCGCTTATCGCGTTAATAATATCATACTGGGTGATAATTTCGATCGCGCCGTTCTCGTCTTCAACCAAAACGGCGGTATTGTCTTTGTTGATCAGTGACGATATCTTATCGATACTGGTATTAAGATCAACAAACGGGAACGATCCTGTAGCGATGCTTTTTACCGGGCTTGATTTCAGCGATGGGTTTTCAAGCAAGGCATCCAAAATACCACTTTCGGTTATCTTACCTATCACCATCCCTTTTTGTGTAACCGGTATTTGCGAAATGTTAAGCGTTTTGATGGTGCCTATTGCTTCCACAATCGTTTTCTCGCAATCGATGGTCACAATCTCCTGTTTTTCTTTTTTGGCGATGATACTGCGTGCAGTTAGTTTATTGTCGGTTAAAAAGCCGCGCTCGCGCAGCCAGTCCTCGTTAAACATTTTACCCATATAGCGCGAACCATGATCGGGGAATATCACGACCACCACATCACCATCTTTAAACTGATCCTTCATCTGCAACAAACCTGCTAATGCCGAACCCGATGAATTGCCCACAAAAATGCCTTCTTTTAAAGCAATTTCGCGGGTCATTAAAGCAGCGTCCTTATCGGTTACCTTCTCGAAATGGTCTATCAGGTTAAAATCAACATTCTCAGGCAAAAAGTCTTCGCCTATGCCTTCGGTTATATAAGGATAGATCTCGTTCTTGTCAAAAATGCCGGTCTCTTTATATTTTTTAAATACTGAGCCGTAAGTGTCAATCCCTAATACCTTGATGTTAGGGTTTTGCTCTTTCAGGTACTTGGCTATGCCCGAAATGGTTCCGCCTGTGCCAACGCCGGCCACCAGGTGAGTTATCTTGCCTTCGGTTTGGTCCCATATCTCGGGGCCGGTTTGCTCATAATGTGCCTGCGAGTTTGACAGGTTATCGTATTGATTAGGTTTCCACGAGTTTGGCGTTTCGCGTACTAAACGTGATGAAACAGAATAATAAGAGCGTGGGTCTTCCGGGTCAACGTTCGTGGGGCAAACAATCACTTCGGCGCCAAAAGCACGCAGCGCGTCAACCTTTTCTTTCGATTGTTTATCGGTAGTGGTAAAGATACATTTGTAACCTTTGATGATAGATGCCATGGCCAGGCCCATGCCCGTATTACCCGATGTACCTTCGATGATGGTACCACCAGGTTTCAATAAACCATTCTTTTCGGCGTCTTCAATCATCTTCAGGGCCATACGGTCTTTAATCGAGTTGCCCGGATTGGTTGTTTCAATTTTGGCTAAAACCGTCGCAGAGATGTCCTTCGTAATTTTGTTCAATTTTACCAGCGGTGTATTGCCGATGGTTTCCAGTATATTGTTGTGCCACATAGCCTGCTTGATTTAGTTGATCGTATTTGTAGTATTTGATGCCGTAAAATTAGCTTTCTCCGCCCATATATCTATCATTCCTGTGTGATTTTTACGGATAAGGGGATGGTTTGATAGTTGAGTAATATGTTTCAATGAGGAGAAAATTCCCCACTTCTCAGCATAGTATTCCCCGGCTTAATAATAGGTTTTGTTTTGGTCGCTGTACTTAATTTTGTTCGTGATAAATTAATTTTGCGATTTTAATAAAAAATGTTGACTGGCGTCAACTCATAATCTGGTAATGGTAATGCAGGTTTTAAGTATGGAAAAATCATATTTTTCAAAATACATTTTACTTTCAGCTTTTAGCTTAAACTGTTATTTTAATGCAAAAATAGCTTTTTCGTTAATAATCTGTTGCTTTTTACTTCTCTTAGGTTAATATTTGTCATTTAAATTAAACCGGTAAAAGCCTCATCCCCGGTAAGTTTTAATAGATGGGTAACATCAAGTACGATTTTCTATTTAAACGTATAGCAGCTAACCCTATGCTCGTTTTTTAAAATTCGTAAAATCCAGCTCCTTTCGTTATAGTATCAAAAAATTTTCGGAATACTGTTTGCCCTTCGGATTTATGAATTTGATGGGTATCGCATTGTCTTTCAGATTCCCCCCTATTAATAACTATGATGAAAACACAACTACTAACAATGTTTTGTTTTTGCCTGGTGCTATCGTTGGCATTCGGTCAAAATAAAAAATATAAAACTGTGCAGCACCTGACAGGCGGCAACAAGGCAACCGTAACGGATACGGTTAAAAAAGCACGCCATGTTAAAAAGAATGGATCGCTTACTACACCAAAAATATTTGGCGGTTTACAGCAGTTCCGTACCTGGACTATCGGCCTCAATGCCGGTATACTTTCAGGCTCAGTGGTAACCGGCGGCACAAACGATTTCCGTAATGTTGCTATAGATGCGGGCTATGGTTTTTCGGTACGCAAACAATTCGGCCACATCTTCGGTCTGCAATTCGATGTACTTTCGGGCCACATGTCGGGTTCAGCTCCGCGGGGTAACGACGTTGCTATTACCAGTTATCGCACCGAGTTAGGCTACTCAGCTACCACCAGTGCTGTAGTTAATCTGGGTACCATAAACTATATGAGCCGTAAGCAAAGCGTAAGTTTTTTTGTTTTGGGGGGTGAAGGTTTTTTGGCTTTTGCACCAACTGTTTACTACGCTGATGGTACATCATACAGTACTAAATACTTTAACGGCGCATCTAAAAATAAGGTTTACATTCACGAGTTTACCACGTTTGCTGGTGTTGGGGTTAAATTTAAGGTTAACGATCGCATGGCGGTCAACATGGGCTATACCGAAAACATTATTGATGACGACTTTCTGGATGGTATTCATAACAGGGAGACAAATGGTCGCGATTATCAAAAAGATAAATTTTCTTATGGTTATGGTTCATTGGAGTTTTCTATCGGTAAAAGTTTAAAACCCAATATCGATTGGGTAAATCCCGTATCGTTGATGTATAACGAATTGGAAGATCATACCATCGGCAATGAGCTTACGTTATTGCGACTGCGAATCAGTACTATCGAAAGCGCTATTACAGAACTTAAGAAAGATGCCGATGAAGATGGTGTACCCGATTACTTTGATAAATGCCCCAATACCCCTAAAGGTGTGATAATTGATGGTGCAGGTTGCCCGGTTAAGGTAGATAGCGTCTTTATTACACGTGATAGCGTCATCCGTGAAATATTGATTAAAGACACTACTGCCGGTACCGAAATGGTGTACAATAAAACGATACTGTTTAACTACAACAGCGCTGAGGTGATGCCTGCTTATTATAAAGAGCTTGATAAGATTGCCGCCGAACTGAAAGTCAGGCTTAATAAAAATGTAGTATTAAGCGGTTTTTCATCATCCGAAGGTACAAGCAATCACAACCTGTATCTGTCGTTACAGCGCGCCTTGGCGGTTAAGACTTACCTGCTTAAAGCCGGTGTTGATCAGAAGCAGCTTACTATAAAAGCTATGGGCGAAACAAAGGCTGTTGCCAACAATGCCAGCGAAGAAGGTCGTACACTAAACAGGCGCGTACAGATATATTGATTTTGATCGGTTATATTGTTTTAAACCGGGTGTCGTTACAGCGTTAACGGCGCCCTTTTTGTTGCCCGCGGGTTTTTAAAATCGTTAAAAATTCTACCTTTGCTCTCCCGTTTAAACAAATCTCATTTTTAATATATTACATGGTTAAATTCAACCGTTTTACGTTAGATAATGGCTTGCGGGTCATTGTTCACGAAGATAAAACCACACCCATGGCGGTGCTCAATATTTTGTATGATGTTGGTGCCCGTGATGAGGATCCCGAACAAACCGGCTTTGCCCATTTATTT
>Ga0157373_10000233_pt1 | contig 45580 bp, 21 predicted proteins | sample C65metaG_FD_113460 | JGI IMG/M metagenome (GOLD analysis project Ga0157373, IMG submission 113460) | Corn rhizosphere microbial communities from Kellogg Biological Station, Michigan, USA - C6-5 metaG | ecosystem: Host-associated > Plants > Roots > Rhizosphere > Soil | place: USA: Michigan... | reverse complement strand
TACCTTCCATCATGCAGCCGTCGCCCATAAACACGTAGGTGTTATGGTCTACGATGTCATGGCCCGGACGGTTGAACTGCGCTGCCAGCGTGCGCTCGGCAATGGCAAAACCGACTGCGTTAGCGATGCCCTGACCCAGCGGGCCGGTGGTGGTTTCAACGCCTGCGGTGTAGCCGTATTCCGGGTGGCCTGGAGTTTTAGAGTGCAGCTGACGGAAGTTCTGCAGCTCGCTCATTGGCAGATCGTAGCCAGTGAGGTGCAGCAGGCTGTAAATCAGCATTGAGCCGTGACCGTTCGACAGCACAAAGCGGTCGCGGTCTGCCCACAGCGGGTTAGTAGGGTTATGGTTCAGGAAGTCACGCCACAGCACTTCGGCAATGTCCGCCATGCCCATTGGGGCACCCGGATGTCCCGAATTGGCTTTCTGTACTGCATCCATACTTAACGCGCGAATGGCGTTGGCAAGCTCTTTACGAGAGGGCATCTTCTACTCCAGGTCGGATTAATGCTCCGCCACGCTTAACTTATTGTAATTAATCAGTTATAAGGCGAAGCGAGAAAAAAGTCGCACATCAATGTACATGAAAATCAGGACAAAAGTACATGCATCTGGGTGCTAAATCACGGGTAACCGTTTGCATTTCCGGGCTTGTCTGCTAGTCATTGAACAACATGCGAGCTATAACCAAAGCGTTTAAACACCTGGGCCAGTTTCAGGTGTTTGTTTTCTTTACCTTGTTACCCAAAGGATGCCGATATGAAAATGAGAGCCACGATTGTTGCTCTGGGAATGGCTTCGCTGCTGAGCGGATGCGAAGGGTTTGATAACAACGCGCTGCTACAATCGGGTGCGCAGGCTTATCAGGCCTATGCGCTGAACGATACGCAGGTGAAAGAGTTGAGCGATCAATCCTGTGCGCAGATGGATAAAGACAATCAGGTTGCGCCCGCTAACAGTGAATACCAGCAGCGCCTGAACAAAATCGCGGCGGCGCTAGGCGACAACATCAACGGCGTGCCTGCCAACTACAAGGTTTATCAGACCAAAGACGTTAACGCCTGGGCGATGGCGAACGGTTGTATCCGCGTCTATAGCGGGTTGATGGATATGATGACCGATAACGAAGTCGAAGGTGTGCTGGGCCATGAAATGGGCCACGTCGCGCTGGGCCATACGCGTAAAGCGATGCAGGTGGCGCTGACGACCACCGCAACGCGCACCGCTGCGGCTTCCGTCGGCGGCGTGATTGGTTCGCTGTCACAATCACAATTGGGTGAAATGGGTGAGAAGCTGGTGAATGCGCAATTCTCGCAAACTCAGGAAACACAAGCCGATGACTACTCGTTCGACCTGCTGAAAAAGCGCGGCATCGATCCGATGGGATTAGCGACCAGCTTTGAGAAGCTAGCGAAACTGGAGCAAGGAAGACAGAGTTCGATGTTTGATTCGCATCCGGATTCGGAAGCCCGCGCCCAGCATATTCGTGAGCGTATTGCGGCTGGGAAATAGATCGTGCTTGCTGTCCCCCTCCTCGGTCCTCCCCCATGAATGGGGGAGGAAGATGCTGCCACATGTCAGTGAGGAAGCTGCATTTAGCTGCGTCTCCTTCCCCCATTCATGGGGGAAGGCCGGGATGGGGGACAGTAAGCAAAGATCAAAGCAAACAATCTTCAACGCTTAAACAATCCATCCACCATCGCACCCAAATCCTGGGTATTCGACGTCTTAATGTGGCCCTGCGGCGATAGCTTATCAATCACCTGCGGCAATAAGGCAGCCAGCGTACCGGACGCACCCTGTACATCGGTGCCGAGCTTATCCGCCAGCGACTGCAGCTCATCATTGCCAAGCGCGTTTTGAATCTCGCCGCCATCAATCGACATGTTACTGCCGCTGCCTAGCCAGCTATTCAGCACCTGCCCGAATCCGCCCTGCTGAAACTTCTGCAGCAGCACCTCAACGCCGCCCTGTTCCTGCACCCAGTTCCAGATGGCCATCAGCTGTTGCATCTGGTTGCCCTGCCCGCTTCCGTTGCTGTTTCCTAGCGATCCAACTAAATCGTCCAGTAAACCCATAGTCGCCTCCGCAGATTAATTAACCGCCAATAAGTGTAGCCGCAGGAGAAAGGATTAACCTTTATTTGCCGCCTGCACGTGCAACATGTCCAGCGCCAGTGTGGCTGCGGCCAGCGAGGTCAGATCGGCGTGATCGTAGCCCGGCGCCACTTCCACCAAATCCATACCGACGATATTCATGCCCTGCAAACCGCGAATCAGCTTGGTGGCTTTATCGCTGCTCAAGCCGCCAATCACTGGCGTGCCGGTTCCCGGTGCGTGGGCGGGATCCAGACAATCGATATCAAAGGTCAAATACACCGGCAGATCGCCAACGGTACGCTTCACTTCCGCCAGAATGTCATCAACGCTGCGATCGTTGACCTGCGCGGCATCCAGCACGTTAAAGCCCAAGCTCTTATCGAACTCGGTACGAATACCGATCTGCACAGAGTGCTGCGGATCGATCAAACCCTCTTTTGGCGCGGTGAAGAACATGGTGCCGTGATCGAAAGTAGGACCATTGGAATAGGTATCGGTGTGCGCATCGAAATGCACCAGCGCCATTTTGCCGAAGTGCTTAGCGTGTGCACGCAGCAGCGGCAGCGTGACGTAGTGGTCACCGCCAAAGGTCAGCATGCGCTTACCGTTCGCTAGCAGTTTCTCGGCGTGCGCCTGCAGTTTGTCAGAGAGATCCTGTGAATCGCCAAAGGCATAAACCAGATCGCCGCAATCCACCACGTTCAAACGCTGGCGCAAATCGAAATCCCACGGCCAGCGACAGCCTTCCCACGCCAGGTTGGTGGAAATCTGGCGGATTGCCCCCGGACCTAAACGGCTGCCTGGACGACCGGAGGTCGCGGCATCGAAAGGAACACCGGTGATCACCCACTCAGCGTCACTGTCGTAAGGCTGGAAGTTGAGCGGGAAACGCATGAAACCAAAAGCGTTGGAAACCAATGAGTTATCATACTGATTGCCGAGGGTGTTATACATAAATCGTCCTCTATATATCCGTGAGTCGGGCGATGCCCGCGAGCCATTAAGGTATAGATGAAAAAAATCCCCTCCGCGTCGTTAACCCGACGAGGAAGGGATTGGTTGACGCGATTATCGCGAAGATCGCAACTCCCTGCAATCAGCGTTCGTTTTTCACTCAGCAAATCTGTAACAGTAAAATGACTTTAATCTCCATCTTAAAGACATCAATAATTTTAATTAATAAAAAAGCATGAAACTTTTATATAAATTAAGCCATTTCTTAAATAAGAATTTTCATGGACAAGGTAATTACGGAAAATAAAAATCAAAAATTAAATCTATCAAGCGAATTTAATTGATAGTCAAAAACACTTAGTATTATTAAATACCATTCTGTAACGTTATTTAAAGAAATCAGGAAAGGATTTTCTAGGTAAAAAGGAATGATGTTCACCGTCACACCAAACCATGCTTTAAGAATCATCTGATTGCGCATGGTTTTGTGCTTTATTTTTCCTTTAACACGTTTCTCTTTTAATAGTGAGATGAAGAAGCCTCTTCTCTTACAACCTTATTAAAACTCTTTCCAACATTACTGAAGCATCGTACTCAGCGCATTGGTATCTGTTAAGCCAGGGGCGGTAGCGTGCAAATTATTTATTTAATCGGTGGGAAAATTAATGAGCAGAAGCGGATACAATGTGCAGAAGTCTGCCATTAATGCTTTGTTTTTTAGGGAAATACGCACACGGTTTGGCAAGTATCGTCTGGGATATCTATGGGCAGTGCTGGAACCTTCTGCACATTTACTTGTGCTATTATTTTTTTTTGGTTTTATCATGCATCGCACCATGCCAGACATTTCATTCCCGCTGTTTTTAATAAATGGAATTATTCCCTACTTTATTTTCTCTAACATCACCCAGCGTTCGATAGGCGCAATAGAGGCTAATCAGGGATTATTCAACTATCGTCCGATAAAACCTATCGATACGATTATCGCCAGAGCTAAGTTAGAAGCGGTTATTTACGTCGCTGTTTATATTCTTTTAATGATTGTCGTGGGAATGACAGGAGAAAACATCAGCGTTAATAACGTGCTGAAGTTGGTTTCTGCCTGGGGATTGTTAATCCTGTTCTCATGTGGGATTGGGGTGATATTCATGGTCACAGGGCATTTTCTCCCAGAAGCACAGAAGCTTTTCCCCGTTGTGCTAAAACCACTCTACTTTATTTCCGGCATCATGTTTCCATTACATGCTATTCCTAAAGAGTATTGGCCCTACTTGTTGTGGAATCCGATCCTTCACGCGGTTGAAGTGAGTCGGGAAGCGGTGGTAGCGGGCTATGTCAGTGAAGGCGTGAGCCTGGAATATCTGGCCATAGTTACCCTGGCAACGCTTTTTATTGGCCTGGCAATATATCGCACCCGTGAAGAGGCAATGATGACATCATGATCAAGATTGAAAACCTCACCAAGTCTTATCGCACGCCAGCTGGCAGACACTATGTGTTTAAAGATCTCAATCTGCAGCTGCCGAGTGGAAAAAGCGTTGCAATCATAGGACGCAACGGCGCCGGAAAATCAACCTTGCTGCGTATGATCGGTGGCATTGATCAACCCGACAGCGGTTTAATTACCACAGATAAAACGATCTCATGGCCAGTAGGATTGTCGGGAGGATTTCAGGGCAGCTTAAGTGGCCGTGAAAATGTGAAGTTTGTCGCCAGGCTTTATGCCAAAAAAGATCAGCTCAAAGAAAAAATTGCCTTTGTTGAGGAGTTTGCCCAGCTCGGCAAGTATTTTGATATGCCGATCAAAAATTACTCCTCTGGCATGAAATCTCGTTTGGGTTTTGGCCTCAGCATGGCTTTCAAATTTGACTATTATCTGGTTGATGAAGTTACTGCGGTAGGTGATGCAAGATTCAGAGCGAAATGCGCGCGATTATTCAAAATACGGCATGCTGAATCGAGCTTCCTGATGGTTTCGCATAATCTTAATTCATTAAAAGAATTTTGTGATATGGCCATTTACATTGGCAGAGATAACGAGGTTCTTCTATTCCATGACATTGAAGAAGCCATCACTCAATATAGCTTTGAGTGGAAAACCTAAATAAATGGCAGAAAACCTAACAGCCCTCATCCCGATTGACCTGGTAAGACGTGCAAAAGACATCATTAATAAAGCCGCGTTAATCGCATCTGATGCAGAGAAATCAAATATAAAAGTCATTTTCGGGCATAACGATAGAAACACCAGGCAAGATAAAGCATTCATAAAAGCAATTAAAAACCACAGCAATGTAACACTCTGTCAGGCTAATAATAAATCCGAACTGACCAATGTGTCGCAGTTGAGAAACCTGGCTTTCCAGCAGGTCGATACAGAACTGATTGTATTACTTGATGTCGATATCTTCCCTGATTTTGCCCTATTTATGCGTTGCGCAAATCAAATAATTGATCAATCAGCACCGTTTTATATTCTTCCTTGTCTCTACTTAACCAAATATGGCACTGACTATCTCCGTAAAAAAAAAAGCATTGAAGGCCTTAAAGAAAAATACTTCTCCTTTTCGCGTAAGGAATTTTTGCACCTGGCATGTCCATCATCAATCGTAGTGATGAAGTCGAGAGATTACCGGGAGATAAAGGGCTTCAATCCAGCGTTCAATGGCCATGGTTATGAAGATTTTGACTTTCTACTCAGACTGGCGGAACGCTATAACCGCATTAATAAAAGTGCTGATTTTTTGCTAGAAACGTCACATCGCTCCCCATTGTTATCGACAGGCTTTAGAAAAGAGCTGGGGATGCATTGCATTAACTCGCTGATTGAAAAAAAACTGACATTCCATCTCTATCATACAAGAGATAATAACGATAGCTATTACCAACGTAGAAAATTAAATTATCAATTATTTTCTAAACTACACCAACATGACGTAAGCGTGGACGAACCTTATTCATCGAGTTTGCTGGAAGAATTCATCCGGGTATGTAAGGAAAAAAAAGTAAATTATCGAACATATTCGATCTACTTCGACAATAAACCCGGACACACGGATAGAACTGACACATTGAAACGTCGTGTTAAGTTATTATTTAATTTTTGATATAAGTTAAAAATCATGAAAATAAAAAAACTGTTCAAGAAGACCATAAGCCGCATTAGTACAATAGGATTAACTTCCCGCGAAACAAAAAGCATTCATCACGCTGATAAAATCTCCTTTATTATTGTTGGAGAAGATCAATCGTTGATTGATACAACCATTAACAGTATCAGAAGGTCTGAAATATCAGGCCATTTCTCAGAACATATAATTGCCACCGCCGATCAGGCAACTCATCTAGAGACTCCGTACCTTAAGGTTATTTCTGCTGGTGATATAGTAGGTGAGCCGTTTTTAACTGAGTTCTACCAAAATGTAAACTTCAGTACTGCAGATGACATCATCATTCATGCCTATTCGCCAGAAAGCACTGTTTTTCGACTGGATCCCGTTTTAGCGAACATCAAAAGCATCAATAAAAATCAGCACTTAGAAATTAAAGAGTATGCACTCCCTTGTCTTGACAATTGTATTATTAAGTCAGTTTTAATCCCCAGAAACCTTGCTAATCCTGAAACTAAAGGGTGGACTAACAGCATCGTATTCGCCCTGGAAGCTCTAACGCGCAGCACTTCACAACAAGGCTATCAATTTCTAAGCAACGCTTATGTTGGTTCCATAAGCGGCGAGCGATTTGAAACGCATATACAGCAATTAGTCAAATCAGGTTCAACATTCCTGAATTTACTTGATTGCATTAATATTAATATCAAACATATGCAGAAAGATGCATATAAATTAAAGAGTGTATTATTCCTTATTCATCAGATAGTTACTGTGCTATTAAAAAACAAAAAATCAGATGAAATTCTTACTGCAGAAGAAAAAGATATCGCTCAAAAACTATTAATTAATATATCCAAAAATATCGGCCATGACATCATAAAATCATTCTCATCACCTAATTATAACCATATTCATAAGATTGGTTATTCAAAGATAATGGGTTCTCATGTTGAACGTGATATTTGTTATCTTGAAGAGGGAGACAATGACTATACATCAATCAAATTTAAAATAGCGTCTCACTCAAATGCCTATCCACGTTGTTTCATCGATAGCAATGAGGTAATCCCCACCAATGCAAAAATAAAGAAACTTACTTTATTCGGATTGGAATTTAGCTATGAAATATATTTATGGGTTTCTTTTGAGAATCTGGAACAAAAAATATCATTTACCAATACCTATCAGACTGAATTGTTTATAGGAGGAAAACGTCTTAAGTCTGAATGTTATGGAAAATTAGTCACTCTGCTTGCAAGCAAAAATGCATTAAAAGAAAAATTACCAGCAAAAGTAAAGATATTACGCTATCTTGCCACATCATTTTTATTTACCAGGAGACTTGAAGCGTGCTGGCTTATTGTGGATAACGATCTACGTGCTGATGATAATGCAGAACACTTTTATCGTTATGTTAAACAAAATCAGTCAAGTGTTAACGCGTGGTTTTTACTCAACAAATCGTCTCCAGATTGGGGCCGTCTGAGAAATGAGGGATTCAGGCTAATTAAGTTTGGTAGTCTGCAGCATCGGCTTGCGCTATTGAATGCAAAATTTCTGCTTTCTTCACACGCTAACCCAGCAATAACCAATTATCTGCCACGAAAGCATTACTGCGACATAATGAAGTTCAAATTTGTATTTCTTCAGCACGGCGTTACAAAAGATGACCAGTCAGAATGGTTAAACAGCCGGAAAATAGATTATCTGGTTACTGCCGGGACACCTGAGTTTAAAGACATTGCCAACGAAGGACGTTATCGCTACACCTCCAAAGAGGTCGTACTTACAGGTTTTCCACGCTATGACAATCTGAAAAAAACGGACACTGATAAACAAATTTTAGTAATGCCAACATGGCGTAAAAGCCTATCAGGAGAACTGATGGCTAAATCCAGTAAGCGCGTTAAAAATCCCAATTTCCTGACATCACTTTTTTGTCAGCAATGGGGCGGTTTTTTGCAGTCAACGCGATTAAAGAAAATGGCTGAAAAAAATGGCTATAAAATAGTGTTTCTGGCTCATCCCAACTTGGTAGATTATCTCGAGGAACTGGCCATCCCGGATTATATTAAAATAGAACGAATGGAAAACTGCAGCATTCAACAAGTTTTTAAAAAATCGGATGTACTTATCACTGATTATTCATCAGTGGCTTTCGATGTTGCTTACATGCGTAAACCTATTCTCTATTTCCATTTTGATATTGATACGTTTTTCTCAGAACACTCCTATTCAAAGGGATACTATGATTATAAAAAGAATGGATTCGGTGCGATCGCCAGTAATATTTCAACACTGCAAAGTAACTTAAACGACTTACTGAAAAAAAACTGTCAGCTTGATGACTTTTACACTCAGCGAATCAATCAGTTTTTCCCTTATGATGATAATAATAACTCGGCGCGTTTATATGAGGCTTTAACAACTCTGAGAATAGGCTCGAGATCTTTTGATCTTATTCATCAATATCTTAAAATACAGTTGGCTTCGTTCGATCTTGTCGCAGCGGAAAAAAGCCTTGTTGAGTTAACAACGTCGGGCATTAATCTGTTACCTGAAGAAAGGGTTGAACTCATTCGCGCTATAAATGAAATGGTATTTTGGGCTAAGCTGCAAAATCGTCATGTTTTACTGGCTAAATTGATAGCGCATGCAAAGATATTTAATATTCCTATCATAGATTTAGATAATTCAACTCATGGGAATAACGATACTAATCCACTATGCCACATTCTTAATGTTGCTGTAGCTTTAACTGAGGGTACTCTAAATCACTCATCTAGTTTGGATAGCTTTTCTGTAGCCCTTTCTGATCATAATTATCTTCTGCCACAGACAGCAACGGCTTGTGAAATTGTCATTAACAGCGGTAGAAATAACGTTTATCTGGCAACAACATCACTTGCCAAAGTGAAAAATAATGCGCTTTTTAAACAAGCCACACTGTTACAAATGTTAAATTCAATAAATCTGCTTAAATTAGGAAGCTTCTCAGAAGCAATAATACACTTAAAGAAAGTAACGTTAAGTGATACTCAAAAAGATAATCTATTGAGGCTTATGCTTGAATATCATTCGAATGAGAATATACGCGCCTTTGATTTAAAGTTCTTACATGGAAATCAACTTAGCCCCCGAGCAACAGAAGCTTATTTACTATTAAACAATGAGACAATGTCGTCTCAACTGAATAATTTTTTTGTCACCGGAAACAAAAATGACACTTTACTCAATGAGCATCTAAGTATGCTATTTGAAGGAAAAAAGTACACCAGATTTGTTGAGGCATTTGAAAACTACCCTATTAGTAAGACTCATATTCATAACGAAAGTAACTTAACTAAGTATCTGGTTGCGATTTTCCTAACACGTGGCATTACGGAGTTGAAAACTAAAATTTCCCGGTTGTATCTAAAAGAGAGCTACATCAATGCTTTTGATGCACAGTTTTTAAATCGTAGTGAGGTAAATCTTGATATTTTGTATCAGATGATTGAACAGAGTATTGATAAGCAAGTTTATACTTATACCTGCTCGGAGGTTTACAAGTACTCACTGCACTTCTACAAAAAAAATCGGCCTGGACTTGCTAGAAAAATCGCCACTATTTCGGTAATGAAAAAACACGAAGACTATTATTCTGACAAGAAAAATTGGCATGAAGATAGTGACTACAGAACGTTAATTGATGCGGTAAAAGAGTTAAACAACGTCGTGCAAGAACTTAATAGAATAGGAACATAAATATTAAACGTGTAACCTGTTTGGCGTTTATCCGCAGAATAATCATCATAATTATTCTGCTGGTGCTAGATCCGCTTTCTTCCAATGTTTACGCTGCTAGTGCCGGAAAGATAATTAAGAGTCAATTTAATTTGCAGGGGATATATTACGATAAGGAAGAAACCCTTTTTACCCTTGAGCAAGATTACAAAAATAACTTATCGATGATTTTCTATAACCACAATGGCTATCGTGAATTACTGCTTAAAGATGGGGATATAGGTCATCAAGGTTTTGGAGTATCAACACTCGAGCATAACTCTGCACGCTATATTTTGACTGGAATGAAAAAATCCGGATTACATATATTGTTATATAAACTAAAAAACAAAAAGAAACCGATAAAATATAGAATCAAACTTTTTCCCGATAGTTTCATTCCAGGCAATGAAACCATGCCTGCACTTTCAGGTGATGGCCGTTTTATTTTTGCCCGAGGACGAAGCAAGGACGGTCAGATGTTTATCCGCGTTTTCGATACTCCAAATATATATTCAGCATTGAAGGACATTAACAATATTGATCTCAGTGATAACTATATTTATCAATGGCCGATTTCATCCCGAATAGCCAGTAATGCTATCGGTTCATTACAACCCCTGCAGGCAATCGCCTCGAATGGACATGACGTCGCTTTAATGTTCGGCAATGCGCGACTGACACCTAAAGTAATCTATTTTTACACTGTGAATGGTGAATTAAAGCGTATTGATACTCGCGTAACTTCGGGTATTGAAGACGCAATGATTTTCTCACAACAAAATTTTTATGAGCCGGAAGGTCTTTCTTATCAGAAGAATAGATTGAAAATATTAATTACGTACGCTAAAGGGATTAATAAGCGAAACGTAATTTATAATTATATTAAATAAACTTAGACTAAGAACTACAAATGAAAATAATCCATTCAGCTTTCATTGAAAAAAACAGAGCAGATATCCACACTTGCATTGCAAACTTCGATATATCTTTAAAAAATTACCAGACCTTTACCCCTATGATGCTAGGCATCATAGGTGATGATTCAAATAAAATTCATATCAAGGGAGAAACGATTCCTGCTGGAATTGAGTTGATTTTCACTGAGAAGGCTAAAAATTGCAATGTTGTCATCAATGAGAATTTTACCGGCCGTGCAAATAAATTTTCACTAAAAAATGAAAGCAATTTTTTGTATTTGGGTGAAAACCTTAACATCAATAAAGTTTCTGCCGTCGCTTTAGGGCTTGGGGATGCTATTTTAATCGGTGATGGCGTATCTGTTACTGCTGACAACTCATGGAGCACCGGGTTTAACTCAGGAATGAGTGATAATGGATTGATCGTTGGCGATCACTGTTTAATAGCATCTGAAGTAGTAATTAGACCGGCAGACGGTCATATTGTTTTTGATACTAAAACTGGTAAACAGACTAATCTTTCCCATTCACCGATTATAATCGAACCCTATTGCTGGCTGTCACAACGCTGCGCAATTCTTAAAAACGTAAAAATTGGTGCTTGCTCTATTATCTCCTTTGCCGCTGTGGTAACGAAATCCTGCGCTCGCTTTAGTTGTATGGCTGGTATTCCTGGAAAAGCTTTTCCTTTGGATGGAAAAATGTGGCTTAGAGGGCGTGGTAAAGAAGCAAAACATATACAGGAACATTATCTGAAAAAATTTGGCGAAAAATAAATAGCGCAAAATGTTCTTTGGCACATATTGTAATAGATTAGTATGTGCTAATCCCCTCTGATTTTTACCCTCATCACTAATCAAGCATTCGATTTTTTCCTCGTGCATAAAACTCCATGTTTAGCTGCGTGTGTTCTCTAAGATACTTTTCAAATTTACGGATAAGTATCGCATCAGGCTGGAATTCTGCTTGCCAGAAATCATCTAAACAACCTTGATATGTCATACCAATGATGTCGTAAATTGCACTTCCTAACACTTTTAACGGTTTGAATTTAGCTAATGCTCTCATGCCCACAGTGCTATTTATCGTGACGACAGCTCGGGCATGAGACAAAAGATCATCGAGAGGCAGATCATGAACATAGACCACTCTGGTTGAAATACCGCTCTTCAGAGCGATTGATTTAATCAGCTGCAAATAATTACGGTGACCACGATCCATCGGGTGATGCTTGAAAACTAAGTAGCTGTCTCGCGGTGCAGATTGGCAAAAAGAAAGAATTACACTTTTGATATAATCTTCGATATCCGCATAAGGGCTATGGTGGTGAATTTGACTGTCGTTATATACCTGTAAGATTGCAAGATAATATTTCCCACTCATTTCTTTTTTAATATCTTTCGAAATGCTTTGCTGTTTTAATCTATAGATATGCTTTCGCCAGCAAGATCTTATCCAACATTTGGTTTCCGATCTAATGGAGATGGATTTATGATGCTGGTAATTTATGAATTCATGTTGGTGATAGCCGTACATCAAGCAATACCAGATTGCATGAGCGATTCTCTTAGCTGACGAAGCCGTGATCTTATTAAAACCTAAAAGAGAAGACTCTGGTAATGAATGATAAAACTCCGCATCACGCGGTAATAAAGAGTAGGCGTTTACTCCTCCCTCTTCCAGAGTGATAAAGTGTGGCCGAAAATAACCCTCTTCAAAAACCAGAAATCGCACATGTTTATCCTTAGCCCAAAATTTCGCAGCCTGATGTAGTGGCCTGCAATCTCCAAAACATAGAATGCTGTCAAAGCCTGACTGCTGATGTATCTCTGTTAGCCATTCTGGAAATGCACTTAACGGCTGAAGATAGGATAGTGCTTGACGTTTACGACAATAGAATCGGTCACCACCATTAAATATCACATTAATGGCTTCCCGTTCGTTCAATTTTAACCAGCTGGCAAGGTCACTGAAAAAGGGCCCCATTGGACCCTGCAATAAAAGATATTTTTTACCGTCCAGTAACTTAGTGAATGCAGTGCCTTTCATTTTTCAAAGCATCGATATGCTGATAACGCGGTAAACTTTTTTGCATGTATATTTAATTTTATCTAAGCGATTCTTTTTAATCTCTAACGTAGCTCTTGGTGTGTTAATCAATATATCCGTTGCTTCTTCCGCCGTTATCGCAGTACGTCGTGTCGGATGAATATAAGTCGGATACTCTATGAGCGCCTGATAAATTAAGTCACTAAGCGTGAGCTTTCGTAAGCGGCGTGCACAGTGATACTCATCGTGCGTTAATCCCCATCCAGCATAGAATGGCATTCCATAACAGCAGACTTTTTTGCCATGCAATAAGCCTTCAAACCCCGCAAGCGAAGTCATGGTATGGATTTCATCTACCACCTGAATGCATTGAATCACATCAGCATTAAGCACTTGATAGTCGGCCAGCAACGCGACATCCGATTGTGCCAATTGACCTTGTCGGTTACCAACCAAAACATCGGGGTGCGGTTTATAAATGATAAAGGCGTCAGGATTGCGTTTGCGCACTGCGTGTAATAATTGGGCATTGGTTCTTACTGAACAGGTTCCGCTTCTAATCGATGCATCATCCTCTACCTGACCCGGCACCAATATTACGCGCTTCCCCAGCGCCGCTGGCGGCAAAACAAAATCAGCGCCCAAATTATATTTGCTGATTTTACTGTCGACCAATCGCTGCTGTAATCGTAGCGCCCGTTGGCGCTGCATTAACGTCAGTTCACTTTCATTAAGCATCACTTCTAAATCGCTGCTGCGTGATGCATCGTAGTAAATCCCGCGTTTATCCAGCACCAGTGATAGCGGAGGCATCAAATTTGAACCTAATCCCGAAGAACGTAAAAAACCGTCTTCCATCCGCCAGATTGGCAAAAGCTGTGATTTAGCCCTCTCCTGCCAGCGCTGTTCACCGTAATTTCCCCAAACTACACAGGCTGTCGCGCGATCCTCTCTGCGACTAAAGCTGAGCTTATTGGTTCGCGTTTGTAAAAAGGGTTTCAGGATGGTGTATTTCCACCATGACAAACCCGGCGCCCAAAGATACCCGTTGCGCTGCTGCTGATAGCGACGCTGCATTTGCATCCAGCTCATGACATCAAACAGCTTCGCCGGCTCACCGGTCAGCGGATTGATATAACGGCTATAGCGAAAATAGGCAGCAGCGAACAATTCGTGAAGCGTTGCGCATCCACGACGCTGGCGAAGCTGTTTCGCTTGTGGGTGACGGTCGTCGGTCAATCCCCAGCCAGCATACCAGGGTTGGCCAAAGCAGATAACAGCTTTGCCTGCCATCAGGGCTTCAAAACCGTACTGTGATGTCACCACATAAACCCGTGAGACGTGGCGAAGTAAGGATTGCGGACTGACATTATCAGCCAGCAGTCGAACACGCGGAGTGGATTTCAATTGATGGTAATAGCCCGCTTTTTTTCCCTGCAACACATCGGGATGGATTTTAACCCAGATAATGGCGTGAGGATTTTCACTTAACGCCGCATTCAACATGGAAGCAAAATCATCAGGGCCGGCATTGCCATAGATCACTGACATATCGCCGTAAGTTTGGTCAACCACCAGAACGATATCGTCGGATAGGTGCTTGTCGGTGACGAATGCAGGCGCATGGTTATATTTTGACAGGTCTTCAGCAACGATAGTTTTGATTGCATGTTCTGCATCTGCCGCAAGCGCCTGATTCGTTTCACGATCGCGTATTAATGCCTCAAGCGCGCTGGGATGGCTGGCATCGTAATAGATGCCGACGTCATCCAGCACCATCGATAGCGGCGGCGCACCGTTGACACCTAAATCCAGCGAACGAATAAAACCATCCTCCAGGCGTAAGATGGATTTACCCGCGCCCTGAGCCAGCGCCACAGACTTATGCACGCTTGGGCGGTGCCCCCAGACGGCAATCGAGGCGATGTCATCCGCAATCGGCATAAAGGGACTGAGCTTCTGGCACGGCTGTGCCAGAAAGTTGCTCAGATAGGGAATTCGCCAGATACCTGAGGAGAAAATACCGATCATCGCGCGTAACCCCTATAGCGTCAGAACCACTTTCGCCGCGACAGCCAGCTGATACAGGATGGTTGAGATACCGCGAGTCACTTCAATGTTCTTCGATTCATACTTAGGCAGAACCATCAGCTCATCACCAGGATTGAGATAATCCACATCATCAGCATTTTCTGCGGCACCGTTCTGGCGGATCACAATAATGCGGGCATTACTCGCTTTCTGCGTCAGGCCACCACATCTGGCGATGTAATCTTTCGGTCGCAGGCCTTTCTCCCAGCTAACGGCGTTAGGGAACAACACTTCTCCGTGCACCAACACCAGCGAGGTTTTCTGGGGAATGCTGATGACATCGCCATCCTCCAGCAAAATGCCGTCGAGGTTCTTCTCATTGATGATCACTTCACCTTTCGGCACCACATTGCGTGCTTTCGCCACAAAGCGGCTAATCAACTGCGCTTCCTGATAACGCAAGCTGGCTTCTTCTTTGGTTGAGGATTGCACCGAGAGGGACGCTTCTTCGAGTTTCTGCAGCGCGAAATTCATCATCTCTTTCTGCCTGGTTGCCACGGTAGGACGATACAGCTGGATGGCACTCATCTGCGACATGCTGTTAGGACGCACTTTTGCCAATACTGTGCGCATGCTGGAGCCGTAAGGCAACACCATGGCATGCTCACCGGAGTGCGCACCCTCGATACGTACCTGAATGGTACTGGCATAGCGATCGGTGCTGACAATCAGCGTGTCGCCATCCTGCAGGACGCGGCCCGGAGCAGAACTGATCGGGTAATATTCACTGCGTTTAGCCAAACCCTGCTGACGAACGATGGTGATATTGGTGGCACCTGGCTTGGCGCGCGCCCAACTAAGCGCTTCGCTAACATCAATGCTGCTCTTCGCAAACTCAAAGTCATAACTGTTGAACACATCACCGCGCACGCTAAAGGTGTGCTGTCGTGGCCCCACCACAATGGTGTCGCCATCGGCAAACTGGCTCAATCCGAGCTTACCTTTAAGCAGAAAGTCATACAGATTGACGCTGGAACGCACGCGGTTGTCGCGCTTAACCACGATATCAACATAGCTACCGCGTTCAGGATCGACACCACCGGCTTTAATCAGATAGTTCAACAGTGAATCAGAAGTCACTCCGCCGTACAGGCCGGGACTGCGTACAAATCCGGTGACATATACTTTTACCGGCTGCGCCTGCAGCAGTGATGCATACACACTGACGTTCGCCTGATAAACCTGTTTCACTTTGTTAGTGATCAGCGCGTTTAGCTGACTATTGCTGACGCCAGCAACTTTGACCGGCCCCACATTTGGCATGAAAACATTGCCTTTAGGATCAACCTGCAAGCTGCCGTCAAAGGTAAATGCGCCCCATAAGCGCACCTGAATGCTATCGCCGGGATTGAGGATATAGCCGGGGTTGAATCCAACCGTTGCACCACTGTCGGCACTGGTGCCATTAAATAGCTGAGCACCAAAGATACGGCTCACCGGCACAGCAGCTACGGGAACGGGCGTATTGTCGAAACCCGAATCATTGACCGCGGAGTTCGACGGGCTATTGAGGAACGGTGTTGGTGCGGCTCCGGTCAGATTTTGATCGGCATTGATAGCAATACTGGCACTGGTTGATGCGGCATAACCAGCCGCAAGGAGTACAAATAATTTTGATAATTTCATGGCATGCTCTTTATGCGACAGCATTAATCCCGGTGATCTTCAATCACTGCCAATAGCAGTTTCAGCGTGCCAAACATCAGGCAACACACCAGAAGCCAACAGGCGATCAAATAAGGTGTATTAGGGAAACTCGTCTCCTGCGGCTGCTGAGGTGAACTGATCACCGACAGCACTTTTAGTTTTCGCGCGGCTTCCACACGTGTTTTTTCAATTGAACTCTGCGCTAATTTGAACAGTTCGTTATCGAATGCGACCCTGGATTTAATCTCGTCAAAATCCACCGTCATACGGTTCAACTTGTCACCCTGCGGAGCGGTGATTTTGCTTTTTTCGTTATCGATCTGTGCCTGCATGGCAGCAATAGCATTACGCAGACTCACCACCTGCGTGGCATCATCGCGAAGGTAGGTCAGCAGATTGCGCAACTCCGCTTCCATCTGAATCTTCTGCGCCGTGAGCGTATTTACTAACGCACTGGCCGCTTGTGCCTGCGCCTCAGGATCCAAAATGTTGTGGCTGTTTTGATACGCCAGTAGCTCAGCGGTACTGGCATTAAGACGCAGGCGATATTTATCCAGCTCAGCCTCGGCGAAGGCGAGCTGGTCGCGCGCGATACGGTGTGACAACTCGTTAATAAAGCGCTCGGACTCTTTCAGTAATGCTGTATTGAAACGCAGGGCAAACTCAGGCGTAAAACCCTGGGTTTTAATATCAAGCAGTCCGGTTTTGTCATCCCAAATCACCTTGATGCGATTGCGGTAATACTGCAGAAAGCGCTCAGTCGAGGCCTTTTTTGATAGGTGGTTAAAGAAATCCAGGCCGCTATGGCTAAAGGCTTCGCGGAAATTCAGCTGTTGATCGAGTGCGAACAGCATATCTGGCGAGTTGATGTACTCTTTCAAATAGAGCGCATCCTCGACCGACCCTGGATTCGCCGCGCCCAATAACAAGCCAACATTCAAACTGTTACGAGTGATGTCATCAGAACGCTTGATGGCAATTTTGGACTCACTCATGTAACGCGGTTGACTGAAAATCACCAGATAGATAATCAGCAGCGCCATCGGCAACAGAATGATAATTTTCGCCAGGTGCTGCTGAATGCTCGCCAGTGAAACGGCAGAAAAGCAGTGACGCAATCTGGATACAGTGAGGTTCGCTTTCATATGCAACTATCATCAAATGTTAATGGGTATTTGGGCTGGTCTTGCCTGTGAGTTCATCATTCGATACAGAAAATGAAAGTCACTGAACGTGGCGTGATTTCTTTTTAAGAACAAAACAAAGGAGGGCAGGATATAAGGAACGAGCGGGGAGCAATTTAAGAAACGACTTGATTTAAATGCGATACCGTCCAGCCTAATGAAGACAATTTAAGTTATAAAAAAGCCGCTGATTTCCAGTGAAAACAGCGGCTTAGAGTCAGCTTGCGTGGCATCAGCGTTCGCGCATCGCCTCTTGCGCTTTGTTAAACGGCTTAATCAGATAATCCATCACCGTCTTCTCACCGGTTTTAATATCCACGGTAGAAACCATGCCGGGACTGATGGAGAAGCGCTTACCGGCTTTATTCTGCACGTAGTCGTTATCGGTGCGGATAAACACGCGGTAATAGTAAATTTCCGGTTTCACCTCATCCTGAATGGTATCCGGCGAGATGCTCTCCACCACGCCGTTCAGGCCGCCATAAATGGCGTAGTCATACGCCGAGATCTTCACCACCGCCCGCTGGCCGGGACGGATAAAGGCGATATCGCGCGGTGACAAACGCGCTTCAATCAGCAGACGATCGTTCATCGGCACAATGTTCATCAGCTCGCCATTCGGTGGGACCACGCCGCCCACGGTGGAGACTTTGATGTTTTTTACGATGCCGCGCATCGGCGAACGGATGGTCAGTCGCGTCACCGTGTCTTCACGCCCTTTCACCACTTGCGCCATGCTGTCGGCTTCGGCGTTGGCTTTCGCCAGCTCCTCACGCGCCTGCACGTAATATTGCGAACGCATATCGGTGAGTTTCAGCTCCAGATCTGATTTATCGCGCTGCAAACGCAGCACTTCCACGCTACTGGCGGCACCGGTTTTGGCCAGACGCTGCGTGATGGCCAGCTCGCGGTTAGCCAGCGCCAGCGACTCTTTAAACTGCGCAGTCGCATCAGTGAGCTGTGCGCGGCGGGTTTTATACAGCCGTGTTTCTGACGCCATCAGATCGGGGAACTTATTCAACTCTGCCGGGAAACTCAGCGGCTGATCGTTCACTTCCGCATTGAGACGCGCGGCGGCAGCCAATGCCGCACGATAGCGTGCCGCACTTTCGCCGACGTTGGATTGCGAGCGCGTGGCATCGAGGCGCGCCACCACTTGCCCGGCCTGCACCTGATCGCCTTCGTGCACATACAGCTCCGTGAGGATGCCGCCTTCCAGCGATTGCAGCACCTGATCGCGCGAGCTGGGGATCACTTTGCCGGTGCCGGTTGAGACTTCATCCAGCACGCCAAACCAGGCCCAGATCACCGCAACGAGGATCAGTGCGGTGCTGATGACGATCAGCCGCACCGCGCCGGTGTAATGGGTTTCTGATCGCAGCTCGCCGAGTAGATCGTCGGAAGAATCCACTTCTGCCGCCGTCACTAAGCGCAGTCTTGCCGGTAATTGTTTGATCATGATTGCGCCTCCGGCAGGCTGCCGTTAGCACGCGGTGCCGGCAAAGCGTTCTCTTTCGGGCTGTCCATCACCAGTTGTCCCTCTTTCAGCACCAGCACACGATCCACTAGCGCGAGGATCGCCGCACGGTGCGTCGCCACGATCAAGGTGCGCCCGTTGAGCCACTGACCGAGACGTTCGATAAACTCTTTCTCGGTGTGATCGTCGAGCGCCGCCGTCGGTTCATCCAGCAGGATGATGTTGGGATCGCGCAGCAGCATGCGCGCCAGCAGCAGCGACTGACGCTGTCCGCCCGAAAGCCCAACGCCGCCTTCCATGATCGGATGGTCGAGGCCGAGCGGCAGACGACGAATGAAATCTGCGCCGCCGCTGACGGTGAGCGCGCCAAAGATCGCATCATCGGTGGCGTGCGCCGCGCCCATGGTGAGATTCTCGCGCAGCGTGCCGTGGAACAGCCGCGCGTTTTGCGTTAGCAGGCCAACGTTACGCCGCACATCGGCCACATCAATGTGCGGCAGGCTGAGGTTATCCAGCCGCAGTTCACCGCCGACCAGATCGATGCCGCCAATCATCGCCTGCAGCAAGGTTGATTTACCCGAACCGTTGCGTCCCAGCACCGCAATGCGCTCGCCCGGTTTGATGGTCAGGCTTTTAATGCGCAGCGCGATGTTCATTGAATCGGTGTAGTAACGGAACATCGCGTCGGTAAACTGGTAGTGACCAAACAGCACCGGCGTGTGAATCCGCGTTTCGTCTTTGCTGTTTTCCACCGGCAAATTCATCAGCGCATCGAGGCTGCCTTTCGCCGCCTTCACCTGCTGCCAGCGCGCCAGCACGCCGCACAGCGTCGCCATCGGCGCGATCATGCGTGAAGAGAGCAGCGATGCCGCCACAATCGCACCGGTGGTGATATCGCCGTTGATCACCATCGGCGCACCGATCACAATCACGCTGGCGTATACCAAACCCTGCACCGTCACGCCCCAGGTAATCAGCGAGTGCATCACTTTGCGCATCTCCACGCCGGATTGCGCGGTAATGCGAATGTAGCTGTTCCACTGTTGCAGGAAGCGATCTTCCGCCTGCATCAGCTTGATATCTTCCAGCCCTTGCACGCTCTCCACCAGCACCGCATTACGCAGCGTCGACTCTTTCAGGTTCTGCTGCGCCAGCTTCGCCAGCTTCTTCTGGCTCAGCACGCCCGGCAGGATCATCAGCAGCACCGCCACCGGCGCAATCCACGCCAGCTGCGGCGCAATAATCGCCATCACCAGCATGAACAGCAGGAAGAACGGCATATCGACAATCGAGGTGACCGTGGTGGACGTAACCATTTCGCGGATCGCCTCTAGCTCGCGCAACTGCGAGATAAAGGTGCCGGTCGAGCGCGGCACCGCGCTGTTACGCAGCCGCAGTGCGTGACCAAATACCCGATCGGAGACGCGCATATCGGCACGCTTGCCCAGCAGATCGGTCACGTGATCGCGCCCAACGCGCAGAATATAAGTGAACACCACCGAGATGATCACGCCGATATACAGCACATACAGCGTGGGATAGGACTGCGCCGGAATCACCCGATCGTACACCTGCATTGAGAAGATAATGCCGACCAGCGCCAGCAGGTTAATCAGGAAGGATCCGAGCATCACGTAGCCATACGGCCGCAGATCGTGCAGCACCAGACGGCGCAGCCAATCCGGTTTTACCGTGGCGAGATAGCGATCGACGCGGCTATCTTTGGCGGCGGTAACCGGACGCAGCGCGGCGGCAAAGCGGATTTCCGGCAGCAACGTCTCCAGCGCAATTGGTGCTGGCTGTTCATCACCGGCAAAATGCACCCGCACTTCATCGTCGCCATCAAACTGGGTGATAACGCCCACCTGACCGTCGGCCAGCTCGATCGCCAGCGGTAAGCGCCAACTGGTGATCTCCCACTTATTCTCTTCATATAATTGCAGCGATAAACCGGCCTGGCGCGCCAGATGGCGTAACGCTTTATCGCGCGACTGTTTGCCCTGCCATTCGGCAGCGGCCATGATCATGCCCGGCGAACAGGGCAAGCGATAATGGCTGGCGATCAGGATGATTGCGGTGGCCCATCCGTGTAAGGGCACGTTTCCCCCGGACGCGCTATCAGGCGCGTCGGGAATCTGTAATTGCGTCATGGCTGGATCTCCACGGACTGGATCCGCTGATTATTCAAAGCAAACGCCGACCGCATATGCCCGGTGCTGTAGAGGCAATCGAGCTGCAGTGAGCGTAACTGGCTGATGGTTTGCTGCAATGTGAAACGGGTCTGGAACACTTCCTGCTCGGCGTTAAGCACGTCCAGCAGCGGACGCGTGCCGAGTTGCAGATACTGATCCTGATAGAGCGACTGGGTTTTCTCGCCCAGCGTCTGTTGCCGTCCCATAATCGCCAGGCTGAGTGCCAGGCTTTGCGACGCGTTCTGCGACTCACTCAACTGCTGACGCGCTTTAAGTCGCGCCGAGTTGACGGCCGCATTGGCGGCCTGCAATGCATTGGCGGCCGCGTCCCGGCTGGCGGTGATGCCGCCGCCCTGATAGAGCGGCATTTCCACTTTCACAAACGCCGAATATTGGGTGCGATCCAGCGATTCGCTGCCGGAATAGTGATTATTGAGATAATGCGTCACCTGCGGTTCCAGCGAGATAGTTGGCATGTTCTGCGCGTTAGCATTATCGAGTTTGGCCTGCGCCTGATTGGCCTGCGCCCAGGCCGCCAGCACCGACGGATTGAGCTTGTCATCGGCTTTCGCCACCTGACAGGACTGGGTGAGTTTGGTGGGAAAATCGTCGCTGACCTTTTTCACCAGCGGCCAGCCAAGATAGGTTGCCAGCGTGGCGCGCCAGCGGTCGAGGTTGGCTTGATACTGCGTTAGGGTGGTACGCGCGCCTTCGATACGCGCATCGGTTTGGGTGGCATCCGAAAGCGACGCCGCGCCCTCTTCATTACGCTGGCGCGCCAGATCGCCAATCTTACTCAGCGCCGTGAGCTGCTCACGCGCAATTTTGACCAGTTGCTGATAACCCTGCACTTCCACCAGCGCCGCGGCGGTATCGTGCGCCACGGTATCAATGCTCACCAGCACGTTGGCCTGCTCCTGCGCCACGCCCGCTTCGGCGGAACGCACTGAACTGCTGACCTTGCCGAAGTCATACAACATCTGTGAAACCGACAGCACAAAAGACGGGCTGAAGCCCTTTTCGCTGTAAGCATTGCTGTAGCCGTTGTTCATGCCGGCACTGATTTGTGGATAGTATTTGGCTTTCGCCACATCAACCTGATTAGCCTGCTCCAGCATTTTTCCTACTGCCTGAGCGATATCGGGATGCCACTGAACGGCGCGCTGCACCGCCTGGTTGATGGTGAGAAAGTCGGGGACGTTGGCGAGGGCGGGTTCCGCCACTTCACCGGTTAATGAAGGCAGTTCTTGCTGTTGCGCTAAACCTGCTGAGGTGATGTGCCCCGCCCGGGTTAACGCGCCACTGGCCGCTAAAAGTGGAGAACTGTAAAGTAAAGCCATGCCCACACAGAGAACGCTGAGCTTAAACGAACGGCGAAAAGTTGCGCCTGAGTGCATCAGTTCCATCGATAGTCCACCAGTCAATAAAGAGAAAGGGGCACATCCCTGTGCCCTAACTGCATCCCTGCATCACAGAGCGATTACGCCGTGTGGTTTTGGTGCGGTTGTTGCAGCAGCTCCTCCAGAGAAACGTTCACGCCTTCCAGCGTAATCAGCTGAGTGGTGCTGTAACCCGTACCTGTACCATCACGGTCAATGGAGAGCACCGTATTGCCATCTGAAGTATGATCCACTTTCACGAAATCATTAATATTACTTGTGGAATCATTCCAGCCGATAAGCAAGTTACTGACGTCAATTTTGTCGCCTTGCGCGACATTGAAGTCGGTCCAGGTATCGTGACCGTTACCGCCGGTAGCATCCGCACTCGCCAGTAAGTGATACACCAACGTATCTGCGCCGGCACCGCTGGTGATGGTGTCGTCGTAGGCACCGCCGGTTAGCGTGTCAGCCCCCGTGGTTCCTGTGATAGTTGGATGCAGCTCAATGGTGAACGACTGCGTGGTGATGGTGCCATCGCTCGCCGCCAGGGTGTAACTGAACACCTCTTTATGGGTAATGGATTGTCCATCCACGCCCGCATTCAGTGAATAGGTGTAGTTACCGTTGGCGGTAATACTCAGCACACCAAAGTCGCCGGCAATCGACGTCGTACCCACGCTGTGAACCGTGGTGATATCGCCGTGTTCATTAGTGATACTCAAGGTTCCGGTGTGCGTGCCCGATGCTGAACCGTAGATGCTGCCGCTGGCGTCGTGGTCATTGGTGGCTTCGGCCACCAGACTGTTGGTCGCCAGCAGCGTGCTGGTGGATGCACCGTTGTGCAGGTTCACCGTCAAGCTGGCCGAGGTCACCGCGCCGCTGGCATCACGCACCGAATAGGTGAAGACGTCGGTGGCTGGTACCAGATCGGCATCCAGTCCCGCCTTCAGCGTATAGGTGTAGTTACCGTGCGAATCGATGGTCAGCGTACCGTAGCTGCTGGTGATCACCGTGTTACCGGTGGCCGCAATCGCATTGCCAGTCACCTGGGTGACCACCGTACCGTTCGGCACCGTACCGGCGACGGAGCTGGTATCGTTGGTCAACAGGTTGCCGGTGACAGTCGCCGCCACGGTCAACGCCAGCGTCGTAATATCCGACGTGGTGGTGACGGTAGTCGATGGCAACACGCCAACGCCGGTGCTGGTGCCCAACAGCACGGCATAGTTACCTGTACCGAGGTTGCTGTAAGTCACGTTGCCACCGGTTTGTGTACCAATGGTCAGAACCGTGGTGATGTAGTTGGCGTTGCTGGATTTCAGCGCCCAGGTACCGTTCGCCTGCTGTTGATAGAGGTACAAGGTATAAGTCGATGTCAGCGCCGCCAGGCTGGTGGCCGAGGCGTGTAATGTCACCGTGCGCGTATCCCCTGCGCCAACGTTAAACATATAGGCGTTAGTGCTGCTCAATACTCCCACACCCAGCACGCTGCCGAGGTTAACGCTCAGCAATGCGACGCTGGTCGAACTGGTATTGGCATTGGTGATGGTGCCGATTTGGGTGGTGTAATCCACTTCGTTGACATCATTCGCTGCCACGATTTGAATCGCACCGGTCAGCGGGGTGCTGGTTGATACGTTGCCTGCGCGGTCAGTCTGAATCACCGACAGCGAAGCACCGGTGGTTTGCGCCGTACTCAGGCTCACCGACCATGAACCGCCGCTGCCCACCGTCGTTGTACCCAGCGCGTTACCGCCCGCATCACGTACTGTTACCGTTGCCCCCACTTCACCGCTACCGGTAACCGTGGTACCGGCACCGTTGATTGCCAGGCCACTTACCGCCGCAGGCGGCACAGTATCGACGTTCACCGTCACCGCCGTGTTACCGGTGCTGACGTTACCCGCCGAATCAGTCACCGTTACGCTCAACGGATGCGCACCGTTCGCCAGTGCGCTAGGGGTGTAAGTCCAGCTGCCACCGGCGCCAACCGTTACTGAACCCAGCGCGGTGGTGCCATCGTAGATGGTGACAATCGCGCCCACTTCCGCCGTGCCGTTCAGCACTGGCGTGGTGTCACGGGTGTACGCGCCATTGGTCAGCGTCACCGGCGTGCTGCCGGCGTCATCGGTAATGGTGAGCGTACTGGCCGTTGGTGCCACGGTGTCGATGCGCAGCGTGGTCGAGGCGTTCGGGCTGACGTTGCCCGCCGCATCGGTTGCCGTCACGTTCAGCGTATGAGTGCCGTTGCTCAGCGCAGTCGAGACAAAGCTCCATGTGCCACCGCTGCCCACCGTGGTGGTGCCCAGCAGTGTGGTGCCGTCGTACACGCTGATCCTTGCCCCGACTTCGCCGTTACCGGTTAACAGCGGCGTGCTGTCGTTGGTGATGCCGTTATTCGGAATGGTCACCGCCGTGCTGCCGTTGTTATTGGCAGCGACCAGGTTGGTGACCGCCGCTGGCGGCGTGGTATCGATAATGACCGACGCCGACGTCGTCCCGCTGACGTTACCGGCCGTGTCCGTTACCGTCACGCTCAATGGATGCGTGCCCTGCGTGAGCGCGGCGGTGGTGAAGGTCCATGCGCCAGTGCTACCCGCAATCGCCGTGCCTAACAAGGTGCCACCATCGTAGATCGAGACGCGGCTGCCCGCTTCCGCCACGCCGCTCAGCGTTGGCGTGGTGTCGTTGGTAGCACCGCCGCTCGGCACCACGGTACTGGTGACATCATTGGTGATCACCAGCGTTGACGCCGCTGGTGCCACGGTATCCACCGTAATGGAAACCGTCGCCGATGCCGCACTGGTGTTACCCGCGGCATCGGTCACCGTCACGCTCAGCGGATGGCTACCGTTGCTCAGGGTCGCGGTGGTGAAGCTCCATGCACCTGAACCATTGGCGGTGGTGGAACCAATCACGGTGGTACCGTCGTAGATGGTCACAATCGCGTTGGCTTCCGCCGTGCCGCTCAGGGTTGGCGTGGCGTCATCGGTAAAGGCACCGTTCGCCAGCGGCCCCTGAAGAGTGCCGACGTCATCATTGATCACCAGATTGGTCACCGGATTCGGCGCCACGGTATCAATCGTCAGGGTGGTTGAGGCGTTCGGGCTCACGTTACCCGCCGCATCGGTTGCCGTGACGTTCAGCGTATGTACACCGTTGCTCAGCGCCGTCGAGACGAAGCTCCATGTGCCACCGCTGCCCACCGTGGTGGTGCCCAGCAGCGTGGTGCCATCGTAAACGCTGATCTTCGCGCCAATCTCTCCGGAACCGGTCAATAGCGGCGTATTGTCGTTGGTCACGCCGTTGTTCGGAATGGTCACCGCCGTACTGCCGTTATTGTTAGCGGCCACCAGATTGGTGACTGCCGCTGGCGGCGTGGTATCGATGATTACCGAGGCCGAGGTACTGCCACTAACGTTACCCGCAGCGTCGGTGACCGTAACGCTGAGTGGATGCGTGCCGGCGGAGAGTACGTCGGTGGTGAAGGTCCACGCGCCTGTGCCATTCGCAATCGCCGTCCCCAGCAACGTCGCGCCATCATAAATCGACACGCGGCTGCCCGCTTCCGCCACGCCGCTCAGCGTTGGGGTGTTGTCGTTGGTGAAGCCACCACTCGGCACCGTGGTACTGGTGATGTCGTTAGTGATCACCAGCGTTGAGGCCGCTGGCGCCACGGTGTCTACCGTGATGGAAACCGGCGTGGTGGCGGCACTGGTGTTACCCGCCGCATCTTTCACCGTTACGCTCAGCGGATGCACACCGTTGCCTAGCGTGGCAGTGGTGAAGTTCCACGCACCGCCCGCGCCGGCCACCACTGAACCCAGCACCGTGGTGCCGTCGTAAATGGTGACAATCGCATTCGCTTCCGCCGTACCGCTCAGCGTTGGTGTGGCATCATCGGTCACCGCACCGTTCGCCAGCGGCCCCTGAATGCCGCCCACATCGTCGTTGATCACCAGGTTAGTGACGGGCGCAGGTGCCACGGTATCCACGGTCAGGGTAAGCGTCGCATTCGGGCTGACGTTGCCCGCTGCATCCGTCGCCGTGACGTTGAAGGTGTGCGGCCCCTCCGCCAGCGTTGGCGTGGTGAAGCTCCATGCGCCGTTAGTGCCTGTGGTAACAGAACCGATAATCGAGGTGCCATCGCGGATAATCACCAGACTGCCCGCTTCTGCCGTACCGCTCAGCGCTGGCGTGTTGTCATTGGTGCTGCCGTTATTGGCAATCGCCACCGGCGTACTGCCGTTGTTGTTGGCCGCGGCCAGACCGGACACCGCCCCCGGCGCGACGGTATCGATAATCACCGTGGCCGAGGTGCTGCCGCTGACGTTACCCGCCGCATCGGTGACCGTGACGCTCAGTGGATGAGCGCCTTGCGTCAGCACATCGGTGGTGAAGGTCCATGCGCCGTTGCTGCCTGCCACTGCCGTACCCAGCAGGGTGCCGCTATCGTAAATCGACACGCGGCTGCCGGCTTCCGCCGTACCGCTCAGCGTTGGCGTGCTGTCGTTGGTTGCACCACCATTCGGCACCGTGGGGCTGGTGAGATCATTAGTGATTAACAAGGTTGCGTTGGCTGGCGCCACCGTATCGACATTGACCGTGAAGTTGGTCGCCGCGCTGGTGTTACCGGCTGCATCGCGTACCGTCACGCTCAACGGATGCGATCCGTCGCTCAATGCGGCTGTGGTAAGGCTCCACGCACCATTGCTGCCCGCCACCACAGAACCCAGCACCGTGGTGCCTTCCGAGATAATGACGATATTGCCAGCGGTGGCATTACCGCTCAGCGTTGGCGTGTTGTCATCGGTCGCCGCACCGCTGGTAAGTGCCCCTTGTGTTGCACCTACGTTGTCAGAAACCACCAGATCGGTGACTGGCGTTGGCGCTGCCGTGGTCACAGTGAAGCTGATCGCCGCATTCGGGCTGACGTTACCGGCGAGATCGGTCGCCGTCACGTTCAGGGTATGCAGACCATCAGCCAGCGTGGGTGACGTGAAGCTCCATGCGCCGTTGCTGCCTGCGGTGACAGAACCGATAACGTCGGTGCCATCACGGATCACCACCACGCTACCCGCTTCCGCCGTACCGCTCAGCGCTGGCGTGTTGTCGTTGGTGTTCCCCCCCGCAGCAATGGTCACCGGCGAACTGCCGTTGTTGTTGGCAGCAGTCAAACCGCTCACCGCCGTTGGTACGACGGTATCCACAGTCACCGTTGCCGTGCTGGATGCCGCGCTAGTGTTACCGGCGGCATCTGTTACGCGAACGGTGAGCGAATGGCTGCCTTCGCCCAGTACCGGTGAAATAAAGCTCCATGCTCCGCCTGTTCCGGCAGCAACCGAACCGAGCAAGGTCGTACCATCGTAAACGGTGATCACACTGCCCACTTCCGCGGTACCGCTCAGCGTCGGCGTGTTATCGTTGGTCGAACCGCCATTTGGCACCACCGTGCTGGTGACGTCGTTGGTGACCACCAGCGTCGAGGCGTTGGGTGCCACGGTATCGACAGTGAGGTTCACGACATCAGAGCGCGGACCGACGTTACCCGCCGCATCCGTCACGGTGACGCTCAGCGCATGTCCGCCCTGACTCAGCGTTGGCGACGTGAAGTCCCACTCACCGCTACCATTGGCGACCGTTGAGCCGATAACCGTGTTGCCGTCATAAATCGTAACAATGCCGTTGGCTTCCGCGAGACCGGCGAGCCGCGGGGTACTGTCGTTGGTGGTGCCATTGTTAGCAATGGGCACGGTTACGCCGTCGTTGTTATTAGCGGCAGAGAGGTTAGTTGCTGCAAGCGGTGCCACGGTATCAATAGTGAAATTCACCGTTGGCGAGGTTGCGCCCGGATTACCCACTGAATTGACCGTGGTGACATAGATGCCGTGCGGTCCATCATTCAGCGTTGGCGTGAAGGTCCACTGTCCGGTCGCACCGACGGTAACGCTACCCAACACGGTAGCACCATCGTGAATGGTAATCACATCCCCCACATCTGCCGCACCGGTTAATACCGGCGTACCGTCCTTGATGTTGGCGCCGTCATTCACGGTAACCAGTGAATTGCCGCTATCGTCGGTGATCACCAGCGTACTGACCGCTGGCGGCAGATCCGCCGTAATATTGAGCGTAAACGCCGGACTGCTTGCCGCGCTGACGTTGCCTGCTACATCGGTCACTGTGAAGGTGAAGTTATGCTCGCCGTTAGAGAGCGCGCTGCCCGGCGTGAAGCTCCATGTGCCGCCAGTAGCGATCACGGTGCCCAGCAGCGTGGTGCCATCGTAAACCGACACTCGGCTGCCCGCTTCAGCGGAGCCGCTCAGCGTTGGCGTGCTGTCATCGGTGGTGTCACCCGACAGCAACGGACCGGTGCTGCCCCCCTCATCGTCTGTTACGACAAGATCGCTGACCGTTGCCGGTGCAGCCGTATCAATATTAATCGTAATCGGTATCGCTTCCGGGCCCGTCGTGCCCGCAGCGTTGGTGACTGAAACGGTGAAGCTGTGCTGGCCATCATCTAAAGCCGCAGTTTCAAAGCGCCACTCGCCGTTGTCGCCTACCGTGGTGGTGCCAAGAAGATCGCTGCCCTCGTAGATGTTGATGATGGTGCCCGCTACACCAGTTCCGCTTAGCAAAGGCGTGTTGTCGTTGGAGTCACCGTCATCCGCCACCTGCACGGTGGTAGTGGCCGCATTGTTGTAAATAGCAAAGCTCGACACCGCTGCCGGCGTAGAGGTGTCCACCGTCAATGATACCGAGGCATTGGCGCTCACGTTGCCCGCCGCATCGGTCACGGTGACATTCAGCGTATGCGTTGCGTCCGTCAGCGCGCTGGTGGTGATGCTCCATGCGCCGTTGCTGCCTGCTACGGCTGAACCCACTAAGGTGGTGCCGTCATAGACGCGAACAATCGCGTTGGCTTCCGCCGTGCCGCTGATGGCTGGCGTGCTGTCATTGGTAATGCCGCCATCGGCAATGGTCACCGGTGAGCCACCATTGTTATTTTGCAGCAGCAGATCGTCAGCCGGTTGCGGTGCGGTGGCATCCACCACCACGGTAAAGGTCGAGGATGGCGAACTGACGTTACCGACCTCGTCGGTTACGGTGGCGGTCAGCGTATGCGAACCCTCAGTTAAGGTCGGTGAGCTGAAGCTCCAGGTTCCGCCCGCCGTTGCGATGGTCGAGCCGATCACGGTGGTGCCATCATAAAGAGTGACCAGGCTGCCCGCTTCCGCTGTGCCACTCAGCAACGGCGTGTTGTCGCTGGTGGTGGCGCCGTTCGGCACCAGTACGGGCGTCCCGCTGTTGTCATTGGTCACCACCAGCGTGGCTGGCGCTGGAACCACGCTGTCGACGGTAAAATCAATCGCTGGTGACGCTGTACTCACATTGCCCGCCGCATCCACCACGGTGGTGCTCAGGCTGTGCGCGCCCTCATCCAGCGTGGGTGAGGTGAAGCTCCACTGGCCGTTGCTGCCCACCGAAGCGCTACCGATGATGGTTGTGCCGTCACGGATAATCACCGTGCTGCCCGCTTCGGCTGTACCGGTGAGGAATGGCGTGTTGTCGTTGGTGAAGCCGCCGTTGGTGATAGCCACCGGCGACGTACCTTCATCATTACTGGCCACCACGTTCAGCGCCGCATCTGGCGGTGTGGCATCAATCACGACACCAATGGTGCTCGGCGCACTGACGTTTCCTGCCGCATCGCTGGCCGTGACGCTAAAGGTATGGGTTCCATCCGCCAGCGCGCTCGCTGGCGTGAAGGTCCAGGTTCCGCCCGCCCCAACGGTAGTGGATCCCAACACGCCGCTCTGATCGGACACGGTGATGATGCTGCCCGCTTGTCCAGAACCGCTCAGCACCGGTGTGCTGTCGTTGGTGAGCCCGCCGTTCGGAATGCTAACGGGTGTACCAATATCGTTGGTCAGCGTCAGGCCGGTCGCCGCTGGTGGAGCCACGGTATCTACGGTGACGGTGATGGTGCTGCTTGCCGGTCCGGTGTTACCTGCGGCGTCACGCACCGTCACGCTCAGGTTGTGCGTGCCATCGGTCAGATTGGGTGAGAAGCTCCAGGCGCCCTGCGCATCGGCGACGGCGCTGCCCAGCACGGTGGTGCCGTCAGACACAATCACAATGCTGTTGGCTTCTGCGGTACCGCTCAACTCTGGCGTGTTGTCGTTGGTGGTGCCGTTGTTAGCAATCGGCACCGGCGAACCGCCGTTGTCGTTGTTCAGCACCAGTCCGGTTGCCGCAACAGGCGCAACGGTATCAACGTTAAAGGCAATGGCTGCGGAGGCAGGACCGACGTTACCCGCAGGATCGGTGACGGTCGCCGTCAGGCTGTGCGCACCTTCACCCAGCGTTGGCGTGGTGAAGCTCCACTGTCCGTTACTGCCAACAATCGCGGTGCCCAGCACGGTAGCGCCATCCAGCACGGTCACGGTGCTGCCGGCTGCTGCGGTACCGCTGATCGCCGGTGTGGCATCGTTGGTGGTGCTGCCTGCGGCAATCGTAACCGGTGAACTGCCGTTGTTGTTATTCAGCGCGATCGCACCTGGCGCCACTGGTGGCGTGGTATCAATGCTGAAGTTCAGGGCCGCGGACGGCGAACTGACGTTACCTGCAGCATCGGTCACCGTGGTGGTCAGGCTGTGATCGCCCTCGCCCAGCTCCGGCGAAGTGAAGCTCCAGCTGCCGCCGCTGCCGACCACAACAGATCCCAGCACGTTGCTGCCGTCAGAAACAATCACGATGCTGCCTGCTTCAGCGCTGCCGCTCAACACCGGTGTGGTGTCGTTGGTGGCGCCGCCTGCAGCAATCGGTACCGGCGTTTGGCCGGAATCATTACTCAGTTGCAGCCCTGTCGCCGCATTCGGTGCCTCGGTATCGACGGTAAAGGCGATTGCCGTAGACGGAGCGCTACTGTTGCCTGCGGCGTCAGTGACGGTTGCCGTCAGGCTGTGCGCGCCCTGGCTCAGTGCTGGCGAGGTGAAGCTCCAGGTTCCATCGGTGCCAACAATCGTCGAGCCCAGCACGGTGGTGCCGTCACGCACGATGATGATGTTGTCCGCCTCGGCGGTACCGCTCAGCACCGGCGTGGTGTCGTTAGTGGCTCCGCCCGAGACGATTGCCGTTGGCGTGCTGCCCTGATCGTTACTGAGTACTACCGTAATCACGGCTGGCGGCGCGGTGGTATCGATGGTAACCGCGTACGGCGTAGAGGCCGGGCCGACGTTACCGGCCGGATCGGTGACGGTAGCGGTCAGGCTGTGCGCGCCCTCGTCCAGCGGATTGGCCGGAGTGAAGCTCCATTTGCCATCGGTGCCGACGGTGGTGCTGCCCAGTACCTCGGTGCCATCACGCACGGTGACGACGCTGCCCGCTTCGGCACTGCCGCTCAACACTGGCGTGGTGTCGTTGGTGCGACCGCCGGTATCAACAGGAATCGCCGTGCCGCTGTTGTTATTGCTGAGCTGCAGATCGGTGGCGGCGGCTGGCGGTGTGGTATCCACGGTAAAGGTAACCGGCGTGGATGCGCCGCTGCTGTTGCCCGCCGCATCGGTGACGGTGGTGGTCAGGCTGTGTGCGCCCTCGCCCAGCGCGATCGTTGGCGTAAAGCTCCAGTTGCCGTCGGTGTCCGCCGTGGCGGTGCCCAGCACGGTGGTGCCATCCAGTACGGTGATGGTGCTGCCCGCTTCGGCGCTGCCGCGCAACACGGGCGTGCTGTCGTTGGTGATACCGCCAGCGGCAATCGCCGTGCCGCCGTCGTTACTCAGTTGCAGGCCGGTTGAGGTTGCCGGTGGCTGCGTATCCACGGTGAAGTTAATCGGCGCAGACGGATCGCTGACGTTACCCGATGCGCTGGTGACGGTGGTGGTCAGGCTGTGCGCGCCTTCGCTCAACGCCGGTGTGCTGAAGCTCCAGCTGCCGCCGCTGCCAACCACAACGGTGCCGAGCACGGTGGTGCCATCCAGTACGGTGACGGTGCTGCCCGCCGCTGCGCTACCGCTGAGCACCGGCGTGGTGTCATTGGTCGCGCCGCCGGACGCAATCGGAACTGGTGTGCCGCCGTTGTCATTGTTCAGCTCAAGGTCAGCTGCGACTGGCGGTTGGGCGGTGTCGATATTGACGACGATGGGGGCCGATGCCGGGCTAACGTTACCGGCCGGATCGGTGACGGTCGCAGTAAGCGTGTGCTCTCCCGCCGTCAACGGTGCGGTGGGGATCACGCTCCAGCTGCCATCACTGCCAACGGCTGCGCTGCCGATCACGGTCGTGCCATCACTCACCGTGACGATGCTGCCCGCTTCTGCGATGCCGCTCAGCGCAGGTGTGGTGTCATTAGTGGTGCCGCCCGCAGCAATCGGTACCGGCGTCGCCCCTTCGTTGTTGCTGAGTTGCAGACCCGTTGCCGCCGCAGGTGGCGTGATATCCACGGTGACCACAATGGGCGCAGAGGGCGCACCGGTGTTGCCCGCCGGACTGGTAACGGTGGCGGTCAGGCTGTGATTGCCCTCGTTCAGCGCTGGCGTGGTGAAGCTCCATGTTCCGCCGCTGCCGACAGTGACGGTACCGAGTACGGTAGCGCCATCAGAAACGGTAATGGTGCTGCCCGCTGCGGCGGTGCCGCTCAATACTGGCGTTGCATCGTTGGTTTCCGCACCAGAGGGAATAGGTACAGACGTGCCGCTGCTGTCATTACTCAGCTGCACACCGCCCGGTGCTGGCGGTGCCGTGGTATCGATGGTGAAGGTCAATGGCGTGCTGGCCGCGCCGGTATTGCCCGCCGCATCGGTCACGGTGGTGGTCAGGCTGTGTGAACCATCGCCGAGCGCCGGAGAGGTAAAGCTCCAATTGCCATCGTTGCCGACGGTCACCGAACCCAACGCCGTGCTGCCATCAGACACCGTCACGACGCTGCCCGGTTCCGCACGACCGCTCAACACCGGCGTAACATCGTTGGTGGTGCCGCCATCCGCGACCGGCACCAGCGTGCCGCTGCCATCGTTGCTCAGTTGCAAATCGGTCGCCGCTGCCGGTGGCGTGGTATCCACAATCACAATCACCACCGACGACGCAGGGCCGACGTTACCGGCCGTATCGGTGACGGTGGTGGTGAGATTGTGCTGCCCTTCACTCAGCGGATCGGTTGGTGTAAAGCTCCAGTTGCCGTCGATGCCGGTGATTGCGGTGCCCAGCACCGTAGTGCCATCGCTCACCGTCACGGTGCTGCCCGGTTCGGCGGTGCCGTTCAGGGTTGGCGTGGTGTCGCCGGTAGTGCTACCTGAAGCCAGCGGTGTGCCATCATCGTTGGTGAACTGCACATTGCCCGCTGCGGCAGGCGGCTGGGTATCGATGATCACCGTCACCGGCGTAGAAGCCGGGCCGGTATTACCGGCGGCATCGGTAACGGTTGAGGTCAGGCTATGATCGCCATCGCTCAACGGTGGCGTGGTGTAACTCCAGCTGCCATCGTTGCCCACCGTGGTGGTGCCGAGCACGGTGGTGCCATCCGAGATGGTCACTGTGCTGCCAATTTCACCGCTGCCGCTCAAGGTTGGCGTGTTGGTGTTGGTGCTGCTGCCTTCCGGGATCGGCACACCTGCACCATCTTCCAGCGCCACGCCGGTTGGCGCGGTCGGCACCACGGTATCAATGGTGATGTTGATGGTTGGCGAATCGGTCTCCACGCCGGTCGTCGCGTTAGTGGCGACCGCATGGAAAGCGTAAGTGGCATCGGCCAGCGCCGCAGGTGTGAAGTTCCACTGCCCATCGTTACCCGCGACCGTGCTGCCAATGATGGTGGTGCCGTTATACAGCGTGATCAGATCGCCCGCGTCCGCCTGGCCGCTAAGAATCGGCGTGGTGTCGTTAGTGCTGGAGTTGTTTGGCAGTTCAACCAGCGTGCTGCCGCTGTCGTCGGTCACCACCAGCAGGCTGCTGGTCGCCGGAACGCCAGCATCGACATTGAGGGTAAATACCGGCGACGACGGGCTAACATTGCCTGCCGCATCGGTGACGGTGGTGGTCAGGCTGTGTTGGCCGTTAGTCAGCGCGGCATCTGGCGTGAAGCTCCAGCTACCGTCGCTGCCCGCTGTCGCTGAGCCCAGTAGCGTGGTGCCGTCATAAACGCGCACCACCGATCCCGCTTCGGCGGTGCCGCTCAGGGTTGGCGTGCTGTCGTCGGTGATGGTGCCCGAAGTCAACGGACCGGTGCTGCCGCCGACGTTATCGTTTACCACCAAACCGCTCACCGGCGCTGGCGCGGTGGTGTCTACGCTGAAGGCGATCGGTGTGGTCGCCGGGCTAACGTTGCCCGCCGCATCGGTCACGGTGGTGCTCAGGCTGTGATTGCCCTCCGCCAGCGTCGGTGTGGTAAAGCTCCAGTTACCGTCGCTGCCGACCGTCACGGTACCCAACACGGTGGTGCCATCGAGGATAGTGACAGTGCTGCCCGCTTCCGCGCTGCCACTTAACACTGGCGTCGCGTCATTGCTGGCCCCGCCGGCGGTAACTGGCTGCGTAATGCTGCCCGCATCGTTGGTGAGTTCCACGTCGGTTGCGGCATCTGGCGCAACAGTATCGACGGTGATGTTGATGGTGGCGGTATCAGTGACGTTGCCGTTGGCATCGGTAATGGTGCCGTGCAACGCATGCGGACCATTGCCTAAACCGGTGACATAGAAAATCCACTGACCGTTACTGCCCGCTGTGGTGCTGCCCAGCACGGTGGTGCCGTCATACAGGGTTATGATATTGCCGGGCCCCGCCAAACCGGTTAATACCGGGCTGTCATTGTTGGTGCTGCCGCCGTCAGTCAGCTGACCCACTGTATTGCCGTTTTCATCCGTCACTTCCAGCGACGATGTGGCTGGCGGAATAGCCGCATCAACGTTGATCACAATCGGCGGACTGGCTGGGCCGACGTTACCGGCGCTGTCCGTGGCGGTGACGGTGAGGGTATGGCTGCCATTGCTCAACGCTGGCGTGGTGAAACTCCAGGTTCCGTCGGTGCCCACGGTGGTGTTACCCAGCAGCGTGGTGCCATCGTAAATACTGATGGTGGCATTCGGCTCGCCGGTGCCGCTCAGGGTTGGTGCGCGGTCATCGGTAGTATCGCCGGACGTTAACGGTCCTTGTACCGCGCCGACGCTATCTTCGATCACCAGATCGGCAATAACGGCTGGCGGCGTGGTATCCACTGTTAAAGTAACGGCTGGCGACGCCGGACCGGTGTTGCCGGCCGGATCGGTGACGGTGGTGGTGAGGCTGTGGTTGCCGTCACTCAGGGTTGGCGAGGTGAAGCTCCAGCTACCGTCGCTGCCCACCGTTGCGCTGCCGAGCACGTTGGTGCCATCCAGCACGGTAACGGTGCTGCCCGGTTCTGCGGTGCCGCTCAAGGTTGGCGTGTTGTCATTGCTGGTGCCGCCAGAGGCAATGGGTACCACAGTGCTGCCGCTGTTATCGCTCAATTGCAAGTCGCCAGCCGCTGCCGGCGCGGTGTTATCAATAGTGATGTTGAGGGTGCCGGAATCGGTCACATTGCCATTGGTATCAGTGGCCGTGGCGTGGAAGGCATAAGTCCCGTCAGCCAGCGCGGTAGCTGGCGTAAAGCTCCATTGCCCATCCGCACCCGCGACGGTGCTGCCGAGCAGCGTGGTGCCGTTATATAACTCGATGAGCGCGCCCGCCGAGGCCAGACCGCTCAAGGTTGGCGTGGTGTCCTGCGTGCTGGAACCTTCTGGCAACAGGCGAAGTGTGCTGCCGCTGTCATCGGTGATTTCCAGCGTGCTGGTGGTTGGCGGTACGCCAGCGTTGACGGTGAAGCCAACACCGGTTGTCGCTGGGCTGACGTTACCTGCCGCATCGGTCACCGTTACGCTGAGCGAATGGCTACCGTTGCTCAACGTTGGCGTGGTAAAGCTCCAGGTACCGTCGTTGCCAACGGTGACGCTGCCGAGCAGCGTGCTGCCATCATAAATTTTGACGATGGCGTTGGCTTCACCGTTACCGGATAGCGTGGGTGTGCTGTCGTCGGTGGTGCCGCCCGCGGTGATTGGGCCGGTTGCAGCACCGACGTTATCGCTGATCACCACATTGCTGGCACCCGCAGGTGCCTGAGTATCCACGGTGAAGGCGATCGGCGTCGAGGTTGGACCCACATTACCTGCCGCGTCGGTGACCGTGGCGGTCAGGCTGTGACCGCCTTCGGTTAAGGTCGGCGCAGTGAAGCTCCATGACCCATTGCTGCCCACGGTTGCCGTACCGAGCACGCTATCGCCATCACGCACGGTGACGGTGCTGCCCGGTTCAGCGGTGCCGCTCAGCACCGGCGTGGTGTTATTGGTCGCGCCACCGGCGGCAATCGGTTGTAGCGTGCTGCCATCGTTATCGCTCAGCGTTACGCCACCGGCCGCAGCAGGTGCGACGGTATCCACCGTGATGGTGATGGTTGGCGTTTGCGTCACGCTGCCCGCGTTGTTATCAACGGTGGCGTGCAGCGCGTAGGCACCGTCAGCCAACGCAGTTGGGGTAAAGGTCCACTGACCATCGCTGCCCGCAACCACGCTACCCAGCACCGTGGTGCCGTTATACAGCGTGATCAGCGCACCCGCCGTCGCCAGGCCGCTCAGCGTTGGCGTGTTATCCTGAGTGCTGGCGCCGTTGCTGAGCTGCACCAGCGTGTTGCCGGAGTCATCGGTGATTTCCAGCGACGTTGTGGCAGGCGGAATAGCGGCCTGCACGGTGATTTCATAAGGGGCTGATGGCGCGCTGACGTTGCCAGCCGCATCGGTCACGGTCACAGTCAGGCTGTGGCTGCCGTTACTCAGGGCGCTGGTGGTGTAACTCCAGCTGCCATCGGAACCCACGACCGCCGTACCCAGCAGCGTTTGCCCATCATAAACGCTGACAATCGCGCCCACTTCACCGCTGCCGGTAAGCGTCGGCGTATTGTCATCGGTTGTCCCACCGTTATTTACTGTGCCGCCGCTGCCGCCTGAATTATCGTTAATCTGCAGGTCGATGACTGCTGCTGGCGCTTGCGTATCCACGGTGAAGGTGATGGTCGCTGGCGTGCTGACGTTGCCCGCCGCATCGGTGGCGGTGATGCTCAACGTATGGCTGCCCTCACCCAGCGTTGGGCTGGTAAAGCTCCATGTGCCGTTGCTGCCCACGGTGACACTGCCGAGCACCGTATCGCCATCGCGGATGGTGATAATCGAGCCCGCTTCCGCCGTTCCGCTCAGCACTGGCGTGGTGTCTTTGGTCGCGCCGCCGTTGGTGATGGGCTGCGCAGTCGAACCGCTGTTGTTGATGACGCTCAGGTCGCCAACCGTTGCGGGCGCCACGGTATCCACGGTGAAATCCACCGGATTGGTCGCTGGGCTGGTGTTCCCCGCCGCGTCGGTGACGGTAGCGGTCAAACTATGCTGACCCTCCACCAGCGCTGGCGTGGTAAAGCTCCAGCTTCCATCGGCGCCAACGGTCACGGTGCCGAGCAGCGTGCTGCCATCGTAAATGCTGACAATCGCGCCCGCTTCAGCGGTGCCGCTCAGCGTGGGCGTGTTGTCATCGGTAATGGCACCCGCGCCAATCACGCCCTGGTACGGACCTACGGCGTCGTTGATCACCAAATCCGTGATGGCGGTTGGCGGCGTAGTGTCGTTTTCACCGGGATCGGTGGGATTGGTTGGGTTGGTAGGATTAGTTGGGTTGGTGGGATTGCCGCCGTTGTTACCGTCATCGGGATTGGTCGGCGAGGCATTACCGCCACCACCACCTGAACCGGCAAACAGTGCACCTAAACCGGCCAGCGCCGCACCACCGATACCAAAGGCGGCAATGGTGCCGTTATTGGTGGTGTTTTCCGCTAACAGCCCTTCGGTGCTGTCGATTGAAACGTACTGGAAACCTTCTGTACCGGGATCTTCAACCCACCACATGGCGCCGCGATCGTCCTGCAGAACCAGATCGCTATCACCATTCGGGCTATAAAAATTATGAATAACAACCACTTCACCAGATTTTGTGGTGACGACTAAATCATTACCATTGCGTGTGAAAGACTTAATATCAGACTGATTAAGATGCAGCTTCACCAAACTCGGAGCGGTCAAATTAACTTGATTTCCACTCAGCTCAGAAGCAACGGTCCCACCTTTTGGGGTTACTGAGATATTATTCATGTTATCGAGATCCCGCAGTTTCCATAATCACGCCCGGTATCAGCAGACACCGGCTTTAACAGCGAATAATCGCGACGATTATTCACTTCTTCTCTTGATCGATTTCATACAGGCTGAGAATGAAATCGCGTTGAGTTTTGTTTAGCCGCCATCCTGATAACTGATTGGTTTTATTTCTTAAAATCACCACGGGAAAAATATATTTATTCTCAAGCGGCCGGGCACAAATGACGTGAAACGCATAAAGCCCAGGCTTTGACATTTTTTTACTTCCCCGAAGGATGAAATCAACCCAATAATTTCAGGATTAAGCTAATAAATCATCGAGATAGACGCTCTGCCACAAATAGCCCTGCATGCCATAAATTGCTTTATGCGACAGCAGGTCGACCTGTTGTTGATTTTCAACACCCTCAACGATGACGCCGTTGCATAATTCGTTGAGATGGTCGAGCAGAATGTCAAAGGTGCGACCGTCGCCAAATTGCCAAAAAAATTCTTTGTCAATCTTGACGATTTCAAATATTCCGCTATCAAACATGGAAAGGTTGGAATAACCCGGACCAAAGTCATCGAGCCATAAAGGGGCTGGCGTCACTTTCGCGACACCTTTTAAAATCAACAGATCGGCGCTATTAAATCGCGCGGTGAAGAATGCTGATATTTCCAGACGCAACAGCGTCAGTTGAGCCAGTTTTTCTTGTATTTCAGCATCTTTAAAAATGCTGGCTACGATATCTCTATCAACATTGACACTGACAATCTGGTCGAACCCTTTCTGGTATAGCTGAATAAGTTTTTCGATCTGGTGGAGGAATAACTGCCATTTAACGTCAGCAGAAAGCTGACTGAAGAACCCAACATCCCTTTCAGGGTTACGCTTATTATTGATATTTGCGTCGTCTGCAAGACGCGTTAACAATTCCCTGGCAATCACCTGGCCGGATAAATCGTAAACCGGCTCCAACAAGAACACTGTCTTCGGTTGATTGCTCATTTCACATCCTTACTGCAACTGCCTGATAGCCTTAAACTGTCAGGATTTCTCATGTAAGAAGTAAGGTAAACATTGATAAAACTTAATGTCTTAACTGAAGGTTAACGTACTACTTACACTTTGAGAAATAGATTTCAGTAAACACTTTAGGTAACTTCAATCGTTTAAATCAATCAATAACGTAAGTAAATTTCTCTAAAATTCACAAAAGCTCAGAAAATTCTTAATCTAATTTAACTTATCGTTTACTTTAAGAGATCTGTAAAAACCTTATCGAATTGAAAAATAATGATAAAAAAAGATTCTGCACGATTTAATAGCTCTCCTTAACTCAAATTGCAAAATGTTTTATCTGGAATCTATGCTTCCAAAAAGCGCCAATAACCACTAGTTTCTCTGGTGACTATTAAAACCTTAATGTTTAAATTTTTATTATGCATTGCAAAGAATACATAACAGAATAACTGCTTAATCCATGATGAATCAGTAAGTAAGGTAAGGATATTAAGAAAATAATCAGCGTTGCCGACTCGCTTTATTAGAGAAAAGAAGGAGATAGCATTTGGGGAGGTAAATGTGGGATTTACGTGACAGGTTACAAATAAGCCAAAGGTGATCGTCTTCACAAATCAAATTAAATTATTGTTGCCAGGCGCGGATATAGCAGGAAAAGCGAAAACCGAGCCCTTGCGAGCTCGGTTTAAGAGCAATTAATTACTCATCTTCTAAATAGGTATAACCGTACAAGCCACTCTCGAATTCAGACAAGAACTGCGCGCGCAGCTCTTCATCTATATCCGTTTGTTGCGTTACCTGATCGCGGAACAGCGTCATCAAATCGTTAGGATTCAACTGCACGTACTCAAGCATATCCGCTACGGTATCGCCCTCATCCGACAGCTGAACTTCCACGCTGCCATCGGGGAACGCAAACACATCAACCGCTTCGGTATCACCGAACAGGTTATGCATGTTGCCGAGAATTTCCTGATACGCGCCCACCATAAAGAAGCCGAGCATCGGTGGATTGTCGATGTCGTATTCCGGCATCGGCATGGTGGTGGCAATGCCATCGCCATCGACGTAGTGATCGATGGTGCCATCGGAGTCACAGGTGATGTCGAGCAACACCGCGCGACGCTTCGGCATTTTATTCAGCCCTTCCAGCGGCAGCACCGGGAACAGCTGATCGATGCCCCACGCATCCGGCATTGACTGGAACAGCGAGAAGTTGACGTAAATCTTATCCGCCATGCGCTCCTGCAGCTCATCAATGATCGGGCGATGCGCGCGGTTGCTGGGATCGAGATGCTGCTGAATGTAGTGGCAGATGCTCAGATAAAGCTGCTCTGCCCAGGCGCGCTGGCCGAGATCGTAGGTGCCTGATGAATAACCGGTATGGATGTCGAACAGATCCATTTGGCTATCGTGCAGCCATTCGCGCAGCGAACGACGCACGTCAGGTTCGTGCATCTCCTGCCACGTATCCCACAGGCTCTGAATCGGACGCGGTGAATCGGCATCCGGTGCCACCGGCGTGCTGAACTCGTTACGCTCAACACCAATGATGTTGGACACCAGCACGGTGTGGTGCGCCGTCACCGCACGACCTGACTCGGTGATCACGGTTGGATGTTCCAGCCCGTTCTCTTCACAGGCATCGCCAATCGCCCAAATCACGTTGTTGGCGTATTCGTTCAGACCGTAGTTGACCGAGCAATCTGACTGCGAGCGGGTTCCTTCATAATCCACGCCCAAACCGCCGCCCACATCGAAGCATTTGATGTTAACGCCCAGCTTCGCCAGCTCCACGTAGAAACGCGCCGACTCACGCACGCCGGTCGCGATGTCGCGGATGTTGGACATCTGCGAACCGAGATGGAAGTGCAGCAGTTGCAGGCTATCGAGACGGCCCGCTTTGCGCATGATATCGACCAGCTGCAACACCTGCGATGCCGCCAAACCAAACTTCGATTTCTCACCGCCGCTCGACTGCCACTTGCCTGAGCCCTGCGACGCCAGACGCGCGCGGATACCGAGACGCGGAATTACATTCAGACGCTCGGCCTCTTCCAGCACCAGACGCACTTCGGTCATCTTCTCGATCACCAGATAGACTTTGTGGCCGAGCTTTTCACCGATCAGCGCCAGACGAATGTATTCGCGGTCTTTGTAGCCGTTGCAGACAATCACCGAACGGGTTTTACCGGCGTGGGCCAGCACAGCCATCAGCTCGGCTTTCGAACCGGCTTCCAAGCCTAGCGGTTCGCCAGAGTTGACCAGCGACTCAATCACGCGCTTATGCTGATTCACCTTGATTGGGTAAACCAGGAAGTAGTCACCTTTATAGCCGTAAGATTCACGCGCGCGTTTGAAGGCGGCGTTAATCGAACGCAGACGATGCTGGAGAATCTGCGGGAAGCAGAACAGCGCCGGCAGACGTTGACCGTCGGCTTCGCGCTCTTTCACCAGCTTCGCTAAGTCAACGCGCACTTCCGGCTGATCCGGATCGGGACACACGCTGATGTGCCCCAGCTCGTTGACGTCGTAATAGTTGTTTCCCCACCAGGCAATGTTGTAGGTACGCAGCATTCTGCTCGCTTCCTGATCGTTCATCGCCACCTCCTGCATGGAGCGGAGTACACCTTGTTCGCCAGCTGACGAACCCTTGATATTCTTCATGTCGTCAGACATCGCGAACCTCAATTTTCCGTTGAAATATGAATTTGTTACCGAGTTTTGTCATGGTGGCGCCAGGTAAAAATTGCCTCATCCTGCTTGCTGCCTCTGTAAGGTTGCACTGTGCAATGCTGACTCTAAGTGTAAAACACCGCGCCAAAGTCGGGGCAAATAGCCTGAGACTTCCACGGTCAGTAGACAGCGAAATAGAGTAATAGATGCAGAGAAATGTTAACCGGCGCGCGTGTCGGGAGAATGAACACAACGTCGATAAGAGAAAAGAACGGTTTTGGAGTGTGAAAGGAGTGCCAGCGCGCCGGAACAGCGCAGTGAACCAAAGCGAAAGAAAGAGTGGTTCATTACTTTAATCACCTCCATCGCCTGCTTAAAGCATGCGAGAAACGGCTTGGGTGAAGGTCAGATTAAATGGCATCTGACGGCGCGACGCACGGCGGCGTCATCCTTTGCGGCTGTGGTCGACAGCAGCGGCGTTTTATACAGCCACGCGGGGTAAATTGCAAAATCTTTGTCAGTAACTGCGCGCGGTGTCAGGAAATGATTCCACTTAGGATGTTGCGGAAAATGCGGGATCGGAAAAAGCACTGGAAAAGTGCTCACTGAGTAACCTAGAATAGCCGTCCAGATGGTTTTCCATCTAAACTGATTAACATTCAGGCGGTGTGAGTTAATGCTCTCGCTGCCACTGCTTGCGGCTTTGCCTGAAGGGGCGTCGAGTCGGTCTGATCCCGCTTACGCTATGCAGTCGTATTCAAACCATTTTTAAGGTAAAGAACAGAATGGCTAAACACCTTTTTACATCTGAGTCCGTATCAGAAGGACATCCTGATAAAATCGCTGACCAAATTTCCGATGCCGTGCTGGATGCGATCCTCGAGCAGGATCCGAAAGCGCGCGTGGCCTGCGAAACTTACGTGAAGACCGGTATGGTGCTGGTTGGCGGTGAAATCACCACCAGCGCATGGGTGGATATCGAAGAGATCACCCGTAATACCGTACGTGAAATCGGCTATGTCCATTCCGATATGGGCTTTGATGCGAACTCTTGCGCAGTGCTGAGCGCGATTGGTAAGCAATCTCCAGACATCAATCAGGGCGTTGACCGTACCGATCCGCTGGAACAAGGCGCGGGCGATCAGGGCCTGATGTTCGGCTACGCCAGCAACGAAACCGATGTGCTGATGCCAGCGCCGGTCACCTACGCGCACCGTCTGGTGCAGCGTCAGGCTGAAGTGCGTAAAAGTGGTTCACTGCCGTGGCTGCGTCCGGATGCAAAAAGCCAGATCACCTTCCAGTACGATGACGGCAAAATTGTCGGTATCGATGCAGTTGTACTCTCGACCCAGCATGCTGAAGATGTGACCACCGCCGATCTGCGTGAAGCGGTGATGGAAGAGATCATCAAGCCGGTTCTGCCGACTGAGTGGATCACCGCCAGCACCAAATACCACATCAACCCAACTGGCCGTTTTGTCATCGGTGGTCCAATGGGCGACTGCGGTCTGACCGGTCGTAAAATTATCGTTGATACCTATGGCGGCATGGCGCGTCACGGTGGCGGCGCGTTCTCAGGTAAGGATCCGTCAAAAGTCGACCGTTCTGCCGCTTACGCTGCACGTTATGTGGCGAAAAACATCGTCGCGGCTGGCCTGTCTGACCGTTGTGAAATCCAGGTTTCTTACGCCATCGGCGTGGCTGAGCCAACCTCGATCATGGTTGAAACTTTCGGTACCGAGAAAGTTTCCACCGAGCAGCTGACGCTGCTGGTGCGCGAGTTCTTCGACCTGCGTCCATACGGCCTGATTCAGATGATGGATCTGCTGAAACCGATCTACAAAGAGACCGCAGCATACGGTCACTTTGGTCGTGAGCACTTCCCGTGGGAGCAGACTGACAAAGCCGCGCAGCTGCGCGAAGCGGCGGGTTTGAAGTAATAGACTACTCTGCGGGCTGATGCCCTCACCCCGGCCCTCTCACACGTGAGAGGGAGACGCTGCACGATTTGACATTGAAGCTCGCTCTTGGCGGGCTTTTTTTTATGCCTTTGCATCGTCAGGCACATTTTTCTCCGCCGTCTACACTTCTTTCACCTCGCTTACAACTTAGTGATAACGATTACATTTTGAAATCCTTTATCAATCGGCAATTTAGAGATTTTTCAGCGTAGTTATTACTCTGAAAATGCGTTATTTTCAGCGTCGTCTGATAGCCGGTATTTAGTGCGATGTCAGAAACTTAAAGGGTGCTATACCTTACTGGTTACGTAACTATTTCGGGCGGAAAATGCTGGATTGCAGGGTTTCAGCGTGTGTAACCGATTACACTGATGTGATCTTACTCACTTTTTTCCGCCGACAGGTTTCATAACATTGATAACAACAACGATGGATAAACTTTGGAGGCTTCATGCCTGGTAATAATCACAAGAGCAGAACTTCAAATAAGGTCATGACCTTGTTTGTCTGCTTCTTAGCGGCGCTGGCCGGCTTGCTGTTTGGTCTGGATATCGGTGTTATCGCCGGTGCTCTGCCTTTCATCGCGAAAGATTTTAACGTCACTGCCCACCAGCAAGAGTGGATCGTCAGCTCAATGATGTTTGGTGCTGCAGTCGGTGCGGTGGGCAGCGGCTGGATGTCATCGCGTCTGGGTCGTAAAAAGAGCCTGATGGCCGGTGCGATTCTTTTCGTTATCGGTTCACTGTGGTCTGCGGGTGCAACCAGCCCGGAAATGCTGATCGCCGCGCGTGTGGTGCTTGGCCTGGCCGTGGGTGTTGCCTCTTACACCGCGCCGCTGTATCTCTCGGAAATCGCACCAGAGAAGAT
>Ga0157373_10000230_pt1 | contig 45844 bp, 41 predicted proteins | sample C65metaG_FD_113460 | JGI IMG/M metagenome (GOLD analysis project Ga0157373, IMG submission 113460) | Corn rhizosphere microbial communities from Kellogg Biological Station, Michigan, USA - C6-5 metaG | ecosystem: Host-associated > Plants > Roots > Rhizosphere > Soil | place: USA: Michigan... | reverse complement strand
GCACCGCAGCGAGGCTTCCCTCTTGGACGGCACGATTGTTCCTCTCGCCGAAGATTTCCCGGCGCCGAGCCAGGCCGACTGGCTGGCGCTGGTCGAGAAGACCCTGAAGGGCGGCTCGCCCGATGACCTCGTCAGCCGCACCGGCGACGGCATAGCCATCCAGCCTCTCTACCGCGAAGCCGTGGAGACCGTGCGCGACCTTCGCACCCGCGACGCTGACCGCCCGTGGGACGTGCGCATGGCCACCGCCCACCCCGATCCGGCGCAAGCCAACGCCGAGGTGATGAAGGACCTCGAAGGCGGCGCGGCCTCGGTGCTGGTCAAGATCGACCCCACCGGCGAACACGGCGTCGCCGTCGGCTCGGCCGAGGGGCTTGGCCGCGTGCTCGACGGCGTGCTGCTCGAACTCGCCACCGTGGCGCTGGACGCAGGTTACCTGGGCCCGAAGGCCGCCGATTGGCTGGGCGCGCTGGCCAAGGCCGCGCCGGCCGCACCGCTCGCCTTCCACATGGACCCGCTGAGCACCTTCGCCGAAACCGGCGCCGCGCCCGGGCCCGTCGAGAGCCACCTCGTCAGCGCCGCCACCATCGGCGCGCGGCTGGCGGTCACCTATCCCAAGGCCAGCCTGATGCTGGCGACCGGCCGCGTGGTCCATGAGGCCGGGGGAACGGAGGCGCAGGAGCTCGGCTTCATGGCCGCCGAGGGCCTGGCCTACGTGAAGGGCCTGCGCCGCGCGGGTGTCTCGATGGAGGACGCCTTCGCCCGCGTCGTCCTAGGTGTCAGCGTGGATGGCCAGTACTTCATGGACATCGCCAAGGTCCGCGCTGCCCGCGCCATCTGGGCCCGCATCGTCGACGCCTGCGAGATCGCGCCGGCGCCCGCCAGGATCGAGGCCCGCTCCTCGCACCGGATGCTGACGAAGCTCGACCCGTGGACCAACCTCATCCGCCTGACCGCGGCCGGGTTCGGCGCGGCGGTCGGCGGGGCGGACGCCGTGGTGCTCGGCGCCTTCACCGATGCGCTGGGCCTGCCCACGGCCTTTGCGCGCCGCCAGGCCCGCAACACCCAGCTGATCTTGATGGAAGAGGCCAACCTCGGCCGCGTCGCCGATCCTGCCGGCGGGGCTTGGTTCCTCGAGAGCCTCACCGACCAGCTGACCCGCGCCGCCTGGTCGCAGTTTCAGGCCATCGAGGCCGCCGGCGGGATCATCGCAGCCCTCGACACCGGCCTGATCCAATCGAAGGTCGCCGCCGCCAACGCCGCTCGTCCGGAAGAAAAGATCCTCGGCGTCACCATCTTCCGCAACGGCGACGACAAGCCGGTGGAGATCGAAAAGGCCGCCGCCGCGCCCGTCGAGGCGCCGAGTGTGCGCCTGCCCGGCCCCGACGGCCATTGCGAGCCGATGGCGCCCATCCGTTTCGCCGCCGCTTTCGAGGAGGCCTGAGCCATGTCCGGCTTCCCCAACTTCGCCGACTTCGACTTCGACGCCGCCCTGCAACCGCCGGCCAAGGCTCCGCGCGGCGGCGCCAAGCCTGTCCCCGCGCCGCCGGTCTGGGAAACGCCCGAGGGCGTGCCGGTCAAGACCGCCTACACCGCTGCCGACATCGAGGACGCCGACTTCATCGACGGCTATCCGGGCATCGCGCCCTTCCTGCGCGGCCCGTATCCGACCATGTACGTCAATCAGCCGTGGACGGTGCGCCAGTACGCGGGCTTCTCGACCGCGGAGGACTCCAACGCCTTCTACCGCCGCAATCTGGCCGCCGGGCAGATGGGCCTGTCGGTCGCCTTCGACCTCGCCACCCACCGGGGCTACGACAGCGACCACGAACGGGTGAAGGGCGACGTCGGCATGGCCGGTGTGGCCATCGATTCCATCTACGACATGCGCACGCTGTTTTCCGGCATCCCGCTCGACAAGATGAGTGTGTCGATGACCATGAACGGCGCGGTGCTGCCGATCCTGGCGCTCTACATCGTCGCCGCCGAGGAGCAGGGCGTTTCGCCCGACAAGCTCTCGGGCACGATCCAGAACGACATCCTCAAAGAGTTCATGGTGCGGAACACCTATATCTATCCGCCCTCGGCCTCAATGAGGATCGTTTCCGACATCTTTTCATATACTTCGAGCCATATGCCGAAGTTCAATTCGATCTCGATCTCCGGCTATCACATGCAGGAAGCCGGAGCGACGGCGGACCTGGAACTGGCCTACACCCTGGCCGACGGGATCGAGTATGTGCGCGCCGGCATCGCGGCCGGGATGACCGTCGATGCGTTCGCGCCGCGCGTGTCGTTCTTCTGGGCGATCGGCATGAACTACTTCATGGAAGTGGCGAAGATGCGGGCCGCGCGCCTGCTCTGGGCGCGGCTGATGAAGCGCGAGTTCGACCCGAAGGACAGTCGTTCCCTATCGCTCCGCACCCACAGCCAGACCAGCGGCTGGTCGCTGGCCGCCCAGGACGTGTTCAACAACGTCGCCCGCACCTGCGTCGAAGCCATGGCCGCGGCCAACGGCCAGACTCAGTCCCTGCACACGAACTCTCTGGATGAAGCCCTTGCTTTACCTACGGATTTCTCCGCGAGAATTTCCCGCAACACCCAGCTCTTCCTGCAGATGGAGAGCGGCCTGACCAAGACCATCGACCCTTGGGGCGGCAGCTTCTACGTCGAGCGGCTGACCCACGACCTGGCCGTCCGCGCGCTGGAGCACATCGAGGAAGTCGAGAAGCTCGGCGGCATGGCCAAGGCCATCGAGCAGGGCCTGCCCAAGCTGCGCATCGAGGAAGCCGCGGCCCGCACCCAGGCCCGCATCGACACCGGCCACCAGAGCGTCGTCGGCGTCAATCGCTACAAGCCGGAGGTCGCCGACGACATCCCGGTGCTGAAGGTCGACAACACTGCAGTCCGCAACGCCCAGATCGAAAAGCTCAATCGTTTGAAGGCTGAGCGTGATCAAGCTGAAGTCGAACGCACGCTCAAGGCGCTGGAAGACGGCGCACGCTCGGGCGGCAACCTGCTGGAACTGTCGGTCGACGCCGCCCGCGCCAAGGCCACCGTCGGCGAGATCAGCTATGCGCTGGAAAAGGTGTTCGGCCGCCACCGCGCCGAGGTCAAAGCCATCGAGGGCGTCTACCTCGCCGAAAGCGGCAAGGACGTCACCGTCGACCGCGCCCGGGCCATGGTCGCCGCCTTCAAGGAAACCGACGGCCGGCCGCCCAAGATCCTCGTCGCCAAGATGGGCCAGGACGGCCACGACCGCGGCCAGAAGGTCATCGCCTCGGCCTTCTCCGACTTAGGCTTCGACGTCGACATCGGCCCGTTGTTCCAGACGCCGGCGGAAGCCGCCAAGGAAGCCATCGACCAGAACGTCCACGTCGTGGGCGCGTCTTCGCTCGCCGCCGGTCACCTCACCCTGGTCCCCGAGCTGAAAGCCGAACTCGAAAAGCAGGGCCGAGGCGACATCATGATCGTCGTCGGCGGCGTCTTCCCCCCGGAAGACTTCCAGGCCCTCTACGACGCCGGCGCCGCAGCGCTGTTCCCGCCGGGGACGGTAATCGCGGAGGCGGCGATCGAGCTCCTCGACAAGCTGAACCAGCAGCTCGGCTACACGCAGGTTCGGGCGGCGAGCTAGCTATCGACTCGCACCGGCTGGCGGCCCGACCACCAGCGCTTCTTGCGCAGGCTGACCTCAACATCGGCCGGCAAACCGTGCCGTTGCTCGATGTCCTTCTGCAGCGCCTTGGCGGCCATCAAGTGGCCGGGGAAAAGAGTGTCGGCGGCCCAGCCGATGACCGGGACCACGTCGGTGAGGTTATCGACGGCGAGGTAGGTCGCCATCTTGGCCATGGTCATGGGCCTGGCCTCGGCCCGGACCGCGTGCATCAGCAGCAGTCCGCCGGCCGTCAGGCCGTAGACGAAGTTGGCGCCCGGGATCCAGGCCAGCATGCCGTCCAGGCCGATGCCTATCGGCCCCACTCCGATCAGCCTGTCGGAGAGGCGTTTGATCTGCTCGGCCGAGCGCCAGGCCGCGTGGGCTTTTTCCTTGCTCATGCCTAGGGAAACGCAAGGAAGCCGCAGCGGCTCCGGATCAGGCCTTCGCCAGACGCCTCGCCTGCGCGACCCAGTTCTCGCGTTTGACCCGGCCCATCAGCTTGAGGTCCTTCTCGGCGGCGGCGATATCGTCGTCGGTCCAGGCGGCGATGTGCTCGAAGCGCGTCACGCCCCGCTCGGCCAGGGCCGCGGCCATCTTCGCGCCGATACCGACCATCTGAGTGAGGTCGTCCGGCCCCGGAGGCGGCGCGACCGGCTCGGGCACGAGGGCGACGGCGATCTCCGGCGCGACCTCGGCGATCGGCTCGATGACGGCCTCCGCAACGGTTTCGGCCGCTTCGACGGCGACCTCAGCGGTGACCAGCGTCGCGTCGGCCGCGAGGTCGGCGGCCCTGGCGGGCAGGCTGAAGTAGGCTTCGAGGTTGGCCGCCCGGCTCCAGCTGGTCATCCAGTAGATGGCCGCGCCGGTCGCCGCCGCGCCGAAGAACATCGGCCACAGGGGAGAGGCCGCGCCGACGGTGAGATTCATCGCGCGTTCGGTATCAAGTTGGGGGAAGGAGGACTGGTGCATCGGTGGAGGGCTCCATGATTGATGCTGCAGTGCAACACACCATGCCCTAGTTCTCGCAGTTGCGAAATGGCTTTCTACAGCCGCCAGAGCCGCGCTTGCCCTCCCGTCTCGCCCAACGCGCCGACGACCCAGCGGCAAGCCTCCGCCAGGGGGGCTTCCAGATTGGGCGGCGGATTGGCGAGGACCAGCGCGCAGCCGTTCATCTTCATGGGGTCGAGCAGCGGGCGAAGACGGACCTCCGTCACCAGCGCGCCTTTCGCGAACTCGATACGCCGCAGGAAGGCGTCGAAGGTTTCAAGGTCCTTCAGCGGCAACCAGATCGCCACCGTCGCCGCGCGGTTCTTCCGCAGGATGCCGCTGAGCGCGCTCGCCGCCTGCTCATAGTCGTCCGGCCGCTCGAACGGCGGATCGATCAGCACCAGCGATCGGCCTGCCGACGCCTGTTCGGCCACGGTGCGATAGCCGTCGGCCTTTAGCGCCCTGGCGTTCGGATACGGCGCGATCGCCCGCACCAACAGCGCGTAGTCGTCCGGGTGGACCTCGCAGGCGACCAGCCGGTCGCCCGTGCGCAGCGCCTGGGCCGCCAGCACCGGCGAACCCGGATAGCGCTTCAGCCCGCCCGTATTGAACCGCGCCACCGCCTGCTTCAGAGGTCGCAGGCCCTCCGGCGCGCCGGCGTCGGCCATCAGCCGCCCGATGCCCTCGGCCGCCTCGCCCGAGCGCACCGCCATGTCGCCGGTCAGGTCGTAGGCCCCTGCCCCGCCGTGGGTGTCGATCACGGTCAGCGGCCCGGCGCCCACCGTCATCTCGCGCAGCATCAACAGCAGCGCCGCGTGCTTGACGAGGTCGGCGAAATTCCCGGCGTGGAAGGCGTGGCGATAGTTCATCGGTCCGGCTCAGCAACCCGGCGGCTTCCTACCACGTTGCGGCCAAAGCGGCGCCCTGCCGCCAAGGAGTCTGCCGTGATGGCGCGCGATGTCGCCGAGATGCCCGCCGTCGCGCAAGCCGCGGGCCTGACCTATGTCGACGACCGCGATCCGGGCATCGTCCGCACCGGCAAGTCGCTCCCCACGTTCGCGTACCGCCACGCCGACGGTAAGCCGGTGAAGGACAAGGCGACGGTCGAGCGCATCCGCAAGCTCGTCATCCCCCCGGCCTGGACCAGCGTCTGGATCTGCCCCGACCCGAACGGCCACATCCAGGCGACGGGCCGCGACCAGAAGGGCCGCAAGCAGTACCGCTATCACGACGATTGGCGCCAGGTCCGCGACAGCCACAAGTACGAGCGGATGATCGACTTCGGCAAGGCGCTGCCAAAGCTGCGCAAGCAGGTGGAGGACGACCTCGCCCGGCGCGGCCTGCCCCGGGAGAAGGTGCTGGCCGGCGTCGTCGCCCTGCTGGAAATGACCCTCATCCGCGTCGGCAACGACGAATACGCCAAACAGAACAAGAGCTACGGCCTGACCACACTGCAAAAACGCCACGTGCGGCTCGGCAGCGGCAGGGCAGTGTTCGAGTTCCGCGGCAAGAGCGGCAAGGTCCACAAGACCGGCTTTGCAAACCGTCGCCTGGTGCGTCTGATCCGCGCCTGCCAGGACCTGCCCGGGCAGCGGCTGTTCAAATACGTCGACGAGGAGGGCGCGCCTCAAGCGGTGACCTCCAACGACGTCAACGCCTACCTGCGCGAGGCGATGGGCGAGGACTTCTCGGCCAAGGATTTCCGCACCTGGGCCGGTACGCTGGCGGCGGCGCAGGCGCTGACCCTGCAAGGCCCGGCCGATAGCGCCACGGCGGCCAAGCAAACCATAAGCCTGTGCGTGAAGGCGGTGGCGGGGCTGCTTGGCAACACGCCGGCGGTCTGCCGCTCGTCCTACATCCACCCCGCGGTGATCGAGGCCTTCGAGAACGGAACGCTTGGCGAGACCTTCGGCACCTCGCCGCAAGCGGGCGAGCCGGCGCTACTGCGCTTCCTGCAGGCTCAGACGGGCTGAGCGAAGAGTTCCGAGGCGAGCAAGTCCGGCGCCGCCTCCTGCCGCAGCTGGTCATGGGTGCACTGGCGCGGCGCCTTGTCCGGCCGCCAGCGCAGCAGCTTGGTCCCATGGCGAAAGCGCTCGCCGCTGACGTGGTCGTAGCGAACTTCGACCACCAACTCGGGCTTGAGCGGCGTCCATTCGGTGGACCGCTCGGTCGACCAGCGGCTCGGGCCGCCGGGCGCATTGCCGGTGAAGCCCGTGCCACCGGCCAGCGCCTCCAGCCGCTCGGTTATCCCCGGCCGGTCGGCGTCGGTTATGGTCGCGGTGAAGCCCACGTGATCCAGCAGCCCCTGGCCGTTGTAGAGGCCCAGCAGCAGGGAGGCGACGAGCCGCGACTCCTTCTCATATCGGAACCCGCCCACCACGCAGTCGGCCGTTCGCAAGCGCTTGACCTTCAGCATCGCCCGTTCGCCGGAGACGTAGGGCCCGTCCAGCCGCTTGGCGACGATCCCGTCCAGCGCCCCGCCCGTCCGCTTCAGCCACCGCCGCGCCTGCGCCGGATCGCGGGTGTAGGGCGTCAGGCGAAGCGACGACGCCTCCCCTGCCCGCTCGACGAAGGCCTCCAGCACCTCTCGCCGTTCGGTCAGTGGCGCCTCCAGCAGAGCCCGACCGTCCGCGAACAAGCAGTCGAACAGGATCAGAATCGACGGCGTCGCCGCCGCCAGCTTCTTCACCCGGCTTTCGGCGGGGTGCAGCCGCATCTGCAGGGCTTCGAAGCTGAGGGTCCCGTCCGTCGGAATCGCCAGCTCCCCGTCGATCACGAACCGCTCCACCGGCAACACCGCCAGCGCCGCCACCATCTCCGGGAAATAGCGGCCCAGCGGCTTGCCGGACTTGGCGCGCAGGTCGACCTCGGCGCCGTTCCGGAACGCCAGGCACCGAAAGCCATCCCACTTCGGCTCGAACTGCCAGCCGGGTTCGTCGGGCAGCGCCTCGACCGATTTGGCCTCCATCGGCGCGGTGTCGAGCGGCAGCGGGAAGGTCGGCATACCGAGCCAACGGCCTGTCCTCGCCACCGTTCCGGCCGGTGAACGCAAGACAACGTCGCCCTCAGGTTCGCTTCAGCGCGGGCGGTCCATCTTCCCCATCAACAGCCGCCATCATGACGGCCAGTCACGAGGACACCCCCATGAAAAAGCTCCTTCTCTCCCTGGCGGCAGTCGCGTCAGTCGGCACGGCGCTTCCCGCCGCCGCCCAGACCTGGGACCACAACCGTCCGGCCTACGACCAAAATCGCCCGAGCGACGACCACAACCGCCCTACCTATGGTCACAACGGTCCCGGCTTGAACGGCGCCATCAACCAGCGCGAAGCCGACCTGCGTGCTCGCATCGATCGGGCCCTTCAGCGCCACACGATCACCCGCGTGCAGGCCCAGCGCCTGCGTGACGAGCTTCGGCGCATCGAGATGATTGAGCGTCAGTACCGTCACGGCGGCATGACCCGCCGCGAAGCCGCCGCCCTGAACGCCCGTCTTGACCGGGTGCAGGTCCAGCTCCAGGTCGTGCGTCACCACGACGGACGTCGCTGGTAGGCCGATTGGGGGGCGGAGCAATCCGCCCCCTTCTTACATGTAGCTCATCACTTCCGGCGTCAGGTAGCCGAAGCGCTTCATCTGTTCGTTGTGACCGACGATGATGGTGCGCACCTGTTCGGGCGTCAGCACCTCGCGCCACTCACCGGCCTTGCCGGAACGGAAGAAGCGCTCCGCGGAGTCCGGCTTCTCGCGATAGCCCTCCTCGTCTTCCTGCTTCTTCAATTCCTCGAACGATGAGCGTTGGATCGCCAGATCGAGCTGCTCGTCGGTCGGGTTCAGCAGCAGGTGGGTGCAAAGGCCGCGGAACACCTGGCGGGGGTGGGCCAGCATGTCTTCATAACGCATCACGTAGATCGCCCGGTGCGGCTTGCGCGTCCAGCTCTCCACGTGCTGGCTCCAGGAGCCGTACACCTCGTAAACGCTGTTCTCCGACACCCCGGTCTCGAGATTGCGGATACCCATCTCCTCGATCGCCCGGTCGATGGTTGAGCCAAGGTGGTTGGCGAAGGAGATCGCCACGTCCAGCGGGTTGCGCACGATGTAGATCGCGCCCGACGTCACCTCGAAATTGATCACCGGCGTGCCGCGGTCGATGACCAGCGCGTGGTGGGTCTTGACCATCGCCAGGCCGTCGGTGCGCTCGGCGATCTGGGCCTGCACCTGCGGGCGGATCTTGGAGATCTCGACGCGTTCGACATCCTTGGGCGGCTTGCCGAGGATCTTCTCGTACGGTTTCGCCGAGATGTCCCAGATGGTGTACTCGTTCATCCGGTTGATGTTCTGCGGCGCGCCCTCATCCTCGTCCTGGATGATCTTGAGCACGTTGTTGAGCAGCGCCCGCGTCCAGGTGTTGCCGGACTTCGGGTAGGAGGCGATCCACAGGATTCCGGTCGGCCCGGTCTTCTCGACCGGAGCCTCTTCGTCCTCGCCGACGGACATTTCGGCGACCTGAGCCTCGGCCACGGGCTCCTCGGCGGGCAACTCCTTGCGTCTGGGCTTCCTGGTCTTGGCCGCGCTCATTGCGTCGTCTCCCCGGGCTGCGGCTCCTGTTCCTGCTGGGTCTGGGCGGTCTCGATCTTGGCCTGACGGAAGTAGGCCACCCGGACCTGCTCGCCGCGCTGGGAGTAGCCCACCAGGTTCAGGTGGATGTTCCAGTCGGCCCACTGCGGATAGACCGCCTTGCTGCCCAGCTCATGCGCCTGGAGGATGGCGGCGATGCCCAGCAGCTTCTCCTGCGGGTTCTCCAACGCCCAGGCCTCCATCGTCGATAGCGTGTGCCGGGTCAGGAAGGTCGCGAGATAGTGACGGCGGAACTCCGGCGCGACCGCGCAGCGGTAGAAGGCGAAGCGCGCCCTGAGCGGCGGCCATGGAGTCAAGGTGACCGTCGTCACGCCGACGACCTCGCCGTCCGCATAGGCGACGGAGCAGAGCTCGGTCACACGCTGGCTGGCCTGTTCGGGACTCAACAGGCCCAGCCGTTGCCAGAACGCCTTGGCGTCGCTTCCAAGCTTCCAGTCGTCGCGACGCCAGGCGGTCGCATAGGTGATCTCAGCCATCGGCATTCCCCCGGAGTTACTGGCCCAAGTGTCTACAACATCCGACGCGAAGGGAAGAAGGGGGGATATCCGGCGCCCTTTCCATCGTCCGTGCGGGCTGAGCTAGTATGACCCCTCACAAAGAGAGGCGGCGGGGTGTTACGCCCGCCGCCTCAGTTGTTCCGGTTCAGAGGGGACCGAAGCCGGAATTCTGGTAGCTAACCGCCAAAGCCGACGGCGATCTTGAAGTAGGGACCGTCGAAGGTGCGGTCGTATTTCTTGCGCTCGGCGACGCCGCCATCGAGGACGTTGAAGTAGCGCTCCCAGTGGTAGCCCGTGCCGAGCTTCACCCGACCAATGTCGTAAGCCAGCCCCAGCGACAGGTCGACGACAGGAACAGTCACGCTGTTCGAACGCGAGCCGGAAAATGTGGTGATCACAGGCTCGCCAGCCACTTTGCTCACCGACCCGGTGACGTATGTCTGACTCGGGTCCGGAACTGCGTACAGTGGACCATCATACAGAGTTTCCTTTTCCCGACCCGCCAAACTGGCCTTCGTCTTTCCGAAGAGGACGCCGGCGGCCACGGACCAGTCGATCTGGACTCGGCCTGACTGTTCGTTCCCCAGCAGATCAGCCGACCCGTCCCAATCCAACATCGGACCGGCGCCTTTGAATTCACGATTTACTGAGAGATCGCCCCGGAATTTTTCGAAACTCGCATACTTGCTGGTGTCGAGGTAGTACCAATTGTAGAAACCCCAACCCGCTGGCACATTCCATTCGCCCGCAGCGCCGCCCGCCCATTGCGTGGACGACTTGAACTGGGCATAGCGCAGCCCGCCACTCAGTCGAGATTGCACGGCCCCGATGCCGACCTCACGCCCAATGTCGAAGTCGACAATATCGTGCCTCTCGCGCGTACTTGCTTGCGCATCCTGGAAGTTCGCGACCCTGACATTCCCAAGCCACGGGGCGTAGTTTTCACAGATGAATTCATAGCCGACGGGGAAGCGACAGGCTTTTATGTCCTGGAAATTACTCGCATGGGTGCGCGCGGCGCCGGTATTTGCACGACCATAACGATACGCCGTGCGGATCGACCACGCGCTTCCGGTCGGCTGATAGGCAAGGGTGATGGAACGGCCGTCGCCCCAGTCGAAATCGCGGCCGTCGGCGTTGTCAAAGCCGTCGTCACCAAGCGTATCTGTCCACGGTGCTCGAACATTTTCATGCGGAGCGTCGAGCTTCTGTACCTGGCCAGCTATTTCCACCGTGAAGGGATAGGGCCCAATGTGATCGGGGTTGGCGCCTGTCCACCATGGACCGCCACTGAAGTCCTTCGTCACCCGCAGGCCGTAGAGCCTGGGTTCGGTGAGGAAGACGTTGGTGGTCAGGCCCGTATCATCGGAATTCAGGAAAGCGCCCGTGATACTGTCGCGATCAAAGACATTCTTGACGTAGGCCATAATCTTCCAGCCGAGCTCTTCGTTGGTGAAGATCGCGGCGAGGTTGACGTTGGTGTAGGCCTTCAGCTTGTCATAGCCCGGGGTGTTGAAGATACGAGTCCAGGCTTCCGACTGGTAGTAGAGGTCGGTGTGCAGGGTCGCCAGCCAGTCGTTCGGCAGCGGGATCGTGTAGTCGGCCGTGACCGTGGTGGTGAAGTGCGGCGCGTTCGGCAACTCGTTCCCGGAGAGGTCCTTATAGAAACCCTCGCCGTTGTTGTTGCCGTAGTCGTAGTTCGGGTCCCAGCCCGCGTAGCCGGGGCGGCCCAACAGTGCGCCAGGGTGATTTGCAACGGTGGGATTTGGCACATATGGCAGACCCGTCACCGGATCGACATGCTCCACATAGGCGCGCTCACAGCCGCTGAGGCCGCCGCCGCCCGGGCTGCCGAGGTTCACAAGGTGCGGGCCGGTCGAGGTAGGAACACCGTTGTAGTAGTTGCCTTCGGCCACAAAAAGGTACGCCGGCAGGATGCAGTTCGAGGGGAAGGTCGGGAATGGACTGACAGTTATCCAGCCCGCGTGACCCGCCGTGCGGTCCATGGTGTCGATGGCCTTCATCCCGTCGGCCACACGGGTGCTTTCATATCCGGCCTTCAAGCCAAGACGCAGGTTTTCCACGGGTCGCCAGTCGGTCTCGATCTCCAACCCCCACACCGTGGTATCGAAGTTCAGGTTGACCGCAGAGCGATTGACGATCTGCGAGATCTGGTAGCCCTGGTAATCATAGTAGAAGGCCGCCAAATTCAGTGTCATCCGCCCGTCGAGCAGCGTGTTTTTCGACCCCAGCTCGAAGGCGTTGACGAACTCGGGCTCGAAAGTTTGCGGCTGCGTCGCCGAGGCGTGGACGATGGCGTTTGCGGTTTCCCCGCCCTCGCACCCGGCGCAGTACATTACCAGCCCAGCCGGCGGCGGGTTGGCGCCGCCCGCCTTGTAGCCGTGAGCGAATGAGGCGTAGAGCAGCGTCTCGTCAGTGAAGGAAAGGTCTGGCTTCCAGTCGACCGCAAGGCGCCCGGTGGGCTCGCGCCATTCCTGATCGACGACGTTGGCGACGGGATAGCCGGCGGTTCTGGAGGCCAGCACCCAGCTAGGGATACGCGGCGCCTCCTTTTTGTCGACCGTCCAGCGGAGACCAGCGGTGACCTTCAGCTTGTCCGTGATATTGTAATAGGCCTCGCCGAAGACCGCGTAGGAAATCAGCTTATAAGGATTGCGGCTAAGGAAATAGTTGTGACCCAGGTCGTTAAGGGAGTTGATCGGATTCGGGTCCATATAGATGCAACCCGTCACCTCCTGCAGAACGTTGAAGTCCGGCTCGACCAGGCCGCGCGATAGGCAATCATAGTTGTCGGTCTGGTTCGGGACATATGGATTTTCCGCCGAAGCCGTTCCACTGCTCGCCGCATGCATAGAAAAACTGTTAAACATGACGTAATATTTGTCTTCGGTGTCGTACCGGAAGAAATTTCCGCCTAGGCTGAAGTTGAACGGGCCGTCAAAATCGGAAGCAAGACGCAGTTCCTGGCTAAACTGGACAGATTTCGCCGTTGATACGTCGATGCCGACAAGCCGATCGGCGCAGCCGATCTGCGGATCGCAGTATACGCCGTCGGGGCTGAGGATTCCCTTATCGATAAAGCGCTGCCCCGTTTGAGATGTCGTGCTCCAGGCGCCCGATGCCGTATTGAACCGATTGAAATCCTCCATGGAGAAGATGCGATCGGTTCCGTAGGCAGTTTCCGACGTCAGAGTGAGGCCGTCGGTGATATCGAACGCGGCCTGAAGTTCGACGATATCGCTCTTCGCCTTGTAGACCGGATCCACCGTCGATTCGATGACGCGCAGGTCGTGCGACTGGGTGCGGCTGACGTACGGGTCGTTCAAGGCGATGGGGAGGCCTATCCCGGCAAGCGCCACGTAGTAGGGCACCGACAACCCATTCGGCGTGTCGAACGAGTCCGGCGAATAAAGCGACGCCGGCTTGCAGCCTTGGCTGAAGGTGCCCTGCACGCCAGAGAACAGCAGCGGCTGTCCCTCCTCGGGCAAGGTCTGCAGATGGTTCGGCGTCGGGAAGAATTCCACAGTGCCATTGAGCACGTGAGGATCGGCGGCTCCCGGGAAGACCGCCGTGATACCGGTAACCTCGTCTTCGTGGCATAGCTGCTTGCCCGAACGCACGCGATCGTCATCTTCCTGGAAGTGTTCCCAGATCAGGTTGGCGTGGATGTTGTCGGTGGGCTCGAACCGCATCGACACCCGCGTCGACCACAAGTCACGACCGTCGATCTGATTGCCAGTCAACTGGTTGGTGTCGAAGCCGTCGCGCTTGGTCCGGGCACCGGCGATCCGCAGCGCCACCTTGTCATCGACGAGCGGGATGTTGAGCATCCCTTCGAGTCGGCTCGAGCTGTAGTTGGCGACATCGGCCGAGAGCTTCGCCTCGTAGGTGAATTTCGGCTTTTGCGAAATCAGGTTCACCACGCCGGCCGTGGCGTTGCGGCCATAGAGCGTGCCTTGCGGCCCGCGCAGCACCTCGACGCGCTGCAGGTCGTAGAATTCCTGCTCGAAGAAGCGGTTACGGACGAACGGCGTGTTGTTGAAAGCGACCGCAACGGCGGGGTCGGTCGTCGCCGAGATAGCCTGCGTGCCGATACCGCGCAGCTGGATGCTGTAAGACGTGAAGTTCGTCTTCGTGAACGTCATGTTAGGGACCTGGGTCATCAGGTCCGGGCCGCCGGCCACCTGCGATCGCGTCAGGTCTTCCTGGCTGAACGCCGACATCGCGATCGGCACATCCTGGATGTTTTCCTCACGCTTCTGCGCCGTAACGATCAGCGCCTGGACCGTACCCTCAGCGCCGTCCCCCGCGGCGCTTCCGGACTGGGGGTCAGAGGCGCTCACGATCAGGAAGGTGTCGCCTTCGCGCCGGTAGGTCAGGCCCGTGCCTTCCAGCAGTGTATTCAACGCGATCTCGGCGCTGGCCGCGCCGCTGACGCCCTTGGTCATTTTGGAGCCGGCCAGGTCCGGGCGGACGAGGACGGCCGTGTCGCTCTGGGCGCCGAATTGATTCAGCGCGCTGGCCAGTGGCTGGGGCGCGATATTGAAGGTGAGGTCTTCGGCGTGCGCCGCGCCGCAAGCGACCATCAGCGCGACGGCCGCGGCTCCGCCCAGCAGGCGCCGCTGGAATGACTTGTTACCCATCGTATCGCTCCCCCTTTTTCTTTCCGGTTTCCCCACCGGATGCGTTCAAGAGGCGCTTTTTCGAATTCACCCTATGTCGGGCGTGCAGATTTTTTTCTCAGTATTTGGCAAGGCGAACGGCGTCGTCGGTTTCACCCTCCACCCGCGCGATCCGATACTTCTCCAGCGCACGCACGAAGGTGCCGACATCGCCCGAGCGGAATGTCCCGGTGATGCGCTCGTCTGCGAGCGAGGGATCATCGAAGACGATCTTCTGATCGGAATAGCGGGAGAACTCGTCGGCGACGGCGGCCAGCGTCTGGTTCTCGAACATAAGGCGCCCGGCCAGCCAGCTGGTCTCGCGGGCGGTGTCGGCAGGCCGGACCGTCCAGCCACGCGGGTCGGCGGCGACGAGTTGGGAGCCGGCGGTCATCTCGGTGGCCTGGATAGCAGGCGCGGGCGTATCGGCCGGGGCCTTGCCCTTCGGCGCCGGCGTGGGTGGGACCGGCGCCTCGACGCGGATCTTGCCTTCGACCAGCGTGACCTCGAGCTTTCGCCCCTCCACCCGCACGTCGAAGGCGGTGCCGATGGCGGTGACGGTGCGACCGGCGGCGTGGACGACGAAGGGGTGGCTGGCGTCATGCGCCACGCGGAAGAAGGCCTGGCCCTTGTCGAGATAGACCTGCCGCTTGCCGTCGGCGGCGCGGGTGCGCAGCTGGCTGTCGGTGTTCAGCGTCACCTTCGAGCCGTCGGGCAGGGTGAAGGTCGCGCGTTGTCCGTGGTCGGTGTGAAACTCCTGCGCCGAGAAGCGCCAGTATCCGGTCAGCAGCCCCGTGCTGGTCACGCCCCAGGTCGCGCCGGCGCCCAGAACCGCCACCATCAGAGCCGCCGCCACAGCCCGGCCGCCGAACGCCTCGCGCCAACCGCGCTTGCGCAGCGCCCGCTCGCGCCAGGCGAGGATTTCCGGGTCGTGGCGGGCGAGCTCGGCCCGTTCCCACGCCCGGTGCAGGGCATCGAGCGCGGCGCGGTGCTCGGGATCGGCGTCGAGCCAGCCTTCCAGCTCCACGGCCTCGGCGGGCGTCATGTCGCCGGCGCGCTGGCGGGCGAACCAGGCGGCGGCGAGGTCATCAACGGTGGTCAGGGCTTCCAGGCTCATGGCCGGCCCTCCAGCACAGCGCCGACACGCTTCATGGCCCGCGCGATCAGCGCCTCCACCGCCTTGACCGAGACGCCCATGTGGGTGGCGATCGCGGCGTAGGTCATCTCTTCGAACCGGTGCAGCAGGAAGGCCTCCGCGGTGCGGGGCGGCAGGGCCTTCAGCGCATCGAGCACGCCTGCTGCGGCCTGGCGGGCGATCAGGGTGCGCTCGGGGTTGATCTCCTCGCGCGGCTCGTAGATCCCCTCGAGACCCGCATGCCGCTCCCAGTGCCAGGGCTCGCGCTGGCGGCGCTTGGCCAGCAAGTTGGCGGCGATGCGGAAGAGGTAGCCCGAGGCGTTCTCCACATCCTCGTGCGCACCCCTGACCTGCATGGCCAGGAACACCTCCTGCACCAGGTCCTCCGCCTCGCCCTGCCCCACGCTGCGGCGGAAGTAGCGGCGCAGCGCCGGCCCGTACTCGGCCATCCAGGCGGCCATCCGCTCCTGCGAGCGGTCGCCTGGAGTCGGGCCCGAACCGATCGGCGGCGTCATTACCTGAGGGCCTTCCGCGAAGCACGGACACACCGCCCGCGCGCCTTAAGAGGCTGATCTTCGCAAATACCCTATGTCGTGGCTCAGCTTTTTTTCTGCGAGGCGATGTAGCTGTCGACCACGCTCTCCAGCACCGTCAGCGGCACGGGGCCGGAGAGCAGGACGGCGTCGTGGAACTTGCGGATGTCGAAGCGCGAGCCCAGCGCGGTCCTGGCCTTGTCGCGCAGGCGCAGGATCTCGAGCTTGCCGACCATGTAGCTGCAGGCCTGGCCCGGCCAGACGACGTAGCGTTCGACCTCGGTGATGGCGGCGGTCTCCGGATCGCCGATGTGGTCGATGTAGTATTTCAGCGCCTGCTCGCGGCTCCAGCGCTGGTCGTGCATGCCGCTGTCGACCACCAGCCGCACGCCCCGGAAGATGGCGTCATGGAGCATGCCGATGTGGCCGGGGATGTCGTTGTCGTACATGCCCATCTCGACGGCCAGCTGCTCGGCGTAGAGGGCCCAGCCCTCGCCGTAGCCGGAGTTCCAGATAGTCTTGCGGATCAGCGGCAGGCTGCTGGTTTCGTTGACCAGCGTGCCCTGCAGGTGGTGGCCCGGAATGCCCTCGTGATAGGTCAGCGTCGGGAGCGTCCACGACGGGACCTCGCCCGTGTCGCGCAGGTTGATCCAGTAGATTCCCGGCCGTGAGCCATCCAGCGTCGGGGCGTTGTAGGACCCCATCGCCGCCCCGGCCTCCGTGGCCGCGGGCACCCGTTTGATCTGCAGTCCCGCCTTGGGAAGCGCGCCGAACCAGGCCGGCAGCTTGGCCTGCACCACCCCGACCTGCTTGTTGAGGTCGGCGATCAGCTGTTCCTTGCCGGCGTCGGTGTTGGGGTAGCGGAACTTCGGGTCGCTATACATGGCGCGGTAGCGCTCGCCGACCGTGCCCTTGGTGTAGCCGATCTTGCGCATCAGCTGGTCGGCCTGGGCGGAGAGCTGGGCGACGGTGTCGAGGCCCATCTTGTGGACCTCGGCCGGGGTGACGTTGGCCGTCGTGTATTGGCGCAGCGAGACGTCGTAATACTCCGCGCCCTTGGGCAGCCGCCAGACGCCCGCGTCATGGACGGCCGACGGCCGCAAGCTCTCCAGGAACGCCGCCTGCCGCGCCAGCGCCGGGACCACCCGCTCGGCATAAAGACCCGCCGCCTGCGTGCGATAGTCACCGGCGATGCCCTTTTCCCTGGTGCGCCGCACGATCGATTCCACAAGCGGCGCGCTCTCCACCGGCGTGCCGAGCGAGGTCCGCATCTGGACCAGCGCCTTGTCGATGACGAAGTCGGGCGGCACGATCCCGAGCGCCACGTCGTGACGAACGACCTCCAGCTCCTCGTCCATGATCCGGGCGAAGGCTTCCATGCGCGACAGGTAGGCGTCGGCGTCGGCCCTGGTCTCAATGGTGTGCTGGTTGTCGAGAAAGTCCGGGATGTCCTGATAGGCGCCGGTCAGCTGCGAGACGACGTAGGGCGCGCCCGCGCCCTGGCCGCCGTAGTCGAACTTGCGATTGCCCTCGTCCTGGATGGCGTAGGTGAAGTCGACGACGTCGTAGTTGACACCGTCCATGCCGCTCAGCGCCTTGCGGTCGATGGCGTGCAGGCGCTTGAGCACGTCGGCGTTGAAGGCCTTGTCATCGGCCATGCCCGCCAGCGAGGAGTCGCCCAATACCGACTTGGTCCAGGCCAGATCGCCCTTGTCGAGCCCGAGCTCCGTCGCATCACGCGGACTGCGGCGTAGCCGCTGCGCCATCAGCTGGTCGAAGAAGGCGTTCAGTTGGGTCGAAGGCGCGCCCTGCGCGCCGGCGATGTTCGGTGAGGCGATAGCGGCCCCGGCGGCCGCGGCGGTGACAAGCAGTTGGCGGCGGCTCAGCACGGCGGAGCACTCCCCAGAATGGTTATGATTGAAACGACCGGTAAGCCTGCGTGACCGGCCGGGCAAGCAGGGCGCTCGTTAAATCGCCGTAATGCGGACGCCTCAGCCGGTGAGCGATCGAATAGCCCGCGCCGGATTTCCGCCGACGAGCGTATTGGGGGGAACATCCTTCGTGACCACCGAGCCTGCCGCAACGACTGAGTTCTCGCCGATCGTAACGCCGCCGATGACGGTCGCGCCGGCGGCGATCCAGACGTTTCGCCCAATCACGATGGGTTTCGCGACGACGAAGGCGCGCCGCTGGGACGGTTCGAGAGGATGGCCGGAGGTGATGAGGCTGACATTCGGCCCGATCATCACCTCGTCGGCAATGTCGATTCCGCCGAGGTCGTAGAAGGTGCAGTTCTGATTGACGAAGACATTGCGCCCGACGCTGATATTGACGCCGCCTTCCGTGTAAAACGGCGGGATCAACAGGAAACTGTCGTCCACCGTCTTGCCGATGAGATCGCTGAACAAGGCGCGGACTTCATCCGCGTCGTTGTAGGTCAAGCGGTTGAGCGTGGCGGTGATCGCCATGGCGCGTTTGACGCCTGCCGACATCGCCGCGGACTCGGGCGTCCGCCGGGGAATTATCCTGGTGCGATCATCGTTCGCCATTGGTGACGCTCCCCGCGCGGCCGAGCCCGCGCCGGGCGCCATCGCGCCGGGATTCGCCGATTGTAGCCAGAGCCTAGACGGCTTCGGCCGCGTCCTCGCTCTCAGTCGGGCGAATGAAACTGACGGTCACTTCGGTGCCGGTTTCCAGCGGATTGACCTGAACCTCGGCGTTCAGTTGGTGGGCCAGCGCCTGGATGATGCTCGTGCCCAGCCCGGCTTTCGCCGGCATCGCGTCCTCCTTCGGCATTCCCACGCCATCATCACGAACGGCGAGCGTCCAGCCGCCGCCGCCCGCCGTGTAGGACACCCTGATCGCCCCGCCTCGCTCGTCGGGGAACCCGTGCTTCAGACAGTTGATCACCAGTTCGGTGACGACCAGCCCCAGGCTGACCGAAACACCGGCGTCGATGACGACGTCCTCGCACTCCACCGTGAGGGCCAAGGCCTTCGGATCCACGATCATCGAGGCGCTGATGGTTTCGCACAGCGTCGTCAGGTAGTCCCTCAGCCGGACGGTGCCCAAGGTGGAGACCGCCAGCTGCTGCTGGAGTTCGGCGACCGACATCACCCGTTGGTGAGCGTCACGCAGCTGGGCGCGGGTCTCCTCCGACTGCGTGCGGCGCGCGCTTTGCATCAGCACGCTGGCGATGATCTGGAGGCTGTTGGCGACGCGGTGGCGGACCTCCTGCAGCAGGATCTCGTTCTGCCGCACAAGCTCTTTCTGAGTAGCGTCGCTCTTCCTGGCCTCCGTCACATCGGCGACGGCGACCAGCAACCGCATCGCACCAGGCTGTCCATAGGACAGCTTCTTGACGTTCAGGACCAGGCGCCGGGGGCGGCCGGCGACTTTCAGGTCCATCTCGTAGGACGGGACGACCGCGGCGTCCGACGCCGTGGCGTTGATCAGCGAGCGCAGCTGCGGAACGTTCCACTCGCCCGCTCCCAACTCGAACAATCGGCGACCCTGGATGGTGGCGGGTGCGATCCCGAAGGTCTCGCAGAACGTGGCGCTGGCGGCGACAATCTTCTGCTCGCCGTCCAGCAGCAGCAGCGGCGCCGTCGAGGAAACGACCATAGCCAGCGCAAGGCTTAGGCCGGGATCATCTGGATCAATTGTCAAATGGGCGGTCACGACCGGCCCTTTATATGAACAGAGGCTCGCGAAGCGAAAGCCATACCCGCTTGGTGACGTTCGGGGGCGTCACCACGTTCTCCTAGCACATATCACAGGGTCACGCTTGCTTGATGATGCAACCGCCATCATCACGGGCAATCGCCCCGGGCCCGTGCTAGAGACGCGCCTCACGCTGACGCCCGGCTGGTTTGAGGGTCGTGGCCAGACAGGCGTGCGAGGAACTGCCAGTGGAAACCCAAGCTTCAGCTTCAGTCACAGTGCTTCTGGTGGACGACGATCTGCTCGTTCAGGACGTGATCCGGTCCGCGCTCGAGGAGGGCGGTTTCGAGGTCGTCTGCGCCGCGAGCGGCAAGGAAGCGATGGCGATCCTGAACGATAGCGCCGCCGCCATTCAGGCGCTGGTGACCGACGTCAATCTCGGGAGCACGGAGAGCGGCTGGGACGTCGCCCGCTACGGCCGCGAACTCAGCGTCGTCCTGCCGGTCGTTTATGTCAGCGGAGACAGCGCCCACGACTGGCCGGCGCATGGCGTACCCGGCAGCATCGTCGTCCAAAAGCCCTTCGCCCCCGCCCAGATCGTGACCGCGGTCGCCACGGTGCTGAACGACGCGCCGCCCTCTCCGCCGAGCGACGCTGAGAGCCAGTAACGACGTCCTCCGTCCACCGTTGCGGACACACGCCGTCCCTCACGCCGCCTGAAGCTGCTGCTTAACGCGCTCGGCGAGGATTTTGATGTCGAGGGGTTTGGGCAGGAAGGTGACGCCGGTTTCGCCTTCCAACAGGTCGCTGAATTCCGCTTCGGCGTAGCCGCTGATGAACATCACCGGAGCGTTTCCCAGATAGGCGCGAGCCTTCTTGAGCAGGGTGGGCCCATCGATGCCGGGCATGATGACGTCGCTGATCAGAAGGTCGATCTGGCCGGCGTTCTGTTCGGCCAGGATCAGCGCCTCCTCGCCATCGGCGGCTTCGATGACCTCGTAGCCGCGGGCGCGAAGCAGGCGGGCGGCGACGCCGCGCACGGCGTCCTCGTCCTCGACGAACAGGATGCGGCCGACGCCCGACAGGTCACGCGGCGCGCGCTTGGCGACCACGGGCGCGGGCGCCGGGAAGACCGCCCCGGCGGTCGGTACATGGACCGGCAGGAACATGCGGAAGGCCGCGCCCTTGCCCGACTTGGACTCCACATGGATGAAGCCGTCGGACTGGCGCACGATGCCGTAGACGGTGGCCAGTCCCAGCCCCGTCCCCTCGCCCACCGGCTTGGTGGTGAAGAAGGGGTCGAAGATCTTGGACAAAACCTCAGGCGGAATGCCGGGACCGTCGTCGGCGACTTCGATGAGAGCCAGGTCGCCTGACGGCGGGCCGGGATAGCCGAGCGCGGCGGCCTCGGGATAGGTCAGGCGAGCGGTGCGGATGCGGACCTCGCCGCCCTGGCCGCTGGCGCGCACGGCGTCGCGGGCGTTGACGGCCAGGTTCATCACCGCGGTTTCGAGCTGGCTCTTGTCGGCGCGCACCTGCGGCAGGTTGCGGCCGTAGTCGGTGATCAGCTTGACGTCCTCGCGCAGCAGGCGGCGCAGCAGGACCTCGAACTCGGAGATCAGTTCGCCCAGGTCCAGCACCTCGCGCTGCACGGTCTGCTTGCGGCTGAAGGCGAGCAGCTTGCGCACGAGGTCGGCGGCGCGCACGCCGGTCTGGCGGATTTCGTTGAGCCCCTCGTAGGACGGATCGCCGACGGGGTGGCGCTGGAGGAGCTCGTCGAGGCGCAGCTGGATGGCGGTCAGCAGGTTGTTGAAGTCGTGGGCCACGCCGCCCGCGAGTTGGCCGATGGCTTGCATCTTCTGGCTCTGGGCCAGCTGCAGCTCGATCTGCTTCTGCTCTGAAACGTCGACGAGGTAGGCGACCAGTCGATTACCGGTGCGGGCGAGGTAGAGGTGGGCGATGCGGGTCGGGTCATGGGCCAGCCGCACCTCGAACGGGCCCGAAGCGCCCTCAGACCCGCCCAGCCCGGCGTCCAGGTGCGAGGCCGGCGCGATCAGGTCGCCGAAGGTCGCGTCCTCCACGGCCTTGCCGGCGGTCATGGCGGTCAGCGCGGGGTTCACTTCGAGGATTTTGGCCCCGAACACCTCCTCGCCGTCGAGCAGGGCCGCGCCGAAGGGCGAAGCGGAAGCAAAGGCGTCCAGGGTCTCCGGCGCAACGCCGCGGATGATCGGGCTGTGGGCGGCGTCGGCGGTGATCCGCAGCGGCTCGCCCGCGCCGTCGGTCAGGCGCACGAGGAAGCGGCCCTGGCCCAACGGGGCGACGGAGACGGCGTGCTCGGCGCCGAGCACCTTGAGCGCGGCGGTCGCGGTCTCGCCCCTGCGGGCCTTCACCAGAGCGCCGAACAGGTCGCCGCCGCTCTTGGGCAGGCGCGGCAGCGCGCCCAGGGTTCCGGTCCAGGCGCTGTTGGAGGCGAGGATGCGGCCATCGGCGCCGGCCACGGCGGCGGCTTCCGGCAAGGCGGCGAGGAAGCGCTCGGTCGCGTCGTCTTCCTGCGCGGGGCGCGAGCTCGCCCGGAAGGCCATCAGGCCGAGGAAGGCCACGCCCGCCAGCCCGATCAGCAACAGCAGCCCGGCCGTCGTCGCCGGTCCCGCGTTGAGCGCCGGCAACGCCGCCAGCGCCACGGCCATCAGGAAGAACCCCGCGGCCATCACGGCCAGCAGGTCGAAGCGCTTGCGGCCGTCGTCGCTCGGCACAGCCATGGCGTTCCTGAGAGGAAGCGAATCGAACATCGGAAAGATACGTCGGGAATCGGTGGGCTCGGCGCCCAGAGTCCCGAGTCAAAGGTTAACGAGCGTTTACTTTCCTTAAAGCGCTGCGTTTACGCCCGGCGCCCCGCCGCCGAGATGTTGTCCATGCCGAGTGCGGCCAGCGCGCCGCGGACGATGCCGTCGGCGTCGAGGCCGGCCTGGGCGTACATGACGTCGGGCTTGTCCTGGTCCTGGAAGATGTCGGGCAGGGTCAGCGTGCGGACCTTCAGGCCCTTGTCCAGCGCCCCGTGCTCGGCCAGCGCCTGCAGGACGAACCCGCCGAAGCCGCCGATGGCGCCCTCCTCCACCGTGATCAGCGCCTCGTGCTCGCGGGCCAGACGCAGGATGAGGTCGAGGTCGAGGGGCTTGGCGAAGCGGGCGTCGGCCACGGTGGCGCTGACGCCCCGCGCGGCCAGCCGGTCGGCGGCCTTGAGGCTCTCGGTCAGACGCGTGCCGAAGGAGAGGATGGCGACCGACGTGCCCTCGCGGACGACGCGGCCCTTGCCGATTTCAAGCGGTTCCGAGACGTCGGGGATGGTCAGGCCAAGGCCCTCGCCGCGCGGATAGCGGAAGGCGCTGGGGCGATCGTCGATCTGGGCGGCGGTCGCGACCATGCGGGCCAGCTCCACCTCGTCGGCGGCGGCCATCACGATCATGCCGGGCAACGCGCCCATGTAGCCGATGTCGAAGGAGCCCGCGTGCGTCGGCCCGTCGGCGCCGACGAGGCCCGCCCGGTCCAGGGCGAAGCGCACCGGCAGGCGCTGGATGGCGACGTCGTGGACGACCTGGTCGTATCCGCGCTGCAGGAAGGTCGAGTAGATGGCGGCGAACGGCTTCATGCCGTCGGCGGCGAGGCCCGCGGCGAAGGTCACCGCGTGCTGCTCGGCGATGCCGACGTCGAAGGTGCGCTCCGGGTAGGCTTTCGCGAAGAGGTCGAGGCCGGTGCCCGACGGCATGGCGGCGGTGATGGCGACGATCTTGTCGTCCTTGGCCGCTTCCTTGATCAGGGCCTGGGCGAAGACCTTGGTGTAGCTGGGCGGACCGGCGGTCGCCTTGACCTGCTCGCCGGTGACGACGTCGAACTTCACGACGCCGTGGTACTTGTCCTCGGCGTTCTCGGCTGGCGCATAGCCGTGGCCCTTTTGCGTCACGACGTGGACCAGCACCGGCTTGCCGGTGAAGTTCTTGACGTTCTCCAGCACCGGCACCAGCGCATCGAGGTCGTGCCCGTCGATGGGACCGACGTAGTAGAAGCCGAGCTCCTCGAAGAAGGTGCCGCCGGTGACCATGCCCCGGGCGAACTCTTCGGCCTTGCGGGCGGCTTCCTGCAGCGGCTTGGGCAGGGCGCCGGCCATCGACTTGCCGATCTTGCGCAGCTGCCGGTAGCCCCCGCCGGAGACGAGGCGGGCCATGTAGGCGCTCATGCCCCCGACCGGGGGCGCGATCGACATGTCATTGTCGTTGAGCACGACGATCAGCTGCTTGGTGGTCTCGGCGGCGTTGTTCATGGCCTCGTAGGCCATGCCCGCGCTCATCGAGCCGTCGCCGATGACGGCGATGACCTTGTTATCGCCACCCTTGGCGTCGCGGGCGGCGCAGAAACCGAGGGCTGCCGAGATCGAGGTCGCCGCATGGGCCGCGCCGAAGGGGTCGTATTCGCTCTCGGCCCGCTTGGTGAAGCCCGACAGCCCGCCGCCCTGGCGCAGGGTGCGGATGCGGTCGCGGCGGCCGGTGAGGATCTTGTGCGGATAGGCCTGGTGGCCGACATCCCAGATCAGGATGTCCTTCGGCGTCTCGAAGACATGGTGCAGGGCGACCGTCAGTTCGACGACGCCCAGGCCCGCGCCCAGGTGGCCCCCGGTGACGGAGACCGCGTCGATGGTCTCGGCCCGCAGCTCGCCAGCCAGCTGCTTCAGCTCCGGAACGGAGAGCCCACGCGTGTCGGCGGGCGACTTGATCTTGTCCAGGAGCGGCGTGGCAGGGGTCATGAATCGACCGGAAAATGACAATTACGCGCGGCGGTCTAGCACAAAATCGACACTCGCCCGGAGATAAGTCGCGCGCTCGCCGAATAGGTCCAGGTGGGCCCTCGTCTGATCGGCCAGGTGTTGAACGCGCTCGCGGGCCGCATCGACGCCCAGCAGCGTCACATAGTTGGCCTTGCCCTTGGCCGCGTCCTTGCCGCCCGCCGCCTTGCCGAGCAGGTCGGCGTCGCCTTCGACGTCCAGCAGGTCGTCGACGATCTGATAGGCCAGGCCCAGGTCCTGCGCGAAGGCCATCAGGGCGTGGCGCTCGGCGTCCTGGGCGTGGGCGATGATCAGCGGGATTTCGAAGGCGAAGGCGATGAGCGCGCCGGTTTTCATCCGCTGCATGCGGGCCACGGCGCCGAAGTCGTCCTTGACGCCCAGTAGGTCGATCATCTGGCCGCCGCACATCCCCCCTGCCCCGGACGCCGCCGCGAGCTTGCGGACCAGTTCGGTACGCACGCCGGGGTCCGGGTGGGTGTCGGGATGAGCCATGATCTCGAAGGCGGCGGTCTGCAGCGCGTCGCCCGCCAGCACGGCGGTGGCCTCATCGTACTCCTTGTGCAGGGTCGGACGGCCGCGTCGCATGTCGTCGTCGTCCATGCACGGCAGGTCGTCGTGGACGAGGCTGTAGGCGTGGATGCACTCCAGCGCGCAGGCGGCGCGCAGCACCGGCCGCTCGGCCAGGTCGAACATCTTGCCGGTTTCGATGGCAAAGAAGGGCCGCAGCCGCTTGCCGGGGCCGAGCGCCGCGTAGCGCATCGCCTCGGTCAGCCGTTGTTCCGGACCGTCGGCCCGAGGGAGCAGGGCGTCGAGGGCGACCGTGACCAGGTCCGCCGCCTCGGCGACTCGGCGGGCGAGACCTTCCAGCGCCATCAGCTGAACTCGGCGGGCTCGACGCCTGTGGGACCCTGCGCGCCCAGCACGATCTTCTCGACCTTCAGCCGCGCGGCTTCGAGCTTCTTCTCGCAGTGAGCCTTTAACTCGGCGCCGCGTGAGTAGATGTCGATCGACCGCTCCAGCGGCGCCTGTCCGGACTCCAGCTCGGAGACGATCTTCTCCAGCTCGGCCAGCGCCTGCTCGAAGGTCAACGCGGAGATGTCGGCGGCGGTATCGGTCATGGAGCGCACCCTAGTGGCGCTCAGGCTCACGTCAACGCTCAGCCGCGTCGGAAAATGCGCGCCTTCCAGTAGCGAAAGCCCTGGTCCTCGGTGCAGCGCCAGCCGCGCTTCTTCAGCGCCTCGCCGACCATAGTGTTGAAGAAGCCGTGGGCGACGACCAGCACGTCCTGGCCGTTCTCGGCGAGTTCGGAGACGATCCGCGCGGCCTCGTTGGCGCGCTCCTGGGCCTGGGCGCGGGTCTCCTGACCCTCGTGGTGATTGAAGAACCACCACCAGAAGCGGGCGATGAAGCCCCACAGGCGCGGCGACAGCTTGATCCAATGAGGGAAGTTCGGCGGCGGCAGCGGCGCCTCGATGAACAGCGGGTCCTGGGAGAAGGCCTTGCCGCGCGAAACGGCATGGGCGGTCTCGATGGAGCGTCGTCGCGTCGAGGCGATAATGACTCCGGCGGCTTGCGCCATGGCGGCCAGCTCGTCGGGCGGCATCTGGCCTTCGCGAAGGCCGGTCTCCTCGTACTTCGCCCACCAGTCGCGATAGCCGGCCGCATTGAAGCGGACCTTGCGTGACAAACCAGGCTCGCCGTGGCGCGCAAGGATGACGCGGCCCGCCTGGGGTTTCACAGCGGCTTTGGAGTCCTGATCAGCGGTCAAGGCAGCCATGATCCGCGAGGGCGTTGCGCGCGCGATGGTCGCGCCGCCATCTACCCCCGTTTAGCCCTCCTGCAACGCCCGCACGTGCGCGACAGCCGAACGGCCAAGCGCCTCTAGGTCGTAGCCGCCCTCGAGGGATGACACAATACGGCCGCGACTGCGCTTGCGTGCGACCGATGCGACCGCGCGGGTCGCCCAGGCGAAGTCCTCCGCCTCCAGCGACTGGCTGGCGAGCGGGTCGCGGGCATGGGCGTCGAAGCCGGCCGAGATGATGATCAGGTCGGGCGAAAAGGCGTCGACCTTGTCCAGCAAGCCCTCGAACACCGCCCGCCACTTCTCGCGCGGCGAATGGGGGCCAACGACGCCGTTGGCGATGTTGCCGACCCCCGTCTCGGTTGGATCACCCGTGCCCGGATAGAGGGGCCGCTGGTGGATGGAGGCAAGGAACAGGTTCGGGTCGGTTTCGAACGCAGCCTGGGTGCCGTTGCCGTGGTGGACATCGAAATCGACCACAGCCACGCGGCTCAGCCCCGCCGCCTGAGCGGCCTTCGCCGCAATGGCGACGTTGGAGAAGACGCAGAAGCCCATCGCCGTCTCGGGCTCGGCGTGGTGACCGGGCGGACGCACGGCGCAGAAGGCGCGCGTCTCCTTGCCCGCGGCAACGTCGCGAACAGCCTGCACCACGGCCCCGGCGGCGCGGCGGGCCGCCATGACACTGCCGGGCGACAGCACGGTGTCGGCGTCGATGCGGGCGAGGCCCGTGGTCGGGCCGGCGGCCAGCATGCGCTCGACGTACTCGGCCGGATGGACGCGTTCGAGGTCGACGATCTCGGCCTGCGGCGCTTCGCGCGGCTCGAGATCAAGCCCGTCGGCGTCGTTCAGCGCATCGACGACCGCACGCAGCCGCTCCGGCCGCTCAGGGTGTCCCTCGCCCGGCCGGTGGTCGAACATGTCCAAATGCGTGTACAGGGCGACCATCGCCCTCGATGCTAGCCTGCATGACCGACGCCGTCATCCGCCGAGCCACGCCGCAAGACGCGCAAGCCCTGTCGCGGATCGGCCGGGCGACCTTCGTCGAGACCTTCGGGCATCTCTATCCGGACGAGGACCTGACTGAGTTCCTGGAGCAGGCCTACGGGCTGGAACGGACGAAGAAGGACCTGGCCGATCCGGACAAGGCGTCCTGGATCGTGGAAGCCGCTGGCAAGGTGGTGGGCCATGCGCTGGCCGGGCCAAGCGAGCTGCCCCACCCGGACGTGGCGCCCGGCGACGGGGAGCTTAAGCGGCTCTACGTGCTGAAGGCCTTCCAAGGCGGCGGCACGGGCTCGCGGCTGCTGTCGCAGGTGCTGGATTGGCTGGAAGCGCGAGGCTCCCCGCGCATCTGGATCGGCGTCTGGTCCGAAAACCACGGCGCCCAGCGGCTTTATTCGCGCGCCGGTTTCAAAAAAGTCGGGGAATACGAATTTCCCGTGGGACGAGTCCGGGACCAAGAGTTCATATTGGTGAGAACGGCGCAGTAAGTTTGCGCCGGTGCGTTCGGGGGGACGTCGAACGCCAGCGGGGGAGACCCAGGGTCCATGATCGGTACATTTGCGCGGCAAGCCGCGTCCGCGCTTTTCGCGCTGCTCATCAGCGCAGGCGCAGAGGCGAAACCGGCCGTCCATACCCCTTCCAAACCTGTCAACGAGGCAGCGCGGCAGGAAGGCGACAAGCTGATCGCCACCGCGGGCGCGCCGGACCTGTTCCTCAACGAGACCCGCGACGGCGCCATCCTGATCCGCCACAAGGCCTCCAACTTCCAATGCCTGTTCAGCCCGGGCGCGGAGAACGCGCTCCTGGTCCCCTCCGATGCGCCGCGCGGCGATGACATCGGCTGCGACGGGCCCACCACCGGCCTCTTCCAGACCACCTACTTCATCAAGCGCGCCGGATCGGCCGACACCCTCGACACCGCCATGAAGAGCGCCGTCGACGAGGTGAAGGGCCGCTGGCCCGACGCCATGACCATCCGCGTCGGCAAGGACCCCAACCAGGAGGTGCTGTCGAAGCTCGCGGTCAACGCGCCGCCCAGCAAGACCCAGTGGTTCCTGGCCCGCAATAGCGAGAGCTGGGCCTTCACCCGCATTTCGGTGGCCCGCGTCGGCGACTGGATGATCACCATGCGCGCGGCCGGTCCCGTGGAGTCGCAGGACGCGGCCGAGAGCCTGTCGGAGATGCTGTGGATCACGCGGCTGATGGTGATGACCGACCCCTCGCTCGCGCCCAAGCCGCTGGCCGACGCTGGACACAAGCGGCGTTGAGCCCCATCTTCGGCGTTCAAACGATCGTTCGCCTCTAGAGTCCTCGCCCCATGTTCATGCGCTTCTTCTCCGAACTGCGTCAGGCCCGCGTGCCGGTGACGCTGAAGGAGTACCTCATGCTCATGGAGGCCTTGGACAAGGCGGTGATCGACCGCTCGGTCGAGGACTTCTACTACCTGTCGCGCGCGGCGCTGGTGAAGGATGAGAAGAACCTCGACAAGTTCGACCGGGTGTTCGGCCACGTCTTCAAGGGCCTGGAGACCGTCGAGGAAGGGCTGACCGCCGAGATTCCGGCCGAGTGGCTGAAGGCCCTGACCGAGAAGTTCCTCACCGACGAAGAGAAGGCGGCGATCGAGGCCATGGGCGGCTTCGAGAAGCTGATGGAGACGCTGCAGGAACGGCTTCGCGAGCAGAAGAAGCGCCACGAGGGCGGCAACAAGATGATCGGCACCGGGGGCACCTCGCCCTTCGGCGCCAACGGCTACAATCCCGAAGGCGTGCGCATCGGCCAGGACAAGGGCCGCCACGGGCGCGCCGTGAAGGTCTGGGACAAGCGCGAGTACAAGAACCTCGATGACAGCGTCGAACTCGGCACCCGCAACATCAAGATCGCGCTTCGGCGCCTGCGAAAGTTCGCCCGCGAAGGCGCGCCGGAAGAGCTCGACATGCCCGGCACCATCAAGGGCACGGCGGAGAAGGGCTACCTCGACATCCAGCTGCGTCCTGAGCGGCGCAACAAGATCAAGGTGCTGATCTTCTTCGACATCGGCGGCTCGATGGACAGCCACATCAAGCTCTGTGAGGAGCTGTTCAGCGCGGCCCGGACCGAGTTCAAGAACCTCGAGTTCTTCTACTTCCACAACTGCCTCTACGAGGGCGTCTGGAAGGACAACCGCCGCCGCCACACCGAGAAGATCCCGACCTGGGAGGTGCTCCACAAGTACCCCCACGACTACAAGGTCATCTTCGTGGGCGACGCGACCATGAGCCCCTACGAGATCACCTATCCGGGCGGCTCGGTGGAGCACTGGAACGAGGAGCCGGGCGCGGTGTGGGTCGACCGGGTGACCCAGATCTACGACAGCGTCGTGTGGCTGAATCCCACGCCCGAGCGGCACTGGAACTACACCCAGTCGATCGAGGTGATGAAGACGCTGGTCAACGACCGGATGTACCCGCTCACCATCGAGGGCCTCGACAAGGCCATGCGCGAGCTCGTTCGCGGCTAAACGGGCGTTTAATACAGCTTGCGAAAGCGGCGAAGCGCCGTAAGCTTCCCTCAGGTAAAGGGGGAGGTATCGGGGTGAGTGCGATTACCGAGCGCGACACCGACACGCCGGAGACGGAGGCCGCCACCAAGAACATGGTGTTCAACGCCGCCGAGCGGCTGTTCGCCCTGCACGGCTTCCAGAACGTCTCCGTGCGCGACATCACCGCCGAAGCGGGCGTCAACCTGGCGAGCGTGAACTATCACTTCGGCTCCAAGGACGCCCTGCTGTTCGAGATCTTCCGCCGGCGCACCGCCGAGCTGAACCGCGAACGGGCCCGGATGCTGCACGAGGCGACCGACCGCCATGGCGGCAAGCCCCCGGTGCGCGAGATCCTGACCGCCCTGTTCGCGCCGCCGGTGAAGTGGCTGGCGCCCAGCAATGACCGCCGCATCTCGCTGCAGTTCCTGATCCGGGCGCGCAGCGAGGGCACCTCGGAAATCCGCGACGTGCTGAAGAGCGACGTCTCTCACCTGCGCCGCTTTTCCGATGCGCTGCTGGCCGCGCTGCCGCAGCTGGCGCCGGAGGAGGTCTATTGGCGCGTCCACTTCGCACTCGGCCTCATCCACCAGAACCGCTTCGCCGAACTGGACCGGCTCAACGTCCTCGCTGACGGTCAAGTGCACGAGGACGACGTCGACGCTCTGCTCAAGCGGATGGTCGATTTCGCGGAAGCGGGCTTTCTCGCCTAAAGGGTCTTCTCCCTCTGGGGGAGGTACGGCCGAAGGCCGGGATGGGGGCTACAGCCGCTGAGTCAGCGGCTGCGAGCCCCCTCAGTCGCTTCGCGACAGCTCCCCCAAGGGGGAGCATCCGGGCCGCCGACGTTCAGCCCGCCGTGCTGGGGTCGATGGTGGTGGTGACTTCGCTGATCACGTTGGCAGGGAAGCCGGAGAGTTCGGCGTGCTTGCGCACGGCGTCTTCGTCCTCGGCCAGGTAGATGCAGAATGTCTTGTCGGGCGTCACGTAGGAGTGCAGCCACTGGACCTTCGGCCCAAGCTTGGCCAGCGCGGCGTTGGACGTGGCGGCGGCGCCCTTCAGTTCTTCCGGTCCCATGCAATGGACCTTCGGAATGTTCCGTTCGATCACGTACTTCTTCATGTCCTGTCCCTCGATCTGGAGTGAGCATAAGCGCATGCCGCAGTCGTACGCTTCCCCCAGATTGGGGTGTATCCCCGCGCCTCCGGAAAACTTGATCGAAACGCCATCAATGCGCTGAAGCCCGGCTGCGCCACTCGCCGGGCGGGCTGCCAAACTCACGGCGGAAGGCGCGGGTGAAGGCGGCTTCCGACGAGTAGCCGAGGTCGTAGGCTACCTCCGACACCGACTTGCCGCGCCCCGTCAGGTCGTTGGCCGCCTGTCGCATCCGCCAGCGGGTCAGGTAGCGCATCGGCGGCATGCCCATCACCGCGGTGAAGCGCGTCGCGAAGGCCGAGCGCGACATGCCAAGCTCCGCGGCCAGGTCGTCGGCCGTCCAGGGCTCCATGGCGCGGGCGTGCAGCAACGACAGCGCCTTCCTGATCTGCGCATCGCGCAGCCCGGCCGTCCAGGCGCGATCCTCCTCCGGCGCGTTCATCAGGTGTCGGCGCAGGCTCTCGAGGAACAAGAGCTCCGAGATCTTGGTCAGCACCACCGACGATCCCGGCTCGGGTTCCGCGCAGGTCTGGACGGCGAAGGCGAAGCTGTCGGCCATCCATTGGCCGCTCGGGAGCGACGCGACATCCAGCACCAGCAGCGGCGGCAGGGTCGACACGATGGCGTGCAACAGCTCGTTGCCGGCCAGGAAACCGCAGACCACCCGCGTCATCTCTCCGCCGCCGCCATGGCGCAGCTTGGGAATGCCCGGCCCGTTCGCCGTCACATGCGAGGCGCTGGTGGGCGCAAGCCCCTTACGGCTGGCCAGCACATGCATCGGATTGCGCGGCAGCATCACCGTCTGGCCGGCCTGGACCCAGGCCTCGTCGACCCCGTCGATGCTGACGTGGAAGCCGCCTTCGATCACATAGTGGAAGCAGATCAGCTCGCCCGCGATCGGCATGCCGGTGCACAGCGACCTCGCCGCCTTGCCGATGAAGGCGAACGGCTCGGTGAACTCGGCGTCGAGGAAGACGCCGCCCCCGAGCGCCACCACGCGCAGCACCTCCGAAAGATCGTCCATCCCAGCCCCAATCGGAGAGAACGAGGTTCACCCGACGGCAGCCTATACCGCGCTCGCCATCTTGCCCAACAGCGCGGGTTGAGGACGGAGGCGACGCGGCCTAAACGCTCGTCCGTGTCCGAAACAGAACCGCTCCCCCCGGCGGCCGAGGCGGCCGACCCCGGCAAGCTGTCGACCGGCATGCGCCTGGCCTTCCTGGCCGTGGCGAGCGCGCTGTTCATGGAATTCATCGACTCCACAGCTCTGTCGACCGCCCTGCCGACGCTGGCCCGCGCCTTCCACGCCGATCCCGTGCACCTGAAGCTCGCCTTGACCAGCTACATCCTGGCGCTGGCGGTCTTCATCCCGATCAGCGGCTGGGCGGCCGAGCGGTTCGGGGCGCGGCGGGTGTTCATCACCGCGATGGCCGTCTTCCTGGCGGGATCGGCGCTATGCGGGCTGTCGCGGACGCTGCCTGAGCTGGTCGGCGCGCGCATCATCCAGGGCATGGGCGGGGCGATGATGACGCCGGTGGCGCGGCTGATCGTGGTCAGCGCCACCCCGCGCCAGTACCTGCTTCGGGGCATGGGCTGGTTCACCATGCCGGCGCTGATCGGACCGCTGGTCGGGCCGCCGCTGGCCGGCTTCGTGCTGAGCGTCGCCGACTGGCCATGGATCTTCTACCTGAACATGCCGATCGGCCTCCTGGGGATGGCGGCGGTGATGCGCTGGGTGCCTCCGCTGAAGGGCACACATCCGGGAAAGTTCGACTGGGGCGGCTTCTTCCTGTCGGCCGCCGCGATCGTGGGCGTCGTGGCGGTGGCGGAGACGGCCGGAATGTCGCTGATCCCGCGCCCGATGCAGGTGGTCGTGGTGCTTGCCGCGGTGGCGGCGATGGTCGCCTACATTGTGCAGGCGAGGACCAAGGCGCGGCCGATCCTCGATCTGGGGCTGCTGCGGCTGCCGACCTATCGGGCCAGCATGTTGGGCGGGCTGTTCGTGCGGCTGGGCGTGGGCGCGGGGCCCTTCCTGCTGCCGCTGCTCCTGCAGATTGGCCTGGGCTGGACGCCGCTGCAGCAGGGTTCGGTGACGTTGGCGAGCGGGTTTGGCGTGCTGGGCGCGAGGCCCTTCGTGGCCGCAAGCCTGAGGCGGATCGGCTTTCGCAAGCAGCTCATCGGCTCGGTGCTGATCGCCTCGGTGCTGGTGGCGATCCCCGGCTTCTTCCGCTCATCAACGCCGCCGCTGCTGATCATGGCGCTGCTGTTCGCGGCCGGGTTCGCGCGCGCCAACCAGTTCATCGCCGCCAACACCATCGCCTACGCCGACGTGCCGCAGGAGAAGCTGGCGGCCGCTTCCACCCTCTCGGCGGTGATGCAGCAGGTCGGGCTGGCGCTGGGGGTCAGCTTCGGCGGCATGATGCTACACATCGCGCGCGGCGCCGACGGCGCGCTGACGCCGGACCGGTTCGTGATGCCCTTCCTGGCCGTGGGCGCGGTGACGCTGCTGGCCGCGCCGGTTTACCTGCGCCTGCACCCGGAAGCCGGCGCGCTGATCGCCGGTCGTACACGGCGCGGCTAAGACTTGTTGCGAATGGTTCTCAATTATGCGAGTGGGGTGGCATGTACCGCACCCTCCTCGCCGCCGCCCTGTCCGTAAGTCTCGCCGCCTGCGGACAATCGCAGCCCGCGCAGCCGATCAAGGGCGTGATGAACCTCTACACGGCGCGCCACTACGACGCCGACACCCAGCTCTACGATGCCTTCACCAAGGCCACGGGCATCAAGGTCAACCGGCTGGAGATGGAGCCGGACCAGCTGATCGAGCGGATGAAGGCCGAGGGCGACGCCTCCCCCGCTGACGTGATCCTGATGGCCGACGCCGGCGCGCTCTGGCGCGCACAGCAGGCGGGCCTGTTCCAGACGCTGACCACGCCGACGCTGGAGGCGCGCATTCCGCAAAACGTACGCGGGCCAAATGGCTTCTGGTGGGGCTTTTCCCGTCGCGCGCGGGTGATCGCCTATGACAAGACCAGGGTGCGGCCCGATGAGGTCGCGACCTACGAGCAGCTCGCCTCGCCTCGCTTCAAGGGGCAGGTCTGCGTGAGGAATTCCGACAACGTCTACAACCTGTCGCTGATGGCCAGCTTCATCGAGCGCTGGGGCCGGCCGAAGGCGCTGGCCTGGGCCAGGGGCGTGGTCGCCAACATGGCCCGCACCCCGCAAGGCGGCGACATCGACCAGATCCGGGCGGTGGGCGCGGGCGCCTGTCAGGTCGCGCTGACCAACACCTACTACTACCTGCGCGTGGCGGCCTCCAAGAACCCGAGCGACGAGATGGTGACGTCGAAGGTGACGCTGTCCTTCCCGGAACAGACGACGACCGGCACGCACGTCAACGTCTCCGGCGGCGGGCTGGCGGCCCACGCGCCGCACAAGGACGCGGCCATCGCCTTCCTGAACTTCCTAGCCAGTGACGAGGCGCAGAACATCTTCGCCGGCGCCAACCACGAGTATCCCGCGGTGCCGGGCGTGAAGCCGCCCGCCGACGTGGAAGCCTGGAGCCACTTCAAGGCCGATCCGATGCCGGTCGCCATCTACGGCGAGCGCCAGGCGCAGGCGCAGGAAGTCTACGACGAAGCGGGCTGGCGGTAGGTGACGGCGCCCGCCGAAACCCCTTTCGGCTTTCCCGTCGTTCGCCGCACCTGGCCGAAGATTCCGGCGCTGCGGGCGGCGGCGATGGTCGCGGCCGCGCTGGCGGTGATCCCGCTGCTGGCGGTGGTGTGGCTGGCGCTGAGCCGCCCGGCCAGCGCCGATATCCCGCCCGAGCTGATCGCCCGCTATGCCGCCACGACCGCGGCCCTGGGGATCAGCGTCGCCATCGGCGCCACCACGCTCGGCGCCATCTCGGCCTGGCTGGTGGTGATGCACCGCTTCCCCGGACGAGACGTGTTCGCCTGGGCCCTGGCCCTGCCGCTGGCCGCGCCGGCGTTCGCGCTGGCCTATGCCTACGCCGACCTGTTCGACGTGGCCGGGCCCTTGCGGATGTTCCTGCGAGCGACGTTAGGTTTCGACGCCTTACCCTTTGAAATGCGTAGCCTTCCGGGCGCAGCGTTCGTGTTGTCGTGCGCCTTTTATCCGTACGTCTATCTGACCGCCCGGGCGGCGTTCGTCAGCCAGTCAGTCTGCGCGCTGGAAGCGGCGCGGACGCTGGGCTCCTCGCCGATGGATGCGTTCCGGCGAGTGGCCCTGCCGCTGGCCCGCCCCGCGCTGGCGGCTGGTGCGGCGCTCGCGGTGATGGAGACGCTGGCGGACTATGGGGCGGTCAACTTCCTGGGTGTCCAGACCCTGACCACCGGGGTCGTGCGCGCGTGGTCGGTGTTCAGCGCGCCCGGCTCGGCGGCGCGGCTGGCGCTGATCCTGCTGTTTGCGGCGGCCGTCCTGCTGTGGATCGAGCGGTTGAACCGCGCGGGCGAGAGCTACGGCGCCTCCAGCGCCCGCTGGCGGACGCTGACAGAAGTTCCGCTTGTCGGTCCAAGCCGCTGGCTGGCCTCGGGATTTTGCCTTCTGCTGCTGACGGCGGGGCTGCTGCTTCCGGCCGGATGGCTGGCCTACCGCGCGGCCACCTACACGCCGGAGTTCGGCCGTGTCTTCCATGCCGCTTCCGTGTCGTTGGGGCTCGGCCTGGTGGGCGCGTTGGTGACTGTCACGCTCGCCGCCGTCATCGCCTTCGGCGCGCGAGGCCAGAAGCTCGCCCAGCGGATCGTCAGCCTCGGCTACGCCACGCCCGGCGCGGTGATGGCGGTGGGCCTGCTGGCCCCGGCCGGCATCCTGTGGCGCGGCGGGATCGCCAACGGCATCGTGCTCGGACTTGGCCTGCTGATCTTCGCCTACGCCGCCCGGCTGATGGCGGCGGCGCTGGAGCCTATCGACGCGGGACTAGCGCGCGTGACGCCGTCGATGGACCGAGCCGCACGCACGCTCGGAGAGACCGAGACCGGGGCTGTGCGCCGCGTGCATGTGCCTCTGGCGCGAGGGGCGCTGTGGACGGCGGGGCTGCTGGTCTTCGTGGACGTGATGAAGGAGCTGCCGGCGACGCTGATCCTGCGGCCGTTCAACTTCGACACGCTGGCCGTGCTGGCTGACCGCTACGCCGCCGACGAGCGGCTGGCGGAGGCGGCCTGGCCGTCGCTGATCATCGTCGCTGTCGCCGCGCCGGCGGTGATCTTCCTGTCGCGCCGGGTCGCGAAATCGAGGCCGGGCGGATGAGCGCGATCGAGGTCAGGGGCGCGAGGCGGCTCTACGGCAAGAAGGCCGCCGTCGACGGCGCGAGCCTCAACGTCGAGGCCGGGCGGCTGACCTGTCTGCTCGGACCGTCGGGCTGCGGGAAGTCCACCCTGCTGCGCCTGGTCGCGGGCTTAGAGCCCTTGGATGGCGGTGAGATCGTCGCCGAAGGCCGCACGGTCTCCGGCCCGCATGTCCACGTCGCGCCGGAAGAACGCCAAATCGGATTTGTTTTCCAGGACTACGCGCTCTTTCCTCACCTCACCGTCGAGCAGAATGTCGCCTTCGGACTGACCAACCTGCCCCGCCCGCAACGCCACGCCCGGGCGCTGGCCGAGCTGGAGCGGGTGCGGCTCGCCGACCGCGCGACGGCCTGGCCCAACGCGCTGTCCGGCGGAGAACAGCAGCGGGTGGCGCTGGCCCGGGCGCTGGCCCGAAACCCCCACGCCATCCTGCTCGACGAGCCCTTCTCCGGCCTCGACGGACGGCTGAAGGCGGAAGTGCGGGACGCCGCGCTGGAGGCTCTACGCGATGCGGGCGCCGCCAGCCTGATCGTCACCCACGATGCCGAAGAGGCGCTGATGATGGCCGACGACCTCGCGCTCATGCAGGCCGGCCGCATCCTCCAGACCGGCGCGCCGCGCGAGTGCTACTTGAAGCCCACGTCGATGGCCGCCGCCCGGCTGCTGGGCGAGGCGAACGAGCTGCCGGTGACGAAGCTGGACGGCGGCATGGCCTGCACCGCTTTCGGCGCTGTTCCAGGCTCAGGCGCGGTCGTCATGGCGCGTCCGGAAGCACTCGTGCTCGGCGGCGAGGGTGCCCGCGCCAAGGTCACCGCGGCGCGGTTCGCGGGGGGCTATGTGATGCTGACGCTGTTCGCCGATGCGGAAACCGCCACCGCCCGCGTCCCGGTGACCGGCGCGCCCAAGGTGGGCGATGAGGTGCGCGTCTCGCTCGACCCAGCCTTCTGCGCGGTTTTCGCCGACTAACGGCCGATCCGCGACTTGGCGATCTCGTCGGCGACTTCGTTGCTGGGGCGGCGTTCGTCGGTGGAGCGGTCCAACACCTCACCCAACGTCTGAACCAGCCGCGAGAGCTTCCCCTCAACCCAGGCCGGATCGTAGGCCTCACCGCGATCCAGTGCACGAATCTCGGCCGCGACGTTGATGATGCCGCCGCCGTTGATGACGTAGTCGGGGGCGTAGAGCATGCCGCGCTCGAATAGCGCCTGGCCGACGGCTGGCGTGGCGAGTTGGTTGTTGGCGCCGCCCGCAACGACCTTGCCCTTCAGGCGCGGCAGGGTCTGGGCATTCACCGCCCCGCCCAGCGCGCAGGGGGCGAAGACCTCGGCGTCGGCGTCGAAGATGGCGTCGGGCTCTACGACTTGCGCGTCGGTTCGCGCCGCGACCTCATCGAGCGTCTGCGGGTTCACGTCGGTGATGATCAGCTTCGCGCCCGCCGCATGCAGCTTGTCGGCCAAGTACGCGCCGACGTGGCCGACGCCCTGGATCGCCACCGTCACGCCCGACAGGCCGCCGCCATAGGCGCGTGTGACGCAGAGCTCGATGCCCCGGAACACGCCCTCGGCCGTGACGGGGCTCGGGTCGCCTGATGCGGCGGGGTGACCTTCGAGGCCCGCCACATACTTCGTGTGCTTGCGCGCATAGGTCAGGTCTGCGGGGGAGACGCCGACGTCCTCGGCGGTCCAGTAGCGGCCGGCGACGCGCTCGACCGCGCGGCCGAAGGCTTCGAACAGCTCGGGCGTCTTCTGGGTGCGCGAGTCCCCGATGATCACCGCCTTGCCGCCGCCCAGCTCCAGATCAGCCATGGCGTTCTTGTAGGACATGGCCCGCGACAGCTTCAGCGCGTCGGTGAGCGCGGCCTCGGCGTCGGGATAGGTCCACATGCGGCAACCGCCCGCCGCCGGGCCTCGGTACGTCGAGTGGACGGCGATGATGCAGCGCAGGCCGGACTTTTCGTCAAAGAAGCTGTGGACGGCTTCGTGGTTCTCGAAAGCGGGGGAATCGAAAAGGGTCATGCCGCCGGACGCTGAAATGGGGGAAGGCTTATGCGCGGGCAGGCTCTACGCCGCCGCGCCGGGCCTCACAACCCCGAAACGCGGGACGCGGCGATCGGGGCCCGAGGGATCGGCGGCGCGCCGGACGGCAGCCGGGCATGCGGATCGAAGGTAAAGGCGGCGACGTCCTTCCACACCGTCTGCGCCTGCCTGTCGCGCAGCAGCAGATGCCAGCCGTTGCGATAGAGGGCCGTGCGATCCGGGTTGGGCAGCCGGCCCGCCGCCTGGAAACTAGGCTCGCGCGGAATGATCTCGTCGTTGGCCCCGTAGAGGTAGGCGGTCGGCACGCGCAGTCGTCCGGTGGAGGCCCAGGCCGTCTCCATCAGCCGCGTCAGACCCCAGAGCGCGTCGCTCCGCGCGCCCCAGATCATCAGCGGGTCACGACCCATGGTGCGCAGTTCGTCGATGTTGTCGGAGGCCCGGATGTGTTGGGTGACCCATCGCGGCGGCTTGATCACCTTGCTGCCCGCGAGGTGGGCGGTGAACCACAGCGCCGTGCGGTTCGGCAGCGGCTGGCTCGACCAGCCCCAGACGGCGGGCGCCAGCAACACCAGCCGGTCCGCGCGCGGCGGCCTGTCCGACGCGAAGACGGCGATGCCGACCGCGCCACCCATGCTCTCGCCCGCGACGGTCACCGGCACGCCGGGATGACGCTCGCGCACGAGCTCAACGCAGGTACGCAGATCCTCGCACATCAGCGTCTGGCCGCCCCATAGCCCCCGGTGCGGGGAGCGGCCAAAGCCACGCTGGTCGAAGGCGTAGGTGGTGATCCCCTGCCCCGCCCAGTACGGCGCGGCCATGTGGAAGGCGTTGGCGTAGTCGTTCATGCCGTGCAGGCCGACGATCACCGCCCGCGGCTCGTATTCCGCCTCCCAGACGGTCAGCCCCAGCGCCGCGCCGTCGAAGCTGATGAAGCGGTCGTCCTCGAGCCGCGCGCCGCGAAACCCGGCGACCGGCAGCCGCGGCTTCTGCACCACCGGGGCGCAGGCCGCTAGCAGGCTCGACAACAGGAACGCACGGCGCTTCATCGCGCCGACAATAACGCGCCAATCAGCTTCCGAAGATGCGGTTCTCTGTCTCGATCAGCGGCGCGAACGATGGCCGCGACAGGATCGAGTCCACATAGGCCAGCGTCCTTGGCCAGCGGCTGAGGTCGAGCTTCAGGTGGCGCAGGTTCACGAACGGACTGGCGACCGCGATGTCGGCCAGCGTCACGCCCTCGCCGACCAGGAAGCCGCCGGGCTCGGGTACAACGCCTTCCAGATAGTCCATGACCGGCGGCAGAGCTTCCTTCTCGGCCTTGTCGGCGGCGGCCTCGTCACCCGGACGGCCCATGAACTTCGGCGCCACGACGCGGTTGAAGAAGATCGGCCCGGCGGCGCCGACCACGATGGTGTCGGCGAATTCCTCGAACCAGACGACGCGAGCGCGGGCCTTGGCCTCGGCCGGGATCAGCGCCGGCTGCGGCTGGACGGCTTCCATGTAGTGAACGATGGCGCTGGAGTCGCAGACGGTGAAGTCGCCGTCGCGCATGGCCGGAATCTTCTTGAACGGGCTGCAGGCGATGAAGTCGGGGTCCGGGTTGCCGGGCGCGGAGACCTTGTTCTCCACCGCCACGCCCTTTTCGGCGGCGGCGGCCAGCGTCTTGCGCACGAACGGCGAGATGGACGAGCCATAGATGATCATTGCGTTTCCCCTTGATCGGCCAGGCGCAGGCGCCAGACCCCCTTGAACGTGTCCGGATCGGCGGGCTTGCCGTGCCGGGTGATGACGATGCGCCCTGCCCTCGCCAGCCCCACGGCCGTGGCGCGGATCTGCGGCAGCAGCCGTTGCCAGCGCTCCGGCTGCAGCGTCTTGGCCACGTCGGCCGGGTCAATGGACTTGCCCGGCGGCACGGCGGCCAGCGCCTGAAAGATCGCGTCTTCGATTGGGGAGGTCATCAGTAGCGATAGCGAACGGTCTCCACTTCCGTATATGTGAGCCTCCCCCGAAGGCACAGGTGAATTCGTATGGACGGCGGCAATGAGGTGATGAGCGGCCCCAGGCTGATCACCGAAGGCGAGTGGACGGGCTGGCGCTACTGGGGCGACGACGACCCGTTCGAGGCGCAGTCGGGGCCCTTCTATTTCAAGGAGGATGGGGCGGGTCGGGTGACCTGCGCCTTCCGCGCCGAGACGAAGCACATGAACGGCGGCGGCTTCATGCACGGCGGCTGCATGATGACCTTCGCCGACTTCGCGCTGTTCGCCATTGCCTGGCAGGAGCTGAAGGACGTCCGCGCCGTGACGGTCAGCCTCAACGGCGAGTTCATCAGCGCAGGCGCCGTGGGCGACATGGTCGAGGCCACGGGCGAGATCGTGAAGGCGGGCGGCTCGCTGGTCTTCATTCGCGGCACGCTGCGGGTCGGCGAGCGGGCGTTGATGACCTTCTCGGGCGTGATCAAGAAAATCCGGCCGCGGGCATGAGCCTGGAGCTCGCCAGCGAAGCCGACATACCCGCCATCATGCGGATCGAGCGGCTGGAGGGCTACGACTGGTTCATCGGCCAGTTCGACGAGGACAAGCACCGTGAGCAGATGGCCTCGGCCGACGCGCGCTATCTGGTCTGGCGCGAGGACGGCGAGGTCGAGGCCTTTGTGCTGCTGCTGAAGATGACCAACCCGCATGGCGTGGTGGAGGCCAAAAGCATCGCGGCCACGCGGACGGGGACGGGGCTGGGACGTCGGCTGGTTCCAGCGATGATGGACTGGGTGTTCGAGAACACCGACGCCAACCGGCTGGAGCTCGACTGCTCGACGGCGAACCCGCGGGCGCTGCGGGTTTATGATCGCGAGGGGTTCGTGCGGGAGGGCGTGGTGCGTGAGGTCTATAGGCTGGACGATGGGAGCTACGTCTCCTCCGCCCTGTTCTCGATCCTGCGGCGGGAGTGGGAAGCGTTGCGGGGGCGGGCGTGAACTTCTCGGTCCTCGACCTGTCGCCAGTGAACGCCGGGACCGCGCCCGCGCGGGCGATCCGCGAGTCCATTGAGTTGGCCAAGGCGGCCGAGCGGCTGGACTACAACCGCTATTGGCTGGCCGAGCACCACTCGATGACGGCGCTGGCCGGGACCGCGCCGGAGGTCCTGATCGCGGCGATCTCGCAGAACACCTCTCGCATCCGGCTGGGATCGGGCGGGGTGATGTTGCCCAACTACTCGCCGCTGAAGGTGGCCGAGGTGTTCATGATGCTGGAGGCGCTGGCGCCGGGGCGGATCGACCTCGGAGTGGGGCGCGCGCTGGGCGCGGACATGCGCACCGGTGCGGCGCTGCGGGCCGTCGGGCCGGAGGCGTTTCCGCAGTACTTCGCCTTGCTCAGCGCCTGGCTGCTGGACGCGGCCGGCAAGGAGCCCTTCCCCGACCAGCATCCGGCCAAAGGCATCCGCGCTCAGCCGCAGGGGCCGAGCCATCCGGACCTGTTCCTGCTGGTGTCTTCGGTGGAGAGCGCGGTGTTCGCCGGGCGCGCGGGTGTGGGGATGGTGTTCTCGGAGTTCATCGCCCGCACCGACGCGGGGCCGGCGGTGCGGGCCTACAAGGCGGCGTTCGAGCCTTCGCCGTTCCGGAGCGAGCCGTTCGCGGGCATCGGGCTGATCGCATTGGCGGCGGATACGGCTGAGGAGGCCGAGCGGCTGGATGCCGTGCGCCAGGCGGCGATGCTGGCCTTCCTGCAAGGCCGCGAGAGCGTCGCGCCGACGGTCGAAGAGGCGGTCGAGCGTCTGAAGCGCGAGGCCAACAACCCCACGATGCTGGCCCTCATCAGCCAATGCATCACGGGAAGCGGCGAGCAGGTCCGCGCGGCGTTGGATGAAAAGCTCGCTTCGACCGGCGCAGACGAGATTTTCGTGATGGCGTCAGGACCGACGTTGGAATCGCGCGTCCGATCTCTCGAGCTGATTGGCTCTTCCCCCACGCATGTGGGGGAAGTGGCCTGAGAGGCCGAAGGCCGCGAAGGTCGATGGGGGAGTTTTGACTCTTCCCCCAACGAGCCTCGGCTTCGCCATCGGCCCACTTCCCCCAGATGAACTGGGGGAAGGGCTAGGTCCCTGCCTTCGCGGCGGGCCTCGCTAGCATCGCGTCGTACCAGCGGCGGACGTTGGAGAATTCCTCGGGGATGGTGAAGCGGGCCATGCGGGAGAAGTCGATGGCGGTGGCGGCGAGGATGTCGGCGATGGTGACGCGGTCGGCGGCGAGGAATTCGCTTTCGGCCAGGCGGCGTTCGAAGATCTTCAGCGCCCGTTCCGCGCCTCTGCGGTTGGAGTCGGCGATCTCCGGCACCTGCTTCTCAAGCGCCGCCAGCGCAGGGTGCGAATGCCTCACCGTCAGCATAAGCGGGGTCGAGAGCAGCATCTCCACCCGCCGCGTCCACATCTCGATGATCGCCGTCTCCCGGGCATCGCGGCCGAACATGTTGGGCTCGGGGTAGAGGCTCTCGAGGTAGCGGCAGATGGCGACGCTTTCGGTGATGGTCGTGCCGTCGTCCATTTCCAGCGCCGGCACGTTGGCGAGACCGGCTCGCGCCAGGTACTCCGGCGTGCGGTGCTCGCCCTTGAAGACGTCGACCATGACGACCTCGATGTCGTCGATGCCCTTCTCGGCCATGAACCAGCGCACGCGGCGCGGATTGGGAGCGCGATAGCTGTCATAGAGTTTCATCGGGCCGTCCTCCGTTGGCGCCAGAAGACCACCGTTCCCTAGCGTCCGGTCAACTCCTGCACGAGCGCGGTGCGCCCGTAGATGGCCTGAAGCCCTTCGGTGATCGCCGCCGTGGAAACCGCCAGCGCCCGGTTCAGCGCCGGATCATAGCCGTAGTCGCCGCCGAGCGAATGGATGTTGCCGTCGAAGATCACGCCGACCACCTCGCCGCGCGCGTTCACCACGGGCGAGCCGGAGCTGCCGCCGACCACGTCGTTGGTGGTGGTGAAGTTGAGGATTGTTGCCGGGTTCACGCGATCCTTCGCAGCCACAAAGCTCGGCGGCAGGACGTAGGCGCCGGAGCCGGTCGCGGCCGCGAACATGCCGCCGAAATCGGTAAAGGGCCGCACTGTCGCCCCCTGCCAGCTCCAGCCCTCGACGCGGCCGTACGACAGGCGCGGAGAGAAGGTGGCGTCGGGATAGACGCTGTCGCCGAAGACCGAAAAGCGGGCGCGGGCGATCTTCTCGGCCACCCGCTCGGTCGGTCCGCTGACGTCCTGGCGCCAGGCGTCGCGCGCGGCGTGGGCGGCGGGGTCGGTGGCGACCACGAAACGGATCAACGGATCGTCCGAGGCCTGCACGGCCGCCTGGCCCCCCTTCCACAGCTTCTTGCGGTAGCGGACATCTCCAAGCCGCGTGCCTTCGATCAGTCGCCGCGCCGCCGCCTCGGGCGTGTCGCCGCCGAGCATCTGGCGCACGTCCGGATCGTCGGGGCCCAGCAGGTCGCGCGTGCTCGCCAGCCAGTGCGCGAGATAAAGCTCATCGAGATCCGTATCGACAGGCTCCGGATCGAGCACCCTGCGTTCGGTGGCCGGGAGACGGCTGTCGGCGAATTCGGCGTCGCGCTGGTCGTCGGGCGCGGCGCGCTCGCGGGCGACGCGCACCAGCGTGCGGGCAAAGCCGAACAGCTTCGAGCCCCTGCCGGCCTCCGCCTCAAGCTGGCGCCAACGCGGGTAGCGCTGGACGTAGAGCGTCTGGATGCGCGCCATCTCGGCCCACGGGTTATCGCCGATCCTGGTCCTCAGCATCGCCTCTTCGGCGCTCTTGGTGCGAAACAGCGCCGGATCGGTCAGCGCCAGCTCGCGGCCGGCGTAGACGTCATAGACGTTCTCGGTCGAGAAGATGGCGTCGGCGGCGTTCTTGCGGTTGGCTTCGCTGAGCGCGGACCACGCCTTCAGCCGATCGCGCAGCGCCGCGCGCTGCTTCTGGTCGATGGGCAGGACGAAGTCGCGAAGCGTGGTCAGCTGCGAGACCGTCATCAGCCGCTCCGTCCCACCGGGATTGCCGACCGTGAACACCGGCTCCTGCTCGGCCGGCGTGGCGGTGCTCCAGGCCAGGTGTTCGGGCGTGTGGGCCGGGCGGCCGTCCTCGTAGAGGCGCAGGAAGGCGACGTCCCAGGCGTAGCGCGGAAAGCCGAAATTGGCCGGGTCGCCGCCGAAGTAGAAGGCCTGGAACTCCGGCGCGAACACCAGGCGCACGTCGCCGTAGCGGCGGTAGCGATAGACCTTGAACTGCCCGCCCCGATAGAGGCTGACGGCCTGACAGCGCCCCGCGCCCGGCATTCGGCAAGCGTCCTGCTCCGCCTGCGCCAGCGCCGCGTCGCGCGCCTGCACGAACCCCTCGCCCGCCCCCGCGGCGGCGGCGTTCACGCGAGCCGTCACATCGGTGATGGCGACGAGGATATGGGCCTCCAAGCCCGGGCACTTGCGCTCGTCCCGGCGCTGGTCGGTGAGGAAGCCGTCTCGCATGTAATCGTGGCGCGCGTCCGACAGCGCGTGCGTGCAATCCAGCACGCAGTGGTCGTTGGTCATCATCAGTCCGTCGGGCGAGACCACCGAGGCCGAACAGCCCACCGTCGCCAGCCTCACGCCCGTCGCCTGTAAGTGATCGAGGAAGTCGCGGCTGAGCACGACGCCCGTCGCGGCCTGCACCTTCGCCACCGGGATATTATCGAACGGCCAGATGCCCTCGTCGGCCATCGCCGGGGTTGCGGCAAGACAGGCGACCGCGGCCAGGAGGCGAATGGCTTTCATCCGTCTCGATTAGCGCGCCCCGCCCGCAAGCGCGAGCGCTTGACGCCCAACCGTCCGCGCCGCAAAAGGCGCGCCGACGCGAAACGACGGCGTTTCTACAGATTTTCGGGAGAGCGACATGGCGGACATCCGCTTTGACGGCAAGGTGGCCATCGTGACGGGCGCCGGCGGCGGCCTTGGCAAGCAGCACGCGCTGGAGCTGGCGCGGCGCGGGGCCAAGGTGGTGGTCAACGACCTCGGCGGCTCGATGGACGGCTCGGGCGGCCACTCCGACGCGGCCAAGGCGACGGTCGAGGAGATCATCGCGCTGGGCGGCGAAGCGATCGCCAACGGCTCGTCGGTGACCGACGACACGGGCGTTCAGCGCATGGTGGCCGACACCATGGACAAGTGGGGTCGCATCGACGTGCTGATCGCCAACGCCGGCATCCTGCGCGACAAGTCCTTCTCCAAGATGGACATCGCCGACTTCGAACTCGTGCTGAACGTCCACCTGATGGGCACTGTGAAGCCCACCAAGGCGGTCTGGGAGATCATGCGCGAGCAGAACTACGGCCGCATCGTGGTGACGACCTCCTCGTCGGGCATGTACGGCAACTTCGGCCAGTCCAACTACGGCGCGGCCAAGATGGGCATCCTG